>LWDU01033367.1_pt1 | contig 52834 bp, 37 predicted proteins | sample 727161 | NCBI WGS metagenome assembly LWDU01 (sample SAMN04566230, study PRJNA314399) | hydrothermal vent metagenome | isolation source: deep sea hydrothermal plume seawater | place: Mexico: Gulf of California, Guaymas Basin | collected 2004-07-11
GGCCAAATTCGGTCGTCCACAATATAATAGTGTCCTCGAGCAGTCCCCGTTGTTTCAAGTCTTTAATCAACGCAGCGGTACCGATCGCCATTCCATTCGCCAGCGGGCCATGATCGCGTTGTATGTCTTCATGACTATCCCAATTACGCCGAGGGAAGCCATTGTCGTTACCGGACCAAATTTGCACAAACCGCACGCCACGTTCGATGAGCCGCCGCGCAATCAAACATTTGCGGCCAAAATATTCGGCCTCTTCTGGAACATTTATGTCCGGACCATAATTCGTGCCTTGCCGATCAAGACCATACGCCTTCAACGTAGCCGCCGTCTCTTTCGATAAGTCCATTGCTTCGGGGGCACTAAGCTGCATTTTCGCTGCGAGTTCATAGCTACGAATTCGAGCTTCTAACCGCGAGTCACCTGGCCGCGCGGCATTATATTTGGAATTCAGCCGCCGCAATAAATCGGCTCCGTCTCGTTCACTCCCTGACGTAATATATTCAGCCTGTGGTAATAAGTTTTCAATTGGATTCTCTCGTTGAGGAAATACCGTGGTCCCTTGAGAATATGCCGGCAGAAATGCTGAGCCCCAATTTTTGGGGCCATTGGACGCATAACCACGATGATCGGGCAGCACCACAAACGTCGGCAAATTATCGTTCATACTGCCTAACGCATAACTCACCCAACAACCCATGCCAGGGAACCCTGGATCTTGAAAACCCGTTGCCTGTAAAAACGTTGCTTGGCTGTGCACACCAGTCTTGCCGACCATGTTATGTACAAACGCCATCTCATCAACAACAGCACCTAGTGGTTTAACCGCGTCGCTCAGTTGTTTGCCGGATTCACCATAGGGGCGGAACTTAAAATACGATTTAGCCCACGGCCCAAAACCGCTCTGAAACAATTCGATTTTTTCGCCAAAGTCAGCTTCTTCACCATGATGCTGCTCTAGCCACGGTTTGTGGTCCCATAAATCGAGATGGCTTGCCGCGCCCGACATAAAAAGTTGTATCACTCGCTTGGCTTTCGGCGGGTGATGGAGCTTATCGCCAAGCACACCATCTCCACCGGCGGCGTCGTTAACCCCCATCGCAGCCAGCGCAATGCCCCCGAGGCCGCCGCCAGATTGCCAGAGGAAATCACGGCGCGAGCAGGGTCGTGCAGGGGTGGTGTTATATAAATTCATTGGCGATGTAACGATTCATTTAATCCAAATAAATAAACTCATTCAAATTAAACAAGATGCGGCAGAGGTTTTTCAAGTCATGTTCGCGGGTATATTGTTCCAATTCAGATTGTTCTGACGATGTCGGTAGTCGTCCAGTCATCCGGCTAAACGCTGTCCGCACTTGACTAGCAATATCTGTTGACTCTTGCTGCAGTGATTCCGAAAACCGCTCGGCCATTGCTAGATTAAACTTGTTGTTCAAGAGAGCCAACGCTTGAACCGACGTAATCGTCTCGTCACGTAATGGCGTACTTTGCGAAGAATCGGCACAATCGAGAATCGTCATGAAGGGATCCGGTTGGCTACGAACCACGAAACGATAAACCGCTCGTCGGTAAGACATGGGATTGGTCGGATCGTATTTATGATACTCATAATGCGGCGAATGCTGTGGATGTTCTAATTCAAACAGGTAGAACCCTGGCCCGCCCTGTGTGTCATTAAGCACTCCCGTCGCACTTAGAATTGAATCGCGGATTTCCTCCGCGCTTAACCGCCGCCGATTCATCCGCCAAAAATATTGATTGCTGTTATCAATCAGGTGATTCTTAGTATCATGCTGCGAGCCCTGCCGATAAACGCTGCTCGTCACGATCAAACGCTGTAGATCTTTTATTGATTGACCATTATCTCTGAACTGCTGCGCCAGCCAGTCCAATAATTCTGGGTGAGTGGGTAATTGCCCCATCCGGCCAAAATCATTTGGTGAATTGACAATTCCTTTGCCAAAATGATGCTGCCAAATGCGATTGACGATGCTCCGCCACGTTAATGGTTGCTCCCGCTGCGTTAACCACAACGCTAACGCTGCGCGACGATCTCCCTCGGCATGATTATCTGCTAATTCAAAGCGCCCCGTCTCGGATAACACAGGAATAGCCCCTGGCTGCGCTAGGTCTAAGGGATTGCGGATATCGCCCCGCGCTAACACTCGGATTTCTCGCGGATTACCATTGGTCGACTTAAAATTTCCCTCCGTTTTAAAATGCGCGGACGCCGCGTAAACCATGGCTCCGGCGGGAATTGCCGCTAGCTCCGAACGCCAAGCTATTTGTTGCTCACGTAATTTTTGCTGGCGTGCTTTACGTTCTGCTGTATTAGCCTGAGCCCATAATTTCTGAACGTGTTGAGCTGCGGCAAACCACTTTTGTGCTCCGTCGTCACTAACGGGTCGAGGCCAAAGTCCATCGGTGGCATTTTGCCGAGCCCACCGCACCGGTGCTTCGATCGAACTGGATGCCGTAACCATTTTTCCGCGTGCGATATTAACATTATCCTCGTTCAACGCCGCAATCTCCGACAGCACCATAATATAATCCTTGCTGCGCTCAGCGAGCTTAGTGGCCGTGACTCGGATATACCGCATCGCTGATTTTTCTAGGTGGCTTATCTCCACATAGGCTAGTTTGGGATTTGGATAATCTTCTTGGGTCTGATCCAAAATAACCGTCTTTGTGTTAAACGATTTATCATTGGACACCGCCACCTCAAACCGCACAGGAAACCCAAACCCGTCCCCAACGCCTGCAAAATCATCGCTCGCCGGGTAAAGTCGAATGCCCGTTACGCCTGTTGTCGATTCTCCTAAATCAACTTGCACCCACTGTGTTTTTGAAGACGAATCCAAAATGGCGCTATGAAAACCATAGGCGTCGGGTCGCTCCGCTCGCGTGATTGCTGGTTGCCACTTATCTCGATTGGCAACCGCAGCGGTATAGTCCGTTCCGGCGGCCTGTTTTATTTCTTGCTCAAGCTGTTTCATTGCAGCAGTGGCTGTTGCTAGGTTTAAATTCAGCTGCTGTCGGTTTTTTTCGGCTTGCGGATCCGCATCGTAAACTCGATTTGCTTTGTCGACTGCGGCGAATACTGTTTGTAGGTTGTAATAATGCTGCTGAGTGATTGCGTCAAATTTATGATTGTGGCAACGAGCACATTGGATCGTGGTACTAATAAATGTATTGAGTGTATTAGAAACCATTTCATCACGGTCGATATTACGCGCAACTTTTCCATCCAACTTGGACTCCGGTACTTCCACATGCCCAATAAAGTCCCAGGGTCCGGACGCGATGAAACCTAAACCCAATATCCCGTCAGCAGTTTGTGGATAAAGTACATCGCCAGCAACTTGTTCTCGTACAAATTGTGAGTAGGGCTTGTCTTGGTTAAAGCTCCGGATGACATAGTCGCGATAGGGCCAGGCATTGGGACGTAGTTTGTCTTTGTCATAACCGCACGTATCGGCATATTTTACGACATCTAACCAGTGCCGGCCCCATTGTTCTCCATAGGCTGGCGATGCTAATAACCGATCAACCAATTTCGGATAGGCGAGCGGATCACCGTCGCCGACAAAATCTGTGATCGCTCCGAGCGTCGGTGGCAATCCCGTCAGATCGTATGTCAGCCGCCGAATTAGGCTACGCCGATCCGCGGTGGCGGTGGGTGTCAATTGTTTCTCAACCAGCTTGCGAATTACAAATTGGTCTATTGGGGTTCGGCTGGGAAACGTCTCGGCAAATGGATTCGCAACTTGTGGGGTAGACACCGCTTTTAGCGGGCGCCAAGACCACCAGTCTTTGTTGGAGATCGCCGGGGCTTTAAGTTTGAAATCTTGCGGCCACCGCGCACCATTGGTTATCCAAGTTTCCAGTACTGTTATTTGTTCTTTGGTAAGTGGCGGTTTGTCCTTCGGCATTTCTGCCGCTTTAAGAACATCGATGAACTGGCTATTGCCCGGATCACCCGCTTCGATGAAACCATTTGCCCGAATTTCATCATAGGATTGTACGGAAAAGTCGCCTTTATGATCATGGGTATTGTGACACTCGAAGCAGTGCTGCTGCAGAATCGGAGCCACTTTGTTTTGAAAGTCCTGCAACCATGCATCTTGCTCGTCCGCACAGAGCACGGATGGCGTAAGAGCCAGTAATAATATCACCAGAGATTTCATATCTCTTAGAATAACAGATGCTGCGTGCTAATTTGTAGAGATTGGGGGCGGTCAGACGGATATAAACTTTATTGACTTATTCCCGCATCCAACAACTGGGTTTTCCGTTCTTCAACATCGTCGGCATTTACAAACAACAGCAGCAAAGAAGTGGATGCGGTCACGATGCCCATTACCATAAAGGAATCGGGCACGCCAAACGCAGTTTCTACGTTTCCGGCTATTTTATTACCAATAACATGACCAATATTTGATAGTGTCATGTAGATCGTAAACATCGTAGCCGAAGAAGTTGTCCAAGACATTTTCATCGAATCCGCAATGTAGTTCACAACAAAAATAGATAACAACGGTTTATATCCCACTGTATAACACCAAACAATATAATTATCCCACGTTCCGTCACTTGCCCATTGTGTTTCATACCCATCACCCCAATGATCCACACTTAACGCAAAGCCAATCGACAACAAGCCATAGCCAATCAATCCGATTGCCATCATTGGTTTTCGGCCAAAGCGGTCACCAAGCCACCCAGCACACACAGCCATCAGGCATTCTGGTATCCCAGCAAATCCCATAACGTGCGATGTGTGGGTAGAACTCCAGCCGATCCAATCATTGCTATTGCAAACCGTCTTCAATGTCGTTTCCATCACTCCCCAACCAACTAAGCTGATGAGAATCATTGCGGAATAAAACAATGTGGTCCGCAAAGAAAATCCCAGCAGTAAATCTCGTACAATTTCGCTGATCGGCCGAGTAACAATTGTGGGTTCCCGCGAGGGTTCCGTGGCACTACCTTTGCTCCAAGGAAATCGCTTTTCGCCTTTTCGTTCGACACAAAATAGCGGGAACAGCATGATGACAAATAACACGGCCATTTGAGCTAGCACGGCACCACGGATTCCGTATTCGTCCATCACGGATGCTAAAATCGCAGCACCGGCAGACAACCCTAATATTTTGCTCGCCCACATCAAGCCGTTAACTCGGCCCTGTTCTTCGGTCGGTAAAATATCCACTGCCAACGCATCTGTACACACGTCTTGCAAAACTACAAACATATTATGGACAAAGAAAATCCATAACAAGTATTTAAACGAGACCTTCATGTCCATATTCTCACCCGCTAGATAGGGCTCTATGACGATGATTCCTATCAAGCTAAGTGTCATCAGCAACTGGGCCAGCAAAATCCACGGGCGCCGCTTACCCATCGACTTGAGTTGTAATGAATCGATCACGGGAGCCCAGATGATTTTGAACGTCCATGGTAATAATGTGAAGGCCGTTAATTCGCCCACTTCGGCAGTCGACAACCCATTGCTTGACATATAATTCGCCAGGGTAATCGTCATAAATCCCCAGGGTATGCCCTGGGCTAGATAGAGCGCACAGAGAGTGGAAATTCGTTGGGCTCGATTGTCGGCCATCGCCATATGATTAGATCTTCCACAAAAACTGTACGCCTATTTGTCTGTGGCCTCCATGTTGACTAGGTCCGCAGACGACAATCTAACAGTATGACTGATTCGCAGTGGAAAGTCGAATTTTCTGGCCCTGATTAGTCTCGATCGCAAGAGCCCCGCCGCGCATAAAAAAACGACCCGTCGAAACAGGTCGTTTGAGTAGATTGTGGTTGGCCGCAAAGCCCTGCGCTACTTAGCTCATGCAGATAAACAAGGCAAAGAACGTAAAACCTTCAATCAGAGCAGCGGCAATAATCATCGCTGTTTGGATTTGTCCCGCCTTTTCTGGTTGACGAGCCATGCTTTCAAAAGCTGAAGCTGCTAGTTTCCCAATCCCGCCGGCTGAACCGATGCAAACAAGTCCAGCACCAACAGCACCAAGACCAGCAGCAAGACCAGCAACAAGACCGCTATCTGCGGCTTCCGTAACTGCTGCACCGTCTTCCGTAACTGCTGCACCGTCTTCCGTAGCTGCTGCACCGCCTTGTGCAAAAGCAGGTACTGTCATCATTAATACAGCGCCGAGGCTGTACATTGCAATTTTTGCAAATTTATTCACGAAACTATCTCCTACGAAATCTAAAGTCTAGGGGTGGTCTTTTTACAGCAAGTCGTTACTGCAAACCAAATATATTGTTGTTTGTTTCTGTTTTCACTTTCCAAAAGCCGCTCCAAATAAATGCGCTTATCTCGCGATTTAGAGAAACTAACCATGGTGCAAAACAATAAACTACTTGCCGATACCAGTGCCTGTCAACCACCTGCATACGTAGTTTATTGAGTTTTGAGGAAAACTGTTCAAATCCTTTATTAATCGCTGACCACGCTGGGGTTTATTACCTTTTTCTTGAGCTGATCCACGACTACAGCAACCAATATCAAGGCACCGTATATCACCATTTGTCGATATGAATCCACTCCGGCCATATTCAGTCCATTTTGGATGACACCCAAAATCAAAGCGCCAATTAGCGTCCCAAAAATTTTGCCCTCGCCACCCATCAAGCTTGTGCCACCGACCACTACGGCGGCTATCACTTGTAGTTCATAGAACTCGCCAGCTTTGGGTCTACCCGTTAAAAAGTGAGATGCATCTAACACACCGGCCACACCAGCGCATAAGCCACACACGATATAGACCGTGATCAAAACAGCCATCACCGGCACTCCGGACAACCGAGCGGCGGACACATTGCCGCCGACGGCATAGACATACCTTCCAAACGGAGTGTGTGTCATGACAACATGAGCGGTAATAAACAGTATTACCATCAAAATAATCTGGCTGGAAACACCCAACACTGATGCATCATAAAGGGTACTAATTGCAGGCGCGTCTATCTTAACGGCATCTGCTCCACCAGCCAAAATATAGCACGCCCCCCGAGCGACCATCATCAGTCCCAACGTGGCCACAAACGGCGGGATCTTAAAAACGGTAATTAACAGGCCTGCCACTGCGCCGACGACAGCACAGACCAGCATACCAATTCCAAAGGCTAGTGCGACCGAACCACCATTCGCATCAACGCCGCCTAGATAATCACGCAAACTGACTGCGGTGACCACTGCAGCAAGTGCCATCAAACTGCCCACCGACAAATCTATGCCGGCCGTGATGATAACCAAAGTCATGCCAATCGCCATGATCGCGATCGGCGCATTTTGATTCAAAATACTCAATAAGTTATTCTTGGTCAAAAAGGATGGCCAGCGATAACTCGGTGGGCTAATTACCTTAATCGGTTTATCGCTGACCTGGGCGCGCCTGGACGCACTCAAGACTTCCCATTGCGAAGCAAAATGGTGCGTAGCGATGATGTCGACATTTTCCCCGGCGGCCAAAGTCTGGGTAAGCTGCAAGATCGCACTGCGCGGCGTACCACTTGCAATGCCAACAACATTTCCGCCCCCAGCAATCAGCTCGTCATTAATCGCTTGCGCAAATGCACGATCGGCCTCTGTGCCCCGTACAACAATTAATACATTCGGCTGCGTTCCATATTCCTGCAGCGCGAGTTTAGCTAACTGGCGGCCAGCCGCTGGGTCTTCCGGATGAATATCCGTTACCGTCAATGCACTAATCGCTGCACAAAGCAATAGCAGGACAAGCAGCATTCCATGATCCACGATTTGTTTTTTTAGGGACCATTTTTTTATTGGTGCTTCTGCGGTTAGGCCGGTTTCGGCAGGTGCTTCTGCGGTTAGGCCGGTTTCGGCAGGTGCTTCAGCGGTTAGGCCGGTTTCGACAGGTGCTTCAGCGGTTAGGCCGGTTTCGGCAGGTGTTTTTTCGGTTAAGCCGTCAGTTTCATCGATCATCGCGGATTCCGCCGTTTCTTCATAGAATTTATTCTCATTGAAAGGATTTTGGAGTCATCAAAGGCTCTTCTAGTGATTGGTCGCTAGTCGCGTATCGCATAATATCTTCTGGGGTTACTTTTTGCTGCGACGATTTATTGTCCAAGATGCCCGTTACTTGTCCTTCGCGCATTACAACAATCCGATCACTCATGGCTAACACCTCTGGCAAATCTGAGCTGATCATAATAATTGCCTTCCCTTGCTCGGACAATTCATTCAACAGTTGATAAATCTCATATCTGGCCCCAACATCAATCCCCCGCGTTGGCTCATCAAAAATAATAACATCCGCAGTGCTCTGCAGCCATTTAGCGAGCACCACTTTTTGTTGGTTTCCTCCGGATAGCGTTTCTGCTCGTTGCTGCAAATCCGAGATGCGAATATTAAGCGTCTCGCAATAATGTTGAAAGCCCTTTCGTTCGCGGCGGTGCACCAGCATCCCTTTTGATGAAAAGTCCGCCATGTTAGGAAGTCCAAAGTTGTGCAGCGTTGATTGGCTCAGTATTAACCCCTGGCTCTTTCTGTCTTCGGTCAATAGACAAATTCCCGCTGCGATCGCTTGCCGCGGAGATTTCAAATTGAGCACCACGCCATCAAGCGTTATTGTCCCCTGGTCTGGCAAATCAGCTGCGAATAGCATGCGAGCCACTTCCGTTCGCCCTGCGCCAACTAAACCCGCAATTCCCAGCACCTCTCCTCGGTGAACCGCAAAGGAAACATTTTCGACGGCCGTACCGCGCGTTAATCCGTCAACCTGCAACCGTGGCTCACCAATCACCGAGCACCGCGGCGGGAATTCTTCCGCCAGCGAACGCCCCACCATGTTTTCAATGATTTTGTCGCGGCTTAGATCTCCCGCTGGTTGCGTCGTAATATGTTCACCATCTCGCAATATCATAATGCGATCAGCCAGTTGTTCGACCTCATTCAAACGGTGGGTGATATAGATTATGCCAATTCCTTGACTACGTAATTCCTCAACGATGCCAAACAAACCCTCAGCTTCGCGGGGAGACAACGCCGCGCTGGGCTCATCCATCACCATAATTTTTGTATTTAACGCCAACGCCTTGGCTATTTCGACAACCTGCTGTTCCGCGACGCTTAGCTCACTACAAAGCCTATCCGGATCTAATTGGCTGCCAATTCGATTTAACAACGCTATTGCTTGCCTGCGTTCGGTTTTTTGTGAAATTGGTTTTAGCCATTGCCGATCGTGGCCTAAGAAAATATTCTCTCTAACTTTCAATGTTGGAATTAGCGTAAATTCTTGGTAAATAACACTTATGCCCAATCGCCGAGCATCGCGTGGATTGGCAATCGTTACGCGGTCACCATCAACTCTAAAACTACCGCGATCACTTTGATGAACACCGCCGAGCGTTTTGATAAGTGTACTTTTACCGGCACCGTTTTCACCCAGTAGTGCCAAGACTTCACCGCGAGCAAGCGTTAAAGAAACGTCTGACAAAGCCTGTACGCCTGGATAGCTCTTTGTTAAGCCTGCGATTTCAAGCAGCGGGGGAGTGGCTGACATTTATTGATCCAACTGCAGGTCCGGGTCGGACTTTGCATCGGCTTGGCGATACAGGGATGTTGGAATGAGCTCGATTTGTTTATATTCTTCACCAGCTTGAAAAGCAACAAATTTCTCCATTATCACTTGGCCCATTTTCTTAGGGAACTGAATCGGGTCTGCGTATATTTTCCCCTGAGCGATTGCTTGTTTACCCGCTAATGCCCCATCGAATCCGACGATCGCTATCAACTCCGCTTTCTGCGCTTCATCAGTAGCGGCCCAAGCACCTAAAGCTGATGGATCATTAATCGCAAAAATTCCACGAAGGTTGGGGTGCGCCTGTAAGCTATCTACAGTCGCTCGGTAACCGATACTTTCATCACCGCCACCGTTAATCTCACTAACAATTGTTATCTGTCCCGCTTCGCGGCCTTCGTTGTGACTGGCGATCACTTGCTTAAAACCCTGCACTCTTAAGACACACGAATTTGCCTGCTTGAAATCTAAAACTAATATCTCCCCACCTTCATTGCCTAAGGTTTCAATCATGGCTTGGCCTGCCAGTTCGCCACCCTGAAAATTATCCGTGCCAATATGTCCCGCAATCTCTATGCCATCCGCGACACATTGTAAGTCACACGTAAAAACCGGTATCCCCGCTTCATTGGCTTGTTTAATAGCCGGTCCTATTGCTAATCGATCCGTCGGATTTAACACGATTGCCGCTACACCTTGACTAATGAAATTTTCTATTTGGTTCGCCTGTCGCTTTACGTCAGAATCAGCATCCATCGTAATAACTTCATAGCCCTCTGACTTGGCTGCGGCCGTCAAACTTTGTGAAATCACAACAAAGAATGGGTTCTTGAGGCTCATTGCCGAGTAGCCTATTTTGCCCTTATTGGTTATCGCTTCGCCTGTACCTTTGTCCGTTGAGCAGCCAAATAAATATGCTGCCGACAACAACAATAGAGACTGTATTAATTTGTTCATTAGAATTTTCACTGCTTGTTGATAAGGGCTTTTAGATATGTTTCTAATAACTTAGTGTAATGCAACTTAATGCCCAGCGGTGGATTCTCATTTGGTATATTGAAGTGTAACGTGTGAGTGCTCGTCGTTTTAGCATTCATGTTTTAATCGTAAGGTAGTAATTATAATACGAATAAACCTCGGATTTTCACGCAAGAGATTAATTATGAAACATTTTATTGGTTTGCTGGTTGTTTTGCTTTTTTCCGCTTCTGCCACGGCTGAAAACTGGCCCTCGTGGCGCGGCCCTGATCAAAACGGTGTTGGCTCTAAAGGCCCCTTTCCGACGACATGGTCAGCGGATTCAAACATTGCTTGGAGAATAGACTTGCCGGGCGGCGGCAGTTCAACACCCATTGTGTGGGAAAAAAACATCGTTCTTACAACAACCGAAAACGGTGCGAACCTCACACTCTGTTTAGATCGTAGCGGAAAAGAAAAATGGCGCAGCGAAACAGGCAAGGCGGCTGGTGGCAAACATAAAAAAGCGAGTGGCAGCAACTCTTCACCTATCACAGATGGGAAACACATCTATGCCTACTTTAAGAGCGGGGACCTCGCTTGCATAGATTTCACCGGAAAAGTCGTTTGGCAACTTAACATCCAAGAAAAATACGGCGAGGACACTCTTTGGTGGGATCTTGGCACATCACCTGTGCTTACCAAGAATCACGTGGTGATTGCTGTCATGCAAACGGGCCCTAGTTACTTATTAGCTCTTGATAAACACACCGGTGCGATTGCTTGGCAACACGAGCGTAACCTCGATGCCCCGCTAGAAGCCGCCCAAAGTTATTCGACGCCAGTCGTAACCACCATCAATAATAAAGAATCCATTGTTGTGCTGGGAGCCGATTTTGTCACCGCTCATGATGCTAAATCTGGTAAAGAACTCTGGCGCATTGGTACGCTAAATCCTAACGGTGAAAAATACTGGCGCAGTATCGCCTCGCCTGCTATCAGCAATGGGATTATTTTAGCGCCTTATGCTCGAGGTAAAACACTGACGGCCATTGATCTAAATACAACCACACCTACAGTCAGTTGGACTGTAGACAATATCTGTGCGGATGTTCCCACGCCAATTGCCATTAATGACAAAGCAATTCTCACTACGGATCGCGGGTTAGTTACTCAAATAGATATAAAAACGGGGAAAACAACATGGCAAACAGAGCTCGAGAAAAACCGGCTGGCGTTCTCTGCCTCGCCAATCCTCGCTGGCGCTCATGTCTATTTGACCCGCGAAGACGGTGCAACATTCGTTGTGCATGCGGACACCGGCAAAGTTGTTGCTAAAAACATGTTGCCGGAAGCATTTGCTGTGGCGACACCTGTTTTTGTGGATGGCCAAATCCTAATTCGTACATCGCAAGAGTTATATTGCGTCGGAAAATAAATTAAACCATGCAATCTGAGCCTATTGGAGGACCTGCTGCCTGGCGGGGACAACAGTTATTCCAAACACAACAGTGGCCCATGCACCTGACTGCTGCTGACCTCGCTGAATTAGCGACCGCCGCATCCAGTACGGCAGCAATCCCTTTAGCTGACTTGTCATGCGACAATTTCGAACTGCCTCAAATGGCCGCAAAACTGGCCAATCTACAAACCGAACTGGAAGAGGGTTGTGGAGTAATCTTAATCAAAGGATTTGATGTTGGGCGATTTTCTGCGGAGGACGCACAACGAATGTTCTATGGGCTAACCACCCATTTAGGAACTGCTGTCTCGCAAAGCAGCGGTGGAGATATTGTTTTTAATGTCCGAGATGAAGGGTATAAAACCGCTGACGCTAAAACTCGTGGGCCAAACACCAGCAAGCGGCTAAGCTTCCATACCGATCGTTGTGATGTTATTGCGTTCTTGTGTTTACAACAAGCAATCTCGGGGGGGGAAAATCAAATCGTTAGCAGCGTGGCTGTCTATAACCAAATACTATCTGAACGCCCTGATTTACTGCAAATTCTCTCACAACCCTTTTACTACAAGCGGCATAATGTTGACATAAGTAATGCGGACGCTTATTGCCAACAGCCTATTTTTTCTTTTTGTGAAGGGCAGTTTGCCTCGGCGTTTTTGCGGGTGCTAATCGACCGCGCTGATGCTGATCAAAATACGCCAGACATGACTACATCACAGAAAGAAGCCTTGGACTTTGTGGAGCAAGTGTGTGATCGACCGGCGATGCATGTAGAGTTTAGGCAAGAACCTGGTGATATATTGCTGCTAAATAACTGGATTACGTATCACCGCCGTAGTGCTTTTCAAGATCATAAAAATCTTGCTCGACGGCGACATCTCTTGCGGATATGGCTCGCAATGCCCAACAGTCGGCCGCTGGATCCCGCTTTTTTGGCGAATTATGGGGCTATCCAAGCCGGTGCTATTCGCGGTGGCATGAAGTCTACCGTTGAATAAGTAGTGAAGATTAGCTCGTTATTTGTGGTTCAGCGGCAAGATAGTGCTATAAAAGGGTATTGAAATATGAGGTAGCTTTTAAGTGCTTCCTCGTACAAAATATAGAAGAGCAAAATTAACTTAGCCTAACTTAGCAAAAGCCTCTTTGCGGGTGTTTTAATTTCATAAGGAATTGTTTGTATGCGTTTGTTTGCTGTACTTGGATTGTTGGTTTTTACTATTTCCCCGTTGTCATCTTTCGCTGACGAGACTGGGGTGATCTACGAGGGCAAAGACGGCCCTGGCAAAGGCAAACATATTGTGTTCATAGCCTCTGATCATGAATATCGTGGGGAAGAAAGCTGTCCAGCAATCGCTCGGATTCTAGCTTATCGCTACGGATTCAAATGCACCGTCCTCTTTGGACTCGATGATGATGGGTACATTCAGGCTGGTTCTTCACGGATTCCTGGACTCGAAGCCTTAAAAGATGCTGATATGATGTTCTGTTTTCTGCGATTTGTCGCGCCTAATGATGAATCTATGCAACACATTATTGACTACCTTGGCCGTGGTGGCCCTGTGGCTGGATTACGCACAACAACACACGCTTTCAATGGGCTAAAGGGCAAAAACAGCAAATACAACTACAATTCCTCTGATGAAAATTATCGCTACGGATTCGGGCGACAAATACTCGGTGAAACTTGGCGACCTCCGGCTGCTGGCCACTACGGCCGCAATCATGTTTTCAGTACACGGATGAATGTGGTTCCATCCCAGGCTAATCATCCCGTCATGATTGGCGTTACTGACATGCACGCAATGGCTGGCGCTTATAGTGCTGATCCTTTGCCAAATTCGGTGATTCTAGCAACAAACGAAGTTTTAAAAACCATGAAGCCCGATGCCGAGCCAGTCGATAACAAACCCCCTCAGCCGGCTATATGGGTGCGAACTTATAAATCAACTTCGGGTAAAGAAGGTCGCGTGTTTGCTACGACTCAGGGTGCATCCGAAGATATCCTCAGCAACGGTGTGCGACGATGTATCATCAATGGTGTTTTTTGGTGTATGGAATTAGAAAAACATATTAAACCAAACATGGACGTTGCGTTTGTAGGTCCGTATCACCCTTCCACTTTTAGTTTTGGGGGATTCCGTAAAAAAGTTAAGCCAGCAGATATCGCTGGTTGGGATACGCCGATTTGGAACCCTAAAGCAAGCACAACAAAATAACCAGATGCTGAATTTATATGACAAGCTTGATCGACGATCTTTTTTGAAGGTCGGTAGTTTAGGGCTAACCGGACTAAACATGGCTGGGTTAACCAGTTTAGCTCAAGCAACCGGTGCGGCTAATCCTTGGGAATTGTTCTCCGGCAAGGCTGTTATCTTCTTGTTTCAGCAGGGTGGCCCAAGTCAATTTGAGTCTTTTGACCCCAAAATGAATGCGCCCACCAGCATTCAAAGCATGACTGGGGCTATCTCCACCAGTGTGCCAGGAACTTTTTTTGGTGGTTCTATGGGTAAACTTGCCCGTCTGGCAGATAAATTCACTGTTGTCCGTTCTTATCAAACAGGCAGCTCTGCTCACAAAATCCAGCCCATCGTTAGTGCCGATACACATGGAGCCAATATCGGCTCGTTCTTTTCACGGGTTGTTGGCACGAACAATCCTAAAAATGGGATGCCGACGAACGTGGCAGCATTTCCGAATGCTGTGGCTGAAGATGAACCCGCTGCTTTTGATTCATTTGGTCGCGTAGCTTCCGCTGGCCCATTTAGCAAAGGTTATGAGCCTTTTGTGCCTGGCAGTGGCGGGTCATTTCAAGATGATCTCAAACTGCACATTGATCGATTACGACTCGATGATCGAAAACGGTTGCTTGGCAAGCTTGATAACATTCGGCGACACATAGACTCTAATGGCGGCCTTGATGGATTGGATCGCTTTCAATCACAAGCATTTGATGTTGTACTCGGCGGCGTAGCGGATGCTTTTGATCTCAACAAAGAAGACCCACGAACGGTTGCCAAATATGACACTTCGTCACTAACTCGTTTCGACCAGTGGAAAGACATGAACAATCGGGAGCACTACAAGGCCAACTCGAATTCCCTTGGTAAGCTCTGTTTATTAGCGCGACGTTTGGCTGAACGAGGTTGTGGATTTATTACGATTACAACGTCATTTGTTTGGGATATGCATGCTGATGTTAACAATCTTGGTATGGTCCGCGGGATGGAGTTTGTGGGCAGTCCGTTTAACCACGCTGTTGCTGCATTGATTGAAGATATTGAAGCTCGTGGGCTACAAGACAAAATTATGTTGGTGTGCACTGGTGAAATGGGCCGCACGCCAAAAATCAATGCTCGTGGTGGGCGTGATCACTGGGGGGGCCTGACACCACTATTGCTATACGGCGCTGGTATACCGCGGGGACACATCATCGGGCAATCTGCGAAAGATGGTGGATCCCCCGTGACCACACCTATCCGTTCGCCAAACCTAATTGCTACATGTTTAGATACTCTGTTAGATCTCACTCAACTGCGACTACGAGTCGATTTACCGCCAGAGGTGATGCAAGTCGCCGCTGGCTCGCCAACTATTTTCAACAGCAAATAGGCAAGCAGCCCAGCTGTAGAACCAGGTATTACAAAATGCCTTGTTTGACTGGGGTTGGCTGTGTTGTCCTGGCCTAATGGTATCGATAGGCGATCCCTGGGTGGTGTTGCTTAATAACTCACGCCCGACACCAAGTAAGCCATCAGGCGGATCCAACCAAAACCAATGAAGAATGCCGTGAAGGCGATTAACAGTATCTCTAGAGAATCGTGATGCTTTCTAAAAAACCGCCGTACTGCTACCACTCGTCGCCGAGGCATTACTAAGTTAAACACGAACAATAATGCAGCACCTATAAAGAAAATGCCCAATGGATGATAACTCCACGATTTCAGAAAATCGCCGTGGAGCACACTCGATACGCTTCTCGTTAGTCCACATCCCGGACAGGGTAGACTAAACGTGCTTTTAAACAGACAAAGCGGAACTCCCATGCCGTCTGAGGGCAAAACGAAGCCTAGCACCAGCAGTAGCAGCACAATAACCTGCACTATGCGAATAAACAATACATCGAACGTCGAGTGCTTTATCACTTTTCGACAATCCGCAAGGTCCGCAAGCCGGTATGCTGAGTTCCGTCTGGCTGAACAGCGGTTACCTGGATGGCGTAAACTCCTGGCTTGAGACCACTAGGAAGCTCAATCGCCCAGAGATGGTGAACGGCGATCGGTTGAGACATTTTAGACCAAGTTGCCTGCTTGCCCAATGTTGTTCGCAACAACTCTTCCGCCTCTGCCAGAATAACTAAATCTGGATCTCGTTGAGCGGGGGCATGCTCTACTTTTAGGTTTTTAAGTGTTCCTTTGTTGTTACGCAATACCGCTGTCAGGCGGGTTTTTGTTGAGCCCGCAAACACATTCGCATAGACCTTTGTTGGTTCTGTTGGAGATAATAGTTCTGCTGGGGCGGATATATGCATTTGATAACTAACCGGTTTACCCGCTGCTTTATATTGAAAGGCATATTGATTGCCGTCAAAAGTCACAATCGAATATCCATTTGGTGTGCCATCGCGGCTATAGGCGTGAGGAGCACCGCCATAACGTTTCATCCCACTCCACCAACTACCTCCCGCTGTGACATTAATAACGTGGTGGTGGGGATTTTTTCCCTGCCAGTCATCTTTTTTGTCTAAGTATAAATGTCGTTGGTAGTGCTGGTGCCCTGAAACCGACAGTGTAAAAGGCCGCTGCTCAATTAGGCGGAATATTTTCGACTTCTCCCGTGTGCTCGGCAGGGGGATGTGCATTAGCAGTACAACCAGTTTTTCAGCTGGAACGTCGGCCAAATCGTTCGTCAAAAATGTCATCTGCCGCTTGCCGAGACCGCCGCGGTAGCTCATTTTTTTGCCGGCCTTGTCGTGATACCATTCAACATTATCAAGCACTACAAAATGGGCCTGGCCATAATCAAAGGAGTAGTATGCGGGGCCATAAACCCGCTCAAATGTTTCGTCGCTTAATTCGTCGCTGGGCGCTTCTGAGTTATTATCGTGGTTACCAATCACGTTGTACCAAGGAATGCCGATCAGCGCAATTCCCTGGTTTTGCGGTCCAAACAGGTCCAAATTATTGAACATGATATCGCCTAACGTCACACCAAAGGTGGCGTCGGTACCTATTATTTCCTCGACCACATCGCGAATCACATGATCCACTTCTTGTTGGCTTCTCGGTTGAGGATCCGCAAACAAAATCGCCTTGAATTTATCTGGTTCCTCTTGTGGATACAGCGGAAAATCCAGCGATTTGGGCAGCGGGCCTGTTGGTGCCACGCCCTTGAACCGATATCCAACCGGTGAGCCCGCGGGCTTGTGGATGTAATAAAACTGTGGGATTTGGTCCTCGTTGATCGGTGTTCGCCATCCTTGGGGTTTGATAACAAACAGTATTGTGTCGTCAGAAATTGCTAATTCATAAGACCCCGTGCCGTCGGTGGTGACAATCGATTCGCCGTTGGATACTCGAATTCCTGGCAACAAAGGCTCGCCCATGTCGTATTGCTGATTGAAGTTCTTGTCGTGGTAGACTCGACCAACCGCCAGTTGTTCATCTTGTGCCATTAAGCTCGCGGTCAATGACAAGATCAACATCGCTAATAAAAGCTTGTTGGTTCGTTTGTTAAATGGTTGATTGAGCGACATTTTTGTTGGTCCTTGGTATGACTGGTTTTGTCCGGCTAAAATTCTAGTTGGGGTGGTATCTGATGTATAATAACAGATTATTCTTGTGCCGTTCTAAGGGAACTCGGTTCTTATGCTATATCGTCTTCTGCTCTTACTGATTGCTTTTCCATCTGCTTTGCTCGCCGCTAAACAACCGAACGTCGTTTTGGTAATGGCTGATGACATGGGATGGGGCCAAACTGGCTATTACGATCACCCCGCTCTAAAAACACCACATCTAGATGCGCTGGCGAAAAACGGACTTCGTTTTGATCGCTTCTATGCCGGTGCACCCAATTGTTCGCCAACGCGGGCAACTGTCCTGACTGGCCGCAGCAATGACCGTACCGGTGTCCTAAACCATGGGTATGCGCTTAACCTGCAAGAAAAAACCATTGGTGCGGCGTTCAAAAAAGCGGGATATGCGACGGGTCATTTTGGCAAGTGGCATCTCAATGGATTCACTGGGCCTGGCGCTCCTATTTTTAAAACCGACGATCACAGCCCATCGGCTTTTGGGTTAGACACCTGGCTAAGCGTTACTAATTTCTTTGATCTAAACCCTATCCTAAGTCGCAATGGTGAATTTGAAGAACATCAAGGCGACTCTTCTGAAATCGTTGTTGAGCAGGCGTTAAAGTTTATCCGTAGCTCAGCCGCTAAAGATAAACCCTTTTTTACCATTATCTGGTACGGCACTCCCCATAGTCCTTGGATGGCCAGTCAAAACGATCAGCGGCCTTTTCCCACCCTCGATGCTCGATCTAAAAAACATTATGGTGAACTTGTTGCGATGGACCGTTCCATTGGTGCTTTGAGAGCTGGCTTGCGAGAACTTAACATCGCAGACAATACGATCCTCTGGTTCAACGGCGATAATGGTGGCTTATCGGGGATAAAGCCCTCGACCGTAGGCCATTTGCGAGGCTACAAAAACTCGATGTATGAGGGTGGTTTGCGAGTGCCAGCCATCCTCGAATGGCCCACCAAAATTACACCGCGCATCTCTACTTTTCCCTGTTGCACGATGGATATTTTTCCTACATTGATCGAACTGGCGGGCCTTGATGCGGATTCTATTTCAGGACTGGTTGATGGCATCTCACTAAAAGGGCCGTTGCTCGACGGTCGGCAACAAATCCGCGAAGAGCCTATTGGGTTTCGTCACACCAATCGGGGGGCAATGGTTTACAACAATCTAAAGCTTGTAACACAGCAAGTAGGCAGTCCTGAAGGCAAGGGCAAATATGAAATCTATGACCTCAGCAAAGACCCGTCGGAGGCAAAAAACATTGCCGGATCGAGAAACCTGGCCCACATGGAAATCATTCGCCTCTTTAAGTCTTGGACCGCTTCGGTCGATCGCAGCGCAAAAGGGGCCGACTATCCCGAAGGTCGCGTAATTCCGCTGGGGCGAAAACAACAGATCTCCTGGCTTTCGCTGCCTAAATACCAAACCTATTTTCCTGAATGGAAAAATCGCCCCGAGTTTAAACCCTATATTGATCGATATCAAAACCAAAAATAGCCGCTTATACGTCAAGGTTTTGCACATCGAGTGCATGTTTTTCGATGAATTCGCGCCGCGGTTCAACCTTATCACCCATCAGCACGCGGAACATTTCGTCCGCTGCTGCTACATCATCCATCGTCACGCGAACCAGTGTCCGCTGATTGGGATCAAGTGTTGTGTCTCGCAATTCTTCCGCATTCATTTCGCCAAGGCCTTTAAAGCGGGTCAACTGCAGGCCCTTTTCACCCGCAGCTCTAACAGCGTTGAGTAGTCCTCGAAGCTCTTTCAATGGTATTTCTGTGTCGCCTCGCTTGAGGATATACCGAGGGTTTTCGACACCTGTTCGCTCCACTGGCAGCAGTGACTGTACGTCCAATCCATATTTTTGTAGGTCTTTCAGGCCGGCATTAATTGTGCGTACTTCATGCAATTCCACGACATGTATGCTCGCAGCCACATCCTCGAGGGCCTCTTCTTCCGTGCCTTCTTCCGTGCTTTCTTCTGTCGATTCAAGTGGGGTTGGTTCGTCGGGAGTTCGTTCTTCGATAAACGCATCGACCGCATCCCGTTCGCTAAACCAATAGTCGTCTGTTCCCTCAAACACATGGAACATGGGTAATTTACCTGTTTCAACATTTTGCCGTTGTGCGTGGATCTTAAGATTAATTCCTCGACGTTCTAGTGCGAGCAGTGCTTCTTCCATGCCAGACAGCGTACGACACAGCGCTCCCATTTTCTCACCTGCCAATTCGTCACCGTTTTCTGGGATAAACACTGCGTCCGCCAAGCCCTTTTCCAAAAGCTGATTTTTCATTTCATCTTCACTTTGGATATAATATATTTTCTTTCCTTGTTTCACTCGGAATAAGGGTGGTTGAGCGACATAGACATGCCCTCGTTCCATCAATGAATACATTTGGCGATAGAAAAAACAGAGCAATAGCGTTCTGATATGAGAACCGTCTACGTCAGCATCGGTCATAATTATAATTTTGTTATATCGCAGCTTTTCTAAATTTTGGTCATCGCCAAAACCACAACCAATAGCATTGATCATGGCCTGAACTTCTTCATTGGCTAATACTTTATCAACACGCGCCTTATAGGCGTTGATAATTTTACCTCGTAGCGGCAGAATCGCTTGATACTGCTTCAGACGCCCCCCCTCGGCACTTCCGCCAGCAGAATCACCTTCGACAAGGTATAGCTCGCACTTTTCCATGTCTTTGCTGATACAATCCCTAAGCTTGCCTGGCAGGCTTCCGCCTCCGAGCACATCCTTTCGCTTGCGCATCAACTGACGGGCCTTCTTGGCGGCTTCTCGAGCCTCCATTGCTATTATTCCCTTTTGAATAATAATGCGTGCGTTCTTAGGATTTTCTTCTAAATATTTTTCCAGTGCTTTGCCAAAATTTGCTGAAATGACCGACTCCACGTCCCGGTTGCCTAGCTTTGTTTTAGTTTGTCCTTCAAATTGTGGGTGGGCTACTTTGGCTGACAAGATGACGGTCATTCCCTCGCGGACATCATCGCCAGTGGGGACTTCCTTGCTATCTTTTAGTATTTTTTCTTTGAGCCCATATGTATTTAACACTCGCGTCAAAGCTTTGCGGAAACCTGTTTCATGTGTGCCTCCTTCGTGTGTGTGAATATTGTTAACGTATGAATGTAGGTGCTCGGTATAATCGTTTGTATATTGCAGCGCTATCTCATAGCCGACGACATTATCTTCTTCGATCGTCTCGCTGCCTTCGATGTAAAATACATCTTGGTGCAATACATCGCTGGCTCTGTTGAGGTGATGAACAAAATCTATAATTCCATTTTCATAACAATAGGTTTCTTTTTGATCAGACCGATCATCGCGGATTTCTATCGTGACCCCTTTGTTTAGAAACGCTAGGTCCTGCATCCTTTTCGCTAGAATGTCGAACTGATATTTTGTCGTTTCAAAAATATCACCGTCCGGCTTAAATGTTGTTTTAGTCCCTGTTTTATTAGACTTTTCTCCTCGTTTAACCAGTCCCACCGGTTCTCCATATTCGTATTCCTGGCGGTAAACATACCCATCTCTGCCAACCTCGACCTTACACCATTGGCTCAAAAAGTTTACCACTGTCACGCCGACACCGTGCAAACCGCCGGATGTTTGGTACGCCCCTTTATCGAACTTTCCCCCGAACTTTAATACTGTCATCACACCTTCAAGCGTGGATACCTCTCGGTCAAATTCTACCGAAAGTGCCTCGTGTTTCTCGACGGGTATTCCCCGTCCATTATCTTCAACTGTGATGCTGCCATCGGGATTAATAACCACGCTGATTAATGATGCATAGTCGGCCATAGCCTCGTCAATCGAGTTATCTACAACTTCATAAACCAAGTGATGCAGGCCGCGATTAAACGTATCACCAATGTACATCCCTGGTCGTTTGCGCACGTGTTCTCTGTCGGAAAGGTGCTGTAAATTATCAGCGCCGTATTCATTTTTTTTCTTCTCATCACTCATCTAATATCAATCCCTTTTCTGAGCCAATCGTCTGTTGTACGATGTGGACATTGTTCGTTTATTTTTATTCGGTTTGTTTGTTGGACATCATCTGGTGGCTACTCGAAGTTTCAAGTCCATTATTTGTTGGTTTGTTTGGTTGCCTTTACTTCCCATTTTTTCATTTAGCTTGGTTACTAGCGTATGTTTTTGAAATGCCAATTCCTGCATTACTGCTGAACTCTTACAAGTCACTTCTAATGTGCCCCGACGAATTGTTCCTGCGGTCGTCATTCCCGCGATCCGCTTCCCTACGACATCGTCCCATATACCGTTTAACTGCGAAGCTGCCTTTACCCGGGCATATCCTCGCCGGGTTAATAGCTCGCTCACCAGCCGATCCATTTTTGCTGGTAGTGGTATATATATCTGCTTGTTTTTTAGGTCGTCCAATAAAAGCTGTTCTGCTTTTGCTTTATCTATCATTCCGTTCGCTCTTACCTGTCTGTTGAAAGCGGCATGATAATATACGAATAGCCGTCTTCTGTGGTAAACAGTACTGCCGCTTGAGCGTTTTCAATAAATATTGAAAACTGACTCGTCGCGTCTAACGCTTTCAAAAAATCCGATACATAACGGTGATCCATCGTAACTGAAATTCTCTCTCCCTCGTAAGCAATAGGCATTTCCGTGTGAGATTGTCCTCTTTCCGCCGCCTGGGCGTCCATCGTAAGAGTACCGTCGGCAAACGTAAAGTTGATTCCTCGGCTATCATCGTTGGCTACAATCGCTGCTTGTTTAAGTTTGGAAAGCATATCTCCAGAACTGATAACTATCGATTTTGTTTCTGTGGTGCTAGGGAACACGTCTTTCCATTTCGGGTAGCGTCCCTCTACCAACCGAGAAGTTAGTGTTATTTTATCGCTAACAAACACTATTTGATTATCACTGACAATAATTTTTACGGTCGCTTCGGGGTTCACGATGGCCCGAGAGATCAACGTCATCGATCGTGTAGGAACGATCGTCGAGGAGGTTCCCAATTCGACGCTACCATTGATTTTCACCGGTCCCTGCATTTTAGCCAGTCTGCGTCCATCCGTTCCTACCGCGATCAGTTCATTACCTTCGAGCTCAAGCAATAACCCTCCCAAAGCGTAGCGACTACTTTCGCTGTCCGTCGCAAAAAAAGTTCGCTTGATCAACTCCGACATTAACCGCGCCGGCAATTCCAAGTACGAATCGTTATCCACGCTAGATACATCGGGAAACTCGTCCGGGTTTTGAGATGGTATCTTATACGAACTCGTGTCACCATCAACCGATATCTCTGTTTCTTTCATTTCTACGGTGAGCGACTCATCTGTGCATTCTCGCAAAATCTGACCAAACAGATCTACTGGTAAAACAATACTCCCAGGCACTTCTACATTTATCCCCTCTACACCGATCCGCACCCCCACCTCAGTATCAGTGGCCATTAATACGCTCTCGCCCTCTGTGCAGATGAGCTTGACCGATTGCAAGATTGGCTTGGGACTGCGACTGGGTGCAACCGCGGCGGCTGGCTGAAAAGATGATAGCATCATCTCGCGATCAAAAGTAAATTTCATTGTGTGTCCTCTTTGACGTTGGCTAACGAACACCTAGTGTGAGGTGATATATAATATTAATTAAATAAAAAGTAGTAGTAGAAGTAGCTAACGATGCCGTGTAAACAAAGCGACGAAGAACAACTTTTCAAACTATCATTAGGGCGTAAATGGTAAAAGCTGGGTAGTGTAAAACGTGTTGAGATGGTGTGTATTCAACAACCAATAGCAGTTAATAATATGAGTAAAAGGTCAACGCTCGGCACGCCGATGTTCAAAAGCTAAAACCAACGGGCTGGAGCAGACAGCCTGTCGACATCTTTTCCACCGCCCATAAGTTGAACATCAAAGTTCATTGTTAGGTTATTTTCCCAGGGCTTAATATAACCGATAGTTGAGTATTAACTTCTTCGACAACAAGCCGAATAGAACTATCGGACGTAAGGGCTGACTTTGTTTTGTTAAATGCATGCATGATGGTGGAGTGATCGCGGTGTCCAAAATATTGACCAATTTCACTATAGCTTTTATTCGCATGTAAGCGACACAAGTATATGGCAATGCTACGCGCGCGAACAACATAGCGTCGTCGCGAGGAGCTTTTCATGTCTAACAGTCGAATATTAAGGTGGCGAGAGACAGCCGTGGCTATGTCGCGTAGGCTCAGCGTGGTTTTATTTGCGGCATCAGCAAAGAAACGCTCAACGTCAGCACGACAAATATCTCGCGCCTCAAGATCAGCTTGGGCACGCAGCCGCAAAACAGCGCTCCTCATTTCGGGAACGGTCTTTAGCCTTGGCCCAGCTGGGCCGACTTCGTTGAGGAGAGACTTTTGTGTAGCGTTATCTAACACAACGCCGTATTGATCGGATAACAAACGAACAAGCTCTTCGCGGGCAGTGTTTCCATGTGTTGCAATTTGTACTTGCAAACCACCCATCAAGCGGCTCGCTAACCGGGCATCTAGGCCTGACGACTCAAGCGGCAATTCGTTCGTGCACACAACCAACATACGGCACTGCTCGCGAAAGGAGTCAATTATTAGACTGAGTGTTTGTTGAGCCGAAGTCCTTGTTTTTAAGACTTGAGCATCATCAAGAACCAGCAGATCAAACGAAAAATATTTTTTTCGGAAGCAGGGAAGTGAGTGGGTGTGTACGGCCCGCGCATGTTCTCGGGCGAAGTCGATCCCGTTAGTGTGTAGTGACTTTAAACCAGAGTGCTTGAGCTTCCACTGGACCAACAAAGCGTGACTGAGCGCGGTTTTTCCAGTGCCTTGATCACCATATAAAACGAGCGGACTATCGGCAAACCGCTGTTCTAATACCGACTGCAGCACAGAGTGTAATACGGCGTTCTCAGATCCGAAAACAAAAGAACCTAATTCTCCCCGGGCCTGACAGTATTCAGGCTTAGGTGGATTCGGTTGAAATAACTCCAACTGTTCGCCTGAAGTGGAGGAAATCGGAATAGAAAAGAGACCGTTTGCCAAAGCTACAACCAACAAAAAAGGGATGACGAGAAACAACTACGAGCCAGAAAACGAACACCTCTGGCGCAGGCTTTATTATAAGGTTTTTAGACAAGATTATCGAGCAGAGGCAAGCCGAAATTTCGCTGAATTGTAAGAGATCGTTACTCCGCCAAAAGTGGCAAAACTTCGGATAATATATCGATAACAGCATCCACCTCCCCAGGCGTGTTGAATATGCTCAGGCTGAAACGAATCGCACCCTCGACAACATCCTCAGGTAGGCCCATCGCGATTAATACGGGCGAGGCTTCACTAGACCCAGAAGCGCAGGCAGACCCGGTGCTACAACAGACACCAGCAACATCTAGGGCCATCATTAACGCTTGCCGATCCACTCCAGGAAAGGAAACACAAACGGTTTGCGGTAGTCGTTGCGACTCGTGTCCAATGATCACAGCGGTAGGAAATAAGCCTAAAACACCATCTTCCAACCGCAACTGTAGCTCAAGCAACCGAGCAATATTGGCGTCTTGTTGGTCAAGATAGAGTTCAAGCGTCTTGCTTAATGCAACGGGCAGTGGACATGCTTCAGTGCCTGGCCGTAGACCGTTTTGCTGGAACCCACCATGTAAAACCGGCGTAATAGGGCAACCGTTTTTAATTAATAGCGCGCCAACACCAACCGGACCATGGAGTTTATGGGCGGATAGAGACAGGGCATCCACACCTAATTGCTGAAAATCCACCGACATTTTTCCAACAGCCTGAACAGCATCTGTGTGTATTAAAGCACCATGGTTTTTACATTGAGTCACAACATCAGTGATTGGCTGAATCACACCGGTCTCGTTATTGGCGAGCATCACCGACACGAGCCGCGTTTTGTCATTAAGCAGCGACCCTAGATGCCCAAGGTTGATTTGCCCGTTGGGCAGCGTGTCGACTATCTGTAAGTCCCAACCATCCTTTTTCAGCATTTCCGCAACCACCGTGACACTAGGGTGTTCAATGCCAGAAATAATTAATCGACCCCGCTGAGGAAAAGCCCCACAAATGCCCTGTAATGCTAAGTTATTTGATTCAGTTCCACCCGAAGTAAAGACAACCATATCTTCAGCGGGCCCTTGTCGCTGGCCGCCTAATAATTCCTCAACCAGCTTGCGGGTTATTTCTAATTGTTTCCGGCTTTGTCGTCCTAGTTGGTGTTGGCTAGCAGGGTTTTTGAGCCCCAACTGCAAGGAGTTGACTAGTATTTTAAAGACCCGGTCATCCATTAGGGTGGTGGCGTTGTTGTCAAAGTAAATAGTTTCCATGTAAGTCAGTTTAGTCGGTTTGTTGGAAACCGTCACACACAAGGCACATATATTTTACGGGAGAAACAACTCACCTTTCATCAATCACCACCTAGAGGTTAATATCTGCAGAGCCAACCACATATTCCAACCAAGTTTTTAGATGAAACCAAAGCCGAAAACAAACCGCTTAAGATCACCCCTTAACCCACAGATACGCAGGCGAAATAACCGCCTGCGCCAACAACAAGACAAACTTCCTTCTTCACCACGCAGCGAAGAAGATGTACAGTCGTTAAGGCAAACGACCGAAGGGGTTATTTTTATAGCACGCGAACCGATTACGACGACAAAACTAGTGCAATATGCGCGTTTGCGGAATGGAAAAGAGGCGCGACAATTAATCGAACAACTGAACAAACAATATGATCAAACCAACGGTGCCTATCGCATTGAACAGGTTGCGGGTGGCTATCAATTGATGAGTCGTCCAGTATTTTCTAGTTGGCTCAAGCGGTTAGAACACACCGTAGCGCCGCAGCGATTCTCCGCGCCATCCATCGAAACACTAGCTGTTATTGCTTATCGGCAACCTGTGCTGCGTGCCGAAATTGAAGCGATTCGTGGCGTTGGGTGTGGTGAAGTAATTCGACAACTTATGGAACGCGACCTTGTTCGAATCGCCGGGCGCAGCGAAGAATTAGGCCGGCCCTATTTATATGCCACGACGAGGACATTCCTTGGTTTGTTCGGTTTAGAGGCAATTGAAGACTTGCCAGCCATGAAAATTCCAGCACCACTAGAAGTACCGGAAGCAGCGTAATAGCGAACTAATCTTTGAGTTGAAAGAGTTTTTTTAGCGCGTCTAACAAACCCGCACCAGTGTCTGGGGAAATATCTTCACGTAGAGATTCAAGTGGCGGGTGCAGTAGTTTATTAACCAGTCGATCTAACGTAATTTCGAGTTCTTTGGTAACTGCGGGGTCGTCGGCTAAATCACCAAGCTTGTTTTGTAGACGCTGTAGTTCAGCCACTTTGATGTCATTTGCTTGTTGTTTTAGTCGTCCAATCCAGGGCCCTGTAACTCGCTGAAACAAGATTTTCATAAACAACGCGGTTTCTTCAGCGATGATATTCTCAGCTTTGGGCCATTCCAGCTGGCGCGCCGCAAGGTTAGCATCACAAACCGCTTGAATATCATCAATAGAATAAAGATAGACGTTAATGAATTCAGAAATAGCGGCGTCAAAATCTCGGGGAACAGCTAAGTCCAATATGAAGATGGGGCGTTGAAAACGCTTTTCAACCACTTGGCGAAACAGATCGCTAGTAACAACAGTCTCGGTAGCCGCGGTGGCACTGACGACCAAATCGGCTGCCGCCAATAAGTTTTCTAGTTGATCCCAGTCCGCAGCTTCACTGCCGGTTTGTTTTGCCAGTTGATCGGCTCGGTCCCGACTACGATTAACGATAACTGTTTGGCCGACGTTTTTATCAACGAGGTAAGTCAGGGTTTCCTGAGCCATTTCCCCAGCGCCAATAATCAGGACAACTTTATCATCAAACCGTTCAAAAAACTGGCTGGCATAATCAGCGACGGCAATGGAGGGAATACTAACACGTTTTTCATGTAGGCTAGTCTCGTTTTGCACTCGTTTTGCAACTCGCAGCGCTGCTTGGAAGGTGCTGTGTGTTAGGGGGCCGGTGCTATTACCCGCATTTGCCAAATCATAGGCGAGTTTAATTTGGGATAGAATTTGGGCTTCCCCAACAACCATACTATTGAGGCTTGCAGCCGTTGAAAATAAATGCAGGACCGCCTCCTCACCACTGAGGTTGTGTAACTCGACAGCAATATCCTGTGGGACTAGGCCGTGAAAATCCGCGACAAAATTAATTAATTGTTCTGTTGTGGGGCAATCCGCTTCATCTTCTGCGGCAGTATAGAGTTCCATGCGGTTACAAGTTGATAACAACACGGCTTCTGTCCGAGGAAATAGACGACGCATTTGTGCTAAAGCCGCAGTCACTTGCGTAGGCTGAAAGGCGAGTTGCTCTCGGAAGGTAACGTCGGTGTTGTGGTGGCTACAGCCAATCATCTGTACTTTCATTTACCACCTCCTGCCCATAACATTGTGACCGCAGGTGTTTCAGCGTGTTGCCCAAAAATTACAAAACACAAAACCATGATTAAGAAAAAAAAGCTGGCTATAGTCAAATAGGCGATCTTTTTGCCTTGTCGAGCCGGACGATAAAGCATCTCAAAAACTGAGACGACGATTAGCCACAGCAACAAGACCGACGAGGAAATCACAACCATGTCGTCCCAGGCAACAACGTTTTTAAGTTTGTTTATGATGATGCCAGAAAACAAGCCGATCATAATCAGTCCGGTTGCTAAAAACAGACTGCGTTGATTACAAACTTGGAGCCATTCAAGCGAGGGCAAATGAAATCCCGCACGGGGCGGTAATTTGCGTTTAAGACGTGAAGCTAAAACTAAGTACATCAACCCCGTCGTAAACGCGATTGCCATGGCGATAGTGCCAGCCGTTAAACTAATGCCGTGAGTCATGCCCCATAGGTTCCCCCGCTCTTGAGTGGAAAATGGCTGCCTGCCCTTAATCGAAATAGCAAACAGAATCAAACCTAAAATCACCGGCAAAAAGAATATCCCGACGGAATGGCGCACTCGTTGTAAAGCGACGATCGTATAAGTGATTGCGAGTGCTAGTGAGATGACGAGGCACCAGTCATACCAACTTGCCAAAGGCGTACCCCCCGAAAAATCAGACTGGAATTTATCCCAAAGAAAAATGGTGTGTGCAAAAATACCGGCGAGCATCAATGCAAAAATAACGATGCTGCGAATTGAGATTCGGTAAAACAAGCGAGATATTTCTAGCAGCAATGCAATTAGGTAGCTAAGCGCAAAACACCAGATTGAAATGCGTGTTAACCAATCAGTCATAGCGATTATATCGAGCATGAAAATAATTTATGAAACGACCCTTAAAAAAGAGAGTTAGCCGGTTCCATGGCTAGTTAACAGAGCACTCCAAAACTATGTGAGTCATTCTATTTTATCCACTTAACGGTTGCTGCGAACCGCAAATTGTGTGCAAAAATAGAATTGGGCGAAGATGAATCAATCTGTTATTACGAGAACGATAGGATTACACCGATAATCGCGATTATTGGGGGGGCACAAGGCTAGGTGCCCAAAGAGCCATAGCGACGACGACATCTTTTATTCATCGATGTGGAGGTCTTTGATTTTTTTGTGGAGCGTGTTGCGATTGATACCAAGTTGAATGGCGGCCTTGGTTCGCGTACCGCCGCACGCCGCCAGAACTTGTTGAATGAGTTCACGTTCGATGCGATCGACGATCTCACTGTGCAAGTTTCCATCTTTGTCCGCCAGCTCCCGCAACCCTTGTTGTACCGTCCGAAAAGATAATCCAGCTAAATCTTCAACTGTGTCGCCCCCGCCCGATAACTGTTGGGGTTGATTAGATAAGACCGATGGCGGCAGCAAGTCAGTTGTAAATTCATCCCCACTAGCCAACACCACCGCTCGTTCGACATAGTTTTGTAACTCACGGACATTCCCTGGCCAAGTGTATTGCTGCATCGCATCAATTACCGCTGGTTGGATATGAACTACGTAGCGGTCATTAACTTCGTTATATTGTTGCAGAAAAAAAGTAAGCAGTTGAGGGATATCTTCGCGACGGTCCCGCAGTGGCGGAATTTCAACAGGTACTACGTTCAGTCGCCAATAGACATCCTCACGAAAATTCCCAGCGCGTACTTCGCTCATTAAATCACGATTGCTCGCTGCTATGACACGCGTGTCAACACTGATGGTTTGTGTATCACCAACCCGCTCAAACTCGCGCTCCTGCAACACACGCAATAATTTAACTTGCAACTCCAAGGAAGTAGAGTTGATTTCATCCAAGAAAATCGTCCCCGAGTGGGCAGCTTCAAATCTCCCAGTGCGGTTATTAACAGCTCCAGTAAATGAGCCGCGGACATGCCCAAACAACTCGCTTTCTAATAAACTCTCACTCAAGGCCCCACAATTAACTTTGACAAATGGCCCGTTTGACCGGCGGCTCAATTGATGAATAGCATTGGCGATCAATTCTTTTCCAGTTCCGGTTTCACCGAGCAATAAAACCGAGGCATCACTTTTAGCGACTTTGCGAGTAAGTTGATAGACCTTTCGCATCGCCAAGCTAGTGCCAATGATGCCGTCTAGGGGTGTTGTATCACCCGATACCTCTAGCGCAGAGCGAGAGCGTTGCTCGCCAGAATCGTCAAATTGTCCGTTAGGCTCAAGTGTAGCCATGATTATCTGGTTATCTTTGGTCGGTGGTGAACGATCCAAGTGACCAATACATCGCGGAATGTTGAGCTAGTGCCAACCCACACGCCCAATTGTAACAGCAACCAACTTTTTTCATATCGTGGACAAGTGGGTTTATGGTTTTGAATTGGCGGTTTTTGTGGGCGATTCAATGGCATCAAGGATGTCAGAAAGGACATCGATGTTCTCTTGAGGCGACGCTAAACTTTTGTTGTAGAGGTCATACAACTTGAGTATTTCAACGCGTGTTAACAAAACTTTATACTGTTGAATGTTCTGTTCTAGGGCAGCCACAGCATGTACTCGGTTAGTGATAATTTCGGTATCCTGACTAGCAAACGTTGCCAAGGTTTGTTGGGCTTGATCGGACCCAATGTGTGCTAGTGCCGTGGCGGCGGGTTTGCTTAGTGGCGGCACAAACAACGCATTAATTAATGCTTGTTGTTGCCGCTGGACATTAAAAAAGCCGAATTGCTGCTGATTGACCAACACTTTTTCAAACCATGCTAAGCAGACCTTAGCTTGGGCAAGTCTTTCGAGAGTAGTGAGTTCTTGATACTTCGCGGTTAATAACAAGGGTCGAGTCTGTTGTAGCAACCCTTCTACGGAAAGCGGCTCGGTAAGCACAAAAGTCAATGGATCGACAGCCGCAATTGGATTTGCTCGACCCACATCCAGATCATGAACAACGATCCCAATCGGTATGCCAGCAGTCCGCGGGTCATGTCGCAACATATAAACAACATCATTAATATGAGGAGCAGCAATAGCTTCGCCCACCAGGATAAATTCATAGTCAGCACTTTGTTGAGCCATTCGCACAAGATCGCGGCCACTCTTGGCGCGGTCACCACTGAAGCCGATTTGTGCCAATAATCCAGACCATGTTTGACTACGCTCGGGCTTAACGTCCCCCGTTAGTACAGAACGAGTTCCTACGGTTTTAATGTAATGCCCGGCTGCTTCGCTTAAAAACGTGCATCCAGGAAAAGCTCGTTGAGGATTGATTTTAAAGATCGCACTGGCCACGGCGAATCGCACGCGATGGTTGGCGTGATTGAGCAATCTAACAAGTGGTGTTGGTTGCCCTGATGGTGAATAAACCAAGGCGTCGCTCCCGATGGCACCCAATACTTCAGCAGCTCCGACAGCCGCAGGATAATTTTCTTCAGTAAGACAGTGTTCTAATAGCGCTAGAACATATGCCGGTGATTGTTGGCTTACCAACTGCATCGTGCCGTCGGCTAAAGGCTCACTCATTCCGTTGAGAACTTTACTTGAGGCTAAGACGCTTCGTAGAAATTGACGTTTATACTGAGCGTTTGATAGATCGAGGCTATACAGATTTTTGGAAACCTGCGTGGCTAATACCAGCGCGACGACTCGAGCGTCATGTGTCGTGGGAGTGACAATAGCTTGTTCGGCACTGTATTGCCACAGGGTGACGCGGTGGAATTCATCAACAGGCAGCATTAAATCGCCACTGATCGCACGTTTTAATTGCAGTTCCAGGTAAGCCATGGCATCCCGTTTAGTAGGTAATGTTTTGACGAGCTGAACTAATGCCCGCCGGGCCGCAGCCCCCAGCGTGGAATCCGCGGTTTCTAAAACGGCATAAGCGACAAGTCGATCTGCCACACGCGTAGCTCCTAGGTGACCGAGCAAGTCAATCACTCGCGCTTGATGCTCTTCGTCAGCCACATCTAAGTAGCCAATCATAGGTTCGACGGCAACATTCCCCATGCCAATGATGGCTCGTTGTATTTCTCGGTAGCTTTCGCTGTACTGAGGATCACCAAGAGCCTTGCCGAGCAGTGCCGCCGCTTCCACATCTAAGGTTTTGAACGTGTCCCGAGCACGGACTCGCGTAAGCTTGTCAGTGCTTGCTAAGTCGGCAATGAGGGATTTAATGTGAGTATCATCTTGCCTGTAGGCGATAGCCCCCTTGTTCACGATTGCTGCAAATCGCGACCCTTCTGGTTGAATTTTTGGGTTGAGTGATAATTCAAACAAAAAAGCGGAACCCAGTTGTTTTTGAATAGCGGTCGCTTGCCGAGCAGAGACATTGAGTTTTTCAAAGTCTTGGATAAAGATCCGAGCAACATCGGTGCGAGATATTTGCGTACAAATCAGAATAGCCTCTGCTAATTCTGTTGGTGTACCGGGTCGAAGGTCACCATAACGACGAATGATCAGATTGGAGTCAAGGCTAAGATTAGATGTCGTTACCGCGGGGTTTGCTGCGGCATTAGGGTCAGCGTTAGGTTTTGCAGGGCCACCAAACGGATTGGCTTGAGCAAGCACAGCGTACGGCGTAAGCGCTACGCAAACGACGAAACTGGCAAGGAAAAAAAAGCCGAAAAATAATCTACCAAGTGGCTTAGAAACGTGGCCCGAAGGTGAATAATCGATAAACATCACTTGCATTCCCTAGTTAACCTATTTTGATACATCACAACCAATCCGTATTCGGACGGTCTTTAGTCGGAGTTAGGCATATTAGCAAACGCGTAAAAGGGCTTTAATCGCAGGTAATTTAAAGCCCTAATCGCTCTTTCCAGGCGGCGATTTGAGCAGCGACCTGATCGGGAGCGGTAGAACCAAAGCTCGTAAACGCAGCAACTGCATTCTGAACACCTAGTACTCCATATATCTCTTCGTCCAAATCAGCGTCTAGCTTTTGGAACTCCTTGAGTGGAAGGTCCTTTAGCGCGACATTTTCCTTGGTTGCGACGGCAACGAGTGCCCCGATTAGGTGGTGTGCAGTCCGCTGGGGAGTTCCTCGCAGGATCAAATATTCCATCAAGGTGGTTGCGTCTAGAAAACCTTTATCAAGGCTCGCTGCAATTGCTTTGCGGTTAAGCGTCGCACCCGCTACTAATGGTGCCGCGATATTGAGACAGGCGGTTACCGCATCAAATGCGTCGAACAACGCGGGCTTGTCTTCTTGCAGATCACGGTTGTACGCTAAAGGCAGTCCCTTAATGATCATTAACAGTGTTTGCAACGAACCGACGACTCGCCCAGTTTTCCCGCGGATTAACTCCAAAATATCAGGGTTGATTTTCTGTGGCATGATAGATGAGCCCGAGCAGAATTCATGCGGCAAGGTGATAAAATCAAACTCGGCGGTATTCCAAAGGATCCATTCCTCGGCCCAGCCACTTAAGTGGATCGCGATTGTGGAAAGCACAAAAGCTGATTCGAGCACAAAATCTCGATCACTTGAGACATCAAGGCTGTTTGCAGCGACACCCTCGAAGCCCAAAAGCTCCGCTGTTGTGTCGCGCTGGATGGGGATGGATGTTCCGGCAACGGCAGCCACACCTAGGCTCGATACATTGACTCGTTTGCGACAGTCAGCGATTCGTTGTCGGTCGCGTTGAAGTTTTTCACAATAAGCGAGCCAATAGTGGGAAGCTAATACTGGTTGTGCTCGTTGCAAGTGAGTGTATCCAGGCAGGATCACATCATGATCGTCGTTGCAGCGGTTGACGAAGGCTTGTTGTAGGTCGAGCAACAGTTGATCGACATTATCTAGGGCAGCCCGCACCCATAATCGAAAATCGGTACTGACTTGATCATTTCGACTTCGGCCCGTATGCAGTTTTCTGCCAACATCGCCTAGCTCGTCGATCAATAAAGTTTCGATATGCATGTGGATATCTTCGAGCGCGATATTCGTTTGAAAGTCACCAGCTGCTATTTTTGTTTTTATCTTGAGCAGTGCTGTTTCGATAGCGACTGCTTCATCGCTGGTAAGAATCCCGATTTCCTGAAGCATTTTTGCATGGGCGATGGAACCGTGGATATCATGGGCATATAACCGCGCATCAAAACTAATGCTTTCAGTAAATGAAGCAAGGCGATTATCAGCAGCGGCGTCAAAGACGCCGGATCGGGAGGGGCTGTCCACAGGGTTTTTCTTTTTTCTTTTTTGGTTGTGCTGTGCGTATTGAATACGTCCAACGGAAAAGAGCTTGAAAGCAGTGTGTTTGATTTTGCATGTCTTCCTATGCTAGAGACGGCACCGATGACTGTCAATAAATATTGATTGTGTCCCAGGCAATCAAGGGTCGATGTGAAACACCACAAATGGCTGAGCTAGCGATGGAATACATTGAAATTATGACAATTCAACCGCCGGGCTACTTGCGAAAAAGGGGCGCGGGGGGATAAAATCAGGAAATTTTATACACTAACGGCGATCGCTTCCCGGCTGTCAAAAATACGGCAGTCCAATACAACAGGGATTTTTCCGCAGGTACTTTCCAAAATAACATTAGGGTGTTCGTTTAGAACATAGAAAGAATTAACTAGCGTGCCGCGACGCGACGACTTAAAAAAAATATTGATCATTGGATCGGGCCCGATTATTATCGGTCAAGCGTGTGAATTTGATTATTCGGGAACCCAAGCCTGTAAAGCGCTGCGGGAAGAAGGGTATGAAGTTGTATTGGTTAATTCAAACCCCGCCACCATTATGACGGACCCCGCATCCGCTGATCGTACTTATATAGAACCGTTGACCTGGGAAATTGTCGAAAAAGTTATTGCCAAAGAACGCCCTGATGCGTTACTTCCAACGCTCGGCGGACAAACGGGTCTGAATCTAGCAATGGACCTCGATCGTGAAGGCGTGCTGGACAAATATAATGTTGAAATGCTAGGTGCGCGGATTGATGCGATCGCGAAAGCTGAAGAACGCGAACAATTTAAACAAGCCATGGAAAAAATAGGGTTAGATGTTTGTACTGGTAAGACCGTGCGGACCATCGCTGATGCGCGTGGGTTTTTGGATACAATCGGATTGCCAGCGGTTATTCGCCCAAGTTTTACCATGGGCGGATCTGGTTCGGCCATTGCCTACAACCGAGAAGAGTTCGATGTGTTAGTCCGAGATGGGCTGGACCAATCCCCAGTTACCGAAGTGCTCGTAGAAGAATCCATTATCGGTTGGAAAGAGTATGAGATGGAGGTGATGCGAGACCATGCGGATAATGTTGTTATTATCTGTAGCATCGAGAATTTTGATCCAATGGGTGTCCATACCGGTGACTCCATTACGGTTGCTCCCGCGCAAACACTGTCAGACAAAGAATATCAACGGATGCGAGATGCATCGCTCGCGGTCATCCGCGAAATAGGAGTGGAAACTGGGGGTTCAAATATCCAATTCGCCATTGACCCAGAGAATGGCAAGATGATTGTTATTGAAATGAATCCCCGCGTGAGTCGATCAAGTGCACTTGCTAGCAAAGCAACCGGATTTCCAATAGCTAAGATTGCGGCAAAACTGGCTGTAGGATATTTACTGCACGAACTAAAGAATGATATCACTCGAGAAACACTCGCCTGTTTCGAACCAACGATCGACTATGTTGTTACGAAAATCCCACGGTTTGCCTTTGAAAAATTTCCCGAAGCGGATGACACTCTGACCACGCAAATGAAAAGTGTTGGCGAAACGATGGCAATTGGCCGTACGTTTAAGGAGTCTTTTCAAAAGGCGCTGCGCGGGCTGGAAACAGGACATTTCGGCTTTGGCTGTGATGGTAAAGATTTGTGGGGCACCGAAGAACAGCCTACGGACGATGAGATTCGCGCAAAGCTTGCTGTGCCAAACGAAAATAGAGTTTGGCATTTACGCTACGCGATTAAAAGCGGCTATACCGCCGAGCAATTGTTCGCCATCACTAAAATTGATCCGTGGTTTCTTGATCAATTGTTCGAGCTCGTAGCACTGGAAGAGAGCATTATTGCCCTCGGCAGCTGTGAAAAAATTGACGCCCCCATGTTGAAGAAGGTCAAACAGTTTGGCTATTCGGATCGTCAACTTGCGACGATGCTTGATAGTAATGAAATCGATATTCGTCAGTGGCGAAAAGATTTAGGCGTAGTCGCTGTCTTTAAGTCGGTGGATACTTGTGCGGCAGAATTTGAAGCTTACACGCCCTATTATTATTCGACGTACGAAGACGAGAATGAAGTTCCTAGTAAACCCGCGGGTAAGCAGCGCGTCATGATTCTTGGAGGTGGGCCCAATCGCATCGGGCAGGGGATTGAATTCGATTATTGCTGTTGTCACGCTAGTTTTGCGCTGCGTGAAATGGGTATTGAATCTGTCATGGTCAACTCGAACCCAGAAACGGTCAGTACCGACTATGACACCAGCGACATGCTCTTTTTTGAGCCGCTGACAACCGAAGATGTATTGAATATTGCAGATTGCATTGACCCAGATGGAGTCATTGTGCAGTTTGGTGGGCAAACGCCACTAAACCTTGCTCGGGGGCTACAAAACGCAGGGCTCCCTATTATTGGCACGTCCGTGGATACGATTGAATCCGCTGAAGACCGCGAAAAGTTTCAGCGGTTGTTGTACAAACTGGAGTTAAAGCAACCCGCTAATGGGATCGCTCGTACGATGGATGAAGCACGGCGGGAAGTTGCCGAGATTGGATTTCCGGTATTGGTTAGGCCAAGTTTTGTACTCGGTGGCCGCGCGATGGAAATTTGTTATGACATGATGCAACTGGACCGCTTTGTAGCAGCAGCATTTGTTGTGGCCCAAGGGCAACCAGTATTAATTGATCGCTTTTTAGAAGATGCGACCGAAGTGGATGTCGATGCAATTTGTGATGGTGAACGAGTCGTGGTCGCTGGCATCATGGAACACATAGAAGAAGCGGGTGTTCATTCGGGCGATTCGGCCTGTGCAATACCACCTTATAGTTTGTTAGGCCCCGTTGTTGAAGAAATTAAAAAAGCGACGGTTGCTTTGGCAATGGAATTAAAAGTGATTGGGCTGATGAATATTCAGTTTGCTGTCAAAAAGGAAGACGGTCAGTCAGTGATCTATGTGCTCGAAGTCAATCCACGGGCTAGTCGTACCGTTCCCTTTGTTGCGAAGGCCACAGGTTTCCCCGTAGCAAAAATTGCCACCCAAGTCATGACGGGTAAAACACTAGACGAGCTGGGTATTGAGTCAGCACCGATACCGAGCTGTGTGTCTGTTAAAGAAAGTGTATTTCCTTTTCGTAAATTTGTCGGCGTAGACATTATTTTGGGCCCAGAAATGCGGTCGACCGGTGAGGTAATGGGCTCGAGTGATAGGTTCTCGATTGCTTTTGCCAAGAGCCAGCTTGGCGCGGGGATAGTATTGCCCAAAGAAGGAAATATTTTTTTGAGCGTAGCGGAACGACATAAGGAACAGATCAAGGAATTGGCAAAGCGCTTACACGCGATGGGTTACACTTTGATGGCAACCGAGGGCACGGCGGCTCGAATTGAAGAAGCGGATATTCCGGTGCAGCGGGTGAAGAAGATCGCCGAAGGCCACCCAAATTTGATTGACCATTTAATCGATGGGGATGTAACGCTGGCCTTGAATACGCCGAATGGAAAAGGTGCTAGGACCGATGAAGGGAAAATTCGAGCGGCCGCTGTACAATATGGCGTTCCTTGTATTACGACGATTCAAGCGGCTGAAGCGGCTGTCAAGGCAATGGAAGCACTAACCGAAGAAGAAATGGACGTACAAGCGCTGCAAGACCGATATTAATTTGTGGGTGTTATTTATTCTGTACCCCAATAGCCTCCGCGGCTATGGTCATATTGCACTTCGCTTCCTCGGTGGTTTAGATCAAATTTGCCCTCGCGGTATACTTCGTGACCCATCACCCAAGTGCGGACGCAAGAACCGACGAGTGTTTCGCCATCCCACGGGGACCAGCCACATTTGGTTTCTTGCTTGCCGTTGCAAATCACATGGTCGCGATTTAAGTCGACGAGTGCGAGGTCAGCATCATATCCAATTTCAATTCGACCTTTGCCAATCATATCCCACACTCGCGCCGGCGCGTCGCACATCCATCCCACGACTTGTTGCAAAGTACACCGTTGATGGTGAACTTCATTGAGCATCAGTGCTAACGAGTTTTCCACGGCCGGTAACCCGGAAGGCGACGAGGGATAGGGCTGTTGTTTTTCTTCGAGTGTATGAGGCGCGTGATCGGTGGCGATAACTTGGATTCGTCCAGCGTGTAAAGCACGCCAAATTTTTTGGTTGTCCGCACGGTTTTTGATGGAGGGGTTCATTTGAATCAGCGTGCCAAGTCGCTCGTAATCGTCGACGTTAAAAAACAGATGATGCGGGCATGCTTCCGCAGTAATCAATGGCCCGTTAGCGGTTAACATATCGGCTTCGGCACCAGTGGAAACATGTAATACATGGAAACGGTGATTATGGCGCTTAGCCAAATCAATGGCGCGTAGCGTAGCAATCATAGCTGCTTCATGATCGCGGATGCGGCTATGGTCGCGGACGTCGGTGGTACCCGCCCATTTCTGGCTATTGGCTTGAACGGTTGTTTCATCTTCACAATGTGCCGTCAGCGGCAAAGTGGTTTCCGCAAAAATTCGCTCTAGGTCATCTTGGCCATCAACCAATAAGTCACCGGTGCTCGAACCAATGAATATTTTAATCCCAGGGGTTCGGGTCGCCGCTCGTAAATCTTCCACGTTGCTGCCGGTTGCACCGATGTAAAATCCATAATTAACTAAGCTATGCTCGGCCCCAAGCGCTAGCTTTTGTTCTAACAGTGTCTGGTTAATGGCATTGGGAATCGTGTTAGGCATCTCTAAGAATGTGGTGACACCGCCCTTGGCACAAGCGCGACTCGCATGTGCTAAATCTTCTTTATGTGTTAATCCAGGTTCACGAAAATGGACTTGGTCATCCACGACTCCGGGAATTAAATGCAACCCCGTCGCATCGATTATCGAGTCAGCAGCAGCGGTGATTGCGGGATCCAGAGCCGTGATGGATTGCCCGTTAAACAATACGTCAACTTGTACCGTTTCAGTAGGGAGTACGACGTGGGCGTTTTTGATCAGTGTCTTCATGATTGCACTATCTGATGCCGATGCATCCATATACAAAAGGTGCACAAGCAATCTAGCCGACGAGGAATTTTACAGGGCTAGAGCTTCACACCAAGTTCTTTGGCTGCTCTTATTTTTAACGCTTCGCGGAAGTAGAAAAAGGGGTATCGGTCCTCTTTCTTACGAGCATATTGAAAAACGCCGAGAACCATTGACAATGCTCAACAAATAATTTTTCAGCGGGCTTACGAACTTTTAGGCCAGCCTTCAGTTGCTCAACGAGGCGCTCGCTCTGACCGGCTTGCAGCAGCGATAGACTGGACACCAACGGTGAAAACACCAGCCCGATCGCCGCGATACCGGCGCCGTGCATGGTTTGCAATAATAATTTTCGTCGTTTCATAACCACTCTCTCGTGCAAGCCTGTTCGTTATTGGTAGATCATTAGTACTCAAATTGGCGGATTGTGGAGAGATTTGTAACGAAAAAGACTGGTTTGTAGCAAGGGCGTTCAGTAAAAACGTGTTCCTGCGGTACAATTAATAGAGTATTATCTGCACAACGAGCAAATTAGCTAGATGGACGGAGCATTTTAATACGAATTACAATAACAGCAGTGATTGTTTGCTGGCTCACACTTTGTGAACGGTAGACATAGTCCCCAATCCAGACTTACTTGCACATCTAAGTCCCCTCCTTATTGGAAAAAAATAATGTTACGTATTCCCGGACAAGCTGGAAAAGATCTTTGTGATAAAGCCCTGGGTGTTACTAGGCGAGATATTATGCGTGTGGGTGGTTCGGCGATGTTAGGGATGTCGCTAGGACAGATGATGGAGGTCCAAGCCCAAGCAGCGGAAGCTACCGAAGGTGGTGGCCCCGGTTGGAATAAAGCCAAGAGTATTATCTTGGTCTATTTGCAAGGCGGTCCAAGCCATTTGGATTTATGGGATCCCAAAGATGATGTGCCGGATAACGTGCGTAGTGTCTTTAAACGCATCAAAACCAAAGTGCCTGGGATGGATGTAACGGAGAATTTGCCGAAACTTGCTCAGATCACTGACAAGTTGACAATGGTTCGTTCTATGAGCTACACGCCCGTTGGCTTATTTAATCATACGGCTGCCATTTATCAAATTCATACGGGCTATACGGCTGATAAAGTCAGTCCATCGGGCCAGCTCGAACCCCCAAGCCCAAAAGACTTTCCTAATTTTGGTTCGAACATTATCCGCATGAAGCCACCTGAAGAAGACATGCTGCCGTTTGTTATGATGCCACGGCCACTGCAAGAAAGTAACGTTGTCAACAAATCGGGAACGGCTGGTTTTTTAGGCCGCGCCTATGATCCTTATTATCTCTTCCCGCCCGGTGGTGATTTAGACCAAACAAAAATGGATCGTATTAATGTTGATGATCTTCAATTGCGGCAAGAAGTTTCAATGGGTCGACTGAATCGGCGATCGCGATTGCGAGATTTGATCAACAGCGGGATGCCCCAGATTGATCGCGCCACAGAAAAATATGGCCTCAATAAATACTATGAATCAGCGATGAGTCTAATTAGTTCGGGTCGAGCTAGAGATGCATTTGATTTATCCAAGGAAACAGAGGCTACGCGCGATCGCTATGGCCGCACCACGTTTGGACAAAGTTGTTTGCTAGCTCGGCGGTTAATCGCCGCTGGGACTCGAGTGGTTGAAGTTATTTGGCCTAAAGTCGCCAATTCCGATCGCCATTCGTTTGATGTTCATGTTGGCTTATCCGCTCGGATGAAAAACGAATCTGGTCCTATGCTCGACTCTGGGCTGAGCGCCTTGATTGGTGATTTGGATGAGCGCGGAATGTTAGAAGATACCTTGGTAGTCGCCATTGGTGAATTCGGCCGTAGCCCTATTCGTGGCGTTAGTACGTCGGGTAATAGCAACACCGATGACGGTCGTGACCATTGGCCATACTGCTATACAGCGATCGCAGCAGGTGCCGGAATTAAGCGAGGTTACGTGCATGGCGAGTCGGACAAAACAGGCTCTGCGCCGTTAAGTGATCCGGTTCATCCGATTGAGATGCTCGCGACGATGTATCACAGCATCGGAATCAATCCCCACACGATTCAATACAATCACCTCAATCAGCCTCGTGAGCTAGTCAAAGCTTCTCCGGTGACCGCATTGTTTGGGTGATGGTCAAAAAGTTGATGGCGGCAACCAAAAATTTATACGAATTCTCACAAAGGTAAGAATTAGGTAAGTGTTGATTGTCCCCGCAGTAATTGTCCGTCACTATTCTTGCGGCGCTAACATGGGCGTTAGGTAATACAGCAAGTTGTCAAACATGGGGCCCATGATTAATGGCTTGTTGTTGTTGAGCATTTGCACGGTGTGGGATTGTGTGTGAAACACGAGTGTTACTTCTTTGCCACCGTCGCTAAAGCGTAGGGCAAAATTCCAGCTTTGAATGTCAACCGGCACCGACTCTTCCCAGATATATGTATGATCCAAAATTAACATGTGTCGCGCGTGGATGAGTCCTTTGCGCGAAGAGATGTCCTTGGCAAGGAAAATGTTGTGCAGAGTGCCGTCGATGGTGAGTGTTGAATCCGGATCGACTGCGTCCGCGGAATCGAGTTTGATTAATTCGACTTTATTCGCATGACGCAGGAGGTTAGCGGATTCTACACCCCAATAATCCAGCACACCATCACCTTCGCTGATGCGAAATTGCCAGGCAAAAACGGCCATGGCGAGCGCGGTTCCAAATATCACGAAAATTACATATTTGCCCGAAACCATGGCGACAGTTTTTTCCGCATTAACCTTTTCTCCGGCAGCTTTTTCTGCAGTAGTCTTTAGCCGCAATGCCTCATTGTTATTTGGGTCTAATAAAATAACTGCTTTCCAATCACCGTTATCTAAAAAGTCTCGAATTTCAGCTTCCTTCTCAGCAGCCTGTTGCCGTAACTCCAATTGGCGACCGCCACACTCTCCGCAAATCTTGTCCCAAACTGCGATGTCATCCTGACAACTAAGACATTTAGTCCGTAATGATTCGGCACATTCACCGCAGAATTTACGGTTATCGGCATTGACGGCATTGCAAGCGGGACAAACTCCCGAAGTCAACTCCTTTACGGGTGCCACTACCACGCTTGAGGCAACTGACTTAAGAGCTTGTTTGAACTCACTTGCAGAAGAAAAACGATTCGTTGGATCTTCTTCCAGCGCTTGCATTAACGAATCACGCATATTGACCGGTATATCACGTTCACGAATCACCTTGGGACTCTTGCCGGTGAGCATCTGGTAGCATACGGCTGCTAAGCTCCAAAGATCGCTGCGTTCATCGACGCTGCTGCTATCACGACGCTGCTCCGGTGGCATGAAATCAATGGTGCCCATGATAGCGCCAACTGCAGTTTGACCATGGTCTATGTTTTGCTGTTTAGCAAGACCGAAGTCCGTGAGTTTTGGTACACCATCCTCCGTCAATAAAACATTCGCGGGTTTAATATCGCGGTGGATGATTCCTTTGCCATGAGCAAATGTTAACGCGTCGCAAAGCTGACAGGTAATTCTAATCGCCTCGTCCGGGTCCAGTTTGCCTTTCTTGAGCCGATCGAGCAGACTGCCACCTGAGACATACTCGATGACAATTAGGGGGCCATCATCGTCTTGTCCAAAATCATGGATTTGAACGATATTATTGTGGTTCAGTGCTGCAATTGACTTCGCTTCGGTGATAAACCGGTTGATCGCAGCAGAACTACGAATCATTGTTCCTAAAATACGTTTAATGGCAACTTGTCGATCAAGTGACTTATCGCGGGCTAGCAGAACTGCTCCCATGCCACCCTGACCCAGTTCATCTTCAATTTCAAAACGTTTCCCCAGATCTATAACTGGCAATCCCGCAGCTAAGTGATCTCCCTCGCCATCGGTTGTATCGCTGAGAGATGAAGTATCGCCTCCACCGAGCGTAGAACCGTCACCGAGTGACTGCTCAGCAGGGTCCGCTTTCACGTTGCCTGCAAGCGTTTCACCTCCGAGGCTGTCTTCGTGATCTGGCATGGAATGTCCGTGAGAAATTAAAAAACTGGCAAACATTCATACTACCCCAGCGGGAGATGAATAACAAATGCAGGAACGTAGATATCAGGGAAGCATATCCCGCTGTCCGGTGGCTCCATTGAAAGCGCTGCCTTTTTTAGTGACCTAGTCGAGTGTGAGCATATCCAAATGCAACACCAGCGAGTAACCCTGCTGCGTGTGCTAAGTGGCTGATTGCACCAAAAAATCCACCCTCTGGACTAACCAATCCGATGCCCAGCCAGATCATCATAAAGATGAGAACAAACGGGGGAATGATGGTTCCCAAGTGCGGCTGCATTTTCATTTTGATCCAACCGAAGCCGATGATACCATAGATGACGCCAGAGAAACCGACGACCTTGCCACCGCCGAGTGCCGTTAAACCGACAACCCCACCGGCAGGAGAAACCGCCGGTAACAAAATACTGATAACGCCCGTAAAGAGTATCAAGAGGATAAAATTAGTGGCGCCGAATTGCCTTTCCAAACCCAGTCCAAGAGCGAATAGCCAATACATGTTGAAGAAGATGTGCAAGAAGCTTGAAAAACTAGCGCCCGCTGCGTGCAGGAATATAGGCGTCACCATCCGCCACACCTGGCCCCGCTTGATGTCCGCGAGTAACAGCGAGTTATAGGAACTGCTTAGTCTCGCATCTACGCTATTTTTGGCTGCATCCGCCGGCAAGTTTTCCGACTGTCGCAGAGTGTTGATGCGTTCACGATAAGATTCGTCAATGGATGTTTGGCGGACGACGCCAAGTGATTCGTGAATAAAGTTGCCGTCGTTAGAGTCAAAGACCAGCGATGCGCCGAATAATACAGAGCAGAGGATAATAATTGAGCGAGTGAGGCTTTTAGTAGGCTGAGTAAGATGCCGCTGCTGTTGTCGTTCAAGTTTATGCGCTTCTTTTTGGCGAGATCTTTGCTGTTTGTTTTTTACTTCTTCAATTTTGTTGGCGTCGTCGAGTACCGTTGCAAATTGAGGGTCATCAGGATTGGTGTTAAATGTGGCAGTGAGTTTGTTGGCATCAAGAAGTTGATCTTCATCGAGAACCCAGATTTCCCACTCTTCGCCAACTTGTTTACACCGAGCATCGATTTGATTGACGGCTAACCAAGCATGCAGCTTCTTAGCTAAGAGTGGTTCTGAATGATAGGAAATTAATTTTCGCATGAGGATATTAGGGAGCTGATAGCGAAGGGACGTTGGTAAAACAGGTTAATTAAGGGCGGCTTCCACTAATTTGGAATCGATGTCGTCGACTATTCTCACATGTCCCATTTCAGTGGGCAAGATGAAACGCAATTTACCGTGCTCGGTTTTTTTGTCATGCTGCATGGCCTCGACAAGTTCTCGCCGGTTTAGGTCAGCGGGTACGTCGGTGGGCAGCCCAAATTTAGTGAGCAATTGGAATTGTCGTTGAGTGATGTCGGCGCCAATCATTTCTAGGCTTTCTGCCAGTCGCGATGCACAAAGCATACCGATAGAGACCGCTTCGCCATGCAAAAATTGCCCGTACCCGGTACATGATTCCAGAGCGTGGCAAAATGTGTGCCCGTAATTTAAAATCGCGCGGCGGCCGGTTGTTTCACGCTCATCCGCGGTTACCACTTCGGCCTTAAGCTGGCAACAGCGAGCAATAATATCTCGCATTAATACGGGATCCCGAGTCAGTATTAGGTCCGCATTTGCCTCCAGTTTGCCAAAAAACTCGACATCTTGGATCACGCCATATTTAACGACTTCGGCTAATCCAGCGCGGTAGTCCCGCTCCGGTAAGCTTTGTAGCACAGCGACATCGACGAGCACTCCTTGTGGCTGCCAAAATGCACCAACCATGTTTTTGGCACCAGGCAAATTAATACCGACCTTTCCGCCGACGCTGCTATCAACCGTTGCTAAGAGCGTCGTTGGGATTTGCAGAAAACGGATGCCTCGGCCAAAGGTAGCGGCTGCGAATCCGGCAAGGTCGCCAACGACCCCCCCTCCGAGTGCCAAGATTAACGACTTTCGATCCGCTTGCAGCGCTAGCATTTGGTTCAATATTTCGTCGAACAGGGGGATGGATTTGCTTGCTTCGCCAGCAGGGACGGTAATAATGTCGATGCGAGTGTCGATGGTTGAAAGTGTTCTCAAGACGGTTTCGCCATATAATTGACGAACATTGGAATCGGTAATGACGATGGTTTGTGAAATGTCGCCGATCGATTCTACCCACCGTCCGATGTCAGCGAGGTTGTCCGAGCCGATGCGGATCTCATAGCTGCGTTCTGCCAAGGCAACAAATACAGTAGTAGATTCAACGGACACAGAAGGAGCCTTTCGCGCAATTGTAGAGGCAGTTTGTATTAGGAACTTACTCGTAGTAAATCTTCTTGCGTCACGGTGATTTGGCGACAGAAACCAGTGAAGGTACGGACATATGCTAAATCGCCACATTGTTCGGCATCGGCGTGAAGCGCAGTCGCAATGGAGGTCTTTTCTTTTGCTTCTAAGTGCTCGTATTCATCGCCCCAAATAGTAGTTTCTTCGAGTACTAGCGCTTCGCGATAAGCGTCAAATTTGTCGGCCATGGGCCTCATTGCTCCTCTAAGCTAAGTCCATAAAGCAGTATTGGCTGCCAACTGATTGTAAAATGACAGCAGTAAAGTGTTGTTAGCGGTTTGTTTACCGTAGCAGTGTAAGGTCATATTATACAGCCCCAATAGATTTCTTACGACTAGCCATTTTGCAGTTCGGCGACCTTAACGATTACAGTGATTGTCGGGATTAAGTTTTCTCTAACAGCAGAGGGGTTTTGAAAAGTTCCGACCGTATCGATTATGCGGGCGCCGTTTTTGGTTCCTTGCCAATGTCGACGATTACACGCGAGCAGTGGTGAGGAATATACCGATTTTTATTCTTGCAGCAATAGTATCAACAAATCCGATATGCCTTACGAATGAATGATGGGTAGAAAAAATGAAGATAGTTAAAAATCTAGTGGCGATTCTATTTTTTTTAGGTGTTTATAGTCTTGTTGATGACGTGGTGGGACAATCACAGGGGGAGCCAAGTTTATTTAATCCTTCTGAACGGCTCTCACGACCAGTGAATGTGTTGACATCTCAGGTGACAGTACCGCCCACCAACCAAATGTATACCACTGTCGGAAATACGGATCGCTTTCATCGCCCTAATCTCTCCGATCGGCGTTCAGCGCGGACCATAAATGCAGTGCCATTTCGTAACATACCCAAGTCACTGGATTTACAAGTGAGGGGTTTGGTAATGATGCGAGACAATGCTACAAATCAAGCCTTAACAAGTAATGCCGCGAGTGAAACCGTATTGAGCACGCGGGACGCCGATATGGATACGTCCGGTGGTGTAGAAATTACGCTCGGCAAGACACTCGAAGATAAGACCCAGCGGATAGAAACAGTTTATTGGGGCTTGTTTACGAGAGGTGACAGTGCAATGACTAGTGACGCTGCGAGTGGACTGAATACGTTGCTGAACATCTCTGGTTTGAGCTACAACGGTTTTGGTAATCCTCTGTCAGCAGTTTTTAATAGTTCAGCAAACCAGACGCTGACACGTAGTTTTGAATATCATAACGTGGAATGGAATTTTACTAGTGATATACTTATCGACGACAAGCAATCGGTACGGCTGCTGACAGGTTTTCGGTATTTCAAAGCAGATGATCGGTTCAACTTAAATATTGATGATGTGGCCTATAGTGTGACAGATGACAATCACTTGTTTGGTGCTCAAGTCGGGGCGCTGTGGACCAAGCGAAAAGGAAGCAAATTGACCTATCACATCGGTGTCAAGACCGGCGTTTTTTTCAACGCCATCGATCATCGCACGAAAATTTTTGGCGCTGCGGGCCACGCGTTTATTGAAGATCCTGCCATTATGAACTGGCGCGACGACTTCAATGAATACTCCAAGAAAATCGACATGTCATTTTTAGGCCAGTTGGAATTAGGCTTTGATTACCTGCTGACACCAAGCTGTCAATTGACCGCTGGCTATCGTGTTATGGGAGTAACTGGGATGGCATTTGCCACGGATCAGATACCAGCGAGTTTTGCTGAGGCGGCTGAAGGCCAGCCCGTGACTGCTGATGGCAGCTTGATCATGCACGGGGCCTATATAGGTTTAGACTGGAATTTCTAAATACGAATTTGTGCGGCGTTGTTGCCAATCCCTTTTTGTTGAAATTGATTTCGGGCACCGTACCAACCCACGATTACCCAGTTTCGGGCATGAATGTTGGAATGTTGACGCCGGCGAAAGGCGTGTAGTCACCGAGTATTTGGCAAAAATGCATTTCGCAATTGCGGGCGCCCCACGCATATGCCGCGCGGACTATTTTGTCCGCTTCGACAGGCACTAAGAATACGGGTGTTCGCCCCCGCTGGCGGTTCAGTTCACTCGCTAACAAAGCGATTGCCGTTTCTTCGTCAAGTGAAACTCCTGGGCCCATGAGGTTAGTTGCTAGGTGTGAACAGGAACCGAGAAATCCTAACAGCTTGCCGGAATCCGGACAGACGTATACGGATAAGTGCCAGTTGCCATCATCGTTGCGAATCAAAAATTCATAATCTTGTGCTCGTGAAATTCCCGCGACTTGCATTTCAAGTTCAACCAAAGTGGGGATATCTGCTAGGGTTGCTGACCGTACGTTGGCAACAGCAGCACAAGCAAAATCTAATCCAGTTGCTGGGATCTCCAAAATCATATCTTGATAGGCATGCCGTGGCACAAACCCCGCTTTGCTATAAAGCGAGAATGAATCGACGTTCAGAGCGCTTTGCGTCAAGCGAACAGGCTTGTGCTGGACAATAGATAGCTCGACAATCCAATCCAACAGCGCTCGGCCAGCCCCAGCCCCAAAATGATTGGGATGGACCGTCATAATCCCCAGTGAAACGTGGTGTTCGCGAGGGTGATAAAAGCAAGATCCTATAACGATACCAGATTCCTCATCGATGGCGACGATGCCACATTGAGGATCCAGTGCTTCATAAGTGTCAAAGAAGATATTACAAACAGCTGGGCCACCGGCAAAAATAGCAGGCATCCCGTGAACTTGATACCAATGGTTGATGGAAATATAAATTAACTCGGCCACTTCATGCCGATCATCACTGGTCATGGTACGAATAGTGAAAGTCATGATTTATATACCGCTGATGTCATAAGCGACGGTCACCCGAAGTAGCACCACTATTGGCCGTTGGACTGAATCATTTGGATGAGCCCATTGAGATGGGCAACAACCGTTTCTTCGCTGACGGATTCCCAGTGGTTTACCTTGTGTTGCAAGATTGCTATTTTTAAATTGTCTAGCGGATCTTGTAGGTCATCGGGCAGGTCGGCTAAATCCTTAAATGGTTGCACAGTTGCTGCGGACTCTTCGTCAGTGACTACTCGCGGTGTACCATCCAGGCTATCGCTCGGAGCATCCGCTGGTGTTGTACCAGAGGATCGTTGATATGACGCATCGCCAAAGTCGGGGCCTTCAAAGCCTTGAGTGCCCGAAGCTTGGTCATAGGAACCTCGGATGGTACTGTCCCCCGGAGCATAGGTAGAGGAGCTTTGTTCCGTCGTTGGTTGAAACGGAGCGACGGCATCTTCGTCTAATTCAGCATATATGATGTCGCTTTCTTGGGGTTTGTCACTGGCAGCAGCTCCCGTCGCTTCCCAGCGGTTTTCGCACATGCTGGAAACAGACCATTTTTCTTGGACAGCCCCCTCGAGCCACATTTCTGCATCAGACCAATCCATCGCGATTTGAAAATGAGTCCAAGATAGGTTTGCATAGTCACTTTGAACAGCACCAAATTGTTGATAAACACGCCGCAATCTTCCGACATGTTGTCCGGTGACAGAGTGTTCAACAAGAGTTGCCCAGGCTTCGTCGGAATATTCACTGACGGGAGCATCAGCGGCCACGAGTGCTTCGCGCCAATCTAAAATGATTTTGCCTTTTGCCCAGTTGGTTTGGCTGACAAGGGCCTGCCACGCACCGACAAATGGAGCTGATGTCGCTAGCAGCAATCCGGTATCGACGGAAACCTTCGCAACGTTTGAATTACCCGCTTCATTTTCTGTACGATCAGCAGTTGTCGTAGCTGCGGCCACCGCAATTTCTTCGGTAGTCTCGCCCGCTGCGATTTGGTCTGTGGCATCAGAGGTAGCGGCGGCTTCATCGGATGTGCTTACTATTTCTTCATTGACTGATTCAGCAGGCTCAAAACTGGCATTAGATTCGTCGTTGGTACTTTCATAATCATTAGGTTCACGAGAGTCACCATCTTCGTCACCCTGTCCAAACAATGCGCCTTGTATCATCCGATATAATTCCTGTTTTATAGTTTTGGTCGGTTGTTTCTTTGGAAAAATCATTGGTTATCACCAAATTCAGAAAGCCCAGCCGAAAAGCTGCCGCGATTTAGAACAATCAGATTAGCAGTTGTTGCCAAAAGTAAAAGCAACGGGTTCGAGCAGGCGCGAAAAGCCTGTTTTTCTCGCCTTAAATCGTAGTCAACGATCGCAGGGCCGCTGGGGATAACTTGTCGATAGCGTTGAATAAATAGAGTTTCGCTATGCAATCACGAAGAGACCGGCGCTGCTCAAGGCGTCGCGATGACCTGGATAGAAAAGATAGTATCCGACAAAGCCATAATGGCATTTTGGTCTTTGCTGTTGGCGTTCGGTGAATTCTTCTCCTTGTCCGCCGATCGCTTGGCTTGTGCTCCATGTTGCAAGTGATTCATAGAGAGGACGAAGGCGGAATTTTTTTGGAGCAGGCCTACGAGCACCTCGAGTTGGCTAACGTTAGATCGGAACAGAACGATTTGATTAGCGGTAGATTTCCGCACACTGGATTTCAGCGGTTCGTTAGACAACACGCGGCGTTGTGGTTTTGCAGCGATGTTTTCTTGGCCCTCAGCCAATCCCACAACTTTTTCCGGCAGCATATTTTGAGCGAGGTGTTGCTGGGTTGTAAGTAACGCGAGCAGTGCGGACAAATCTTTTTGCTTTACTTGGATGTGGTATGTAACGTCGGCGACGACTGATTTGTTTGTCGTTTGTCTATCGTGACGTTGTTCGTCTTCGGAGTCCGCCACGGCGATGGCAATGGGAAGGGCACTTGCGCGAGAATGGGCCGGTGCCGTTGGTCCATCGGCTGCACCAGATAGGCCCGCGACTCGGCTACTGGCATTGTCACGATAGTCTTGGTTTTTCTGTAAGGCCTGCTTGCCGGCGAAAGCGCCGAGTCCGCCGCCCATATCGCCCATTGGAGCATCCACCTCACCCCCCCTTAGCGGGCTATTGCCGGTATTGGGCTTAAATTCACGGTCATTATCTTCAGCTTGAGGTAAACTCTCAGGGCTTTGAATTTCAGCGATGGTGTCAGTTTGAACTAGCGTCATAGACTGCTCATTAGGCATAAACCGTAGCGTTAGGATTGCTAGTACGCCCGCCGTTAAGGTCAGCAAAGCGGGAATTTGTAGCCGTTGTTTCCAGCCCTTGGTCAGAACGGGAATTTTCACGTTGGAATAAGGTGCTTGACCATGGACACTTAGATTACGATCGCGGATGTTGTTGATGACGGTGTCAATCATCTGTTGTTCATTGGGGTGAAACTCAACAGCAAGCTGTTGTATTTCATTACTAAGGACCTTGAGTTCTTCTAGTGATTCGCGCAACGAAGGGCTGTTCTCGAGCGCCTGTTCCACCACCAGGCGTTCGTTTGCAGTGAGCTCATCATCAAGATAAGCACTCAGCAATTCGCTATCGATTTCCTGATTTGGGTGGATATGGTTGTTCATGATAGGGAAGGGTGTTCGTTCAGGAGCGGCAAGAGTTTTTCTTTTAATTGCATTCGAGCGCGGTGTAGTCGGCTGCGGACAGTTCCAGAGCTGATGGATAAAATTTTGGCAATATCATCGTAGTTACATCCTTCAATTTCGCGGAGGATAATAATGCTGCGATATTGTTCGGACAAAGCCCCAATCGCTTTGTGCAGTACAGCAGCGCGTTCTTCACGCTCTAATGCCTCGCCGACTACTTCGTTTTGAGCGACAGCTTCTTGTCCAGTCATTTCTTGTTGTTGGTCCATGGAAACAACAGGTTTTGTACCTCGCCGGTAACTCAACGCCATGTTGACGGCGATGCGATAAAGCCAAGTGTAAAAGGCGCTGTGGCCACGATAGGTATCAAGTTTCAAATACGCTTGAAACAGCGCATTTTGCATAACGTCTTCTGCAGATTCGCGACATCGCAGAATATGCATCAGAGTATTAAAGAGTCGACCGGTGTACGGCGTTATGAGCAGCTCGAACGCTTGGCTCGAACCCTCCGCCGCTTGCCGAATTAATTCTTTATTGTCGTCGGACAAAATGCTACCAATACCTTTGACACCAGTGGGACGCAAAAAGTTCCAGAATTATCGCAAATACTGCGATGGAACTTAAACTAGCAATTACTATCTTTGTATTGCGGAGGAAATAAGTCAATTTATCTGCCGGAATATTAGTTTGATGAAGCGAATTTAAGAACCAAAACTTAGCGTAAAACGAATTGTAGGCGACCAGATTAGGTTTCATCGGTTTGTGGTAGTGGGTAGGCCAGCCCCTGTTTGCCACGCGCCGTATACCACCATAGTAGTCCCGCAATCCCCAGTGCAAAAATACTGCCGATTTGTGAGATGGTAAGTCCGGTATTGAGTTGCCCGAGTTCATCGGTACGCACTAGCTCCAATAGAAATCGGGCTAAACCGTAGAGCGAGAGAAATAGTACAACAACTTGACCATCGCGTTTTCGAATTTGATAAAACCCCAGGAGGACGATACATATGATTCCTCCTGTAATGCTACTTAATAGTTGTGCAGGATAGACATCCAGCGATCGCCGCGGCATATCGTGAACGGTAATTGTGTCAATAAGATTGCTGTTTTCGTTTTCAGTAGTGTAGAGCCAGAACATGTCTTCACTGAGTCGGCCACGATGAATGTATTCAATCCAGACGCGATCATCAGGCAATTGTTTAATAAGTAAGGCTTGCCCCACGGTAATTCCGGCACTCGCTGCGACACCGCTGGGTTCAACAGCGGTTACTGTCAGAGCCCATTGCCTTTCGCCCCGCGGTGCCACGTTGGCGATGAGGCCGAACTTTTTTTGCAGCGGAATATCAAACATCAAGCCTTCATCTACATGACGCATATAAGGCGGGCTGCCTTCAGGAAAAGAAACACCGAGGGGGGTGGCATCACAGAGTCCACCATAACAACATCCGTTCATAAAGCAGCCAATGCGCCCAAAAAACATGCCGACCATTAGTGCGGGTACGATGATG
>LWDU01037113.1_pt1 | contig 52827 bp, 47 predicted proteins | sample 727161 | NCBI WGS metagenome assembly LWDU01 (sample SAMN04566230, study PRJNA314399) | hydrothermal vent metagenome | isolation source: deep sea hydrothermal plume seawater | place: Mexico: Gulf of California, Guaymas Basin | collected 2004-07-11
TCTTGATCTCTTCATCGTAGATTCTCCTCCTAAATTACTATATTGGAAAATTCTACTTCTGAGCACCTTTATATTTAGGGAGGATTACCGGTTAATCTAGCCTTTCCATGAGAATCTTGTCAATTTTTACCAATAATTATAACAATTTACCTGCCGAGGCGCTTTATAATCCTTGACATCCCCTGCAAAAAAAGATAGCCTTCAAATTGAGATCCGGTATGGCTATTTTAAATAAAACACCATGGACTTTAATTTTCTTTATACTCGTCGGGGGTCTTTTAGGAGGGGTCATGGGAGAGATTCTTCTCCTTTTCTCCCCGTCCGGACTCTTACAGGATATCTTTCTAAAAGGATATCAAGTCGGGATTAATCCTCCGGCAGTATTGGACCTTCGCTTAATTACCTTTACGATTGGGTTTACATTTCGGATCAATCTTCTCAGTCTCTTGGGCATCATCCTTTCCATTTATACCTACAAGCAGGCCTAAGGAAGAAAGCTTATGATCTTAATCGATTTTTTTGTAACGATTCAGATGCCGTCTTTTACTCCATAAGTTCCATCTCTTCCAGTGACCGGATCCGGTCACGAATTTCAGCTGCCCGTTCGAACTCCAATTTCTTTGCCGCCTCCTTCATGTCGTGGTTCAAGCTCTGAATGAGTTCGCCCCGGTCCTCTTTTGTGATATAAGACACGCCTTCCTCCGCAACAACGGAAACAGCCTGAACATCGGAATCAAGCTCCTGCCGGAGGGTCTCCGAAATTCCTTTCTGGATGGATACAGGCGTGATGTGATGTTTTTTATTATATTTCGCTTGAATATGGCGGCGACGGTTGGTTTCATCAATGGTCATCCGCATCGACTTTGTTATTACTTCCGCGTATAAAATGACCTTCCCTGATACATTCCGGGCCGCCCTTCCTGCAGTCTGGATGAGTGAACGATGCGACCGGAGAAAGCCTTCTTTATCCGCATCAAGGATTGCAACAAGCGAGACCTCTGGCAGGTCGAGGCCCTCACGCAACAAATTAATGCCCACCAGGACATCAAATTCACCGCGTCGCAAATCACGAATCACTTCCATCCGTTCAATCGTTTTAATATCAGAATGAAGGTATCGAACCCTGATCCCGACTTCCTGGTAATAGTCAGTCAGATCTTCTGCCATTCTTTTTGTAAGCGTCGTCACAAGAATCCGTTCAGACTGGGCCACCCTTTCCCGAATTTCTCCAATCAGGTCATCCACCTGCCCTTTTGCAGGCCGGACAAAAATTTCCGGATCCACCAATCCGGTCGGGCGAATGACTTGCTCAATGACCTGTTCTTTCGCTTTTTCCATCTCATAAGGTCCGGGAGTCGCCGACACATAAATCACCTGCCGCATAAACCCTTCAAATTCTTTAAAAGTCAAAGGACGATTATCAATGGCGGAAGGAAGGCGAAAACCATACTCGATCAGATTCTTTTTCCGGGCGCGATCTCCTTCATACATCCCTCCGATTTGTGGAACGGTTGCATGGCTTTCATCTATAAGTAAGAGCATATCTTTTGGAAAATAATCGAGTAGTGTCGGCGGTGGCTGACCCGGCATTCGACCGGAGAAGTAACGCGAGTAATTTTCGATTCCCTGGCAATAACCGATTTCCCGTATCATTTCCAGATCAAATCCTGTTCTTTGCTCGATCCGTTGTGCCTCCACCAACATCTGTCGGTCATGAAAGGTCTTAATCCTATCCTGAAGTTCCGCTTCGATCCCGCACAGGGCCGTCTCGATGCGTTGCGGGGGAATCACATAGTGGCTCCCAGGGTAAATTGCCACTTTATTGAGACGCCGGATGACTGAACCCAGGAGTGGATCAACCTCATGGATGGCCTCGACCATATCTCCGAAAAACTCGACCCGGATGCCGTATTTATCAGACGAAGCAGGAAAAATTTCAATGACATCGCCGCGAACCCGGAAGGTCCCCCTGTAGAAATCGAAATCATTTCTTTCATACTGAATCTCAACCAACTTTTTGAGAACCGCCTCCCGGTTATTCTCCCGGCCTTCTTCCAGATAGACGAGCATTCCGTGGTAGGCCTCAGGTGATCCCAGACCATAAATACAGGAGACCGAAGCAACAATTATAATATCATTTCGCTCCAATAAAGAGCGTGTCGCCGAATGCCGCATCCGATCAATGGCATCATTGATTGAGGCATCTTTCTCGATAAAGGTATCGGTATGAGGAAGGTAGGCCTCCGGCTGATAGTAGTCATAATAACTGACAAAATACTCTACGGCATTCTCCGGAAAAAACTCTTTAAATTCACGGTAGAGCTGTGCCGCCAATGTCTTATTATGGGCAATCACCAAAGTGGGTTTCTGTACCGCTTGAATGACATTTGCCACCGTGAAGGTCTTCCCAGAGCCGGTTACCCCCAATAGGACCTGATGCCGCTTCTCTTGAGAGATTCCCTTCGTGAGGGCCTTGATCGCAGCCGGCTGATCCCCTTTCGGCTCAAAATCAGAATAAAGTTTAAATGGTGACATTCAGATACCTTTACGGGAACAGTGTGGTTTTTCCTCTTCACTCCGACGGAAGAAGGTCAGGCAGGATGGTTTTACTTTAGGGGCTGTCTTCAAAAAGGGCATCTACAAATGATTCGATATGAAAGGGGATCAGATCGTCCGCCCCTTCTCCGACACCAACCTCGGTGACCGGGACTTCAAGGGCCTCTACAATCGGGATGACAATTCCGCCCCGCCCTGTGCCGTCAAGCTTCGTCAGGATAATCCCCGTGATCCCGATCGCCTCATTAAAAAGTCTTGCCTGGGAAAGGGCATTCTGCCCGGTGGTGGCATCGAGTACCAGGATTTTTTCATGGGGCGCTCCCGGCATGGCCTTGCCAAGAACCCGGACTATCTTCTTCAATTCCTCCATCAGGTTGTTTCGGGTCTGCAAACGGCCAGCCGTGTCAATAAGAACATGGTCTGACTTACGTGCCAGACCGGCACTCACGGCATCAAAGGCCACGGCCGCCGGATCTGCGCCCGGGCGATGGCGGATGACTTCCACTCCGGTGCGTTCCCCCCAGAGAGCCAACTGTTCACCGGCCCCGGCTCGGAAGGTGTCTCCAGCCGCGAGAACAACCCGGCGTCCCTCTGTTTTCAGTCTTTGGGCCTTCTTCCCAATAGTGCTTGTCTTTCCGACGCCGTTGACCCCGACAAAGAGAGTCACCCAAGGAGAGGCCGAATCGGGTTCTTCCTGCCTTCCTTTCTCCAGAATAGATACCATGAATGATTTGAGCTTCTTCTTCAGTGAAACGAGGTCGCAGACCTCTTTTCTTTCAACACAGGGCTTCAGGTCCGCCAGAAAGCGCTCTGTCACCTCTACCCCTAAATCCGCACCGATGAGAAGTTCTTCCAGGCGGTCGAGGGTATTTGCATCAATCGTTGGGCGACCCAAAAAGAGCGCGGCAACCCCCTCCGAAAAATAACTTCGGGTCCCTTTCAATCCTTTGCCCAATTTCTCCAGAAACCCCATTGACATCTATCCTCCCAGCAAGCCTTCATCGCTTATGATCTGGAACAGCCGTTTTTCCCGCCGCCGCATTCTCGCGGCCTCAAAAACCGATACTTCATGATCATATCCCAACAGATGAAGGAGTCCGTGAATCAATAAAATCAACAAGTGCTCCTGCATCGACCGCTCATAAAGGAGCGCCTCTTTTTCGACAGTTTCCAGTGAAATCATCACATCTCCAATCACTTCCGGATGGAGACCACTCCCGATCCCTTCCTGCATCGGAAACGCAAGGACATTGGTCGGGGCGTCTCGTTTTCGGTAGTCACGATTATATCCCCTGATTTGACGATTATTCACAAAAACAAGACCGACCTCGCCATTTAGTTTTTGCTCCTGAAGGACCCGGCCTGTCCATCGCAACAGTCTCTCACGGTCAAGGGGATATTTTCTTTGTCGATTCAAGATGGTGATCTGCATCGGGGGTGTCATACGGAAAAGGCCTTACTTCTTTTTTCTCTTCACTTTTTTTCCATCAAAACGGTCATAGGCCTTTATAATTTCCTGAACCAGGCGATGCCGAATGACATCTTTTTCGGTAAAATAGGAAAATTGAATGCCCGGGATACCCTCCAAAACATCTTGGATTTCAATAAGACCCGAGGGTTTATCGGACGGAAGATCAACCTGCGTCACATCGCCCGTGATCACCGCCTTGGAACGGAAACCGAGACGGGTCAGAAACATCTTCATTTGTTCAGACGTCGCATTTTGCGCTTCATCTAAGATAACGAAGGAATCATTCAGGGTCCGCCCGCGCATAAAGGCCAGGGGCGCAATCTCGATATCTCCCCGCTCCAGGAGGCCTTTCGCCCGATCCACCTCCATCATATCATACAGGGCATCATAGAGTGGGCGGAGATAGGGATTGATCTTTTCATACATATCCCCCGGGAGGAATCCAAGACGCTCTCCTGCCTCAACGGCGGGCCGGGCCAGGATAATGCGATCCACTTCTTTACGCTGTAAGGCCGAGATGGCCATGGCCATCGCCAAATAAGTTTTGCCAGTCCCGGCCGGGCCGATCCCAACAACGACATCAAACTTATTAATATGATCAATGTATTCTTTCTGAGCAGGCGTCTTGGGTATAATGGACTTCTTTTTTCTCGACAAGGGAATAGCCGCTTGAGCAAGCGAATCGGATTCTGTAACAGGTTTTTCTGAAAACGGAGAAGGCACTCCCCCCTCCCCTTCGATGCGGGAAACGCGGGAAGCACGAATGGCATGCCCAACATCTTCCTCCGTCAAGCGAAAGCCCTCTTTCAGGAGAGAGGACAATACGGAAAGGGTCTTTTCTGCCTGCTGGACTTTCTTGGGTCTCCCGTGGATCGTGATCTCTTCACCCCTGGCCGAAAATCTTACACCAAAGGCACCCTCAATCATCTTGATGTTCCGATCATAACTCCCGTATAGGGAAAAAATGTCGGTCCCTTTCTCTAGGCTTACTTTTCCCTGAAAAACCTTATTCAACGAGAAACATTTCCCCCAGGATGATGGTCACTACAGGTCCGAATCATATTATAACAATCGGATTTTCAAAAGACAAGGTGCGTCAGAAACCTCACCAATTTCAGAGTTTTTTGGATGAAAACGAGATGATTTCCGGCATTCTCACAGGAGAGGGCTCCGGAAAGATTTCATGAAACTATTTCCATGGAGGCGAGAGGAGGGAGAAGGGGCATGGCAACCTTCCGCGTTTTGTAATGATTCAGTAAGACCACCTAACAAAATCATAGGATGACAGAGCGGCTGGCCAAATCCTTACCCTGTTTTGTCATCAAGCTGTATCAACGAGGTCGAGGTCAGAACTGACTTCCTCAATCATCTTTTGATCAATCACAGAACGCCTTCGAAGAAACCCTTCAAAAAGAGCATTGTCGCAGATAATATTGATCAACCGGGGAAAGCCCTTTGAATACTCATGAATGGCGGATAAGGCCTCTTTTGTAAAGAGTCCATCATCAACCCCGGCCACATTCAAGCGGTATTGGACATACTCCTCTGTGACTTTCTTCGGGAACGACTTAAGCTCATACCGAACAGCAATGCGTTGCTGAAGCGGCTTGTCGAGGGCAAGATTCGAAGACAGCTCAGCCAGCCCAAAGAAGACAAAGGTGATCAGTTTCTGGTCATCCAATTCTATGTTCAGGATGCCCCGAAATTCTTCCATGAGCTCCTTGCTTCGAAGCATCTGCGCCTCGTCAATCAAGACAACGGCTTTTTTCCCGGAATCATAAATCTCTACGAGGCGACTGTAAAGTTGGCTCAAAAGATCAATTTTTCCCTCCAGGGGATCCTCCACCCCAAGCTGTATCGCGATCTTGCGCAAAAGCCACTCCGAAGAGATTGCGCTGTGAATGACAACGAGAAGAGCAGACTCAAACTCTTTTTCGTCGAGTTCCTCTAGCAGTCTATGGGCCAGAGTGGTTTTTCCAGTCCCAATCGCCCCGACCAGGACAGCAAGACCTTTTCTTTCCGAAGCAGCGTATTTCAACTTTATCAGAGCCTGCGAATGCTGGTTGCTGTTAAAATAAAACCGGCTGTCCACCGCAACATTAAACGGCTGGTTTTTTAATTTATAGTATTCAAGGTAGCTCATATATAAGAAATCCTATTTTTCTTCTTCGATTTCATGTGTAATTTCGATTCCGCGAGGGGGACACCATCTTTCTCCTCTTCGTTAAGCTGCCTTCTTTTTGCAACATCCCGGAAGTCCGGCTCAGCCTGATAGGCCTCCTCATAAAGTATCCCCGCCTTCTTTTTATCTCCGGCAAGATCGACCATAATTGCCATTTCGTACAACAGGGGAACACGCTTGTTAACTGCACACCGTGGATCTTCCAGGGCATCTTGAAGGATCTTAATTGCAGTAATCATCGCACCCCTGGAACGATAACAAGCGGCCAGCATAATCATAGAATCCTGAAATCGATTGTCCCCCTGCGAAGCCAATTCAAACTCCGTTATCGCCTCAGGGATCATATCCATCTCTTTATACGCAATCCCCAAGTCATAATGGGTTTCCATATCTTTCTCGTTATGAGTCGAATCCACTTCTTTTTTGAGTTCCTTGAAGGCCCCCTCCAAGAGAGTGTCATCAAAACCAGATGACTCCTCCATCTCCTCTCCAAGCTCTTCACTCAAGATCGAAGCGAGATTAATATACTCCTCTTTCTCCTCAGTTTCCGCAACAGTTTCCTCGGTGGGTTCCACAACAGGCGCAGATACCGCATCCTCCATTGATGTGATGCCAGAGCCCTCGCCTTCTAAGACTCCTTCAAAAGAAACCTCTTCTACAGGAACCTCATCTACAAGAGTATCCTGTGCGGCACTCGCTGAAAAGGACTCAATCTCTTCTGAAAAAGAAACCCCTTCCTCCTGCACGAGGCCTTCTTCTAAAGACCTCTCAACATCCGAAGAAGAAGCTCCGGCTTCAGACAAGGGACTTTCTCCCTCCACCGACTCAAGGGCATCTTTTTCAGAATCTTCCGCACTTTCCTGTTCAACCGGCTCGAGATCCCACTCAGAGGATTCCTTTTCTTTTCCCCTAGCTTCCTCTTTGTCCTCCTCCTGAATCTCCCCTGAAGAAACTTCATCCGCAAAATCGAAACCCATCTCGCTCTCTGGTGCTTTTGATTCAGCTTCCACAACGGGAGAAAGACCTTCACCAAGCTCCACATCTGAAGATATCGCCATATTTTCAAAGGCAAGAATCTCATCATGAAGCTCTTGCCGGTAGTTTCCATCCTGATCGAGCAGGGAGAGTTCATTCAGGGTCTCTTTAACATTTTCTTCGTCCCCCTTTGCATGAAAAATACGGGCCAGGGTGCAACATGCCTCAATCGCCTTTTCCGTAATCCCTTCTTGAATGTAGATCTCTTTTAGCTTTAAATGAGGCTCTTCACGGTCCGGGCACAGTTTAGAAACGAGAAGGAGTTGGTCAATGGCCTTACTGTTTAAGCCGTATTTAAAATAAACTTCGGCTTCCGTCAAATACCCTTTAAATGCCGACTCCGTAATCTTCTTTGGAGACTGTGGGTCAGGACCAGACATCGCATCGGCATGAGAGGCCTCCTCTCTCACCGGCAAGGCCTTCTCATCCGATGTTTCTTCCACTACTACACTTTCTCTGACGGGTAAAGAGACTTCAAATTGAGACAATCCATCTGCTGTCAGCTGAGAACCCTCTTCCGGTATTACAGGTTCCAGAACCTCCACCGCCTTAGGAGATTCCGAAGGCAAATCAGGTCCAACCAGTTCAGGTGATTCGGAGTCTTCAGCGGCGAGCATCTCTCCATCTGAGCTCTCAGAACCATCCTGAGAAGGAGAGGCTATCGCGGAAGCACTGAGGGTTTCAAAGTAATCGGGATCGAGACTTAAGATCTTTTCCCGCACCTCTTCAGACTCTGAGGTCATCCCTTTTCCTTCATATAACGTGAAAACCTTGCCAAACTCTTCAACGGCCTCTTTCTCGAATCCCTCCTTCTGGCACATATCGGCAATCCTGATACGAATGTCAAAATTCTCAGGATCAAGGTTGGCCATCTTTCGGTAAACGTCCAATGAAGCACGAACATCATCCTGCTTCACATAATACTTCGCGGCCTTGAGGTAATCACTAATCGCGTTTCCAACCAGGCCGCGTTCCGCATGGACATCGGCCAGTTTTTCATAAATATCATGGCGGGATTGGTCAACTTTGATGGTTTTTTTGTAGAGGGCAATACTCTTCAAGTCAAAACCTGCCTCCTTGAAGGCACTTGCCGCATCAAGGTAAGCCGTAATCGCATCCTCTTTCATATATGCTTTTAACTGAAGGTCACCAATGGCATTATAGATATTGCCATTGTCCTGCGAATCCGAAAGAAGTTTCCGCCACTCCTTGATGGCCTCCTTAATATTTCCCTTGGAGGCCAGTTTCTGGGCCTTTTCAATGATCGCACTTTTACTCATAGCCAACTGGAAGTCCCCTGAAGCAAGTTATAAACAATGATCACATTCCCCTTACGGCGCATCAAGGACCTCGACCCCCTTCGGAATTTTAAAGACAAAGATGTTGTCCTCTAAGCCCTTGTTTATTTCAATTCCCTCAAACGTAGAGGTCGATATATTCCCATTTTCTTCACGCAGGACCGCCTCATGTATCATCAAGCCCCCAATTTGAGGAGAGGGCGCGACCCGAATAACAATCTTGATGAGCCCCATCTTCTTCTTTGGAACCAGCCGAAGAGAAACCGAACCTTTCACAGAAGACCCTTCCTCTTCAAAAGAAAGATCAAAGTCTTCGTTGAGTTGTCCTCGACCCGAAAGAAGTTGGAGCGGAAGATGTACATCTGAACGCCCGCCAACACGGCTCCGGATGACCTGTTTATGTTCTGGAACGTAATAATGGAATCCACCGCCATCGACAAAAATCTGCTGCCGACTGGGTTCATGGTAATCCCAGCGCATCTTCCCTTTTTTTATAAAAAGATTCCCTTTGGAGACATACGGAACATTAAAATCAAAGATCTCAACGGTCTGGACAAAACGGGCCTTGAAGTCTTCCATTTTATCATATGTTTCATGAATCTGGGCGACGATATCATTTATGTTATTTGTCTCCTTGAGTTCTTCTTCCCCAAGCACATTAAATGCGGGAAAAACAAGGGCAAGCACGGATGACAATAACAATATTCTTTTGAAAAACCCCGCCCTAAAACGGAGGGGACTCCACTCGCTATACATGTTCACAAACACTCCTTTTGTAGAACCCTACATCGGAGAGGCCTCTCTTCCTAATCGGCATGTTTCAGGAATAACTTAATAATGCCTTAGAGAGGTTGTTCCTCTCTTCTGATCAGGATCTCTCTCGGTTTTGCCCCTACGGCCGGACCGATCAGCCCATCTTCTTCCATCATCTCGATGATGCGTGCAGCCCTGGGGTATCCCACTCTCATCCTCCTCTGAATAAAAGAGGCCGACGCGTGTCCTGTCCCAATGACCAGCTCTCGTGCCCGCTCATAAAACTCGTCCCTGTCGTCCTCCGTGGCGAGATCTCCTGAAGACACGGGAGCCGTAAAGGCAGAATCGTAAAGGGGTGAACTCTGCTCCTTAATGAATCCAACAACTCGCTTCACTTCTTCTTCGGAAACGTAGGAACCATGCACCCTGACTATCTTTCCTGTTCCCGCCGAGAGATAGAGCATATCTCCTTTCCCGAGCAACTGCTCAGCGCCGTTTGCATCAAGAATGGTCCGCGAATCGGTCTTTGACGAGACACAAAACGCGATTCGCGCCGGAAAGTTGGCCTTGATCAATCCTGTTAAGACATCTACAGAAGGACGCTGGGTTGCCAATATCAAGTGAATTCCGGCAGCACGGGCCATCTGGGCGAGCCGGGCGATTGAATCTTCAACATCCCGTGGAGCCACCATCATGAGATCCGCAAGTTCATCGATAAGAATAACAATATAAGGCAATGGACTCTCCTCGACGGCCGATCCTTCATCGTCTGTTTCCAACATGGACCGCCCTTTTTTCTTCTTGTCCTTGAGAAGACGTTTATTATATGCGTCGATATTCCGAACCCCCTTCCCAGCAAGGAGCTGATAACGGCGCTGCATTTCAACCACCATCCGCTTGAGCGCATCAGAAGCGGCCTTCGGGCGGACGATCACCGGCGTCACCAAATGAGGAATCCCGTCGTAAAGTGAAAACTCAAGCATTTTCGGATCGATCATGATCATCTTGACCTCTGCCGGCGTCGCAGAAAAGAGGATTGAAAGAACCATACTGTTTAATCCAACACTCTTTCCGGACCCGGTTGAACCCGCAATCAAAAGATGCGGCATGGCTGCCAGATCGGTTGCCAGGGGGTTTCCAAAGATGTCCTTCCCCAGTGCAAGCCGAAGTTTGGATTGAATCCGGTTAAATGAGGGAGATGCAAAGACCTCTTTTAAACCAACCTCTTCTCTTTTATAGTTTGGGATCTCAATGCCGACAGCGGCTTTTCCAGGGAGAGGGGCAACGATTCGGACATGAAGCGCCCGCATGGCCAGGGCCAAATCGTCACTCAGGTTTATAATTCGATTCAGCTTTACCCCAGGTGCCGGTTCAAATTCAAACATCGTAATCACCGGCCCGGGATGAACTTGTGAGACCCGTCCCTCCACATCAAAATCGCGTAACTTCCTTTCCAGGATCTGAGACTGAACGATCAACTCTTCCTTAGATCTTGCGTTGGGAAGTCGGGAGGAATCGGAGAGAAGAGAAAGCGGAGGGAGACGATAGTCTCCTGCATCCTCACTCACAAAGGTAAAGGTCTCCTGCTTTGGGGGCACCGCAATACGAGGCGGCGGATTGGCAATAGCCGGTCCCTCCTCCCGATTATTCTCACGTTCTCCATTCTGGATGGAGGGAGATCGTCGACCCCTTTTCTTTTCGGATGGGGACGCCGAGACCAGGCCCAGTTGCCTGATCACTTGCAGGCCGGTAATGAACCGATTCAGCACCTTCTGAGGGGAAAAGGAAAAGAGAAGGATTCCCCCCATCAGAAACAAGGAAAACAAGAGGACTGCGGTTCCAAATGAAGCAAAATAATCCAGGAGAAATTGCGACAGGAAACGGCCGAAAATACCTCCTTTTTGATCGAGAGAAACCAGTCGGGAAAAACCAAGCCATTCCAGGTGTGCCAAAGCGGACAGGGTAATCACCCAGAGAAATCCCCCCACAATAATCTTTTTATGGAAAAATCCTTCGCGCTTCTGAAAGAAGCGAACACCCAAGGCGGTCAAAAACAACGGGAAAAAATAGGAACCGACCCCGAACAACTGAAAAAACAGGGCGGAAAGGTGAGCACCCACCTTGCCAACTGCATTTTGAACAATCGATGTGGATGAGATTGAGAGAAATGAGGGGTCTTCTGAATGATAGGTCAGAAGGCTCACGCCAATAAGAAGTCCAAGGACAACAAGGAGCGTTCCCGCGACTTCATTCATATAGTCAAAGTCGGTGTCTTTTGAGGCCATAAACCCAATCTCACGATCCACAAAAATGAATTAAATTTATCACAGATCGATCCTATAATCAAACAAGTTGACCTTGTCAGAAGTCCTGGTAAGAACACCGGCTGAAATCGGCAAGTCGTCTAAAAGACAAGGCCAGAGGACATAAGGACGATCGAGACATCCTCCCTGTATGTTGAGGAGCCCTTATGTTCGATAACGCAGTATTGCAGGCGGATGGGTCTCGCGCCAGCCATCGGCGGTTTCAGATGAGGCGGCTGATTTCTTTGGCCATCGCCACAAACTCTGACAAAGTGAAGGTTTCCCCTCTTCTCCCTGGATCAAGACCTATTTTTTCAAGGGAACACAGAACGATCTCTTTTGAAAACCCGCTTTCAACCAGAGAATTTACAACCCTTTTTCTTCGGTAGGCGAAGGCCCCTTTCACCACTTTCAGGAAGAGAGTCTCGTCCTGAACAGGCATCCGGCCCTCAGACCGGGGTGTAAGGAGAATGACGGTCGAATGAACCCTCGGACGGGGCCGAAAACAGCCAGGCGGAACATCAAATGCGGCACGAACATCCGCACAATATTGAACGGTAACCGTCAGTGCTCCATAACTTTTTGTTCCAACCTGGGCGGCCAACCTGTCGGCTACTTCGCGTTGGAGCATCAGGATCATCATTCTTATCTGTCGATGTTCTTCAAGAAGACGGAACAGAATCGGGGTTGAAAGGTTGTAGGGAAGGTTCGCTACAACCTTATAAGTCCCTTGAATTGCTTCATAAGGATATCGAAGGGCATCTCCCAGGACAAGGTCAAAATTCGGCGTTTCGACGGAGGGCATCTCCCTTTTCAGGCGCTCAACCAGGTGAGGATCAATTTCGATCGCGGTCACAAGGGCCCTTCTTTCGAGCAATCCCCGGGTCAGCATCCCTCGTCCAGGACCGATTTCGATGACCTTCTCCCCCTGTTTTATCTCTGCCAGGTCGAGAATCTTTCTCTGAATATTGAAATCAATCAGAAAGTTCTGTCCCCATGATTTTCTGGGGCGGGTAAAGGTATTTGGTGCGGTCTTCATGTTGATATCAATCTATACGCCCTTGGGCTGACCGCCTTAGAAATCCAGCCCGATGACGAGCCATCTGAACGGCCAGTCGGACGGCTTCCTGAAGGCTCCCTGCATCCGCCACCCCCTGGCCGGCAATATCGTAAGCAGTGCCATGATCTACAGAAGACCGGACAAAGGGTAGACCTACCGTCACGTTCACCGCAGAGCCAAAAGCAAGAAGTTTGATTGGAATCAAGGCCTGATCATGGTAAAGGGCGACCGCAGCATCGAAGCGCCCCTGCTTCAGTTGATAAAAAAGAGTGTCTGCCGGGTAGGGGCCACTTACCCCGATTCCATCCGCCTGGGCCATTTCTATCGCGGGGAGGACCTCTCGTTTTTCTTCATCTCCAAAAATGCCTCTCTCCCCGGCATGCGGATTCAAAGCCGCGACGGCGAGTCGCGGCTCCTGACAGCCGAAATCTCTTTCTAGGCTTGCCGCAGTCAGACGAATCGCATCATAGATGCGTTCCTTCTTGATCTGTCCGATCATTTCTTTTAATGAAAGATGAATCGTCGTCAACAGGATCCGCAACCCGCCCCCGACCATCATCATTCCGAAGGCGTCTGTCTTCGCCATATCTGCAAAAAACTCGGTGTGACCCGGAAAGGAAAAACCAATCCTCTGCATCTGCTCCTTGTGAATCGGACCCGTCGCGATCCCGTCAATCTCACTCCGTAGTGCCATCCGGGCCGCCAAGATGATCGCGCTGAGCGCCATGGAAGCGGCCGCCGGATGGGGATTCCCGTACTGGAACGGGAAGGGGCCTAATTCCTGAGCAAGATCAAGAATATCCAGCATCCCCGCCTCAAAGCGTCCATCTTTAAGGTCTTTTATCGAGCAAACATCAAGCGACGGAGCAAAATGAGAAGCGGCTTGCATCATCCAGTCGGCATTTCCGATAACAAAGGGACGGCATGTGTCATAAATCTTTTTGTCCAGCAAGCCTTTTACGATCACTTCAGGTCCGATCCCGCAGGGATCTCCCATGGTGATCGCGATGATCGGCTTATCAATCTCGTTCATTATTCCCAAAAACTGTTCCTCCTGATTATCTTAAAATTGTATACCTGTGTCTGGATCTTATCATTCCTCGAAAAGTGATGTCAAAAATGTCTAAACCGAACAGGCATCATCGGAACATCTGAATACGTTTTGGGTCCTGTCACCTCGTTTGAACTTATTTATTTATTCTGCTAGGGTCTTTCAAATGAAGAAACAACTCAAGAAAGAAATCATTCGCAAGACAGCGTTTGGCATGGGCATCCTGATCCTCTCCGGGCTTCTCTACGCGCTGAGTCAACAGATCGCGTTTCCGGAAAACGAGGTCACCCTGGATACGACGATCTCGCAACTCCCCTATTACGCAAGTTATTCCCTCCTGAGAATGTCGGTTGCCTACCTTATCTCCTTCGTTTTCTCAATCATCTATGGGTATATTGCCGCAACTGTTCAAAAGGCCGAAGGGCCGATGATCGCGGTGCTGGATCTTCTTCAGTCTATTCCAATCCTGGGATTTTTTCCCGTCGCGGTCTTATTTTTCATCAACCTGTTCCAGGGAAGTCGATGGGGCATTGAAGCAGCCAGCATCTTTTTAATATTCACATCAATGTCCTGGAACATGGCCTTCAGCGTTTACGAATCACTCAAGACCCTGCCTAAAGATCTGGCCGAGGCCTCTGACGCCTTCTGTGTCCGCGGCTGGCTTCGATTCAGGAAAAATATCTTTCCAATCTGCATCCCGAAACTGGTCTACAGCAGTATGCTTTCCTGGTCCGGGGGCTGGTATTTCTTAATCGCCGCAGAAATTATCGCCATCGGCCCGGTGAAACATCGCCTCCCCGGATTAGGGAGTTTTCTGATTCAATCGACCGAAACGGGTCAACTCATCCGAACCTGTTCCGGATTAGCTGTTCTTATTCTCATTATTGTCTTCTTCCACCTCTTTATCTGGAAACCGCTTTCGGTCTGGAGCGAGAAGTTCCGCTATGAATCTTCCTCATCTACCACCCCTTCCGCTTCCTTTGTCCTGCAATGGTACCGGAAACTCCTCTCCCTGAAGCTCTTTTCCTCGACACGGATCGCGCAACAACCCCACCCCTTACCAGGGCATCCCAAACCTTCTCCTCAACACAAAAAGCCCCCGATTTCAACCACGGGCGGTAAAATCGGCCTCATCGCTCTAAAAGGAATCGGAATTCTTGCTGTCGGCCTGATCTCCTACGGTGTTGGAAAGAGTGTCCTTTTGCTCATCGAGGGACTCACGCCCCCGTTTCCCCCGGAAGTGGGCATGATCCCAATGGCCATCCTTGCTTCATTCCTCAGGCTGACCATCGCTTACATTATCGCCCTGGCATGGACCCTGCCCGCCGCGATCTGGGTGGGAGAAAATCCCCGAGCCTTTCGCATATTTACTCCGTTGGCTGAGATTGGCGCCGCCATCCCCGCCCCCGCGCTCTTCCCTTTCTTCATCTTCTTCGCCATCAATACTTTTGGAGGAATGAACGGGGCCGCAATCCTCTTGATCTTAACAGGAATGCAATGGTACCTTTTCTTCAACCTGATCGGCGGCGTTCGGAGTATTCCCGGCGATCTTAAAGAGGCTGCAAGGTCCTTCGGACTGACGAAATGGCAGTACTGGAAGCGGCTTTATCTCCCGGCCGTTTTCCCTTCTCTGATCACCGGGAGTATTACGGCCTGGGGAGGCGGGTGGAACGCCCTTATTGTCTCAGAATATATCGTCTACCAACAAAAGACCTATTCCGTTATCGGCATCGGCGCGATGCTCGACCGTGCCATCTACGAGGCCGGAGACACTCGCATGATTCTCTTTACACTTCTGGCCATGATCATCACGATTGCATTATTAAATCGTTTATTCTGGAGAAGGCTTTATCTTTACGCCATAACGCGCTATAAATTTGAGTATTGAGTCGCACATGCCCCTTCGAGACGGACCCGGGAGCGCGCTGCAAATATTGTTTCAGGATAGGATTGGATCAATCATCAATGGATCTTCTGGAGATTCAAAAAGTTTTCAAATCTTTTCGCCAGGACCGCGTCTTAATGCCGGTTCTCAAAGAGATCTCTTTTCGCATCCAAGAGGGGGAGTTTATCGCCCTGGTCGGTCCGTCCGGTTGCGGGAAAAGCACCCTGCTTCGCCTTTTAACAGGTCTGATTTCGCCAACAGATGGAGACATCCGCTACAAAGGGAAGACGTTGGACTCCGTGAATCTGGAATCCGCCATGGTTTTTCAGTCATTCGGACTCTTTCCATGGTTGAGCGTCCAGGAAAATATAGAACTCGGTCTTGAGGCCCGCGGACTTTCAGAAAGCGCTCGAAGAGAACGGGCGATCCACTTTATAGACAAAGTCGGTCTGGACGGTTTTGAAGAGGCCTATCCCCGGGAACTGTCGGGCGGAATGAAACAACGGGTCGGATTGGCGCGGGCTTTGGCAGTCGAGCCAAAACTTCTCTGTATGGACGAACCTTTCTCCGCCCTCGATGCCTTGACTTCTTTGACCCTGCGCGAAGAGGTTCTGATGTTGTGGGAGGATAAGTCTATGGCAGTGAATACCATTATTATGGTGACTCATATCATTGAAGAGGCCGTCCTGATGGCGGACCGGGTTCTGGTTCTTTCGCCTCATCCCGGGACATTGCTTGCCGACATTCCGATTAAGCTTGCCCGGCCTCGCGACAAGAACGACGCAGCGGTCAATGAATTAACGGATCGTATCTTTTCCCTGATGGCGTAGCATAATATCGGTTATTTACTTATTATTACATAGGAGCATCCATGCAAATTGAACCTCTACCTGAAGTTTCTGCAAGCGAAGTCATCGGATTACTGGAATATCTGGATGACGAACACGGCAGGGAAGACATCTATAAGCTGGCGGAGGCCATTCAGTACGAATCGGGAGAACTGCTTTCCATTATTAAAATGGCCGAGATGCTCGGTTTTGCTGAGACCCCGGGAGGCGATGTTGTCATTCTTGATCTTGGGAAAAAACTGATCAAAAGCAAAATAGGCCAGCGTAAGCTGATGATTCGAGATCAACTCAAAAACTTGGAACTCATACAGCGTCTCGTGAACGCTTTACAAAAATCCACAGAGGGTCGATTGGATCGGGAATCAACCTTGGAGGAGCTTTCACGTTTCCTTCCTCATGAAAACATCGAGGGACTCTTTAAAACAATCGTCAATTGGGGAAGATACGCCGAACTCCTCGGATACAACGACGACACCCAGACACTCTACCTGGACGAAGAATCCTTCCCTTCCTGCGCATAACATAACCCTTGAGCAGGGTTGTTCAAAACGACATCCATAATGAAAAGAAACAAAATGGCCGACTCTCCTGTCTCTTCCACCACGTTCAGCGAATCGCCGCTATAATACAATAGCAGTCACTTCACCAGAATAGTGACTGCTCCAGATGCCAAAGGTGGATCGAAAGGGATATGAGATTTATCCCCAAAGACAAGTTGAAGAGTATGTGTTCCGGGTGACAATTCGAGGGCGATTTCTGTCTGACCTTTGCCGAAGTGTTTGTGATGCTTATCTGAAGGGATCGGTTTGTCCAAAGGAGGAAACCGTTTTGCATCGATAAGCAAGTGATGATGGCCCGTGTTTTTCATGTCCACTCCTGCCGGAGCGACGCCCATCCCTTGCAAACCAAATTTTACGATGACCGGATTACGAACCCCCTCCCCATCCGCAGGAGAGATGATATATACCAGTGCACCCTCCGGAGACGGTGTGCGTGCATGCGTAATGAATGGAAAAATAAGAATGAATATCGCCAAGATCAAAAACCCCTTCTTCATCATGATTACCTCCTTTACCTTAGGAAAGGTCTGAACAAGTCATGAATTGTTTTTTCCGGGCAAAAATGTCCCGCTTCTGCGTTGCAAATCTTGAAAATAGCCGGCTATGGCTTCGCGAGAACGATCCTCTTCAATTTCCGCCTTGGATCGAAATTTTTTATCCTCTTAAAAACTCAAGCCAGGCTTAATCAGAGCTTCCTTAGAAGTTTCCTTTACCATTCTTCTGTCATCCCGAACAAGGTTCTGAAAAACCCCGCCCGAGGAGCATGGAGCCTGAGCTCGCTAGATGCGCTTATAGATGAGAGAGTCTCATTGTATAACTCAATCGATTTCAGGGTCAAGCCTCTGTCCCGTACCAAGAAAGAGATGAACCCCAAAACATAACAATGCGTGTTCTCCTGCGGGCCGGTTTGGCGAGCAAATAAATCGAGGAATTTCCTGATCTTCACGCCATAATTCATTGATTAATATCAACTTGTTGAGAAGGTCATGGTAAATTCAATAAATTAGAGAGTTTTAATGTTCATTTTTACTGTAATGATCTGATATCATTGATCTAATAATTCATTTATACCCTCAGAATACTCTATTTATTTATCCACAATTCCTGTGGATACATTGTGGATACACCCTTTTGATCCCCACTTTCCTCTTATCATTCAGGCCAATCAACACATTGCCCAAATAATGATCATTGGGACCTTCTTCATCTCTATACAAGATATAGTGTCAAGAAAAAAACGGAAGAAACGGAGAACAAATCTGTTGTTGACTGGAAGCCTAAAATCGTTAATATTGATCACAGATCTGAGGTCACCCTTTGAATATTATTTTTTTCCTCCTCATCCTGATTGCTTTTTTTACAACCGGGTATCATCAATTGATGTGGGACACCACGGGGGTGGATGCCGTTTCCCCGATGCAGGCCTTAACGGAGGGGATTGTGCTTTCGGCAAAGGGTTCCGTCGAACTCGCCCTCGGCCTGGTCGGAATTATGGCCTTTTTTCTGGGATTGATGAAGGTGGCGGAGGAAGGAGGACTGCTACGGATTATCGCACGTGTGGTCCGACCCCTCATGGTAAAGCTCTTCCCGGATGTCCCGGCGGATCATCCGGCCATGGGAGCGATGATCATGAACATCTCGGCAAACGCCTTGGGCTTGGGCAATGCGGCAACCCCTTTCGGTATTCGCGCCATGCAGGAGTTGGATAAACTGAACCCCACGAAGGGGACGGCAACCAACGCCATGGCCTTGTTTCTCGCGATCAATACCTCCAGCGTCACCTTGCTGCCGACCGGAGTCATTGCTTTGCGAGCCGCCGCCGGTTCCAATAACCCAGCGGGCATTCTGGCCACAACGCTCTTTGCGACGCTCTGCTCAACCACTGCAGCCATTATCGCTGCGAAAACATATCAGCGATTTTCACCCGTATCCCATTTGCCGGAACCACCTCAATCAGAAGAGCCCCCCCCCCACTCCACCTGTGAAAGAGAACGAACCCCACAGGAGAACTCCGGTGCTTATCCGAGCTGGGTTTCTTACCTCGCTCTGGGCGGACTGCTTACCTTCATCCCTCTTGCAATCGTTTATGGCAAGGAAATTGGCCCCTGGATTGTGCCGGGTCTGGCAGTGGGTTTGTTGGCCTTTGGTTTCGCCCGCGGGGTAAACATTTACGAAGTTTTTGTAGAAGGAGCAAAAGACGGTTTTAATGTTGCTATAAAAATCATTCCTTTTTTAGTCGCCATCCTGGTCGCAGTCGGCATGTTTCGCCACAGCGGGGCAATGGACCTTCTCATCGGAACCCTCGGCCATTTCACGGCAATGCTCGGTCTGCCCGCAGAAGCCTTGCCGATGGCCCTGATGCGACCGCTCTCCGGTTCCGGTGCTTTTGGCCTTTTGGCGGAAACCATTAACAACCCGGCCATCGGTCCCGACAGTTACATCGGGATCCTGGTCAGCACCCTACAGGGGTCCACGGAAACAACATTCTATGTGTTGGCCGTTTACTTCGGCGCGGTACAGGTACGTCGATCCCGTCATGCCTTGTTCGCCGGACTGACCGCCGACGCGGCCGGGATCATCGGCGCGGTTGCCGCATGTTCTTACTTGTATGGGTGATGTGCCTGGATGAACGCCATAATCAGAGCTTCCTCAAGGGTTATTACCTTACTTCTCATCACCCCAGTCTCTGACAATCGTTTCTGCATCAATAAAGTGTTCCTTCTGATGTCCCCCAAAGCTGCCTTCTTTATGATAGATCCCCTGAACGATCACCCTGCGGTTCAAAATATTGCTCGCGGGTTTGGTCATCACTACTGTAACGCGATCCTCTCCCACGCCCACAATAAGATCCAAGTATAAACTTCCCCGGCGTCCCGTCTTGACCTCGCCGGACTGGACCCATCCAAAAATCGTAATCCTCATTCCATCGTGCATGTCTCCAAGATCAGAGAGTTCGACAAGCAGAGGAAGTTCTCTCGCAAGACTGAAGCCCAGACAAAGCGTGGCCGAAAAAACAGCACTGAACAATAAAAGAGTGACTCCGGCCCGAAAGTTCTTTTTATGAGACCTCATACAGATGTTCTCAAATCATACATTGCAACAGTGAAAATGGATGGGAACATTTTTGATATACATCGAAATTTATTTGTTCATGACTATACTAATAATGTCTCGTGCCTTCAATAAAAAAAAATGTTAATCATCTAGTTCACATCCCAAGTTCCGCGATTGATCTTAGGGTGAACCGTCAAGTCTGCTGAAAAATAAGGCCAGAGGCCAAAGGACGACCAAGGCCTACTCACCGGAGTCCTTTGGCCAATAACGCGTTATTCTCAGAGGAATCGACGATATCATGAGAGTCCAGGATGAATTGCTTTTATAAATATTTTCTCTTGAGCCTTAAGTTTTATTTTAATTTTTCCGATAATAAGTCAGAGAGGAACTGCGCGAAGCACCGTTCAAATTGAGAAATGACCTCTGGGCCAGTATTGGATCTTTTTGTAAACAACGAAACTCTAGAACAGACAAGGGAAATACCCCATAAACCTTTCCGAGAGAGTTTCAGTATTTACTGAATATCCTCAGTCTCGATACCGAAAGAAGACATGGTAAAAAAAATTGCCAATCACTCGATTTTGCTTGGAGCGGTTTTAGGGTTGCTATTTTGGATCCTAGATTCCGCGATTGATGCTTTTCTATTTCAGAAACATACGTTTTCTGAACAATTACTCACCCCGAATGGGATGGAAATATATTTTCGTTTGGCCCTTGGAGGTCTTCTTGTCGCTCTCGTTTGTCTCAGAGTTGAGATCACCAGACAAAAGCTGGCGGAGGAGAAGGCTCGATTCCAAAAGGGGTTTTATGAAAACCTCATCAACAGCAGCATTGATGGCATACTGGCCTTCGACAGTGAATGTCGCTACACCCTTTGGAATGCGACGATGGAACGGATTACGGGTATCAAAAAAAAGAATGTCCTGGGAAAAACACAGAACGAGATTCATGTTGTGGGACATACAGATAACTTTCCCATACGCAGTACGCTTTTCCAAACAAACTGGGAACTTTCAGTGATCCGCGCATCGAGAGTGGCCCGGTACCTGATCGAAGCAGGCGACCTTGAACCCGGGCGCTTTAGCGTCCTTGGCCATTCCATGTACAGGCCTGTCGCTCCGAATACCACGGAGGAGAACAAGCAAAAAAACAGGCGTGTAGAAATAATCATTACCAGGGACAACTACACAGTGAACCCGACGAGGTAACGAACATGAGACCCACTAACTTTATAGGCGCATTCATCTGCATACTTGTGTTTATGCTCAGTTTTCTTCTAGGTGATGACAATGTCATCCCCTTATACTTTAACCTGATTGCCCTACTCGTGGTAATCTCCGGTACAGTTGGGGCTATCTTTCTGAGCTATCCTTTCTTCAGGATAAGGTCCGCGTTTCTTGTAGCCCGAAACGCCTATCTGACCCAACTTCCGAGTCAGGACAGCATCATCAAGGCCCTGCTCGGTTTGGCCGTCAGAAGCCGCTATGACGGCATCCTGTCTCTTGAAAAATCACTCGGTCGCTCCGGCACTTCTTTTCTAAAAGATGCCTTGAATGCCCTCGTCGATGGCCACAGAGAAGATGAGATCAGAGAGGTGCTTTACACAGAAATGTACTTCTTCAAGCAAAGGCGGGAGCAGAACGAAAGGGTCTTCAGGAGTATGGCAAGCGCTGCACCCGCCTTCGGGATTATCGGAAGCGTCATCGGCCTGATCGGGATGCTCTCCAATATCGGGGATGCCAATGTCATCATTCAAACAATCCCGATTGCTTTAACCTCGACCCTTTACGGAATATTATTCAGTAATTTTATCCTCACTCCCATTGCCGAATATATATATCCGCACACAAGAAGAACTCCTGCTCCAAAAGCTTATCGTCAGCGGCGTCATGGCCATCAGCAGCGCGCAAAACACCTATACCCTCGAGAAAAAACTCTGTTCTTTCCTGACCCCCTCGGACCGTCCGAACCACCAGAGAAGTTTTGAGGAGATCCGGAAGAAATATATGAAGATGAGCTTTCAGGAAAGAGAAAGAGAAACCATGGGAACGGCATAGGAAACCAAAGCGTTACGCCAATGATTCAGTATGCCGCAATTTTTCTTTAACCCCTCCCTTTCTTCGGGAGGTAGAGATCGGTGATCGTTCCGGAAAAGGTATCTGCGGCCATGGCGACTGTTTCCGACAGCGTCGGATGGGGGTGGATGGTCAGGCTGATGTCTTCAGCCGTGCAACCCATCTCGATGGCCAACGTGGCTTCGGAAACCAGATCTCCGGCATGGACCCCAACCGCACCCATCCCGATAATCTGCTTTGTCTCCGGATCAAACAGGAGCTTGGTCAGTCCTTCACTTCGACCCAATCCCAATGCGCGTCCGCTTGCCGCCCAGGGAAAAATCCCCTTACCGGTGGCGATGCCGCGATCTGTTGCTTCCTGCTCAGTCAGTCCGACCCAGGCGACCTCCGGATCGGTATAGGCGACCGACGGAATGACCCTCGTGTTAAAAGCACTATTCATTCCGGCACAAACTTCGGCGGCAACCCGGCCTTCATGTGTGGCCTTGTGTGCCAACATCGGCTGACCCACAATATCTCCGATGGCAAAGATATGAGAGATGTTGGTGCGTTGCTGTTTGTCGACAGGGATAAACCCTTTTGCATCCACTTGGACGCCTGCCGCTTCTGCGTTGAGCCTATTGCCATTTGGTGCGCGGCCCACGGACACCAGGATGCGGTCGTAAACCGTGTCCTTTGGCGCATCCGGACCTTCAAAAGAGGCCTTCAGTCCCTCTTCGAGAGACTGAATCTCCGTAACGCGGGTATTGAGGAGAATGGTTTCATATCGTGCTGAAAGATATCTATGCAGGGGCCGGATCAAATCTTTATCACTTCCCGGCATCAGTTGATCCGTCATTTCAACAACACTGACACGGGAACCCAGGGATTGAAAGACGCAGGCCATTTCCAAACCAATAATCCCTCCCCCCACCACCAACAGACGCCCGGGAATATCCATAAGCGCCAGGGCGTCGGTCGAATCAATCATCCGGGAATCTTCCCAGGGAAAGACCGGAAGTTTGATCGAATGAGACCCCGCAGCGATAATGCACTGATCAAATGAGATGCCTCGCGCGTCCTTAGTATTTTCAAGACGAAGCGAATGGGCCGAAATAAATCGTCCTGTTCCGCGGAGAACCTGCACTCCCCGTTTTTTGGCCAGGGTCGACAGGCCGCGTGTCAACTTCTGAACAACCCCCTGCTCAAAAGAACGCAATTGATCCAGGTCAATTTTCGGCTTGCCAAAGTAAATGCCCTGTTTGACCATCGCCTCCGCTTCATTGATAACCTGGGCCATATGCAAAAGGGCTTTGGAAGGAATACAACCGACATTCAGGCAGACCCCGCCAAGCGTTTCATAACGCTCCACAAGAAAAACCTTTTTCCCAAGGTCTGCAGCCCGAAAGGCTGCCGTATAGCCTCCCGGCCCCGATCCAAGGACGAGAACCTCGGCATGAAGCGTCTCTTTCGCACCTCTTTCTGCGCCAGAAGAAAGAATTTGGTTCATAGGAATCATCCTTGATCATCAAACAGGAAAAGACATGGATATGACTAAAGCCCGGTTGCGGCCTCAGTCATGATACATGATGTCTTCTCAGGCTGCAAACAGCCGCGATCATGCGAAGATGTTCATTCCCTTTTATCCTTCAGACAGGGTATAGTCATGAAAAGAAGCGCGTCAGATACACCGTTCCCTGCAATTGCAAATTTTTGTCACTTGGAGCGAATAATGATGAACCGACTTGGCAAGATAAAGCAATTGATACTCTCCCTCCTTTTTTTGCTATTCATACTCGGATGCAGCAACCCCGAGGAGAAGAGTCAGGAGATTTTTGAAACCGCCCAATTTGAGGAGCAACAAAACAACTTTAAACATGCCCGGCAACTCTATCAGGAGATTACCAGTAAATACCCGGAGACCTCCTTCGCCTATAAAGCAGCGTCAAGACTGGAAACGCTTGGAGCACAAAATTCCCCAAAATAAACCACACGTTGCAAAATTCTTTCCGATTGCGTATCTTCTCATTGTGAAGATTTCCTGGGGATAAAAATAAAAAGGGAGGATCACGGATGAGCGAGCAGATACATATTTTGATTAACGGGAAAGACATTGAAGTGGATAAGGGAACATCTGTTCTGGCTGCATCAATGAAGGCCGGAGTGAATCATATGCATCTGTGCGGGGGCCGCGGCCTGTGCTCAACATGCCGAATCCGGATACTGGAGGGGGGAGAACACTTAAGTGAAATGACCACTTTTGAGCGCTTCTCTCTGCGAGGACATCTCTCCTTTTCCTCAAAGGTCCGGCTCGCCTGTCAGGCAAAAATAGAAGGAACGGTCCGTTTGGAAACGATTTTTCCGACCATTGGGAAGCTGGACTTTAAAGGACCTTAGTGTCTAGGTGAGGAAGCATCGCAAGCGGAATGTCTGCCTCCTTTCCGGCCCCGTTGGACTGCACAGGCTGAGGATATCTAAAGGTAAGGTTCTCATAATTTTTGAGGACCACCTCTTCATCGTCCATGTAGAGAAGCGTCTCTTGCGGCAAAATCGCAATCTTTCCTCCGCCCTGCGGAGCATCGATCACATAGTGGGGAACCGCCATGCCGGACGTATGTCCGCGCAGGGCGGCAATGATCTTTAGGCCCTTTTCAACGCGTGTTCGGAAATGGTGCGTTCCCTTGACCAAGTCGGCCTGGTAGATGTAGTACGGCTTTACACGGATGGCGAGAAGCTTCTGCATCAGTCGCTTCATCACTTCCGGATCATCGTTCACCCCTTCCATCAAAACAGTTTGACTCCCAAGCGGGATTCCGGCATCGGCCAGCATCCCACAGGCCCGGGACACCTCTGGGGTAATCTCGTCCGGATGGTTGAAGTGAAGATTCATATAAAGGGGATGGTAGGCCTTCAGCATGCTGCAGAGCTTTTCTGTAATGCGCGACGGCAAGGACCCGGGCACACGGGTCCCGATCCGAAGGATCTCCAGATGCGGGATCGCCCGAAGCGCCTTTAACACACGTTCGAGGAGCATGTCCACAACCATGAGCGGATCGCCGCCGGAAAAGATCACATCACGCACTTCATGATGCTCGGAAAGATAGGCGACCACCTTCTCAAGATTGTCGGGCGTCAGTGTTCCCGGCGAACCGACAAAGCGTTTCCGCGTACAAAACCGGCAATAGATCGGACACTGGTTTGTAATCACCAGGAGAACCCGGTCGGGATAACGATGAACCAAGCCCGGCACAGGACTGTCCTTCTCCTCATACAGGGGATCCTCCGCCTCACATGCCGCATCGGAATTTCCTTCTTCGCTTGTCGGGACCACCTGCTTCCAGATCGCATCTCCCTTCTTTTTGATGCGGCTCAAGACGTAGGGTGTGATCCGCATCGGATATTGGTCCACAATATCCCGGACTTCATTCGCCGGAACACCCAACACCTTCTCAAGGGTTTCAACATCGACAATGCTTTCTTTAAGGTCTTTCTGCCATTGCTCCACAGGGACCACTCCATCATTAAGTCAGCAGTCGTTTCCGACTATCGTATTTCTTATCTAAGGAACCTCTGAATAAGTCATGAATTGTTTTTTCAGGGCAATAATGTCCCGCTTCTGCGTTGTAAATCTTAAAAATAGCAGGCTATGGCTTCGCGAGAACCATCCTCTGCGATTTACGCCTTGAATCGAAACATTCTATCTCCCGAAAAATTCAACCCAGACTTAATCAGAGGTTCCCTAACCATTCAGCATGCCACTATTTTCCTTTCAAGACTGAGACCCATAGGTCGTCTCCAGGTAAGCAAGGATCTTATCTTCGTCGTCAAGGACCCGGTCCTTGTCGACCAGGACCGGCACTAAATACTGCCCGGATACCTCATAGACCTCATGGCGATTTCCCTGCCAGGAAGGAACCTCAATTTTTTCATACTCCAACTCCAGGACCTTCAATCGATCACGGACCATTTTACAATAGAAACAGGATTCTAGATTATAAAGTTTCAAGCCCTTCCTTTCTTGAAGAACACTCTCATTGAAGAAGAAAGTTGTTCCCTTGATGTGGGCGTTCAATTATACCGTAATCCTGTTATAGGGCAGACACCGCACAGGGCGCCATGACAGCATCCACCATCCCATGAATTATTTTCTTCTCAAGTGAACAAACCGTCGCCAGTACCCCGCCGAGGCAGGCCTTCTTTCCCTCAACAAAATAGTAGGGAGACAAACGCACCCGCCCCTCCATCTCAACGAGACACTCTTTTTCAAAATCATAATACTCGACAACAACCTTCTTCCCTTTATGAAAGGCCTGGATAAGATAGGGCGTCCTAGAGAAATTTTCCATCGCCCGATCAATCGCCTTTCGCCACTCCTCCTCTGAAAGATCGTGGCCGATCGAGACCCCTCGGCTTCCCCATGCCAACTCGGAAAACCCGGACGGCTTAATGACAAAGCGACGCTGCTTTTGTGTCGCATCCCCCATCTGTCTAAAATCAGTCACAGGTCGATCTCCGAGTGTTAAGTCCGGGATCACGGCATGTGGAGGGAGGACCGTAGGGTCAATTATCCAGGTTTTTGGAAAAAGCGTCCCCAGAAAGGCATAACACCCTTCCCCCAGATGCCTCTGCCAAAATGTCTTCAGAACCGGGTGATGAAAAAGAGCAAAGAGATTTTTTTCTTCTAATTGTGCCTTCGGGGGTGGCGTCATGATCACACGCTTCTTTTTGGCCGCGTAGAGGATTAACTCCGCCTTCGGGATATTCTTCAGGTCAAAAAGCTCAAAGAAGCGATAGAGGATGTCGATCTGTTTTCTTTTTCCATCAAGGTTCAGCCAAAGCCCTTCTTCGGTAAAAATAATCTCTTCCGGACCAATGACCGCAGTCGAGAGACCACGGGCCCTGAGCGCCTTACCCAGCCAGATCATCTCCGGTCGATAGGCCTCAGATTCCTTCGAAACAACGATGGCCAGAACAAGATCTTTTTTGTTTGAGAGAGAACGGATCATCCGTTCAAAACCCTGGACCATCCCCTCTCGATCTCCAATAAGGGCGCCTTTCCGAATCAGTGAGGCATAGACCGCCACCAGGCCACCTGTCATGCCGATTCCACCCGGAACGGAATCGAGTTCCGTCGCAATCATGCCTTTTTCTGTTTGAATAAGGTCGGGACGGATAATCCCGGGAAGATCCTGTTTGAAGCGATTCATGCCCCCGTATTCAATAACCGCCTCCGGCTTCCCACGGTCCAGATAGCCGGCCACCCAGGAAGGAAGGCGACCATGGGTGCTGTCCAGATAAAGCCGGTTGGCCGCCTCATAAAAGGAAAGGAGATGATTGCCCAGGGACTCCAGGAAGGCCAACTCCTCCGGGGTGATCCAATATGGACCCGAAGCAATACGCCAATGCCGGTTGCCTTCATCCAGAGCAGGATTGGAGCTATCCTCTCCCGGCGAAGGCACACGGTATAAGCCTTCCTGAATCAAACGGGTCCGGATCTCACAGTAGGGCTCGGACAGCAACGGGCCTGATTCAGACAGATCTGCGTTTGTTGACATCAAATAAATAGTTCTCTCTCAAAAATAAATATCTTCACTATACCATTGAAAAAAGAAGCTCCGCAAGTCTGATTTAAAGAGTTACCAAGGGTGAGGATTCCGCTCACGATGCTTAATCACCACAATGGCGAGAAATTTCTTCTCGGCAGAGGTCACGAATGCGAACAATGTCTCTCCAATCCTTTCCACTCGGAAGAATCGGTTTTCCGATGATGACGGTAATACGGTGACGTCGAGGAAGCCATTCTTCTGCCCCAAGGACTTGTCTCGTTCCCCCCAGTGTGATGGGACAGAGCGGAAGGCCCGTCTCGACAGCCGCCTTAAACGCACCCAACCTGAAGGGGAGCAATCTCTCTGCCTTTTGAAAAGTCCCTTCGGGAAAAACCATGATGGAGGAACCGCTCCTGAGGATCTCTTCGATCTTCTCGGTATCTGAAGCACTCCTGGAAAGATCGGCGCGATCGACCGTGAGATGTCCTCCTTTTAAGAGGAAGGTTTTGAGTATAGGAAATTTGAGCAATTCTTGTTTGGCGATAAAATGAATTCCAGCAGGCAAAACCGCCGTCAGAACCCCGGCATCCACATAACTGGCATGATTTGCAACAAAGACCATCGGCCCTTTACTTTCAAGGTGATGTGCCCCCTCTACCACTGGAGTACAACCAAGCAACTTAAACAACAGACGCGCCGCGCCTTTCAGTAGACGATGGACCTGCTTTACGGGAAGTGCCGCAGCCAGGGCCCAAACCGGGACAAGGAGTACTGCCAGGACCAAGCCGACATAAAGTCCATAAAAGCATTGCCCCACCTTATCAATTCCCCTGCCCGTCCATGACCAGAACCACGCGGTAATGAGTCTTACAAACTGAATTTGCGTGGTGCTGCGCGGCTTGCCAAGCTGGTCCATTAAAAATGCCTCGCGACATGCCGATCTGGAGATTTTTCCACTCGATGTTTTCTGGACAGATCCCGGTGAGAGGAGGAGCACCTGGTCCGGGGGGATGCCAATCGCGGCAACGACCCGATTGTTTATCGCGGTAATCAGTTGCAGATGCCTCTCCTTCCCTTTTTCCCGAGTCTCAGCGACCACAACCAGTTTCTCGGTCGAGAGTTTCTTATCAAAGATCCCGAAGGCCGCGACGCATCCTTTTCGAACCTCGGGGACATCTCCCACAACATCCTCTATCTCATGCGGATAGAGATTACGGCCCCCCTTGATGATGACATCCTTTTTCCGGCCGGTGATAAAGAGCTCTCCTTCCGACAAGTAAGCCAAATCTCCGGAAATCAGCCAGTCGCCATGATAGAGGGCAGCGGTCGCCTTTGGGTTCCGATAATATCCCTGTGTGCATGAAGGCCCGCGAAACTCCAACCCTCCCTCGATGCGCTCGCCGACCACCTCACCCTGGTCATCCACAATCCGAATCTGATGGTCCATAATCGGCGTGCCGCAGGAAACAAATTCAAGGAAAGACAGCTCTTTTTCATCTGAAGGGACCGCCTGTCGGTCACGTTCAAAGGCCTCTCTTGATATGCGGTCAATCCTTGGAAGGGCCTCTATTTCCGGAAAGGTCAAGGCCACTGCGGTTTCGGCCAAACCATAAACAGGCGTAAAAGTCTCCGGGCGAAATCCATAAGGCGCAAAACGGCGCGTAAAACGAGCCATTGTTTTCGGACTCACCGGTTCGGCCCCATTCAAGGCCGCCCGCCAGGAACTGAGGTCAAGACCCTTGATATCCTCATCCTTGATTCTCCTGGCACATATTTCGTAAGCAAAGTTGGGTGCGGCTGAGAGCGTCGCCCGATGGCGGTGAATCGCCCAGAGCCATCGCTCTGGGCGATTCAAAAAGGAAAAGGGGGGGAGGATGGTCACCGAAATTCCATGATAAAGACAGAAAAGCCACGAGCCGATCAATCCCATATCATGATAAAGCGGAAGCCAACTGACACCGGAATCGGCCGGAGAAAGACCAAAGGCCGCACCGATACTCTGGATATTTGAAACAAGATTCCGATGGGTCAGGACAACCCCCTTAGGATCACCCGTACTCCCTGATGTGTATTGAATCAAGGCAGGATCATCTTCACTCACAACATGCAGAAATGTGGGGGCCTTTGATTCGGGCCGAAGGGCTGGATCCGGGCGCAACAACTCTTCCGGCATCAAAACATCAAGCAGGGCGCTTAGACGCGGCCTGAGAAGACGCGCCAGGCGTCCAGCCTGCTGAAAAGTGATCAAAAAACGGGCACCGGCATTATCAAGGATTCGACATTGTCGTTCGGCATACTCTTCAATTCGATCCGGCCTGAAGGGCGGGTAAACCGGCACGGCAATGCCGCCGGCGAGAAGGACACCAAAAAAGGATTGAAAAAAAGACAGTTCCGTCGGGAGCATGATCGCCACGGTCTCCCCTTTTTCAAGTCCTCGCGTCATCAGGTTATTGGCAATAACCGTCGCCGATTTGAAAAGTCTCTGGTAAGTAAAGATCTCTTCTTTCCCCTCCTCATGGAAGAGGGTGACATGGGTCCGTTCAGGATTATTCTTAGCTTGCAGTATAAGCGCTTCATTCAGGGTTCGCGCCGAGACGCGCCCGACCCCGGCCTCTCCCATGAGAGGAACACGCTCAGGTAGTGGCTTCACCGCTTTTACCTTCTGCGGCTCTGCACGAAGAATGACCTGCGCCAAATCGCGCGGTGTCTGGGCCCCTGCCATGGCGGTATCGGGAAGGCGCAGAGAAAATCGCTCCTCAATTCGGAGAAGAAGCTCCACCCGCTCCAAACTCCCCAGGCCGAGTTCGCGATCAAAGGAGGCCTTCGGCGAGAGAAAAGCGTTGCTTCGGTTTTCACCCGTCTCGGACAGAAGGGTCCTCACTACCTCCAGAACCACTTCCTCGATCTCGATATAGGATAAATCCAATTCTGTCGTCTTCACCGCTTGGTTTCCAAATGACCCATGACATCATTTTATTCCTCCGGGACTTCGATATCAAGGAAGCCGGGAATTCCTTTTTTCTTCTCGTGGTACCCTTCGATCAGGATTGTGATTTCCCCTTTGAGCTTTCTAGACCCTATTTTCTCAATCACTTCAGTGATGGTTCCATAAATCATCTCTTCATAGATCTTGGTCAACTCCCGCCCAACAGCAACACGACGGTCTCCGAAAATGGAGCTGATCTCCTCGAGAAGGGCACGGATACGATAGGGAGATTCAAAAAAGATGAGGGTTCTTGGGTCTGTTAGCAGGTAAAGGAGGCGTGTGGCACGCTTCCCTTTCTTTCGCGGCAGAAAGCCTTCAAAAGCAAAGCGATCGGTCGGCAAGCCGGAAGCAGAAAGGGCCGCGATCGCGGAACTCGGTCCGGGAATGGGGCTGACACATAACCCTTCCAGGACGGCCGCCTTGATCAGATAATATCCCGGATCAGAGATCGTCGGGGTCCCGGCATCGGACACGATTGCAATGGAATCCCCTTCCTGCATTCGGGAAATAAGCACGGGAGTTTTCGCTTCTTTATTAAAGTCATGGTAACTGGTTAGGAGGGCGTTGATATTATATCGCCTCAGGAGCCTTTGGGTGTGACGGGTATCCTCAGCAGCAATAATCGCAACTTCTCTCAGGATGCGAACGGCCCTGTATGTGATATCTTCCAAGTTTCCTATCGGCGTGGCAACAACGTAAAGGGTTCCAGTCATTTGATAATCAGGATAAGCTTTTTTCGATAAGTGAGCAGAGGATATGCCCAATCAGGATATGTGATTCCTGTATCCGCGCTGTATTTGATGAGGGAACTTTCAGGCATAGATCCGTGATGGACACAAGTCGTCCTCCTTTCTCTCCGGTCAATCCGATGGTCCGGGCGCCCTGGTCCTTCGCCGCCTCAAGCCCCTTCACAACATTGGCTGAATTGCCACTCGTACTGATTCCAAGGACGATGTCGGATGGGCCGGCCCAGGCCCTCACCTGCCTTGAAAATATCGCATCATAGTCGTAGTCATTCGCAATGGCCGTCAGCGTAGAGGTGTTGGTGGTCAACGCAATCGCTGGAAAGGGTTTCCTTTCCAGTTCAAAACGCCCGACCAGTTCCGCGGCAATATGTTGTGCATCTCCCGCACTGCCCCCATTCCCGAAGAGAATCAACTTCCCCCCGGAGGAAATCGAATCACTGATCCATTCGGCGGCCTGAATCAAAGAAGGAATCATCGTCCGGAGCACACCCTGTTTTACGGCAATACTGTCGTGAATCGCCTGTTCCGCGATCTTCTGCGCTTTTTCGAGCCCTTTCATCGTTCTCCCTCCCGGCAAACAATCCAATGCAATCATTTCCCCATGTACTGGCTGACCCCACCAAAGGTTCCAAACCACTTATTTCCCTGGCGATCAATCGCAATAGCATAGACCGAACCAATCCCATCTTTCTGGGTCAGGTTTGCGAACCTCTTTCCATCAAAGCGACTGACCCCGCCATTTGTCCCGATCCATAAAATCCCATTTGAATCAATTTGGAGAGCATGGACCATGTTTCCCGCAAGACCGTCCCGGGTTGTAAAACTCTTCCAGTTCTTCCCATCAAAACGGCTGAGCCCGCCTCCAAGGGTCCCGATCCAAAGGTGATTGTTCGCATCGATGGTCGAAGAAACAACATAGTTCGGATTATACTCCAGGGGCTTGTCGCCCCCCTGGTGATGCCTCGGGGTAAAGGGAAGCGCCTGGGCTTCGGGGGGAACCCCCCTTCCCGTATCGACCCCTACCCCATCCTCATTGCTCCAACTCTTCCAGTTTTTACCGTCGAATCGTGTCACGCCCCCTTCTGTTCCGAACCAAAAGGTCCCTTTTCGGTCAAGGGACAAGGTGTAAACCCACTTATCGATCAGGCCGTCATCGGTCGTATAGGTCTTAAACGACGTTCCATTAAACCGGCTGACCCCTTTCCAGGTTGCCACCCACATCACCTCATCCCGGTCAAAAAGAATCCCATAGACCCATAGATCTCCAAGCCCCGTCTTTTCGGGGAAGGAACGCCATTCTTTTCCATAGACCAAAGGGGAACCGCTTCCATAAGGGGTATACGTGACCCATCTTTTCCCATCAAAACGGCTGAGCCCGCCTCCATACGTCCCGACCCACTTGTCTCCACCAGGACCGATGGTCACCGTATGAATGATATTGGATAAAAGACCATCCCGCGTTGTATAGACCTTCTGATCATCATTGCTCAGGTCATATCTGAGTACACCATTGGCCGTTCCAACCCAAAGGACATCCCCCTCAAAGGCCAGCGAACGGACAATGGAAAAAAGCTGAAAGTGGTTCCAGATCAAGGCGGGCCGATTGGGTTCAGAAAAGGCCTTTAACGGAAACCCGGCTTGCCAGAACAGGCTGATAAAAACCAGGAAAAAGAAACAAGGAAAACGGCTTAAGAATCGAAACAATGCCAAACCCATCCTACTATAAATTGGTTGAAAAACCCCCACCGTTATTTAGGGAACCTCTGAATAAGTCATGATTTTATTTTTCAGGGCAAAAAAGTCCCACTTCTACGTTGCAAATCTTGAAAATAGCGGGCTATTCTCTTCGATTTTCGCCTTGAATCAAGACATTTTGTCTCCTGAAAAATTCAACCCAGACTTAATCAGAGGTTCCCTTAGAGAGGTAATACTTTATCTTCCGAAAAGTCACTTCGGTCGGGATTAATTCTGACGCGTCGCCCTCCTCAGAAATTTCCCAGGCGGTCTGGGATATCCAGTTCCCCTCGGCATCAAATTCGTAGCGATACCGTTTATCTGATTCCACGACGCCGGTGGGGCCAAAGTGTATTTTTCCCGTAGGATGGCCTTCTTTGCCATAACGATAGACTGATTTATAATTAAGAGATAGGCCTTTCTGATTGAGAAGAGGTTTGGATCGGATCAGATAAAAGGATTCCTCAAGCATTCTTCCCGCTCCGTCGTAAGCGTAGGTCCACTTGAAACTATTTCCGGCGAGTGAATGTCTGCGCACTTCCTCTATCAGATTGCCACTGTCATCGTAAAGGTAGACCGATGTGGAAAAGAGCTTTCCATTGGGAAAAACCCGTTTTTCCGTGATCTTCATTGCGGTCTCACGCGTGTAACGCCACTTAAACACGACGGTCCCTTTAAAATCGGTCTCAAGACCCTCTTTGAGTCTCCCCTTTGAATCATGCACAAAAAAAGATTTAAAATTAAGCGCCTCTTCGTTATAGAGTTGGTCCTCCTCAATCCGGTTTCCCTTCAGGTCATAGGTCGTGGAAAGCCAGGGCATTCTCGAACTGGGAACCCACTTTCCGGTCTCATCCTTTGACATCTTCCCGATCTCGACATAGACCGTCTTTACAGGGCCAAAAAGTCCTTCCCGTTCCTTATCTGTTTTTTGTCCGGGAGCGGCATTCAGGAGATCCGGCACGCCATAGAAGGAAAGAAAAAAAAATCCCGCCAAAACCAAGAATAATGGCTTACGCTTCATGGTGCCTCATTATATCATCTTCAAGTCGAGTCACATCAGGATACAGATCCACGAAGGAATCCGGGAAGAGAAAACATCAGGCAGGATTCTGGAATAAGGTCCACATACAACAAGTGGCCGGACCTCTAAAGATGTTGGGAAATACCTCTGCGGATCGATCTACTCTTTCGGCTTGACATGGCAACGGGTGCAGTTTGCAATCGGGAAGGCCACCCGCCCATGGCAACGCCCGCAGAATTCTCCATTCACAATCTTCACCATGGAGATCGGATTTCCGCCCTTTTTCATCATAAAAATCCCCGGATGGCAATTGCTGCAATCCAGCCAGAAGGTATGCGGAAAATGAGGAAAGATGACATTCGGCATCGAACCCACAGCAGGAATCTCAACGTCGAACATGAAAGGAGGGACAGGCGGCTTTGAAAGGTCGAGCGATTCGTGTGGTTGAATGATATTTTCCTTAAAGGCCTTGACCCAATCCTCAACGCCGGTCGCCTCTTTCGGAATATCTTTCATGACAACATGAGGATTGGTATTACTCTCGTTATAGGGTGGTCCCGGGGTCGGAAGCACGGCCGGATCTTCAAACTGCCGCAGTCCGGTAACAGGCGGAGGAGCTTCCAGGGAAAGAGGTTCATCCTTTCCCAACTCCATTTCCTGGGCCTGAACAGGCGCCTTCGCCTGAGCCAGAACAATTTCCTTTTTTACAGGAGAGGGCGCAGGTGAAATGGTTTCACTCTTTGCCTGCCGGGCACATGCGTAAAGGATCGAGAGGGAAAAAAGCACCATCACGAATCCTGTGTAAATACGTTTCTTTCGCCCTTTTTTGCCGGTCATCCGAACCCCTCCCCTCATCTTATATAAAACGGAGCCTCTCTACAAAAAAATCAAATCTCAAGTCGACTACTGCGGAAACCCCTCTAAAGGGCCGGTTACCATCCCCGGCACACCGGAGTGACACCGGGCGCAGACAATCGGCTTCCAGGAAATAGTCCCATTGTGGCATTTGCCACAGTACTGACCGTCAATAATAATTTTCTTCATGTCGATATCGTTGGCGCCGGACCGCATTTCAAATATTGCAGGATGACACACCTTGCACTTGAACTCCGCGCGATGATACCAGTGAGGAAAGACAACCGGAGGCATCCCCCGTTTCTCCGCCTTGCTGTTCAACACCATGTCGCCAAAATAACCTGATACGTGATCGCCGACAAACAGAAACGAAAACAGAAGGACAAATCCAAGTACGATGCCGACCCGAAACTTTTTCATCTTCCCTCCCTATTCTTTCGCCTTTTGCCCCGGATTTTATGTATTTCAGTAATATGCTTGTAGCCGTTTGATTATCATACCCCTTTTATTTTGTCAACATTTTTTTATATAAATCTGGATTTAATCAAGCAGGAATCAGGGCCGAGCAGACAGGGCAAACCTCTTTTTTTCTTGACAAAAACAAAAAAAAACTTATAGTTACCTTGATATTTTCAGGGTGGTTATTAATGTCGTTTCCCCATACATATTAACCTCAATGCCGAGTTGTGCGAGCGAGATGGATACTCAGGATGATATTTAAGAAAATCCATTTTTTTTTCTTACTCGGAACAGTCGGTCTTTTTTTTCTTCTTTCCGCCTCGGCAAAAGGAGGCTCGATCGTTCGCTCCCGTCACGATCTTTCAGCCCTGAACTGGCGTGGCTATCAAAATGAGACCGGACCGATGCAGGGAGGAACCTTCAGCGACTTTCGTGAAACATGCGTCTATTGCCATACCCCCCACAATAGCAGTAGTTTTGCCCCGCTTTGGAATCGAGTACTTCCGACGGAAAGAGAGTATCAGATGTATTCCAGCCCCAACTTTGACTCGACCCTGCCCAAGGCACCCGATGGGATTTCTCTCGCATGTCTTTCCTGTCATGATGGGTCGGTGGCAGTCGATTCCATCCTGAATCCCCCTCGGTTCCATGACATTGTTGAAAGCGGCGTAAAACATCGTATGACCCTGGAAGGAGAGCCGGGATCGGACGGCTGTTCCAAGTGTCATAACCGTGTGGAAGGGGCGTACGGCGGCGTCTCCGGAGCGCATGACGCCACCATCCGTTATTTCACAAAAGACCTTCGTGACGATCATGCCTTTTCAATGACCTTCCCGACGATTGATCTTGATCCGCAGTTCAATCAACCGACGATTCTCAAAACCGACGGGGGAAGAATGTTTGCAAACGGGATACAGACCTTTGAAGGGGACAAAGTTCAATGCGCCTCCTGTCATGACATACATAGTCCGGATGAGAAGAATCTGGAGGGGCGAGACCCTTTTCTCAGGACATCCAACCGCGGAAGTGCGCTCTGCCTGACCTGTCATCAGAAATGAGAAAATTGAGGAGTCTGTCCCTGAAAAACCAAAAAGGTACGTCGAAAGGAAAAGGAATGAAGCAGGTTCTCGTCTTTGGTTTATTTATTTTCATCCTGGGTGGCTGCGGCGCAAAGACACTCCAGAGAGAACCCGATCTCTTCTGGCCGCCCCCGCCTGAGATACCGCGGATAAAATTTATCAGGACGATTTCATCCTCCAGCGACGTTGAGAAGAAAAGCTTTTCAGATCGATTGAAGTCCGTACTCTTCGGAGGAAAATCCGGGGCCGCTCTGGTGAAGCCCTATGCTGTATTCACGACACCGGACGGACGGGTCTATGTTGCGGATTCAGGATGGCGAAAAGTCCTCGTTTTTGATCCGAAAAGGGAACGTTTTTTCATGATCGGAGTCGATGGCCCCGGCGCGTTGGCAGGACCTCTGGGTGTCACCGCGGATGAGAATGGACGGATCTATGTGACCGACTCCGTACTCCGCAAGTGCTTTGTTTACGACGCTGAAGGAAAGTACCTCTTTGACATGGGGGATTTGAACCGATTAGAGCGCCCGGTCGGCGTCGCCGTCAATAATAAGCTGAAGAGAGTTTATATTGCCGACACCCGGAAACATCGGATTTTTGTCTTTGATATGGAAGGGAATTTTCTTTTTGAATTTGGAAAACGGGGCAATAAAGACGGTGAATTCAATTTTCCAGCCAACCTGTTTATTGATACTAAAGGGAAGATCTATATCACCGACATGAATTTCAGGGTCCAGATTTTTGACCCGGAGGGGAAATACCTTTCACAATTTGGCAGTGTTGGAACCGGCTTCGGCCAGTTTTCACTTCCGAAAGGGATCGGCGTCGATTCTCAGGGAAATATCTATGTCGTGGACTCCCGCTTTAACAATGTTCAGATCTTTCGTCCGGATGGAAGACTCCTCCTCTTTTTCGGTGAATTCGGGGGAGAAAAGGGCCAGTTCTGGCTGCCCGCAGGCTTGACAATTGACAAAGAAGACCGGATTTATGTTGCAGATCAGTATAACCACCGCATTGATGTCTTTCAATATATCGGGCCAAAAGAGAGTCACGAAAGACCTGCAGACCAGAAACAGATGCCTCAGGACAAAGAAGGGAATTTCCGTCTGACCGACGAGAGACCGAAAGATGCAAACAAGAAAGAGTAATGAATGGAAGGGAGTCCTTGATGGAATCACCGGCCAGTTCTAAGCCCGGTACAGGAAAAAGATTGAAGGCCTTATTAAGGCCCTTTTTCCTTATCCTCCTGGTCGTCACGGCAGGATTGGTGTTCTTTCGGGTCAATGCCTCTGCACTGGAAGATGTCCGGCATTCAAAGCATAACCTGGCCGTCAACCCTGACATCCTCGCCGGGGAAGGAAACGATTCCAAACCGGGCGACCTGACCTCCTTACGAGGTGCGCGCAACCCTGAAATCCGGGGGGTTGAGGGCGACATTCGCCTCAACGAAGAGATCTGCATCTTCTGCCACACGCCGCATGGAGGTCGGAGCAACGTCGGGGGGGCCGTCGGTCACGCCCCGCTTTGGAACCGACGTCTTTCCAATCCGATGAATTTCACGCCCTATACCAGCCCCAACTATGATGCGCAAGACCGTCTGGGCGCACCAGGACGTCCCAAGGGGGTTTCCCTGGCCTGTCTTTCATGTCATGACGGCGCCGTCGCTTTCGATGCGCTGATCAACAGCTCAGGATCCGGCGGTTTTTTTCAGAGCAATAAATTTGGGTCCGGGCCGGGAGGGAGCATCGGCATGGATTTCTCGGGACCTGCGGTTGACGCGGCAAACAGCTTCCGGGAAGGAAGAAGAGACGGGACGGCGGGCGGGTTTATCTTCTTTGATGCCTTTGGCGGCGGACCGGTCTTCTCTCTCGGATCAGAGCCCTTTCCCAACCTGGGTCTCGACCTCCAGGATGACCATCCGATCAGCATCGAGATCCCGCGAACCGATCCCCAGTTTAGTGAGATCTTAACCAATATCACAACAAAAGGGGGGCGCGTCCCCGGCAGCGGCAGCGTGATGTGGATAGACCGAAACCCAAACGGCGCCTTTCTTCCCCTCGATAAGCGTGATCGGATCAGGGCTTATGCCTCAGATCCAAGTCGACCTGACGCCCCTTATATCGAGTGCGCATCCTGCCACAACCCGCATGATGCAAGCCGTCCGGGCGGACAACCGGCCCTGTCCGAACCGGTAAATGCTCGGACCATTAATAACAGCCTCTTCCTCCGGATGGCGTCAATGCCGGGTGCCAACCCGCAAGACCGGAATGAGAGGAGTCTGGTTTGTTTGAGCTGCCATAAGAAGTGAGATGATGAGCCAATGGATACTCAAATTTTTAAAGGGTGGGGTCTTACTCCTCCTTCTGTGTTTTGTGACGGAGGCCCATTCCTTAGAAGGACGCGTCTGGGCGGAGGTCAACAAGATTCCGATCACAGAAGAAGCCGTCAATGAGGCGACTCGGGGCTATCTCGCCCAAATCGGGCACAGCAGACTTTCGCCCGCCAGGATGCTGGACCTCAAAAGAAAAATGCTGAAGGGGTTAATTGAGGAAGAACTCCTCTACCAGGAGGGGTTAAAAAAAGACTGGGTTATCTCTGAAAAAGAACTCGAAGCTGAAGTTAAACGGATCCGTGATCGCTTCCCTTCAGAAGCCGAATTTTTGGCCGCGATCAAGATAAAAGATCTCAGCCTCAAGGATCTCAGGAAGGGAGTCCAACGCTTTGTTTTGATCCGGAAGATACGGGAGTCCATCTCCCAACTGCCCGATGGCGCACAACAGGAAAGGCTCCAGCAGATCACTGAAAACTCCGCCATCAGGATCCATGAAGAATAGCTTAAATACGTGGCCCGACTGCAATTAACGGATCGGCCCGGAGTGTGCTGGCACCCGCCGCGGGCAGGCAAAGAATGAGGGGGAAGATTGCTCCATTTTGGGAAGAGGACTTATTTTGCGTCCAGAATATTATCACTGTTCTTTCTTTTGCAGATGCTTGTCATCTTCCCTGCTCGCGTTGAAGGGCGGATGATCAATCTGGGGGGTTCTCTTGATTTCAGTTATGGACATATCCGAAGCCATCAGAACGAACGGAGGGATGAAACTACTTTTATCCAGCAGCGTTACAACCTTCACAACTTCGGTGAAATCTTCGATCCGCGTATTGGCACCTTTCTCATCAACGGAACCTTCTTGACCCAGAACTCTAAAACAAACCGGTCCGGAATAAATCAGGACTTCGAATTCAAAGATTACTCCTTCGCACTCAATCTCATTCCCTACATTTCCCCCTTCAGCATTTACTACCAACGGGTCAACCGCGCAAATGATATCGCCGTTCCAGATCCTGTTATTGTCGGAAAACAAAACCCGCTTACCGTGAAAGACCGTGTGACGACGATTGGAGGAAACTGGTCGCTTTCCGTCCCACGGCTCCCAAGAGTTTCACTCTCCTATAATCAATCCAAGCTGGAGTCGATAGATGATTCAAGGCGTCTTCCAAACACCCTCAGCCGCTTCTTCAATCTGGAATCGAGCGGCCGGGTCAGGGAGACCACCGTGGTCGCCCGCTATCAATTCAACACAACAGACGTTGCCCGACTGGGTGGCGTGGTGCAAAAGGTCACGGGAAATGCTTTCAACCTGTCGACCGCAAGCCGGCTCTCCTCCAAGCTCTTCCTGAATACCTATTCCCGCATTGCCAATAGAGGAGGAGGAAACGCCACGGGTGTCACATTCGCCCAGGAACGTGGTCTTGGGGCTTCCGTCTTTTATACGCCCAGTGTCTTATGGGATACTCATGCGCGAATCGACTACTCCGAGACCCCGGGTGGAGCAAATGCGACCGATTTAAAACGCATCACAGCCTTCTGGAGCGGGTCTTATCGTCCTGCCAACGAACTCGACATGGTTATGAGTGCCCGGTACTTTCAATTCGATGTGGCCGATGCCCGGACCACCTCGCCCTATCTCGACTACCATATTAACTACCGACCTTTTTTCGGTTTTTCGACAGGCTATGGATCCTCTATCGGAAACACAACAACCCGTGGCAGCGGATCTGAAATCAATACCCTCTTCCACCGCCACCGTGCCTTCGTTAATTACACCCGCTCTCTTGAGATTCTTCGATTCACCTCCAGTTACGCGGCCAGTTACGGGGTCTCGGATACGAAACAAAAAGGCCCTGGACGACCGGCATCTGAGCGATCGACGGATCTGATGAACACTCTCAGCGTGGGCGTTGAGAACACACGTATCCGCATCGTTCATGTTGCACTGGCCTACACCTTCAACCACGTTGAACGCCGCAGCCGAACCGTTCAGGACCTTGAGGATCAGAGATCACATGTGATTCAAGCCAACGCAGACAGCAGTTATTTCAGAGGAATTTTACTGGAAGATGACCGCCTCCAGTTGCAGTCCACGGCAAGCCTGACTCAAATCGATGGTTTTGGCCCCAGAGGAATAACCCTTCTTCTGGACGGCCGGGGAACCTATTACTTTCTTGGCGGCGGCATGGCCTCTCTGGGCTGGACACATCAGGACTATCCTGGCGGTTTCTTTTTGGAAACCGATGTCTTTTCTGAAGAGATCCGATGGACCTCCAGGTATGGAAATGCCTCGATCACGCTGGGTCTCCGTGGAAGCCAGACACGCGGTCCGGACGGTCGCTCCCTGGATCGAGACACTTTTGCTTCAACAAACACGATTGCCTACCGAATCGGAAAATTCAGGTTTAACCTTGACCATCGATGGTCGACAGACCGCTCCTCCGGTATCGAGTATGGCAGCCAATCCATCTTTGCACGCGCCTCAAGGTCATTTTAATGCTCCGAGACTTGTTCCGATACGCTATTGTAGGGATGACGCTTTTCAGCCTTTCCGCCTGTGCGGCTGCACCCGTCAAGGTAGAAGCCCCTCTTTTCTGGCCGGACCCGCCCGATCCCCCAAAGATAAAGTACCTGAAGAGCCTATCGGAACCGAAAGATATCGGCGTCAACCAGTCCTGGTTCAAAAGAGTCCTTCGCTTTATTTTCGGAAAGGGACGCACTTCCTACATCATCCGCCCCTCAGGCATTGCCGTGGATGATCATGGCGGCGTCTATATCGCCGACACAGGCCTACAGGTTGTCCACCATTTTGACCAGACTGAGAACAAGTACCGTCAGTTCTTCAGGATCTCTCCAAGGCTGCGCCTGCAAAACCCGATCGGCGTGGCCCTCGATGGATCCAACCACGTTTATGTCTCCGATGCGGACCTGAACCGCGTCTTTGTTTTTGACCCGAAGGGAAAGTTGGCCCGGGTCATCGGGAACGATGAAGAGATTAAAAGGATCTCCGGCATCGCAATCGACAGGATGCAGGAACGACTTTATGTGGTCGATACCATGGGGCACCGCCTGCTTGTCTATAGCCTCTCAGGAGAAAAAACAGGCGTCATCGGAAAGCGCGGCATCCAGGATGGAGAATTTAATTTCCCAACCTATGCCACGGTCGATTCAGAAGGCCGTCTCTATGTGTCCGACTCCCTTAACTTCAGGGTTCAGGTCTTCGACCGGGACGGGAATTACCAGTCACAAATGGGCTCACTCGGGAACAGACTCGGTCAATTTTCCCGGCCAAAAGGGGTCGCAGTCGATCAGGAACAAAATATTTACGTGGTCGATTCCCTTTTCGACACAATTCAGATATTTAATCCTTCAGGGGAATTGCTCCTCCATTTTGGAAAAACAGGGGTCGAACGGGGCACATTCTGGCTACCCGCAGGGATTGCGGTTGATCCGCAGGGACGTATCTATGTGGCCGATACCTACAATAAACGAGTTCAGATTTTTCAACTGCTAAGGGAAGAGGAGATCCCGGCAGGCTAGGCGTTTGTCTCCAGGGAGTAATCCAATGAAGAAAATCTTTTCTTTTTGGAATATTATTTTCATACTTTTCATTGTCACTCTGGCCGGATGTGGCGGGGAAGACTCCGCTCCTGCAGTCCAAGAAACAACCAATACGGGACAACCCGAATCAGGAGGAGGTCTTGTCGCGGACATCCCCAAAACCCTGACGATCGCAAAAACAGGGCCGGGGACCGGTACCATTGTTTTTTCTCCTTCAACTTTGGATATACGTGATTGTGCTACCCTCTGTTCAGGTGTTTCAATCAATGGTTTAAATGCATGGGTTCCCATCGCAACACCCCCAACAGTAGAAACGTTATCAGAGCGTTATGCCCACACTGCCGTCTGGACCGAGACAGAGATGATTGTCTGGGGGGGGTGGGTCGGCGATTTCAGTAACACCGGCGCGAAGTATAGCCCCGCAACAAATCAGTGGACCCAGATCGCAATTCCTCCATCCGATGTTATTTCAGCGCGTGACCGGCATTCTGCCGTCTGGACAGGGACGGAGATGATTATCTGGGGGGGAAGGGAAGGGAGTTCCGGTTCAAGCACCGAGGCCGTGGGTGATCAAGGTTCAAACACGGGGGCAAAGTATAATCCTGCAACCGACACCTGGACGACAATCACACCTCCGCCACCCTCTATTCTTGAAGCACGTATGGGACACACTGCCGTCTGGACGGGCTTGGAAATGATCATCTGGGGGGGATTTGAATTCGGACCGAATGCCCCGGTGAACACCGGCGCAAAGTACAACCCTGCAACCGACACCTGGACGCCGATCCTCACTCCTCCACCCCTCCTCTTTTTTACGGGGCGTGAGCGGCATTCTGCTGTCTGGACCGGGACGGAGATGATCATTTGGGGGGGACTCGGAGACGCTCCGATAGGCTTCCCCCCTACAAACAACTTTCCGACCAGTGATACGTTCAATAATGGGGCAAAGTACAATCCTACAAGCAATATTTGGAGAACGATTGCCACGCCGCCATCCAATATTATGGGAAAGCGTCGCCTCCATTCCGCCGCCTGGAACGGGACTGAAATGATCATCTGGGGAGGATTTGAACTCGGGGCGGTTGAAGTAAAGACCGGCGCAAAATATAATCCTGCGACCGACACCTCTCCCTCTCTATGGGAACCTATTCTTGCCCCCTCGAGTTTTTCAGAACGGGGTTGGCATTCTGCCGTCTGGACAGGAACAGAAATGCTCCTCTGGGGAGGGGTTGACCGTTTAAATCAACTCTTCAACGATGGCAGTGGTTTTAGAGGGGGTGAACTCATTACGCTCACTGCCACAGCAGATCCGGGTTCAATGTTTGATCGTTGGTCTGGGTTTGGGCCTTGCGAGATAATCACTGGACCTTGTGAGATAAATGTGGATGGCGACCAATTCATAACAGCAACTTTTATCGAGGTACCCTAAGGAACATAGAACTTGACCTGTCATCTCCTGTTCTTTACTCTTTGCGAAACTTTATTGACAAAAATGGCGTACTCCTATTATATTGATTGTTCGATGAAGAGGCTGACCGGACCATGCGACAATTTCGTTCAATAATTCAAGGTATTGGGCTGTTTTTAACGCTCTTTCTGCTCTACGGCATCGCCTCTCAAAAAGGCATAGAACTCCTGCCTGCCCTCGATACACTTGCCTGGGGACAGCCAACCGCGGAGCCGTTTACCGAGGATGTCAGCAGTACCAAGCACAATCTCTCCGCCGTTCCGCTTGACCCGAACCAACAACGTATTTTCGATGAAATTTTCAGTCCGGACAAGGAGAGAAATGTCAAGTCGGTCCAGGGACCGGGCGGAACAACCGAGGTTTGCGTCTTTTGCCACACGCCCCACGGGGCCAACCGGGCAGGAATAAGCTTTCGCGCACCGATCTGGAACCGGAAACTGTCCGCCAACCAGTACCAGATGTATGACCAGGTCTGGAGTAAATCATTCGAGGCAAGGCCGAACATGCCCGGTCGACCCACCGGCTATTCACGCCTCTGCCTCTCCTGCCATGACGGTACAATTGCCCTCGGAAGCGTGATTAACCGGGGCGGAAGCGGAGGCCTGGACTCAGAATACCAGATGGAATATCCAACGGGGCAGGCGCCTGCCGGGCCCTTCGGAAGCATTCCGGTTGGCGAAGGGGCCACCGCCCAGGCAACCCGGGCCTTGGGCCGGGACCTTCGGAACGATCACCCGATCTCAATGGTCTTTGACTCCCTCCTTCGCGCAACGAAAGATATTGAATTTGTTGACCCGGGACCCCCGATCCGAAGGCCTTTCACACAAAGCACCCCAACGCCGATCTCCCCGCTCAGGAGGGCAACCGGAAATAATAATAATGTCTTTGATTCTGTCCAGTGTACCTCTTGTCACAATCCCCATCAGGTTGATTTTCCAAAGTTCTTAAGGGCCAACCGCCTCCAGGAAAAGACCTTTGCCTCAACCCAGGCAGAGAAGCGTGTCGGCCCGCCGGTTCCCGGACTGTCCAGCCGGGCGGATAAAGCACCCGCCGGTGCGATTCTTTGTCTCTTCTGCCACGACAAGCCAGGCTGGCCCTACAATCCGGATGAGTTGAATACCCATTTTGGTGACCGAAAGACGGGGGTATTTGATGATTCAAGGCTCAAGCTGGGGGCGACCAATCTTCATAGTGATGAAGCTCCGGTGGTAGCCGAACGCGCCTGTCTGGTCTGCCATGATCCCCACACCCGCCAGGGTGCCGTTCGAATTATGCGTGAAGGCGTCGATGCCTTCGGAAATGTGGCCATTGAACAAACCTGTTATCAATGTCACCAACCCCAAGAGACATCCATCCTCCAGAACAACACCCGCGCCCCTGATATCAGAACACAATTCTTCAAAGATCGGGAGGGGAACGGAAACAATGGGACCTCTGCAACCGGGAGCGCGATGGACCTGACGCTCGGGCTGGGACACCAACCTGTTTTTGTCGATCTTCCCAAGGAAGGGGTTCAACTCGGGAGTGATAACCGTGTTCCCTCTTTCTTTGGCGGACCCTTCAATGAGCCCGTTGGAAATAAAGACATCAATATGGAACATGCCCCCAATACACCCGATACCTCCCACATCGAATGTGTCGATTGCCACAACATGCACCGGGTCACTCGACGGAATCGATTCCAGGGCATGCCCGGCATCACCATCCGAAGCGGCATTGTGGCGAAGACACTCAAAACGGTTGATTTCAAGGAAGAACCCCTCATCTACGAAATCTGTCTCCGATGCCATGGAAACACCTTCAATAACCATGTCCGGGAGGCTCTTTTTACCGCCCTCGGCACGGGCAAGATCATTCAGGCGCGCGGGAACAGTCCGATCGATCCGGGAAGAGGGGTCAATGCGCATGGGAGCAACAAGCGAAAAGAATTTGACCCAACGTCCACGCCCTTTTATCCGGAACTCTTTATGAAAGAGAATCCAACTCCGGGCGATGGCCGGGGCCTTCTCGTCCCGGATACGCCTCCCGCACTCAACACCTCATTTCATCCGGTGGCCGATCTCGGGAAAAACCAATCCGGGGTATTAAACAACTTCAACCTGAATGTGGATGTGCCAACACAGCAAGGCCAATTGATGGGAGGATTCGGACATCAAGCCAGCTTTGATGGAAGCGGCAGAGTCATTGGTTCTGACGGCTCAGGAGGCCTCTCTCGACAGGCAACCATCATGTGCCCCGATTGCCACAATACTGATCTTTTCGGAACCTTCAATGCCGGACTCTTTCCTGTCTTCAAAGGACTCAGGATCAAGCCTGAAATCAATTTTCCCGATTATCCGGGTCCCATTCTTTATGACGACACCAGAGGAAGGGCCTTCCGACGGACCACAGACCGGTCCCCGAGTATCCCCGTCAACCCGGATGTGACAAGACGGGCCTCTCTGAACGATCCCAAAACTCCTCAGGGGCCGCACGGGTCAATTTATAAGAGGATATTAAGAGCCAACTACGATACGACTGTCGGGACATCCGAGGAAGAACCGCCTTTTACGGAAAGGGGGAGATACAATCCACAGAACTTTGCCCTCTGCTTTAACTGTCACAACGAAGCGGCCTTCATCACACCCTACTGGGAATCCCCCATAGCGTTCGGCCCAAAGGAAAGGCTCACGAACTTCTATCGGGGGAACACACAGGATATCGATGGAAAAGGAAATGTCGGCGGAAACCTTCATCTCCTCCATCTTGCCGGTCGGACGAACGCCCGTTGTCACGAATGTCATAACAATGTCCATAGCAACGTCGAGGCCGGGAATACGGTCTTTGTCGGACTGAACGATACTCGGTTCAAGATGGACAATCCCGGACATGATCAAAGCACACACCTTCTCAATTTTCAGCCCAATATTAAAGGAAATCGCTTCTCCGAAGGACCGGCTTGGGGAAATGGTAAAACCGTAAACCCGGCCGATTGGGACCTAGGGCACATAGGACCCGGTTGCAACCTCCGATGCCATGGCTTTAACATGGAGCATAACACCGACGCCCACTCGGTCATCAACGGCGAAAAATGAGGAAATTCCTGAATAAGTCATGAACTTTTTTTCAGGGCACTTATGTCCCGCTTCTGCGTTTCAAATCTTAAAAATAGAGGGCTATGGCTTCACGAGTACCATCCTCTGCGATTTTCGCCTTGAATCGAATCATTTTATCTCCAGAAAAACTCAACCCAGACTTAATCAGAGTTTCCTGATGTCCCTCAAAAAGTCGCTCGTTCTTTTCTTTCTTCTTTTTGTTCCCTTCGAGTACACCATCATCTCTTTAAGCAAGAAGGTTGTCCCGGAGGAGATGCTCCTTGTTTCGGCCGGAGAATTTATCATGGGGAGCAACGAGGTGGATCTGGAGGAAACCCGGGGGGAGTTGGGAAATAGAAAACCCTTCTATCTCGATGAACATCCTCAACATCGCGTCACCTTACCTGAGTTTTTGATCGATCGGACGGAGGTGACCAACCGAGCCTACGCCGATTTCATCAAGGTCAAACTGCGGAACCCACCTTCTATCTGGAAAGAAGGAGAGTATCCCTCCGGACAGGGACTTCTTCCCGTTGTGGATATCAGTTGGTATGAGGCACGCGACTACTGCCGGTCTGTCGGAAAGCGCCTCCCTACGGAGGAAGAATGGGAAAAGGCCGCCCGCGGCCCCTCAGGGAATATCTATGTCTGGGGCAATAACTTTGATCCGATGAAGGCAAATGTCAGCGCCGGCAGTCATGGCGGGATCACCATGGTTGGCCGCTGGAGTAGCGATCGCAGCTTTTACGGCCTCTACGATATGAACGGGAATGTCATGGAGTGGACCGACGACTGGTACAAGCCCTATCCGGATGGCTATTATGAAAGCCCGGATTTTGGAGAACAATTTAAGGTGGCCAAGGGAGATGCCTATGGCGAATCAGGACATTACGCCATGTCGATCTTCTCCCGCCTCCCTTACCGCCAGAACGTCCTGCCGGAAACCCGCTTTCCCTTCCTCGGCTTTCGCTGCGCGAAAGATTGGTAGCAGAGTACTAAGGAACCCCTATTAAGTCTGGGTTGAATTTTTCTGGAGATAAAATGTTTCGATTCAAGGTGTAAATCACAGGGATAGCCTGCTATTTTCAAGATTTGCAACGCAGAATCGGGACATAAGTGCCCTAAAAAAACAATTCATGACTTATTCAGAGGTTCCCTAAGCCACTTTCTCCTTATTTTTCTGTGTGTAGGTAGGTATTTCATCCAAGAAGAAGAATGAAATAAAGGAGATCAGCAGCTACTCAGGGAGAGAATCTGTAAAAGGTTCGGCATAGCCGGTCAACTCGATATATCCCTTTCCGGAAATTTCCTTTCCGGCCTTCGTCCCTTCAAAACGACTCGCCCCTTCCCAATAGGTTACGCGTGTACTCTTGGCTGTAATGAGTTCTTGTTCCGGAAGAAGCGGTTTTGATGTCAGGACCAGTTGCTCGGACGGGATTTCAATCCGCCATTCCACAGGATAGACCGCTCCGCTTTCTTGGCTCTTCCAGTTCTGTACTGGCGTTAATGAGAAAGAATTGGCCCCAAGGTGGCGTGCCCTTCCATCGGGAGAGATCACCGTACCGCTCGATACCGAATCTTTTTCACCGCCTTTTCTCCGGATCTGGTAAATCATCACTTCGCTCTGGTCCTCCAACTGGATGGAGAACCAATCCCATCCGATCTGGGCGTCATTGAGAACACTGGTGCTGAATTCATGATCCATCCAAGAACTCCCGGTGACCTGTTCTTCCTTTCCATCGATCCAGAGAGAACCGCGTGTTTCAAGCCTTGTGTAGGAATAGTAATGGGAGGCCTGGCCCTCTTCTTCTCCCTTACGGCTGATCCCGCTCTTACCATGAATGACAAGGGGTTTTGAGGGAGAAAGCATCAAATCGATCTGCCACCCGTTTTTTTCCTGAGATCTCCCACCCGCCTGAAGGTGGATTTGTTCTCCTTCTTGAACGGCCTGCCAGCGGTCAATCCAGACCTCCAGGTAATCCTCTTTGGCTCCCGCCTTCCCGACGGCTGCCCGGCTGATCTTCTCCTGGTAATGGAAACGTCCACCGGCCAGGTCTGTTACGGCAAAGTGGGCCAGATAGATCTCCCTGACTGCCCATCGAGAAGGGTTTTCCAGGACTTTCGGGTTCGCGATCCCGCGCCTAAAGAATGTCAACTCATATCCGTATTCTTTCCCTGTTTTCGATTCGAGGTTCCCCGTAAAATACCACCATTCAATTTTAAATTTGGGGTGGGACCCATGGTCCCTCGGAAAAGTGTAGGCATAGCCCGGCCTGGCGTCCTCAAACCGCTTTTCCCCTGGCGCAGCCTTGGCCCCTAAAGCGCTGAGGGAAAGGAAGAGAGTCAAGACAAGGACCCTCATCAGTAACCGCTTATTCATAGGCAATCGCCTCCGTAATATTCATCTTCGCCGCCTTCCATGCCGGGAAAAACCCAGCCAGGAGGGCCGTGACCGTTGCCAGGATGAAAGCATGCAAGACGATGTATGGAGGGAAATGCAGGAGAATGGTCCATCCGAAGGACTCCTTATTGATCACGAGGATCAGAAGGAGGGAAAGAAAGAAGGCACAAAAAAGAGCCAGAAACCATCCAATCAAGCCCATATAAAAGGCCTCGATCAGGACCACCTGGATCACCTGGCGCCGTGAACCGCCGATGGCCCTCAAGAGACCAATCTCTCTCCGGCGCTCCAGGACCGAGACAAAAAGGGTGTTGGTTATACCCAGTAGGGCCACGACAACGGCGATCCATTCGAGGGCGTAGGTAATTAAAAAGGTCTGGTCAAAGATCTCCAGGACTTCTTCTTTAAAATCAACCTGGGTCGTAAAAGCCAGGCCATATTGGCTCCCCCATTTTTGGACCAGCGTTTGCCGAACGGCATCCGCGCTTTCCCCTTCTTTGAGATAGATCGCAAGGACGTCGATTTCCTGATCATCCCAATCCTCTTCCAGAAAGGATCGGTCGATGACCATCTTTCCGCCGTCCGTGCTGTACTCATAAAAGATCCCGCCGATGCTCAGGGGGATGCCCCCACGGGGAGAAGGAAGCTGCACCTTATCTCCAACGCCTAGATCGAAACGATTTGCAAAAACCTCTGAGATGAGAATTTTCTTTTCTCGAATCGCCTCTTGAATGATCTCTGCCGACTCACCCGATTGAAACAGATACCGACTGTGGGATCGATGAATCGCCAGATCGCGCCCGACAAGCCGGGCCGGCTCATCCCGGAAGATGATCTCAATCGACCGATAGCGATCAACCGCCGCTATCCCCGACATGGCTTCGACTTCATCGCTGAGTTCCCTCGAGATGGTCTCGTCGGTATCTCTCGACATATAGGAGACTGGAAAGCCGATGATGTCGGATCGGATCGTTTGATCGATCCAGACTTCAACGGTGCTGCGGAAGCTCTCAATCATGATCACGACACTCATCATCATTGCCAGTGCCCCCATGAAAGCCGAGATGGTTGGGGCATTCCTTCGAAGCGCTTGCTCGAGGTGTCCTTGTGCCATCCGCCAGGATGGCGGCATCCCAGAAAGAAAAGGGCGAAGACTTCTGGAGAGGACAAGGATCGCCGCCGGGACAATCAAGGAAAAAGCCATTAGAAGGAATCCCGCTGAGAGGTATCTGGCCCATTGAAGCCCCCATTCAGAAGGAACTTGCGAAAGGAAAAAGGACACCGTAGCGGCAATCAATCCGGCACCCAGATATAGCCCCTGCTTCACACCTCTTTGATTGTGGTAAATCCCTTCCATTGACTCGCGCGGTTTCAGGCGTGCGGCCTGCAACGCGGGGAAAAGGGAAGAAAGTGTAGCAACAAAGGCCCCGATCCCCATCCCCTCCACAATGAGAGAAAGGGGAAGTGAAAAAGGAGAAGGTGGAATAGGAACATAGAGCGCGCTCACGGTTTGAGAGAGAATCTGAATGACCCATCGCCCCAGGAGCGCACCCGCAAAGACACCCGCAAACCCGCCTGCCGTCCCGATCATGATCCCCTCGAGGGTAAAGAGCCAGAATATTTTTGAACGGGGAACGCCTAAAGCACGAAGAATGCCGATCTCCTTCCTCCGATGGACGACGGAGACGAGAAGGGTATTATAGATCAGGAAGACCCCGACAAAGAGAGAAATGGCGCTCAAGGCCGTCAGATTAAGTTGAAAGGAAAAGAGCATCTTTTCAACCTGTCGAGAACGTTGTTCCGGCCGACGGATCAAGAGCCGCCCGCCAAGTCGTTTCCCGAAGCTCTCTATAATCTCATCAAGCTTGGCCTCTTCATCCGTGATCAGATCGATGCGGTCGAGTTTTCCGAGTTTTCCCAGTGTCCATTGGGCCGATGCAATGTCCATGACGGCGATATTGCCGTCTTGCCCCAGTGCAACACCCTCCGCCTCCAGAAGTCCTGCAACATGAAGGTCCAGCAGATGTTCCTCTTTCCGGACCGAGAAATGATCGCCGACTTGAATACGGTGCCTTTCCGCGAACGTCACCGTCAGAAAGACCGCCGCGGGGTCGATCAAGGCATCAAAGGCCTCTCCCTCCGCACCGCGGACTTCGTAGCTTCGAAAGGGGGTCTCCTGTAGGAGATCGATCCCCATCAAGAGCAGAACCTCCCCCTTTGCAGAAGACGGGGATGCCATCGGGAGAACGGATTGAACAATCGGCGCGATGGAGATCACCCCGGGCACTTTACGAATCTCGACCAGGTCCATCTCATCAATGGCCCCTCCCCGCCCTATAATCTCCAGCGTTGTATTCCCGGCAAATAGATCAACTGATTTTTGATAGGTCTCCAGAACACTCTTATTTGCTAATCGGATTGAAATAAAAACAGCAATCCCGAGGGCAACGCCGACCAGGGTCAGCCAGGTCCTCCTTTCATGAAGAAGGTGGCGCAGGGAAATCGACTGGAGGAGGACACGTATCATATACCCCTTCTCTCCGTAACTATCAGCATGCCTGGATATTTCTTCAGGGCAAGGCGCGAGGCGCGCAGAACCGGAACGTATGGGCTATACGTGAGGATTTGAGCACCACAGCAACGCCGCCATGGAGGATTAGATGGGTATGCTGAATCGTTACGATTCAATGCGGTCAATTTGACTGTCCTTTAGATGAATAATCTGGTCGCCATAATCAATGGCCTGTTTACTATGGGTGGCGAGAAGAATGGTCACACCCGACAGACGTGATCGAGAGGCCAGGAGCCGGAGGATATCCTCTCCGGTTTTTGAATCCAGATTCCCGGTCGGCTCATCCGCCAACAAGATCTTTGGGCAGATGGCATCGGCCCGCGCGATGGCAACACGCTGCATCTCCCCGCCCGACAAGGCGCTCGGAAGGTGATCCAAGCGGGGTTCAAGACCAACGCCGACCAGGGCGGCCCTGGCCTTCTCCCGTGCTTCAACAGGACGGTCCCCTCGAAGCAAGAGAGGAAGGGCAACATTTTCCAAGGCATTGAGCATCGGCAAGAGGTTAAAAAACTGAAAAATCATCCCGATCTCTGAGCGACGAAGCGCCGTCCACTGCGTGTCGCTAAAATCCCGCGTGGGTTTTCCTGCAATAAAGATCTCCCCCGCAGTCGGCTGGTCCAGCCCTCCGATCAGATTCAAGAGGGTCGATTTTCCACACCCGCTCGGCCCCATCAATAACGAGAATGACCCTTCTTTGATCGTAAGCGTGATTCCCTTCAGCGCCGTCACCGGCTCTGTTGGATGAGGATAGGTTTTCTCCAGATTGACAACTTGAATCACATGCTTCCTTCACAGGGAAAGGTAATCCCCCCATTAATAATGGTTCACAGAAGTAGAGCCTGTGTTGCCAGCGTCAATTTTTGATAGGGTGTAATTCCTCCAATCGCCA
>LWDU01037117.1_pt1 | contig 52806 bp, 48 predicted proteins | sample 727161 | NCBI WGS metagenome assembly LWDU01 (sample SAMN04566230, study PRJNA314399) | hydrothermal vent metagenome | isolation source: deep sea hydrothermal plume seawater | place: Mexico: Gulf of California, Guaymas Basin | collected 2004-07-11
AATCGTCCAAGAAAAACATTGAACTTCAAAACACCCAATCAGGTGTTTTTTAATTCAAACCCTTTTGTTGCACTTACTACTTGAATCCGCGTGTTACTTCTGTGAGTTCATCTTGAATTATCTCGCCAGAATTATATTTCCTGCATCCATCAAGCAACTTACTACTATTCGATGTCCCTTGTTTGTCTGAATTCTTTATATGTTCGGACAGATGCCTGGAATAGATTGGTGCAAGATCACCTAGCTTTATAAGCTCTCCAGATTTTGGTTGAAGTTCCAATAGTGATTTTGCCAACGCAAACTTATAACTGGCCACATTTCTACCAAAAAGGATTATCCCTCTCCAATAATCCTCTAGTTGTGGTTCTTTTGATACGAATGGCCTGGGCATGTAATCAATAATTTCCTTTTCCTGGTATCACATGCCTGACTCCACCCCTTGGGTTAGCAACATCTCCTTTTCTTCTTGGTATTAGGTGTATGTGACTATGGAAGATGGTCTGACCTGCAACTGCCCCAGAATTCATCCCGATATTAAAACCACCTACAGAATCATCCGCTGCAAGGATTTCTTCTCTTACGGCTCGTAGCAATGAATCACAACCAATCAGTTCATTGTTTGTCAGGCCAAAATATTCACCGACATGACGTTTTAGGACAATTAGTGAGTGCCGTTCAGTTACTGGAAATCCATCGGGTATAGCATAAGCGTACTTATTTTCTGCAATAATTCTTTCCTTTGGAATATTGCAGAATAGGCATTCTGTTTTTTCTTCTTCCATATGTTTCCTTCTGAGGGCTAACGCTGCTAATCAGCCGCGCGGCTTTTTTGCGTCGGCTGAATTAGCCTTGTTATACGTTTTGCAAGTCTTTGAGAGATTTACCATTCGCATTTACCCATGCTATGAGGCCGTTCGCGCTGCCGCCGTGAATTACTGCTGCTGCAGAACTGGGGCTTGAGAATTCAGTATCTTTAACAAAAACGTGTTTGTCACCTTCTTTAACAAGCCCTCCTTCTTCGATTAGCTTGTTCCTTTGAGCCATGACACTTGGCCATTTTTTGGCAGAGCCACGCTCCTCGAGTACTGCTTCTGACGTTGCTAAGACCACAATCCCATTGGGCGTCAGGTAGCCAGAGGCAACAACGTTTTTGATTTTGCATGTGAGCATTTCTTTTTCCGCTTCACTTTCAACCTTCGATGCAGCTTGAACAAATGCCTCAATTCCAAGCACCGGCAGAACCTGCTGCATTTTTTCAAGAAATATCTCCATGTCCTCTCTATCTGATTCTGGAAGTTTTGCGCCACTACCTTGGCTGTTCATAACAACTGATCTATCAGCAGATTTTGCTATTTCAATTAATCGGCCCTCAATATACCGAATATGCGCCTTGGTAAGATTTTCATCTTTCGATATGAAAAAAGCGACATTGTTCCAGAAGTCTTTTGATAAATGGCTTTTAATTCGATCTCCAATACTTTCAGCTTCACCAATGTAAATTGCGCTTTTGTTGGTATCAGGATCTATGCCCGTAAGGAAATAGACACCTGGGCTTAGTGATTCTTCACGCTTCAAAACTTTCTCAAACTCGCTTCTGGGACCTGCTACAGCTTTACCCGTCCAATTGGAAAGCTCTGCGGTTCTCAAACGTTTTGGATCTCCAAATGCAAGAAATATTTTTAATGTTGCCGTTGCCATAATTTTATCCTATGTATAACAGTTATTTTATTCACCCGAGCCAAGAGTATTCGACTAAGAAACAAGAGCCCTTCTTGCCACTTCAGCGATTGTGTCCTTCGTGATTCCACGCTTCTTGCAATAGTCGGATTCGAGCCAATCGGAAAGCTTCTTGGCGCCTTTGCTCGCATTGCACGAGAAACAGCATCTGGCGATGTTTTCCCGATTGATTATTCTAGCGTCATTAACAATGTGTTCCCATGTTGCTGTAGCTTTTCTTGACTCTTTCGATGACCCAAATTCAATGCGACAATAGACGCAGTTCCTGTCTCGGTCATTGACCTCTCTTTCTAACCAATCAGGGATGTTCCAATTATTCACTTCAAGCCTTCTCTCTTCCGCTTCCTCAAAGGGCGTATAACCATATTAACGCTATAACATTATTATATGGAAATTGTTCTGTGTATTAAGTTACTATATGCGGAACAACGTACAGAGACAATTATTCACTTCTTTCTTAGACCGATAGAGTTGTGTATGCCATACAAGCGGGCAAAAGTCAAAGAGAAATATGTTCCGAAACCGGGGAGGCTGATGAACCAGGTTCGGGAGACGCTTCGCTATCATCATTATGCACTTCGCACCGAAAAGAGCTATGTAAGTTGGATCGTGAAGTTCATAAAATTTAATGGGACCCGACATCCGAAGGAGATGGGGAAATATGAAATTGAGCGCTTTTTAACCCACCTTGCCGTCAATCGACATGTGGCGCGTTCAACACAAAATCAGGCGATGCATGCCATCCTGTTTCTGTATCGAGAGGTCTTGCAAATCTCGATGGATGACAAGCTTGATCCGGTACGGACAACGAAGCCGAAACGGCTTCCAACTGTTCTGAGCCGAGATGAGACCGCCAGACTGATAAAAGCCCTTGAGGGGACCCATCAATTGATGGCGAAACTCCTCTACGGGAGCGGGATGCGCCTGATGGAGGTCTTGCGATTACGCGTCCATGATCTTGATTTTGACAACAAACAGATTCTTGTCCGGGACGGAAAAGGGAACAAGGACCGCTCGACACTCCTGCCCGAACCCTTGCACGGTATATTGAAGGTACATCTTGAGCGGGTAAAAACCCTACACAAGGAAGATATCAAAATGGGATATGGAAAAGTAAATCTTCCAGATGCCCTTGCGCGAAAAATTCCAAGTGCAGCCAAGACCTGGGGATGGCAATATGTCTTCCCATCAAAAATCCGTTCAAAAGATCCGCGTAGTGGCGTGATACGTCGCCACCACATTCATGAGTCGGCCCTGCAAAAGGCGGTTTCTTCAGCGCGTGAACGTGCCGACATCACTAAACGGGTCTCCTGCCACACCCTGAGGCATTCTTTCGCGACGCATCTTCTGGAGTCCGGAGTGAACATACGTGTGCTTCAAGAGGTATTAGGGCACAAGGACGTCACGACGACAGAAATTTACACACATGTTTTGAGAAAAGATCTCAGCGGGATAAAGAGTCCACTTATTGGGTTGGGGGTCTGAGAGAGGAACAGGGTTGAACAAAGAAACTATTCTTGAACAATTGAATCAGAAATCGGACCATCCGCTTCTTTTGAAGGAGTTGATGCGGCAGCTCGATCTTCCAATGGAGGCCCGCAGGGAGGTCAGAGATCTTCTCCAGACCTTGATTCAGGAGGGGATGATCGTCAAGGTTCGGGGAAACCGCTACGGTCTTCCGGACAAGATGAACTTGGTTTCTGGGCGCCTGAAGGGACATCGGGACGGCTATGGTTTTATCCTTCCAGAAGAGGAAGGGGAAACAGACGTCTACATCGCGGAGCGCCGCATGAATGGGGCGATGCATGGGGATCGGGTTGTCGCCCGAATTGAAGGCTTCAAGTCCGGTGGGCGGCGCGAAGGGTCTATCATCCGGATTCTCGAACGGGCACATAAAATTCTCGTCGGACGGTTTGAGGTGGGACGCCGTGTTTGTTTTGTTCTTGCCTCGGATAAACGGGTTCGCCAGAATCTCCTGGTTTTGCCTGAAAATACCTTGTCGGCCAAGAACGGGGATGTCGTATCGGCCCAAATTCTGGTCTATCCGAAAGACGGACGTAACCCGGAGGGGAAGATCGTCAAGATCCTTGGAAGACCGGATGATCCACGTATCGATACGGAGATTGTCATCTCCTCCTGCGGTCTTTCTCGGAATTTTCCAGAAGAGGTCATGGGGGAGGCGGCCCATATAGAAGACCGGGTGACCCCGGCGATGTGTGAGGGACGGGTCGATCTCCGCGCGCTCCCGACGGTGACGATTGATGGAGAAAAGGCACGTGACTTTGATGACGCCATCTCAATTGAAAAGACGACTCAGGGCGGGTATCGCCTCTGGGTTCATATTGCAGATGTCGCCCATTACATCCCGCAGGAGACTGCCCTGGACCGGGAGGCCTATCAGAGAGGGACCTCGGTTTACTTCCCGGATACGGTGGTTCCTATGTTCCCGGAAAAAATATCAAATGGTATCTGCAGCCTGAAACCGAAGGAGGACCGCCTTACCCTGACCGCCGAGATGGAATTTGATGCGGCCGGGAATCAGGTCGGTGAGCGGCTCTACGAAAGTGTGATTCGAAGTGATGAACGCATGACCTATACCGCCGTTGCCAGGATATGTGAGGACCGCGACCGCGAGACCCGGTTACGCTATGCCGCGCTCCTGCCGCAATTCGACGGGATGCTGTCGCTTGCGATGCAGCTCCGAAAAAACCGCCTTTCACGCGGGAGTCTCGATTTCGATCTCCCGGAGCCGGAGATCATTCTAAATCTAACGGGGGAGACGATTGATATTATCCGTGAGGAGCGAAATGTTGCGCACCAGATCATCGAAGCGTTCATGCTCGCCGCAAATGAAACCGTCGCCGGCTATTTGACGGATCGGAACATACCGCTCTTGTATCGGATTCATGAAACGCCCGATCCCGACCGGATTTCTGATTTTAACGAGTTGATCAAGGTTTTCGGTTATACGCCCCGCAAGCTTGAAAGGATTCAGCCCAAAGAGCTCTCAGAGATCCTGGAAGAGGTTAAGGGGAAACCGGAGGAACGCCTGATTCATCAGGTCCTCCTTCGGACGATGAAACAGGCGCGATATTCGGCCGAAAATAAAGGCCACTTCGGGCTTGCCTCTGAGGTCTATGCCCATTTTACCTCACCCATCCGGCGCTATCCCGATCTGGTTGTCCATCGCTTATTAAAGCGGGTCATGAAGGCTCCGATGCAGGCGGTGGAAAAAGAAGCCTGGAACGTGCGACTTGTGGAGATCGCCCAACACACCTCTCGCCGGGAGCGCATTGCCGTCGAGGCAGAACGGGATGTGATTCAGAGAAAGAAGGTGAAATTTATGGCAGATAAGGTCGGAGAATTTTATCCCGGTTTTATCTCCGGAGTCGCCCCCTATGGTTTCTTCGTAGAGTTGGAGGATTTTTTTGTAGAAGGGCTGGTTCATGTCAGCGCGCTGCATGACGATTATTACCACTACGATGAGGGTCGGCATTGCTTTATCGGGGCCAAGCGCCGCCGCCAATTTCGCCTGGGGGACCCGGTCCGGATCTGTGTAGAGAAGGTCGATCTGGAGAACCTTCAGATCGACTTCAGCGTCGTCGAAGAAAAGAGGCGAAAACAACCTGCTGCTTTAAAGAAAAAAGTTCCTGGGCGGCGTGGAGGGAAGCAAAAAAGGAGCAAAAAATCCAAACCTGGAAAGAAGAGATAAGGACCCATGTGCTGAAGATCCCAAAAAATATTTTGGATCAGATGATTTCCCATGCCCAATCAGACGCACCCTTTGAATGTTGCGGGCTCCTGGCGGGAAAAGAGGGGAAGATTGAGGAGATATACCCTATAGCAAACCTGCCGGCGGATGATCCGAAGATTGCCGACATGCAGGTCCCTCAAGACCGGCGTTTTCGTTATGTGATGGACCCGAAAGAACAGCTTAAGGCCTTTAAGGCGATGCGGAAAAACGGGACCGAACTTTCAGGGATCTATCATTCTCATCCCCACTCCCCCGCCACCCCCTCTGCCACGGATGTCCGGCTGGCCTTCTATCCAGAGGTCACTTATCTGATCATTTCTTTGGAGATAAAAGAGAAACCCGAGGTCCGGGGTTTTCAGATCGTGAATGAGAAGATTACTGAAATAGTGATAGAAGGCCCGTGAGCCAGCCGCTTTTCTTTACGCGGTCGATCCCGATGATCACGCCATCCTCTTCGGTCGCCAGCCAGAGGCCGCTTGTTTTTGTGGGTAAGACCGCGTTGACCTGTTTTTCAAAGGGCTCCCCTTGATAAAGCAGTGCGAGGTGCCAATTTTGTCCCTTGTCCGGACTCCAGAAGAGGCCCCGGTCTGATCCGGCATAGAGAAGGTTCCGGTTACGCGGGGACAGAGCCAGGGATAAAATGCGGGTCCCCTCAGGGAGGGTCCCTTCAAGCGCTTTCCATTTTCCTTCAATATCCCCAGCCCAGATATCGTGATCGGTCGCTGCGAGAACTTGGCTTCCCTTCCCCCAGACGGCGAATTTGAACGAGATCTCGGGAGGCGTCGTGATCTGCATCCACCCCGTATTGTCTTGTGATGGAAACACCCATATTCCGCCGGTGGTTACGGCAAGGACCCCAGCCTTGCCATCAGACATGCGGATGACGGGTTCGGCGGGGATCGAGTCAATGCGCTCCCAGGCACTGCCGTCTTCAGCGTATTGAAAAAGTCCTGCCGCCGTTCCGACATAAACCCGGTCTGCCGCATCGACCCCGATCGAAAGCGCTTCTGCCGGGAGATCCGGTTTGAGACGCTCCCAGCGATGCCGTCCAAGCTGTCTTTGGTAGGTGCCGTCGTTGGTTACAATGTACAGAAAGATCTTTCCTCGCGCCATGGCCCGGACAACAAGGTTCACCAGACCGATGTTGTCGGAGGCCCACATGTCCCGGAGGTTGACATAGGTTCCCTTTCCTTCGGTTCCAACCGCAATCCCTTCTGGGCCATAATCCAGGGTCCGAATCGGGGAAATAAGCAAGCCTTGATGAAGGTCCTCCCATGACGCTGAAATTCGACCGCGAAAGAGTCCTTCCTTGGTTCCCGCGTAGAGCGTGCCGTCTTTACGCGCAATGAAGGAGTGGATATGAATATTGCTTAAGCCCTCGCCTAAAGAGGTCCAGAAGGCACCTTCATCCTTGCTATAGAAGACCCCCTCGCCCGTCCCGGCATAGAGGGTGCCTGCCCCATCGACCGAGAGAGAGCGGATCGAAAGATTCTTCAAGCCGGCATTTGCCGTTTCCCACGTTTGGCCCCCATCCTGACTTCTGAAGATTCCTGCACCCAGTGTCCCGACAAAGAGGGCCTCATCCCGGCCCAGGACGAGGGCACGGACGATCCTTTCCTCTACCCCCCGGTAGTGAAAACCCCGAGTCATTTGAACCCACTCTGCCTCACCCGGTTTCCGTCTGAAAAGGCCTCGGCCCTGTGTGGCGGCAAAGAGGGTTCCATCTTTCGTGGCGACAAGATCCCGAATCATAACATTCGACAATCCCTCATTAAAGGCTTCCCAATGTCCCCCCTCATTCCGGCTGACATAAACGCCCCGACCGGTTCCGGCAAAGAGGCGCCCCCCCGGCAGGGTGAGCATCGACTGAACCTCGCTGTTCGGCAGGCCATCGTTGGCAGAGACCCAATGATCCCCGTTGTCCCGGCTGATGAACAGCCCGGCCCGGATCGTCCCCGCAAAAAGTCTCCCTCCTTCCAGACGTGTTAAATTGACGATGAACTTGTCTTTTAGGCCACGATTGGCCGGTTTCCAGCGTATGCCGCCATCTTGACTTCGGAAGAGACCCTCCCCGTAGGTGCCGACAAACAGGGTTCCATCGGAACCGACTTCAAGGGTCTGGATGACGCCGATGCCAAAGGGGCCCTGCGTTGGGTAGAGGGTGACACCTTTTTCTGGAGGAAGGTAGCCGGGCTGCAGCTGGATAGGAACCGCGAAGGGAAAAGAGAGGGGCTCCGGCTTGTTCAATGAAAAGAAGGCTCCCGCTGCAAGGATTAGTAAGAGGAAGATTATGGCAAGCTTGCGTACACTCATCGCTTAATTCCCTTCCGATTCTTGTTTCTCAGAACGTCTCAGTCGTCCGCCAAAGAGGCGGACGGCAATGATGCCGACTTCATAGAGAAACAGAAGCGGAACGGCCATCATCAACTGGTTGAAAATATCGGGCGTCGGCGTGATCACTGCGGCGATCACAAACGCGCCGATCACGGCATACTTCCGGTTCCTGGAAAGGAAGTCGGGTGTGAGCAAACCGAACTTTGCCAGGAGGATCATCACGAGGGGCAATTCAAAGATGAACCCGGAGGCCAAAAGAAGCCTGAGATTAAAATCAATATACATCGAAACCGAGATTCGCGGCGTCAACCCGCTTTCCCTCCCATAATCGATCAAGAACTTGAGGGCGAACGGGAGGGCAAGGAAATAGGAAAAAGCCAGACCGAGGGAAAAAAACCCGACCCCGAAAACGAGAAAGGGAAGGAAAGCCCCCCGTTCATGCGGCAGGAGTCCCGGGGCAATAAAGCGCCAAATTTCATAGAGAATCACTGGAAATGCACAGAGAAAACCGACAAAGAGCGAGATCTTCAGGTCCGACCAGAAGGCCTCTGCCGGGGAGAGGAAGATCAGTTCAGTATCGAGCGGTCTTTTGAGCCACGCAAGAAGCGTCCCTGAAAAATAAAAAGAAACTCCTGCACTGAGGATCAGGATGAAGAGCGATACAATCAAACGGGAACGGAATTCCTGGAGGTGGCCGGTGAAGGGCATCTCTGCCGCATCCTTAGGGCTGGCCGGTCTTTTCACCAGTGGATGCGCCTCCTTCCCCTGCTTCTCTTAGAGATTGAGAGGCCTCTTCCAACTCATCGTTAATCTTTTCCCCCTCCTTTACGATCTCCGACCGGACCCCTTCCGTCGCCCGCCGGATTTCATACCAGCCCTTCCCCAGGCTCCGTGCGAGGTCCGGGAGTTTCTCCGGGCCGATCACAACAAAGGCGATCAACAAAATAACAATCAATTCTGGAATTCCAATACCAAACATAGTCTCTTTCCCAGTTCTTCTCGCTAGTACTCAACACCCCGAAGGAGGAGAAACGGTCAAGTTGCCTGCAAGACAAGGCCAGAGGCCTATCAGGGCGATCGAGGCGTACGTCTGTACGTTGAGGAGCCTTTGCGGGCGATAACGCAGTATTACAGGCGGATGGGTCTCGCGTCAGCCATCGGCGGTTTCTTTAGAGATCTGTCTTTCGCGTAGCCTCATACCTCCGAAGCATCTGAGTCATGGTGTCTTTGGCGGCCAGCTTTTCCTTCTGATACCTCTTCCGTTGAAGCTCTTCCTGTGCGGACAAGGTCTTGTGACGATTCAAATCATGCAGCGACGCCTCCAGCGCATGGTGCTTTTTTTCCAGACTCCGAAACAGCCTGTTTGTCTCACGTAACTGATTAATCATCTGCGTCTCTTCCACCATTACGAACCCTCCTATTTGAGATACGTAAGGACCCTCTAAACAAATCAAAGACGGCGAGGGCAATAAGTTCATCCTGACCATCGACTGACTTCCGTTGATACCGTTTTCTCAAAATCAAACTGTAAAAGCAAGGCATTTTCTTTTGGCTTAAAATAATAGTTGCGACGAATGCCGATCTCTTTGAATCCGAATTTTTGATATAGGGCTAAGGCGGAATTATTCGAAGCCCGAACTTCCAGAAGGACTTTCGCCGTTTGTTGATCTCGGCCAATCCCCAGGACAAAAGAGACCAGGCTTTCTCCAATCCCATTCCTCCGGCATGCTGGGTGTACGGCCAGATTCAAAATATGAAGCTCCTCAAATACCAGGCTGAAAAGCACATAGCCGACGAGCTCTCCGCTGGATTTCTCTTCAGCGATATAAGACCGGGAATAGGGATGCTTATTAAACTCAGAGAGGAACATCCCTTTACTCCAGGGGCAGGGAAAAGAAAGCTCCTCAATCCTCATGACAGGATCGAGATCGCTTTCATCCATAGGTTTCAAGACGAAATTGGCGGATATCGATTTTTTTAGCATCATACGCCTTTGCCCTAGGCGGCATTCCTTTAAGGTGTTTGAGGTTTCCATCTAACTCGATCTTATTTTACCGCGACCGGCCTTCCATTTCAACTCGGCCTGAGGGGCGCGCATATAGAGGGGGACGGCCTGCTCATGCGAGCACACCTCCCCCTTCTCAAGCAGAAGCAGTCCCCGTTCCGCCACCTGTTTCGCTGAAGGGAAAAGAGGGTCCTGAGACGGAAAGCGTGCACGCGGGCCAATGGTTTCGACAATGTACTTTTGATACTTCACCGCCCCATCACCGGCAAAGAGGATCTCATCGGTTGCCGGATCTGCCGATTCAAGGAGAAAGCGGTCGATCTCCTCCAAGGCCTTCCGGACTGTGGTGACCTGGTCGGGCCTGTGCCGGATGAGATTCTGCTGACGATAATCGAATAAGGACCAGTAAACCTCTTCCCGGCGCGCGTCAAGAATAGGTACGGTTAAACCTTTGGCTTCGGGAAAAGCGGCGGCGATCACTTCCATCGTCGGCACCAATACCATTGGGATATCGGTCCCCATGGCCAGACCCTTTGCCGTCGCGAGGCCAATGCGTAAGCCGGTGAAGGAACCGGGGCCGATTGAAACAGCGATGCCATCCAGATCAGACAATAAGATCTTGCTCTCCTTCAGAAGTCGGTCAATGGCCGTCAGGAGCTGTTCGGAATGCCGTGCCTCTGGCTCAAGATGGCACACACTGATCAAGCCCGCTTCGTTCATCAGGGCAGCACCCCCTGCCAGGGTACTGGTTTCAATCGCAAGTATCTTCATTTGTAACGACTTATCTCACCCATCTAAGACTCCATGGCAGCGTTGCTGCGGTGCTTCAATCCTCACGTATAAACCATACCTTGCGGTTCTGCGCTCCTCGCGTCTTGTCCTGAAGCCTTATTCAGGAGACCTGAAGAGTTACTTTTATTGATTCTTTTCGCTCGGTTCATTCTGAGGTGGCGGTACCCAGGAAACCTCTCTGAAGTTCAGAGAGACCGTTTCACCTCCTGTTTCTCCACGGATAGAAAATGGAAAATGATGGCCTCCCACCTGCCGGTAATCATCCAGGAGGATGACGCCGCGTCGCAGACCTGTGCGGTCGAAGAGTTCAACCTTCTTTGCCCAAAACGCTGAGCGCTCAATCCAGACCTTTTCCTGGAGTCTGGCTCTGCCTTGTTCGACCGTGAACAGGTAGAGGATAAAAAGATCGTCTCCCTTTTCGAGGGCAGGGATGACTGATTCCGCCACATGTGGAACCCCGCCCCGCTTCACCCATTCCAGGAGCTCAAGTGATGCGAAGGGGATTTCTCTGCCAGCCATCTGGTCGAGTTCATCGAGAGGGGCCTCAAGCCGCCTATTCTCTGACGGTATCCTTAAAAAAAAGGTCGAATTTTGCAGATGAAGCTCGAAAAGGGTTCCCCCGAAGAGGTTAAACCCTCGAACCAGGGTCGTGTCCTTTTCAGAATGCCAACTGGCCAGAAAGCTGTGTCCCCCCTGATGTGGGCGCTGTGTCTTAACCTTCATGAGCGCCTTGATGCCGAACCCCGCTTTCATGCGGTTTTGATAGAGCTTGAGGAGTCCTTCCAACGAGGTATCTTTCTTGACGGTCGTCGGTGTTGAACGAACTTGTTTCGTGCAGCCGTAAGAAAGAAAGAGCAAGACCAATATCCAGAGGAGACGATTCTGTTTCCGGAGGCCTACCGTGCCTTCTTTGTCGAATCCACCTTGGACACGCATGTGCTTTGAAAGTCCTACCCTGGTTGAGGAAGCTCACCCAAACGCTTTTTAGGAGCGTATCGGCTTTATTATATCTTAAAGCGGAGGAAGTTAAAATAAAATTCAGGGATCGATGGAATGGATCCGGAGTCGCGTATAATTCAAAATAGCACTTGATAATGGTCCTGACTTATCTTATCTTGGGGACTCTAGGCAAGGTTTCACTTGCCAAGGTTGATAAAGGAAGCTCTGAATAAGTCATGAATTATTTTTTCAGGGCAAGAATGTCCCGCTTCTGCGTTGCAAATCTTGAACACGCATAACTAGCGTACGGAGTTAGCGAGCGAATACAGATAAAGATCTTTTTCGTTTCGGGTTGAAGAATCCTCGCCTTTAGGGCATGGTTCTTCCAAATAGCGGGCTATTCGCTGTGATTTGCGTCTTGAATCGAAACATTTTATCTCCTGAAAAACTCAACCCAGACTTAATCAGAGGTTCTTAAACTTACTTTAAGACGATATATAAGGAGAAACAGGGTGAGCTATATCCGCTTTGAAAAGCTGTCGGGTCCGGTTTATCCGGCCTATCTGGTTGTCTGCGAATATTCTATCGCGCTTGACCCCGATCTGATTCAGTCTCTGACGGAGATCGCAACGGGGGACCCGGCCCCTTTTCTCGAGAATCTTGTTCAGAAGGTGGGAACAAACCGATACCTCAAGGAAATGATTGAGGAGGGAATCTCTAAGGAAGGGGAAGCCGCAGCACTCGCGACGAGGCTGCAAAGAGAACTCAGCGCCCTCTGAATACCTTAGGAACATCTGAATAAGTCATGAGTTATTTTTTCAGGGCACTTATGTAACGCTTCTGGGTTGAAAATCTTGAAAGTAGCAGGCTATGGCTTCGCGAGAACCATCCTCTACGATTTGCACCTTGAATCGAAACATTTTATCTCCCAAAAAATTGAAGAAACCCTCCAGCTTGCTGGAGGGTTTCTTCAATACAAGTGGAGCTTTACTTCGGATAAGCCCCGCCAGCGGAGTCGAGCAAAGCGAGTTTACTGTTCTTATGCGCACCAACCCAGACTTAATCAGAGGTTCCCTTGCGGGGTTGCGCTCTTCGCCCCTCTGCTGGAAGAAAAACGGTGGTAACCAGAACATTTACTTTTGTCCTTCCCTTATCGTTCTAATCTCTCGCAAAATATAGCGGGCCAGCTCGGTCTTAAGCATTTTGGACAGGGCTGTGATTTGGCCATCCCGGTCGATTAATTGAACGATATTTGTCTCTACATCAAACCCCGCGCCCTTCTGGGTGACATCGTTTGCGACAATCAGGTCAAGCCCTTTGTTCTTGAGTTTAAGCTGCGCGTTTTGAATCAGGTCTTCGGTTTCGGCGGCAAATCCAATAAGAATCTGCTCTTTTTTTTTGGAGGAGAGTCTCTTTAAAATATCTTCGGTCTTTTGTAGCGGGATCGATATTGGCGTCTCGGTTTTTTTTATTTTTTTTGCCGAGATATTCTTGGGGGTATAATCACTCACAGCGGCCGCCATGATGACGACGGTGGCCTGGTCAAAATAATAGTCAACCGCTTTTTTCATCTCTGCCGCCGTCTCCACCGAAAAATATTCTACCCCTGGAGGCGGGGAAAGCGCTGTCGGGCCGCTGATCAGGATGACTCGTCCTCCACAGCGATGTGCGGCATCCGCCAGAGCATATCCCATTCTTCCGGAAGAACGATTGGAGATAAACCGAACCGGATCAATCGGCTCCCGGGTCGGGCCTGCCGTGACCAGGATGACCTCATCCTTCAGGCTGATATCCCAGCCTTCCGGCTCCTTGTTTCCGGAGAGAATATCTATTACCCCCGCCACGATCAGCCCTTCATCGGCGAGTCTGCCTTTTCCTTCTTTTCCCGATGCAAGCGGCCCCACTTCAGGTTCAAGAATGTGGACGCCCCTAAGCCGTAAGCGCATGACATTTTCCTGGACAGCCGGATGTTCCCACATTCCCAGATCCATTGCGGGGGCAAGAAGTATTGGCGCGGTATTTGCGAGGAGGAGGTTTGATAAGAGATCATCGGCTAATCCGGTGGCCATTTTCGCGATAAAGTTGGCCGTGGCAGGGGCGATCAGGATGAGATCGGCTTCCTGGGCCAGCGTCAGATGGATGACTTCGCTGCGGGGGTCAAACAGATCGGTATAGATCGGGCCGTTGGACAGGACTTGCAGGGTCAGCGGAGAGACAAACCGGTGGGCCGACGAAGTCAGCACAACGCTCACCTCCGCGTCGGCCGCGCGCAATCGTCTCAGAATATGGATGGCCTTGTAGGCAGCGATACTCCCTGTGATCCCGAGGAGGATCTTCTTTCCCTTCAGCAATTGCGCCTCTTGTGATGTGCCCGGCCTGTGGAGGGGAGATCTGCGATTCCTTCACTCATTGTAACCGTTCAGCTTGCCGTGGGCGGCGCTTCAGCAAGTTGGATATTCAGGTTCTTTCTTAATTCGCCTGATAAGGCCTCTTCCCGTTCATCCAGGATCGCACGGGCGCGCTTCTCTTCACGAAGCCGATTGGCTTCGCGCTGCGCCTCCTGCGCCTCTTCTCCGTAAAGGATCTCCAGCCCCCCACTCACAACCTCCTCAACCGCGGTGGAGGTCTCCTTGACATACTGAATTTCCTGAAGGGTCGGCCTGTCCCCCTCCATGAGTTGTCTGGCCCGCTGTGCAGCAATGATGACGAGGCGGAACCTCGAACCTATTGTTTTCTTATCAATATCAATCGGAAGTGAAACGATTTCCATGGTACTCCTTTTTTGTTTTTATTTATGAATTTTGCAACTAATTTGCATGCCACTATTTTGCTTCAGGTCAAGGCGTGAGGAGCGCAGAACCGGAGCGTAGTCTTTTTACGTGAGGATTCGAGCACCACAACAACGCCGCTATGGAGGAATGGGTCTCGCGAAGCCAAAGAGGGGTGTGCCGTTAGTCGCCTCCGCCCTGATCCTGTTTTATGCTTAGATGCTTGATAAAAGTCTCCTCGATCCATGCGAGATCCATCTGTTTCATCTTAATCCGCTCTGCAATAATAACCGATTCCAGTTTTTTTAGCGCTTCGCTATACTCCACATTAACCACCAGATAGTAGTACTGCCGATAATTCCAAATCTCTTCCCGAGCCTTTTGAAGGCGCCTGGAGATCTCCTCGTTGGAATCCAGTCCTCTATCGAGCAATCGTTGCTCCAGGACTTCAAAGGATGGGGGCAGAACATAGATAAAGACCCCCTCACTGTAGTGTTTCTTGAGGATCATGGCCCCTTGAGTATCGATGTCAAGGATGACATCAATCCCCTGGTCAATCCGGTGACTTAATGATTCTCGTGACGTTCCATAAAAATGCCCATGGACCTTGGCCGATTCAATAAAATCATTCGTGTCAATCTTCTCCTGAAAGGCGGCCTCATCAACGAAGTAATAATCGACCCCATTAATTTCCCCCGGCCTCGGCTGGCGGGTGGTATGGGAGATCGAGTATTGAAGGTTCGCGACCTTTCTGGCAACATCTCTGCACAGGGTTGTCTTTCCCGCCCCGGAAGGGGCCGAGACGACAAAAAGGATGCCCTTTCTGTTAATATGTTCCAAATGTTACAAGTCTCCTCATCTTCTGAAAGAGATTGAGACCAAGACCGTCATGGAAAATAAGACGGGAAAGCGGTCTGATAAAGACTTACTCGATATTCTGAACCTGCTCACGCATTTTTTCCAACTCCCCTTTCAAGGCAACAACGTTGAGAGAAATGCTTGCATCGTTTGCTTTTGAGCCGATAGTATTCACCTCACGATTCATCTCCTGAATTAGAAAGTCAAGCGCACGGCCGACGGCTTCTTTTTTCTGCAACATCTTACGGAATTCGACGAGATGCGTCTTCAACCGAGACCTTTCCTCACTGATGTCGCAACGCTCGGCAAAGAGGGCAACCTCCTGGCTCAGGCGGACCGGATCGACCTGAAGGCCCTGAGAAAGTTCCGAAGCACGTTTTTTCAAGCGCTGGTGATATGCAGAGACCACGCGCTTTTCACAACTTTCGATCTGAGAGAGTATGCTGGAACAGGTCTGAAGGCGCCCTGAAAATTCTTTTGCAAGGGCTTTCCCTTCTGCCCGGCGCATCTTTCCAAGTGATATAATGGCACGGTCCAAGGCTTTTTCAAGGGCCTGAACCAGGGGTTCAATTTCTTCACGGGGCTCAACAACGGCAACGATTTCCTTAAAGCGGCTCAGCAGACTGATGTCTATTTCGCCGGGAAGATGAAGCTTCTGCTTCATCTTTTTTAAAATGCGATAATAGGTCTCGGCCGATTCAAGATCAAGCGTTAAGCGTTTCTCAGGCTCCGGTGACCCGAAGGTATTGACGGAAAGTTCAATGTGTCCCCTCGAAAATGCGCCCTGGAGCCTCTTCTTAAGCGTGTCTTCAAGGAGCATCAACTGTTTCGGAAGCCGAACAACAACATCGCAGTATCGATGGTTGACTGATCGAAGCGCGAGAACAAAAGAACGATCCTTAACATGTCCTTCCACTCTTCCATACCCAGTCATACTTTGGATCATATCGATACCTTTGGACTCAAGATATAAACGAGAATTATAGCGGGTTAAGTCCAATCTTGTCAATTATCGGACTTGACGGCACTTTCATTCATATGATAATGGTGAGGGGGACCAAAAGAGTGACAGGTGGATGGATCCTGCCACTTAAAACGCCCATGATATAATAAGGCATTATGTCAGATGTGCTTATCATTGAGAAAGCCCGCCGCAGAGCGGCGAGGATTACGCTCGCTAATAAGTGTTCAACGTGGAATGAAAGACTTTCTGTAAAGAGAGTCTCCCAAGGGAAGGTGTTGCTATGACAGAGAAGATCCTCCTGGAAAAAGCAGAGGGAGGCTACATTGTGGCCGACGCGAATGCAGACCCGAAGGGTCCATCAGATCTTTGGATCAATAAGGCTGTTTTCAGCGATTTTGCTTCTGCCATGGAAGAAATTCGGAGAAGACTTCGCGTATCAGACATTATCGCATCACAAGAAGGGAAGCTAACCCTGTAGCATCCCTGTGCGCTCTTCAGGTTCTTTCCTCGGATCGCGGACTGGTTCGTCTTCTTCCAAGGTCTTTTCTTAAAATCCCCTATGGTATTATCTTCTTCCGTCCTCTTGGGCGCCCCGGTTATTCCGCTTCGATTGACATGCCATCGCTTATTTATTAAGCTCCATTACATCTAAATAAAAATATCTCAGACACAGGCGGAAGGGCTGATTGGAGATGAGAAAGAAACCGATTTCAGAAATCTATCATCAGGAAACAAAATACAATGAGGCGGAGATGGAAAAGCATCAAAGGCCTCTCGACTGGGCAAGCACGCCTTCCCCTTTCAAATCCTATCACAGTGACAAGAAAATCGACCTGATGTCTTATCTCCCTTTCAAGAACAATCCTTTCACGGGAGAGGCGATGGCTCCGGTGGGAGAAGAAGCGTATGCCTCTGGCTTGGGACCGATATCCCGGCTCCTTTACTTTACAAATGGCGTGACCGGAATTCTGAAATATCCCCATGGACAATCAGTGGTTCTGCGCGCAGCGCCGACGGCCGGAGGCCTTTATCCAACCGAGATTTATCTTGCGATCCGGAAGATGCCAAAGATAAATGACGGGATCTATAACTTCCAGGTAAAGGATCATTCTCTCGTACCCGTATGGGAAGGGGATTTTTGGGATAAGATCACGCAGTACTGTCTTGGCCATGAAGCCCTTGGCCAGTCAAACCTCCTGATGATCATGACAGCGGTCTACCAGAGAAGCGTCTGGAGGTATCGTGAGCGGGCTTATCGGCGGATTCTTCTGGATACCGGCCATGTTCTTGGAAACGTAATCGCCTACGCCCCCGAAGGGGGGTTTTCCCCCTATCCGATCGGTGGTTTTATTGACCCTTTTTTAAACCACCTCCTTTTCCTGGACGAATCCAAGGAGGGGGTTTTAATGGTAATTGCCTTGCCCCAGGGAAAGAGCCTGGATCCTGATAAGATCAAGTCGACGCCAACGGCAAAATCCCTGAATGAACGGGTGGAAGAAGAGAAGATGCCGGAGCTTTTTCATCGCCTTCATCATACCTCATCTATTCTGCCTGTGAAAAACATGCAAAGGTCGCCTGCCGAGCTTCCGGAAGCGGCACGTCTTGACCTGAGAATGGAGCCTGCGGTCGAGGATATTTCTGTCGGCCTGGAGGAGAAGCGGGCGGTGTTAAACGAGTCCACCCTCATGCCGAGTCTGCCGATCGAATGGAAAGAGGGCGTGGGACATACGATTCTTCTCCGTCGATCAACACGTGTTTTTTCCGGAGAGGCCCTCTTAAAGGATGAATTGGCTTCCATTCTGGAGTACGCTTATCTTCCTCTAAAATTTCGTCCGCCCCCTCTTTTTGATCCATCGCTTCTTGAGACCTACCTGGTGATTCAGAAAGTGGTCGGGTTCGCAGAAGGGATTTACCATTATGCCCCTCTGGAGCGGGCGTTCAGGATGACCCGTCCGGGAGACTACCGTAAGCTGACATGGCATTTTTGCCTGGGACAAACCCTAGCGAGAGACGCGGCCGCCCTGGTGATTCATGTCGCTCACCTCGGAAAGGCCCTGGAGCGGCATGGCGACCGCGCCTACCGGTACCTCCACCTTGATGCTGGCCATATCGGAGAACGGATGAATCTCGCGGCCATCCAGCTTCAATTGGGGGTCAGCGGCATCGGCGGATTTTACGACGATGAAGTCAATGCCCTTCTAGGCTTGTCTCTCGATCAAATTATTGTATATATTACGACCCTGGGGAGACCCCTCGCCGAGGCGAAGGGGTAGCTTTACTAAGGATGGAGGTGAAGGGTATGGCCGAAGTCAAGTGCATGCGATGTCTTCAGACGCGGGCAGAAATTGAAGGGCAGCCTTACGGCGGGAAGGTCGGAGAAGAACTGAAATCGAAGGTTTGCGATGTCTGCTGGAAGGAATGGTATGAGAACTCGATCAAGATTATCAATGAATATAAGCTGAACCTGAGGGACAAAACTGCGCGGGATTTTCTGGCAACGCAGATGAAAATCTTCTTCAAGATGATACCGGCTCCAGCCGAAGGTCTTAAGCTCCCTGAATAGTTACTAAAGAAACCTCTGAATAAGTCATGATTTGATTTTTCGGGGCACTTATGTCCCGCTTCTGCGTTTCAAATCTTGAACACGCATAGTAAGCGTGCGGAGTTAGCGAGCGAATCCCGATTAAAGATCTTTCTCGTTTCGGCTAGAAGAATCCTCGCCTTTTGGGCGTGGTTCTTCTAGATAGCGGGCTATGGCTTCGCGAGAACCATCCTCTGCGTTTTGCGCCTTGAATCGAAACATTTTATCTCCTGAAAATTTTCCCCAGACTTAATCAGAGATTCCCAAGAAATGAAACAGGAAGGACAAGTCCCGGAAAACCGTCGTCGTGCATTGGTGATCATCAAGCGCCTCGAAAAAGCCATTCCCATCCCTGAGACCGCGCTTCACCACAAGAGCCCCTTTCAACTCTTGGTGGCCACGATCCTTTCCGCCCAATGCACGGATGCACGCGTTAATCTGGTTACTCCCCCCCTCTTTCAACGATATCCGACGCCGGACAATTTTTCGAAGGCCCGGCTTGAAGATCTGGAAACCCTCATTCGGACGACCGGATTTTATAGGAACAAAGCAAAGAACATCGTCGGGTGCGCCAAGGCGCTTGTTCACCAATTTAAGGGTCAGGTCCCGAACAGCATGGACGCCTTGCTTACCTTGCCGGGCGTCGGACGAAAGACGGCAAATGTTGTGTTGGGGAGTGTCTTTGGAAAGCCGGCCGTGGTCGTCGATACCCATGTCCGCCGCGTCGCAAAACGGCTTGAACTGACAAAATCAAATTCTCCAGACCAAATAGAGATTGATCTGGGACGGCTCCTGCCCAAGAAAAAATGGACCTCCGGGGCACATCGGATCCTGCTCCACGGTCGGCATGTCTGCACCGCACGGAAGCCCCACTGTCTGGAATGTTCTCTCTTTAAGCTCTGTCCGGCAGAAGAAGAAAAAAGGCGGGCCGTTGAGGGATCTCTGGAGACACGGTGACCCGGCGGGTTGTTCCTACGCTCCCGTAGAAAATAGAACCTCCAAGGCCTCTTCTATGTGGGAGACTCCGACCGTTTCGACTGAATAATCGGCTTCTCCCTCCGTTTGCAAGGTCTCCTCATTCCTTCGGGGAAGAATGCAACGCTTGAATCCTAGCTTTTCCGCCTCCCGGATACGCGGGAGGGCCTGCTGGATGCCGCGAATCTCCCCCGCAAGGCCGACCTCGCCAAAGAGGACTGTCTCCGCGTCGATCGGCTTTTCCCGGAAGCTGGAGCAGACCGCCGCGAGGATTCCAAGGTCGATTGCCGGCTCACTGATCTGAATCCCGCTGACCACGTTGACAAAGATGTCCTGGCCCGATAGTTGAAGTCCCGCCCGCTTCTCCAGGATAGCCAGCAACAGAGAAACCCGGTTGGCATCGACCCCGAGCGCCATCCGGCGCGCCGTCCCCAAGTATGATGTGCTGACCAGGGCCTGAAGTTCGACCAGCATGGGACGCGTCCCTTCCTGCGCGGCAACAACCACTGAGCCCGAGGCATCTCTGGGTCGCTCAGACAAAAAGAGACCGGATGGATTTTCGACCTCGATCAGGCCGGAGCCCTTCATCTCAAAGAGGCCGATTTCATTAGCCGAGCCAAAGCGGTTCTTCACCGCACGAAGGACTCGATAGGAATGGCTTTTGTCCCCTTCAAAATAAAGAACCGTATCCACAATATGTTCCAGGACACGAGGACCTGCGATCGCCCCATCCTTGGTGACATGTCCGATAATAAAAACAGCGACCCCGGCTCGTTTCGCGTAAAACATCAGTTGGGATGCGGTTTCCCGAATCTGTGTCACACTTCCCGGGGCAGAACTGAGCTGGCGGGTATAGATCGTCTGGATCGAGTCGATGACAATTGCAACCGGCGCGAGGGCCTCTGCCTGACTGACAATCTCTTCCAGGGCGGTTTCTGCCAGAACATAAAGATAGTCGGATGAAATCCCCAGACGCTCGGCACGAAGCTTGATCTGCATCGGAGATTCTTCGCCCGAAACATATAGGACTTTTCCGCGACCCTTTCCGATCTGGTTGAGAGATTGCAGGATCAGTGTCGACTTTCCGATACCCGGATCTCCGCCGATGAGTATCACCGATCCGGCGACGACGCCGCCCCCCAGGACCCGGTCGAACTCCCGCGATCCGGTCCTGGATCTCGGTTCGGATGCAATATCGATCTCTGAAATCGGTATCGGCGCATCTCCTCCGCCATCGGCCCGTTCCACAGAGATCCAGCGGTGATCCGCCTGATCCGCCTTTACCGGTTCAACGCGCTCCTCAACGAGAGAATTCCATGTCCCGCAGTCCGGGCACCGACCGAGCCATTTCGGCGATTGATACCCGCAGCCTTGGCAATAAAAAATTGTCTTGATCTTCGCCATATCCCCTCTTTTCTGGCCCCATACTAGTCAAACAATCGTCAAAACGCAATCAGGGCACCCATCTTTGGCTTCGCGGGACCCATTTCTTCAGGGCTGCGGTAACGGCCGCAGCCCTGGCCAACAGTAAGTGTCATGAATCTCGATTATCAGTTTATCGCATATGGCCGGCAACGGAACCTCCGTGTGAGGGCGGTTGGCCAATAACCGGGCAGAAGGACTGAACCTACTTGTCTTGTTTTTTATCCCGCGGGTGAGATACAATTAAGAGTATTCTAAGAATCGTGATTGGATTTTGGGATAAACAGTTGATTCGGAGGGAATGCCATGGCCGAGAAGATTCGGAATTTTATCGGGGGAAAGTGGGTCGATTCCGTTCGTGGAAAAACCTTTGAGAGTCGGAATCCGGCCGATACCTGTGAGCTGTTGGGTCTCATTCCGGATTCAGATGCGGTGGATGTTGATAAGGCGGTTGCCGCGGCACGGGCCGCGTTTCCGGCCTGGCGCGACATGCCTGCCCCCAAGCGGGGAGAAATTCTCTACCGAGCCGCCGAATTACTGGTCAAGCGGAAGAACGCCCTGGGCGAATTGGTCTGCCGTGAGATGGGAAAGATTCTGTCGGAATCGATGGGTGATGTCCAGGAGGCGATAGACATGACCTATTACATGGCCGGGGAGGGAAGGCGCCTTTCCGGAGAGACCGTTCCCTCCGAGTTGCGATACAAGGATGCCAAGTCTGTCCGTCTCTCCATCGGAGTCTTCGCCTTGATCACCCCCTGGAATTTTCCGACGGCCATTCCCTCGTGGAAGATCACGCCGGCCTTGATCGCCGGAAATACTGTTGTCTTCAAGCCTGCGGAGGAGACGCCGATTGCCGCGACCCGCCTGGTGGAAATATTTGATGAGGCCGGACTCCCTCCGGGGGTCCTTAACCTGGTGCATGGTTTCGGAGAAACCGCGGGAGAGCCGCTGGTGCGGCATCCGGAGGTCGATGGTGTCTCCTTCACCGGCTCCAATGAGGTCGGGGAGCGCCTGGCCGGCATCTGTGGAAACGCGCATAAAGATTTTATGATGGAGACCGGCGGAAAAAATCCGATCATTGTCATGGATGACGCCAACCTCGATCTTGCCATCGAAGGGGCCCTTTGGGGCGGATTCGGAACAACGGGGCAACGCTGCACCGCATCCAGTCGGCTGATTATCCAGGAGGGGATCTTCGACCAATTCTTAAAGACCTTTACCGTTCGGGCCTCACAACTCCGAATCGGAAACGGCCTTGATCCCGATATAGAAATTGGCCCGGTGATTAGCGAGATTCAGTACCAGAAGATCCTGAAATATATCGAGGTCGGGAAGGATGAAGGGGCGACCCTGATTCTGGGCGGACATGCTTACGAAAAAGGGGACTGCGCCAGGGGCCTCTTTATTGAGCCGACCATGTTTATCGATGTGAGCCCGAAGATGCGGATTGCCCAGGAAGAGATCTTCGGTCCTGTCGTCTCTCTCATTCGCGTCAGCGATCTCACAGAAGCGATTGAAGTGGCCAACGATGTTTCTTTCGGCTTATCTGCCGCGATCTACTCACAGGATATCAATACGACTGCCATTGCCGAAAGGGATCTCGATACCGGCCTCGTCTATATTAACGCCTCAACGATAGGGGCGGAGATTCAGCTCCCTTTCGGGGGAACAAAGCGGACGGGACTTGGTCCACGGGAGGCGGGCGGCCGTGGCGGCGCGCTCGACCTCTATACCAAATGGAAGGTGATTTACCGTGATTTCAGCGGCACGCTGCAAAAAGCCCAGATGGATGAGTAGAGGCAGGGGGCAAGGAAGAAAAGGGACAAAAATAGCCCTTATCTTTTTGCTGTGTTCTTTGTTCTCCTTTACGGGATGCCTGGGAGAGAGCAATACAGACCCGCCCACTCTCCCCCCCGGCGTGACAAACATTTCGAATAATCCAGGTGTTTCATCCTCTCCCTCTGCGGCGACCATCGGGAATACCCTCTACGTGGTCTGGGCCGAAGGAAATGATGCTGGGATTAACGAGATCTTTCTGGCCCGTTCTGATAACGGCGGCATCAGCTTTAAAACCTTTCAGGTCTCTAATACAGGTAATTTCTCAGGCAACCCGAAAATGGCCCTCTCCTATAATGGGACAAGTAACATCGTTCATGTGGTTTGGGAAGAATTTCTTCCTGCCAAGGCAGAAACCGACATCTTCTATGGACGAGCGGTAGAAGATGTTACGGGCAACCTCACCTTTGAATCTCCTAAAAACATCTCTATTTCAGACCCGATATGTGGACCATCAATAGAGTTCGGCCTCCCCTGTCCTTCGCAGGCTCCTACAATTACGACCTTTGAGGGTCATGTCTTTGTGGCTTGGGTGGAATCAACCTTTTATGTTCCGCCAGACCCTACCTTTCCGGGTTCGACATTTAAGCTCTTCAACTCCGACATCCTGATGGTCAGGTCATCCGACCACGGAGTCAGTTTTCCAGATCCCAACCTGGCTTCACCAGAAATTCTCTCGCTCCCCAACACTGGTTTCGGTAATGAGCAATCCACTTCACAAAACCCGAGCCTTGCGGCCTCAAACGGCCATTTTTTTGTCGCGTGGGAAGACACACCACCGATTGATGGTACATTACCTAAGATCTTCTTCCGGAGTCTTGAGATTGCCTCGTTCGTATTTAACCCTTCTATCGCGAGTTCCGGGGTATCTCTCTCCAATGCTATTGTGAGCTCCAACTTGCCTGGGGTCGCAGGAGGAGGAGACAATGTTTATGTCATTTGGGAAGGAACCGATGCGCAAGGAGGCGACTCAGAGATCTTTTTGAGACGGGCAGAAGGTGTGAATTTAGGCCCTCCCTTTTCTTTCACGGCACCGATCAACATTTCCAACAATGCCGGACGTTCGAAAAAGGGGCGAATTGCCGTTTCGGGACTGGATATTTTTATCAGCTGGGAAGATACCTCCTCCGGTGTTCCGCTTGTCCTCCTCAGGGATTCTGTGGATGGAGGGGTAATATTTGGCGACACACAAACCCTCATCTCTTCCAGCAACACCATTGGTAATACGGCCATCACCGCCTCCGGTAACACCCTTTTGACCTTCTGGGAAGATGCCCTTTTTGGAAACTTCGAAATCTTTTTTTTCCAGCCGGCAATCCTTTTGTAGTCCTTTTCTGGATATCTTCCATGCCCCATTAGGTAATTATCTGGTAAAATTGAAATGTAACGACTCATCACACCCCTCTTCCCCTCCAGGGTGGCGTTTCTGTGGTGCTCGAATCCTCACGTATAACCCATACGCTTCGGTTCTGCGCTCCTCGTGCCTTTCCCTGAAGCAAAATAGTGGCATGCTGAATCGTTACATTAGGAATATCGACCTCTTGAGGCCCCTATGCAAATGAACCTTCTGACGGGCATTGCCGTCAGCATTATCTTTGCGACCCTTTCCGCCCTCGTCGCGAAGCGATTCAAGCAGCCGCTCATCCTCGGTTATATCGTCGGCGGCATTCTTCTTGGCCACAATATGGGCTTTGGTATCATCTCGGATGAAGGCAGTATTGAGATGATCTCAGAGATCGGCCTGATCCTGCTGCTCTTCATTATCGGCCTCGAAATCAACGTAACCAAACTGGCCGCCGCGGGAAAGATGGTCGGCATCGCGGGAACCGTCCAGTTTTTCGGCACAATCCTGCTCGGATTCGGCTTCTTTCACTACCTCGGCTTTTCCTCCGGGATGACAAAGTTCAACATCGGTTATCTGGCCCTGGCCCTCTCCCTCAGTTCTACGATGATCGTCGTCAAAATTCTTCATGACCAGCATGATATCGACTCTCACGCGGGGCGGGTAACGCTCGGCATTCTGATCTTTCAGGATATCTGGGCGATTATCTTTCTGACCATCCAGCCCAATCTCTTAAACCCTGAGATTATTGGCATTTTCAACTCTTTTCTCTCCGCGATGGGCCTTCTCTTCTCCTGTTTTCTGGTCAGCAAGCACATCCTTCCAAAACTCTATGCCTTCATTGCCAAGTCTCCCGAGTTGATGCTCATTACTTCGATTTCCTGGTGCTTCCTGGTCTCCGGAACCGCAAATGCCGTCGGTCTTTCCAAGGAAATGGGGGCCCTTGTTGCCGGACTTTCGATTGCCGCTTTTCCGTACAGCATAGATGTTATTGCGAAAATCACCGGGATACGGGATTTTTTCATTACCCTGTTCTTTGTCTCACTCGGTTTAAAGGCCCCTTCGCTGACCCCCTACCTCGTCATCGTTGCACTCTCCTTAACGGCCTTCGTTCTCGCAAGCCGTCTTCTTACCCTTCTGCCGGCACTCCTGGCCCTGAAGCTTGACCTGCGGACCGGACTTCTGACTTCAATCAATCTTTCTCAAGTCAGTGAGTTTTCGATGGTCATCGTCACCCTCGGATTCTCCTACGGACATGTTAGCGAGGAGGTTGTCCAAATCATCATCCTCAGCCTTGTCCTGAGTTCGATTCTGTCCACCTATCTCATCCTTGCAAAGGAACACCTGGTCAGTTGGGTTGTCTGGCAAGTCAAAGGCCTTTCCGGGCAGAATAAGGAAAAATCGACCCTTCCCATTGCAAAAAAGGAGAAGAAAGGGATTGTTCTTCTTGGATTTTTCAAAGAGGCGAGTCCTTTTCTGCATCGGATCAACGAAGAAATGCCGAGCCTCAAGGATAGCCTGTTTGTGATCGATTTCAACCCTCAGACGCTGGCGCTGCTTAAAAAATACGAGGTTGATTGTGTTTATGGAGACATCGCCCATCCGGAAACCTTAAGACATGCCGGGATCGAAGGGGCAAACCTAGTGATCTCAACGATATCAGACAGCTTTCTACAGGGGACCTCTAATCTGAGATTGCTGAAGCAGGTGAAGATGCTCTCACCCGAAAGCCGTGTCATTGTGACCTCGGACTCATTGCGCGGCGCGCAGACTCTTTATGATGCCGGAGCCGATTATGTTCTCCTCCCCCGCCTCCTCTATGCGAGACACATCTTCGATATTGTCCAGACCTACCTTGTGAATGGACTGGATGCCACGCGCGAATCGCAGATTCAGGACATTTTTAAGGATCCGGTCTCGGAATACCGACCCGACACTGCTGTCCCCAAAATAAGTTGACACCAACCCGGGATTTCTATACGATGTATTATTTGCCCTGCATAGGCGCGTAGCTCAGGGGGAGAGCGCTTGCTTGACACGCAAGAGGTCGGCGGTTCGAAACCGCCCGTGCCTACCATGACGCCATCAGAAGCGTTGCTCTACGAACGCACACGATGTACAGACGGACTCAAGGCATCAGGCGGGACGAGATGATGCCTTTTTTATGTCTCATTCTCCATATGGATTAGAGACAACGGGAATAGCCTATGGCAGAAGTTACCCTTAAATTTAAATCCCATAAAGCGCTTACGGTTGAAAAAGGGATTCCCTTCTTTAAGATCGTCAAAGCGCTTGAAAAGACAAAAGATGTCGTCGGTGTCTGTGTCAATGGCGAACCCAGAGACCTTTCCGCAAGAGTTGAGGGGGATGCAGAGATTGAACTTCTGACTTTTGACGCCCCGGAAGGGGAAGAAATTTACCGGCACAGTTCTTCGCATTTAATGGCCCAGGCAGTGAAAGAGGTCTTCCCTTCGGCACAAATGGCAATTGGTCCGCCGATTAAGGATGGTTTTTATTACGATTTTGATTTTGAGCGGCCCTTTACTCCCGAAGATCTCAAAAAAATAGAGAAAAAAATGAAGGAGATTGTCAAACGTAACCTTCCCATCTCCCGGATGGAGTTGACCAAGGAGGTGGCGATCCAGTTGTTTCGTGAACGGCAGGAACCCTACAAGGTGGAATTGATTGAAGAGCTGGAAGATGTCCAGATCTCGGCCTATCAGCAGGGAGATTTTATTGATCTCTGCACCGGCCCTCATCTTCCCTCCACCGGAAAAATCAAGGCGATCAAGCTACTCTCCAGCGCGGGCGCTTACTGGCGCGGGAGCGAAAAAAACAAGATGCTGCAGCGAATCTACGGAACCTCCTTTTCCAGAAGGGAAGACCTCGATGCCCATCTTAAAAACCTGGAAGAAATCAAGAAGCGAGACCATCGGCGGCTCGGGAAGGAGTTGGACCTCTTCTCGATCACGGACGAGATTGGCGCCGGGCTGGTTCTCTGGCATCCGAAAGGAGCCATCATTCGGAAGACCCTGGAGGATTTCTGGCGGGATGCCCATTTGAAGGCCGGATACGACCTCGTTTTTACCCCCCATATGGCAAAGCTGGATCTCTGGAAGCAGAGCGGCCACCTTGAGTTCTATAAAGAGAACATGTACGCGCCGATGAAGGTGGACAATATCCCGTACGAAATCAAGCCGATGAACTGCCCTTTTCACATCCTGATTTATAAATCACGTCTTCGAAGTTACCGGGATCTCCCTTTCCGTTGGGCGGAGTTGGGAACCGTCTACCGCTACGAACGCTCCGGTGTGCTGCACGGACTGATGCGGGTTCGGGGCTTTACCCAGGATGATGCCCATCTCTTCTGCCGTCCCGACCAGATCGAGGCGGAGATCCTGAAGGTGCTTGATTTCACGACCTTTGTCCTGGGAACCTTCGGTTTTAAAGAATATGAGATCTACCTTTCCACGCGGCCCGATAAATATGTCGGAACCCTCGACCGTTGGGAGCAGGCGACCACGGCTTTGGAAGGGGCCTTGAAGCAGAAGGGACTTCCTTATGAGATTGATCCGGGCGAAGGGGTCTTCTACGGACCCAAGATTGATATGAAGATCAAAGATGCCCTGGGGCGCTCCTGGCAATGCACGACGATACAGGTGGACTTCAATCTCCCGGACCGTTTCAAGATGTCCTATCGTGGCGAGGATGGCCAGGCGCATCAGCCTATTATGATCCACCGGGCCTTGATGGGGTCGATCGAGCGCTTCTTTGGTGTCCTGATCGAACATTACGCCGGGGCCTTTCCGCTCTGGCTTGCTCCGGTTCAGGCTAAGGTCATTCCGATTACAGAACGCCAGAAGGAATATGCCGAGGCGATCAAGGCCCGGCTTCATGAGGCTGGCATTCGGGTCGAGGTTGATCAGCGAAATGAAAAAATGGGACTGAAGATCCGGGAGGCCCAACTGATGAAGATCCCGTATATGCTGGTGGTGGGAGACCGGGAGGCAGAAGATCAGACACTTTCCGTCCGGAACCGGCGTGGCGAAAACAGTCTGATGGAGATCGATGCCTTCCTCAATCAACTCCAGGGGGAGATTGAGGCGCAGAAGATCCAATAGGAAATTTTGGGACTTGATCAGAGAGGAGAAATATTCTATATTGATGGAATTGATGAAGGAGGTCTTTTATCGCTTCTAGGTTAAAGGTAAACAAGCAGATCCGGGTAACGGAAGTCATGGTGATTGCGGCCGATGGAGAGCAGTTGGGCTCCATGACGGTTCTGGAGGGTATTGCCAAAGCGGAGGAGTCTGGTTTTGACTTGGTAGAGGTCGCGCCCACCTCCCGTCCTCCAGTTTGCCGGATAATGGATTATGGGAAATACAAGTATGAACAGAGCCGGAAAGACCGTGCGGTAAAATCCCACCAGAAGGGGGGACATCTCAAGGAAGTGAAGTTCAGGCTCTTTACAGGGGAGCATGACCTCGACTTTAAGGTGAAGCACGCGCAGGATTTCCTGGAAGAGAGAAACAAGGTGAAGGTGACGCTCATGTTCCGCGGAAGGGAAATGCCTTACCGGGAAAAGGGCTGGGCCATCATGACAAAGATACAGGAAAAACTTCAAGACGTGGGACAGCCCGAATACCCGCCCAAGCTGGAGGGTCGGAACATGGTGATGATCCTGGCCCCGAAATCAACAAAGGAGTAAGAATGAAGAATAAAATTAAGACGCATCGGGGCGCGGCGAAACGATTTAAGATATCCGGAACCGGGAAAGTCATGCGCAAGCAGGCGGGGACGCAACATTTACTCGTCCACAAGAGCGGGAAACGGAGGCGGAATCTTCGCGGGGCGGTCCTGGTGTCCAAGGGTGAAGCAAAAACAATTAAAAGACTTCTTCCGAACGGGTAAAGTAAGAAGTAAGCCACACGGCAATTGTTATCGGTAATTTTTAAGGAGAAGTAGAATGCCAAGAGCAAAAGGAGGCCCCAAAACCCGGCATCGGCGGAACGACCGCCTCAAGATGGCCAAGGGATATTTCGGGGGGAAAAGCAAACTTTATCGGTCCGCGACTGAGGCGGTTGACAAATCGCTCCTCTATGCCTATCGGGATCGTAGGACCAAAAAACGGAACTTCAGGCGGTTGTGGATTGCAAGAATCAACGCGGCCGCACGAAGCCACGGTATGACCTACAGTCGCTTCATTGAAGCACTGAAAAAGGCCGGAATTTCGCTCAACCGAAAGGTTTTGGCTGAAATCGCTGCAGGCGATGCCGCCACCTTCACGCAAATCATCGAATCGGTTCAGGCAAAGGCGAAGGCGTAAAAAGATAAACCTGGCCTTCGTCAAAGGCGTCCTCAGGCAGACGATGGCACACCCACACTCTAGATCTTCCGACAGGTTCCTAGATTGCTGAAGTGCTAAGAGCAAAATAAGGCGGTTTTACCCCCTCCCCGGGAAAAAACCGCCTTTTAAGTGTCCTTCTTACCCTGCCTTAAAAAGACCTACAAAACAGGAGTATAGATTTATGGACTTATTGAGCATTATTGCACTTCTGGTGACAATGTCTGCGCTCTTTAGCTACATCAACTACCGATTCTTAAAGCTCCCGATGTCCATCGGGGTGATGATACTTGCCCTGTGTCTGTCCTTTGGTCTTATCCTCACGGAAGCGTTTATCCCTGGGATAGAAGAGAATGCCAGAACCCTCCTGGGGAATATTGATTTCGAGAAATTCCTGATGCGGGGGATGTTGGGTTATCTCCTTTTTGCCGGGGCGCTGCATGTCAATATTAATGACCTTCGGGAACAAAAGTGGATCATCTCAAGCCTCGCAAGTTTCGGGGTCATCGCCTCGACCTTGATTGTCGGATTTTTCACCTCTTTTGTTTTTGACCTTCTTGATCAGGATGTCCCGTTTATCTATTGCCTCCTGTTTGGTTCCCTTATTTCTCCCACCGACCCGATTGCAGTACTCAGTATTTTGAAGGCAGCCAAGGCCCCCAAAGGCCTGGAAACAAAGATTGCGGGAGAGTCTCTTTTTAACGACGGTATTGGGGTTGTGGTTTTCACGGTTCTCCTCGGACTGATTGACGGCAATCATACGCTCGATCCTGGGCATGTGATTCTGTTCCTGCTTGAAGAGGCCTTGGGCGGCGCTGTTCTCGGAGGCCTGCTCGGTTGGATTGCCTACAAGATGTTGAAGTCGGTTGATCATTATCATGTCGAAATTCTTATCACCCTGGCGCTGGTGATGGGGGGATATGAGCTGGCCGCCGCCCTCCATACCTCTCCTGCGATTACGGTGGTTGTGGCCGGACTGCTCATCGGGAACCGGGGGCGTCTCCTTGCCATGTCCGATAAAACGCGGGAACGTCTCGATACCTTCTGGGAATTGGTCGATGAAATACTGAATGCCTCACTTTTTGTCCTGCTCGGTCTGGAGATATTGGTTTTGAACTTTACATTAGGATATTTTGTAGCGGGATTAATCATGATCCCGCTCGTCCTCCTTTCCCGATTTGTGACCGTGAGCATTCCGATTTTTGCTCTGAGGACCTTCAGGACCTTCTCCCCGGGTGTGATAAAGATACTGACCTGGGGAGGATTACGGGGCGGCATTTCTGTGGCATTGGCGCTCTCTCTGCCTTCAGGTCCATCACGCGACGTCATCCTGGTCATGACCTATGCGGTGGTCATCTTCTCCATCATCGTGCAAGGGCTGACGATCAAGAAACTCCTCCCTAAAGAAGAACCACGTATACAAAAGGCTCAGGACATTTGAGATCCAATATTATATAATTCGCTCTGGAGAATCAGTATTCTGAGGGTTCCCCGTTGATATATGCCGTACTTGGAGGCAAGTCAGCATGGCGACCGGAAAGTACAAAGATCTATTAAAATCACTCAGCTTTCAGTCCTTTCTCTGGACCCAGTTCCTGGGGGCCTTTAACGATAACGTCTGCAAAATCGTGGTCTCGATGGTGGCAGTGAACCTGGCGGTCAGCTCTGGTGGAGGAAGTGGAGATCTTCCTCTGGTGGGCGCCATTTTTATTCTCCCATTTTTTCTCTTCTCCGGATACGCTGGTCATCTGGCCGACGTCTACAGTAAGCGGACCGTCTTGGTCATCACAAAGTGTTTTGAAATTGTTTCGATGGGCTTGGCCCTCCTCGCTTTTCTTTCCGGTCGGATTGAATGGATGCTGGGCGTCCTCTTTCTGATGGCCCTTCAGTCGACCTTTTTCAGCCCGGCAAAATATGGCATCCTTCCTGAAATAATACCCGACAATAATTTGTCCCGTGCAAATGGTCTTTTGGAAATGAGCACTTTTCTGGCCATTATTCTCGGGACCTCCATCGGGAGCATGATGTTCGCCGCATGGAAGGACCGACTGTGGTTGATCAGTCTTTTTCTCATCTCCATCGCAGTGGTGGGATCATGGGTTAGTTTTGGTATATATAAGGTCCCGCCTTCGGGTATCCAAAAACCATTTCCACTGAACCCCTGGGGGGAAATTGCCAAAGGCATCAAGCGAATATACAGAGAGAAGGTTCTCTGGCATACGGTGTTGGCCATCTCCTATTTCTGGTTCCTGGGGGCCTTGCTCCAGATGAGCATTATTCTTTTTGGCAAAGAGGTGCTGGTCCTGGATGACTTTTGGGTTGGAATTCTGGGAACCTTTCTGGCCTTCGGTATTGGTGTCGGCAGTCTTGTGGCGGGTCGTCTCTCCGGCGACAAGGTGGAACTGGGGCTTGTCCCCCTGGGATCGATCGGTTTGGGCCTCTTTTCAATCTGGCTGGGGTTGTCTCCACCCTCTTATTTCCAGGCAGCAATGGCCCTCAGCCTGCTCGGATTTTCCGGCGGCCTCTTTATCGTGCCCCTGAATGCACTCATTCAGCAGAAAAGCGGTCGAGAAGAGAAGGGCCGGATCATTGCCACCACCAATTTCATGGACACGGGGGGGATCCTCCTGGCCTCCGCCGCCCTTTGGATTTTTCGTGATCTGCTGCAGGTCCAGGCAGACCGGATTATCATTGTTTTCGGGTTTTTTACACTCCTGGTGACGGTTTACATTCTGAGTGTCCTTCCGGACTTTCTGATCCGATTTGTTCTTTGGCTCCTGACACACACGATCTACCGAATTCGCATCCGAGGTCAGGAACATGTGCCCTTCCGGGGACCGGCCTTGCTTGTTTGTAACCATGTTTCTTTTGTAGACGGCCTGTTGGTGGGGGCCTGCGTACAGCGCTTCATCCGTTTTCTGGTCTTCAGCGGGTTCTTTGAGATAAAAGGGGTGGGGTGGTTTCTGAGGAAGATGAAGGCAATCCCGATCTCGGTGGGTAATCGGAGAGGTGTGGTTCAATCGATTGAACGGGCACGTGAGTCGCTCAAGCAGGGGCATGTGGTCTGTATCTTTGCCGAAGGGGCAATCAGTCGTACGGGGAATATGCTTTCATTCAAGAGGGGATTTGAGCGGATGGGGAAAGATCTTAATGTGCCGATCATTCCCGTCCATCTTGATGGTCTTTGGGGGAGCATTTTCAGCTTTGAAAAAGGGCGGTTCTTCTTCAAATGGCCGCGACAAATCCCCTATCCGGTGACGATCTCTTTTGGCTTACCTCTTCCGGCAAACGCCACGGCGCAAACAGTACGGCAGGCCGTGATGGAGCTTGGGAGCGAGGCGGTCAAATTTAGAAGGGCGAAAGATGATCTCTTGCACTTTAAGTTTATTCGCTCGGCAAAATCCGCCTGGAAGCGGGGCTGTATGTCCGACTCGACCGGAAAGCGCTTGACCTATGGGAAGGCCTTGATCGGGGCCTTCCTTTTATCCCGCAGAATCCGGCGGAAATGTAGGAAAGAAGAGATGGTCGGGCTCATGCTTCCCTCCTCAGTGGGCGGAGCCCTTGCAAATATTGCCACTCTTCTGGCCGGAAAGGTTCCTGTGAATCTGAATTTCACAGCGGGCAAGGAGGCAATCGATTCCGCCGTTCAGCAATGTGGGATCAAGGCGGTTCTGACCTCTAGGGTGTTTGTCGCGAAAGCGAATCTTGAACATCGTGAGGAATTTATTTACCTTGAAGATCTTTTAAAAAAAATGAAGCCCGCCGAAAAAATTGTCCAGGCCATCCTTCTTTATCTCCTTCCGGGGCGATTGATTCAGAAAATCTATTGTCCGGAGAAGTCCGACCCGAACCACCTGGCGACCGTGATCTTTTCGAGCGGCAGCACGGGCGATCCAAAAGGGGTGATGCTCTCTCACCATAATGTGCTTTCAAATGTGGAGTCGCTCGCACAACTCTTTTGGGTGACCCGAAAAGATACGATGATGGGGGTGCTACCTTTCTTCCATTCCTTCGGTTTTACCGGGACCCTCTGGTTCCCGCTCCTCTACGGATTCGGGGCCATTTATCATCCGAATCCGATGGAAGCGAAAAAGGTCGGGGCCTTGGTCTTGCGACACAAGGCGACGATCCTGATCAGCACCCCGACCTTTTACAAGTCCTATATCCGACGCTGCTCGAAAGAAGAATTCAGTTCCTTGCGGTATGCGATGGTGGGTGCCGAAAAGTTAAGAAAAGAAGTCGCCCTGGCATTCAGGGAAAAATATGATCTCAGTCTGCTTGAGGGTTATGGATGTACTGAACTTGCGCCAGTGGTTTGTGTGAATGTCGAGGATGTGCATCATGGACCGGAATTTCAGAAGGATTCGATTCCTGAGACGGTCGGCCATCCGGTCCCGGGCGTTGCCCTGAAGGTGGTCGACCCGGATACGGGCGAGGTCCGACCGGTCGGGCAGGAGGGTTTACTCTTTGTGAAAGGTCCGAACCTGATGATGGGTTATCTCAATCAGCCGGAAAAAACCGCAGAGGTCATTCAGGGGGACTGGTACAACACCGGAGATATTGCCGCTGTAGATGGAGATGGTTTTGTCCGGATCACAGACCGACTCTCCCGGTTCAGTAAAATCGGCGGTGAAATGGTTCCCCACATCAAGATTGAGGAGGTTGTCAGCGGTATTCTTGGAACGGAAGAGTGCGCGGTCTGTGCTGTCCCGGATGAGCAAAAGGGGGAGCGGATCGTCTGTTTTTATGTCAAACCGGAGATGACACCCGAGGCCTTGTGGGGACAACTCAAAGAACAGAACCTTCCAAAACTCTGGTTGCCCAAACGGGAGAACCTCTATCCGGTTGAAGCGCTTCCCGTATTGGGAACAGGTAAACGGGACCTGAGAGCCCTCAAGGCCATGGCACTCGAAGTGGTGGCAGCGCAAGAATAAAACTTTATGCTTCTTTCTCTTCCCCCTCTTTTGAGGGGATTGACATCTGGTATATAAAAATCAATAATGACCAAACGATATCGGGAGTCGAACACGCACCGTGAGCGCAATCTCCGTCTTTTCGGGGCCGGGTCCTTCACTATATTAGAAGAAGTTTTGATCTTATCTCTGGAGTCGTACGAATGTTGAAAGCAGGTTTTGATTTCTTTTCCTGGGGGACAAAGTTTACGGGAGTTTTTGTCCTCTTGCTCGGCTATTTTTCCTATATGGGGGCATTGCCGCATTATATCGAGTTAAGCACTCACTTCAGGCTTCAATATTTCATTGCATCCCTACTTGTAACAGGGGCTTTCTTTCTGCGCCATGAATGGCAATGGCTTGTCTTAGGGTTTATCGCGATCGGAATAAATGGTGTGGGTGTCCTTCCCTGGCATCTCGCCTCTCCAGACAGATCAGTCGCCGGAGAATCTCCCTCCCTTCGACTTTTCCATTCAAATGTCTTGTCGTCAAATAAACAATACTCAAGGCTCATGGCCCTGGTATCTGAAGAGAAACCCGATATTGTTTTTCTTCAAGAAACCAATCAAAGGTGGCTGGATGCATTGGAACCTTTGAAAGAAGACTTCCCTTATTTCTTTTCTTCTCCGGGTTCTGATGATTTGGGGATCGCTCTTTTCAGTCGTATCCCCTTGAGTCAATCAGAGATCATAGATTTAGGAGATCCTATAGCGCCCAGTATCCACATTAAATTCAGCTTCCAGGACAAGCAAATCTCGTTACTGACAACGCATTTGTCTTCTCCAAGGCTGGGGTCGAATTTCCAAGCAAGAAACAGTCAACTTGAACAACTTGCCCGGTTTGCAAAGATGCTTCCTTTACCTGCAATTATTATTGGAGATTTAAACGTCACGAAGTGGTCTCCTTACTATCGGAAATTTGTAAAGGATTCGGGTCTTATCAGTGTTCGTGAAGGATTTGGCCTGCTCCCAACCTGGCCGGTCTTTCTGCCCTTTATGATGATTCCGATCGATCATGGCTTTGTCACGGAAGGCTTAAAAGTGGTGGGTGTAAAGACAGGGAGGAGTATCGGTTCTGATCATTTGCCCTTAATCGTCGATATTTCACTATAGGAGCGCCCCCGACATCACTAACCTGTTATTGTGATCCCTCGGGCCCCTTAAGCCCATTCGGGAGCTTCGTTTTATCGTCCATGATGACTTGATCCAGTTGGTCTTGCGTGAGACCTATGGACTCACTCAAGAGAGCATGGCGAAGGTCTGTTTCCCTGAGGTCGGCGCCGCTGAGGTCGGCGCCGCTGAGTCTTGCCCCGGTGAGGATTGCGCCCCTGAGATCCGCCTTGGTGAAGTTTACCTTTCTGAAATCCGCCCCGCTCAGCCTCACGCCCGCAAGCCTTGCCTCGCTAAGGTCGGCGCCAATAAGGTCCGCATAAAAAAGGTTGACCCCGCTTAAGTCTGCTCCGCGAAGACGGACTCCCCTGAGATCCGCATTAAAGAGGTCTGTATCCAAGAGGACCGCGCCACTGAGGTCTGCTCGGCTGAGCCTGGCTTCTTTGAAGGTGGATCTGGTGAGGTCTGCATCGACAAGTCTGACTTCCCTCAGATCCGCCTTATTCAGTTGGGCCTCTCTGAGGAGGGCTCCGCTGAGGTCTGCATTAAAGAGCATCGCTTGATTGAGGTTGGCTCCAATCAGTCTTGCCCTGCTGAGGTCTGAGTGACTAAGATTTGCCTGACTGAGATCTGCGCCGCGAAGATCCGCTCCGCTGAGATCAAGGCCGCTGAGGTCCATCTCAGACAGATTGATTTCAGCAAGGTCGTCTTTGAAAAAAATGACAATCTCCCGGAGGGCCTTCACCCGTTCCGCAGTAATCCTCTCGGCGCAAAAGAAAGAACAAAAGATCGAAGCGGGATTGAATGGTTTTGGCCCCTGCGGACGGGGCATTCCCAGGGCTTTGGGGATGAGGCCTTTGGCCTTGTTTGTATTTTTTCCCTCAAGGTGGGCATAAATTTCACCGGCCCGCGCCTCGAAACGATCCATCCGGCTTTCATGTTTCTGGAAGGCCATCCCAAAGAGGACCAAATAAATTCCGGTACCCCAAAGAATGCCCGCGCTTACTCTTTTCCGTGTTGAGGTTTTATTCTTTGTCACAGAAGCCTTTGCTCTCTGATTTTTGAAATGAGATGGTCGTCATGGACCGGACAAGTATGACCGGGTCTTAGGTATTTTTTAGAAGCAAACAGGCTAGGGTATTGGAGTCTCCCTAAAGTCCCTCGATGGCTCGAGCATCTTGTCGCAGGCCAGTCATCAGGATATCGATTTCTTTTTCGATGACGGATGTGTTGACCGGGCCTTTCGTTATCCCCTGCACCAGTTTTCGGATTTTATCAAGCCGTTCTTCATGTTCCACCGCACGGGCTTCTCCCAGCGTTTTCACGATTGCGTTCCGAAGCCCCGATTCGCGATAGAGACGGGATTGGGCCGTCATCACCTTTGTGGCTGCCGATGTCATACGTTTTTTCTTCCATCCTGAGAGGGCCTTCTTGAGTGCAATTTGAATTTCTTCTACCACCGGGAGCCAGCTCTGACCGGCGATATTGGTCAGGTCTTTCCCGGTAGCCGTTTTGGCATTGAAGGTAAGGTGGACGACTTCATTCGGCTTTCCGATCTCGACATGTTTCGACCCCTTTGCTGATTCTTTAGGGGTGAGGCTTGGATGCCAGGTCTCCACCTGATAGCGACCGAGCGGGATGTCTTTTATCTCAAAGTGTCCCGCGGGGTCGGTCACGGCATAAAAAGAAGAGGGAGCGACATAAATCAATCCGTTCATGACCGGGTGGAGCTTGCATCGGAGCGGTACAATCCCCCGATTTTTTAGGATGACCTCCTTGATGGTATTGGGGAGGTGGAGGCCGATATCGAAGGGATTTGATGGGCTTCTGGAGTGGACATTGTGCATCGTGTCGTCAAGATTTTCAAAGAAAAGTGTCGTTCCCACCGGAACGACACTAAAAGATGGAGAAAACTGACGCCTTTCCTGGATGATGGTCTTTCTCGTGGGAATTATGGAAAAGGGTTTTCCATTTTTGCCCAAGAGGTAGACCACCGCATTGGTCGTGGCAATTCCGTTAATGGTGACTTTTCCGGACAAGCGTCCTTCCACCCCCTCCGAACTCGCATCTGAAGGAAGGACAAAGAAAGACGCCAGGAGGGTCATCCAAAACAGGGGGTTTTTATGGAATGGAATAGTCTTGGTCATCGTTTAAAGGATATTGAATTCGATTTGCTCTGTCAATGTGTCCAGTCAGATCAAGGACAAAGGGGATAGGTGTTCCCTCTCCGGGAGAGACCCACTATTCCTTTGTACCCGTTAAATCACCTGAAACTCCTAAAAAATGAATGATCCGATCTTTGAGTGCGTCGCGTGTTTTTCTGAAAAGGGCAAGTCTTTCTTCCTTATTCCCTGAGGCTTGTGCGGGGTCGTCAATCGGCCAGTGTTCCCTATGAATATGAGACGGGGTGGCGGGGCAACGGGCTTCCGCATTTCCACAAAGGGTAATGATGCAGTCGGCCTGATTTAGAAGGGAGGAGTCGAAATTTTTTGAGCGATGGTCCCGGATATCGATGCCGATTTCATCCATGACCGCGATGGCAAGAGGGTGCAGTCCCTTAGGATCCATTCCGGCGCTCAGCGCTTCGATGGTCGTCTTGACCCCTTTGGCCAGATGACGCGTCAGGCCCTCGGCTATCTGACTTCGCGCAGAATTTCCGGTACAAAGGAAGAGGATCTTTTTGGGCACATCAATTCCGATTAAGGTGTTCGATGGCTGATATTTTCGGAAAGGCCAGGATAAACCTGGAGCCTTTTCTCCTCTCACTTTGAACGACCACCTTCCCTCCATGGGCCTCGACGACCTGTTTGACAATGGCCAAGCCGAGGCCGGTGCCGCCGAGTTCACGGGATCGAGTTTGGTCCACGCGGTAAAAGCGCTCGAAGATTCGGGCGTGTTCGTTTTTAGGGATGCCAATGCCACTGTCTTCGATTCTAATTCGGATGTTGTTTTGTTCTTCGACGGCGTGAATTTTAATCTCGCCTCTTTCCGGCGTATACTTGATGGCATTGTCGATGATGTTGGTCAGGACCTGGTCCAGTTTTTCCGGATCCACCCATATCTGAAGGTTTGTAGGCACAGAGACGGTGAGGCGCAAATTCTTCTTTCGGACAAGGGGGTTTAATAAAGTGATATTTTTTTGAATGCAGTCCAGTAGGGAGATCTTTCTGAGCCGGACCGGATCAAGGCCAGACTCGATCCGGGAAAGTTGGAGAAGGTCCAGAATAATATTTTCCAGCCGGGTGCTATTTTTTTCGATGATGTCAAGGAAGGACTTTGCCTGCTTAGGGTCTACTACGGTGCCATCAGAGAGGGTCTCGACATATCCCTTGATGAGCGAGATCGGTGTGCGCAGTTCGTGGGAGACATTGGCTACAAAATCTTTCTGGATTTGCTCCTGCCGTTTGTTTTCGGTAATGTCATGAAAGACCAGCGCGACGAAGTGATGGGGAGCAAAGTCGGCCACGGAGGCCTGGACTTGAAAATATTGCGGCGGAGGGCCTTCCAGTGCAATCGCTCTCGAGAGGGAGCGGCCCGTGTGAATCACTTCTTTGATCATTTCGTTCAGAGTATGGTGTCGGAGGTGTTCATAATAATGTCTCCCGGACAGGTCCGTAGATGAAAGACCGAACATCTTTTCAAAAGAGGCGTTGGTCAGAACCACTTCCCCTCTTCCGTCCAGAACCATGACGCCTTCAACCATCCCAGAAAGGATTGCGACACTTTTTGCCTTGTCACTGGAGAGTGTTTCGATCTTTTCCTGTACATTGGCGGTCATCTGGTTGAGGGCATTTGCAAGTGCTTCCATTTCATCGGTTCGGTGGATCAGGGTAGATGCGCCTGTTTCTCCTTGTAGAAATCTCTGAACAAAGAGGGTAATTTGACGAAGGGCTGCTGAACGCCGGCTTGAGATAAAGAGGCCGAGCAAGAGGGAAAGGCTTAGAGACGCGGCTGAAGAGAGGAGGAGAAAGTCCAAGAAGGATTTCTTCTGCCCGGACAGATCAAAAAATAATAAAAAGAGACCGTTCATCAGGACAAAGAGAAGGACTGCCAGGAGGATAAAGGGAGCAAGCGATTTCAAGAGTAAGAGGCGGAAGGTCGGAACATCCTGTAGGGATTTCTGGCCTCGGGTCTGCCGTGACAGATTGGCGTCAGCCGGATTTGTTTGTTCACTGTTCATCGGTCAATTTATATCCAAGAGACGGAAGGGTTTCAATGGTCTTTGAAAGAAAAGGAATTTTCTCACGCAGACGTCTGATATGAACGTCTACCGTCCGGGTGGTGCCGAAGTAATCGTAGCCCCAGATGGACTTCAACAAAAAATCCCGTGTCAGAACCCTTCCTTTTTTTTCAAGAAGAAGCTCCAGGAGTGAAAATTCCTTGGCGGTCAAGACGACCTTTTTCCCCTCTACCTTGACCAAATGTCGGGCCGTATCCAGCATAAGATGTTGGTAGTGGTAGACGGCCTCCTCCCCCTCGCCTTTTGATCTTCTCAAGAGGGCCTTGACCCTGGCCATCAATTCTCTCGGCGAGAACGGTTTTGTGACATAATCATCCGCGCCCAGCTCCAGGCCGATCACCTTGTCGCTCTCATCGGCCCGTGCCGTCAAGAGGATCACGGGGAGAGAGGCCGTTTCGGCACGGCTTCGCAGTTGTCTACAAACATCAAGCCCCCCCACTCCCGGCATCATCACGTCGAGGATGACAAGAGAAATCGCTTGCGCGGCAATCTCCTTGAGGGCCTCTGAGCCGTTGGAGGCGCAAACCGGGATGAAGCCTTCTTGTTTCAGGTGATACGCGACCAATCTTGTTAGGTCAGCTTCATCATCGACGATCATGATGATTTGCGGCATTGTGTCATCCCTCCGACGACAGGATTGTAGCACAGGTCCCACTTTTCCGACAAACGACCCAACACCCGTGATTGAGATTCGCTCCCTTGCTCATTTGACCCGATGAATCAATATCCTCTATAATCACGTCCATTTCTATGTGGTGAAATCCTGAATCGTTACATTTTTTAATCCGGTGGAGAAGAGATGTCTTTTGTTTGTGTGGCAAGGCTAGATGAAATCCCTGACGGCTCGGGAAAAATGATCGAGATTGATAATCATGAAGTCGCGCTCTTCCGCCTGGATGGCGAAATTTACGCAATTTCCAATGTCTGTCCGCATCAGGGCGGCGCCTTGGCAGATGGCAAGGTCTGTGGCGAACAGGTACTCTGTCCCTGGCATCAGTGGCGCTTTAACATCAAGGATGGCACGTCTCCGCTCAGCCCGAACTTGAAGATCAAGACCTATCCGGTGAAGCAGGAAGGCGATCAGGTTTTGATTTCCATCTCCTGAAGATTACCCGCCTGGGCCTGGGGCCAGGATCAGTTTTCCGAAGAGATCTCTTGATCCCATCTTTTCCTGGAGGATCCGTGCTTCGGAAAGAGGATGGACTGAATCGATAATCGGGCGAAGTTTTTTTTCTCCCACGAGATGTGTGATTTCCAATAATTCGGCGCGCGTTCCCATGAGGGCGCCCATGAGGGTGAGTTCCCTGGAGAAGACGTAGCGAAGGTCGAGGTCAACCCTTGGACCGCTCGTTGCCCCGCAGGTGACCAGTGTTCCGCCCTTTGCAAGTGCACGGAGGCTCCAGTCGAATGTTGCAGGGCCGATATGCTCAAAAACGACATCGACTCCCCGTCCGTCCGTGATTCTCAGGACCTCTTCTGAAAAGTCGTCTCTTGAATGATCAATGACAAAATCGGCCCCGATCATCAGGGCCTGATCCAACTTCCCTTCTGTTCCCGCGGTTGCAATCACGCGTGCCCCTGCCAGTTTTCCGATCTGGATTGCCGCACTCCCCACGCCGCTTCCGCCCGCTAAAACCAGAAGGTCTTGTCCGGGCTGAAGCCCGGCCCGTTTAATGAGCATATGCCAGGCGGTCAGAAAAGTCAGCGGAAAGGCGGCGGCCTCATTATAGGAGATCTCATTCGGGATCGGGATGAGATTGGATGCCGGGGCCTTGGTGAACTCGGCGTAGCCGCCATCGCATCCCGCCCCAAAGATCCGGTAGTGTTCGCAGAGGTTATCCCGGCCTGCAAGGCAGGACGGACAGCGAAAGCAGGAGAGTCCGGGTGCGATCAGAACCTTGTCCCCCTTTATAAATCCTGTCACCCCTTCACCTACATGGTCGATCATTCCGGCGACGTCACAACCGGGGATATGGGGGAGATTGATATGGTAAGTTGGGATCCCCCCCCGGGTCCACAGGTCGAGATGATTGAGGGCGCAGGCCTTGACCTGGACGATGACCTCACCCGCACCGGCAACCGGTAAGGGCGCGTCCTCATAAATGAGTATTTCGGGACCGCCAAATTGATGAAAACGAACCGCCTTCATCAGGATATCCATGCCTCCATCGGAAGGTCGGACATGTTGAGCGATTTCCCATGAAAGGACGCGTCTGTTGAAACGGCCAGATAGTGCAGCGCCTTGGCAACCTCGCCTGGGTCCTGAAGGCCGGTGGGGTCCTCCTTCGGATATGCGGCTGCACGCATCTTTGTACGCGTTGCACCTGGATTGAGAGTGGTGACGCGAATCTGAAAGGGAGCAACTTCTTCCGCCAGGGTCTGCATCATGCCCTCCAGTCCGAACTTGGAGACGGCATAGGCCCCCCATCTGGCGCGGCCCTTCCGCCCGACACTGGATGTGATCGAAATGATGGTGCCGGTGCGGCGGGGGATCATGGTCCTGACGACGGCATGGGTAATCAGGAAGGTGCCGTTCAGGTTGATTCGAATGACCTCCTCCCAGGCCTCGGGCCTATAGGTTGCAATCGTTTCCGAGGGGCCGAGTACCCCGGCGTTATTGACAAGGATATCGATGTCCCCAAGATCAGAGATGATTTGGGAGACCATGCGCTGTATCTCCCGACGGGAAGAGATGTCGGCCCGAAAAGGAAGGACCCGTCCCCCCTCTTCCTCGATTGCCTTCGCGGTTCCGACCACTTCGCCTTCACTCCGCGCGCAGAAGGCAACTTTTCCGCCTTCTGCGGTGAAATGTCTGACTGCTGCCCGGCCAATCCCCCGACCTCCACCTGTGATAAGAATAACTTTATCTTTAAGGGAGATCAAAAGAATAGTCCCTCCAGCCACTTGAACAATCCCTTCTTGCAGGATTCTTCCGGCTCTGTTCCTTCGATAAAGGGGACTTCTTTTCCATCCTCCCGGCAGACCTGTCCTTTTTCATTGATGCTGCGGAAAATAATTCCGGATGGAACAAGAAAATCGTTGTCCGGATCTCCGGTATCGGCTTTTTTCATAAATTCTGTCCAGATCGGCAAGGCCGCAGAGGCCCCGGACAACGCACCGCGCTGGTTTTGATCAAAGCCGACCCAGACAACCGTGACGAGATCGGGGGTATACCCGGCAAACCAGGCATCCCTGCCATTGCTTGTCGTCCCGGTCTTTCCCGCGGCCGGCTTGTCAAAACCGAGTCGTCTGACGCCTTGGCCCGTTCCCGATTCGACCACCCCCTGAAGCAGGTGTGTCACGAGATAGGCGGCTGGCGCGGAAACCCCCCTGGCGGAGTCGTCTTCTTCCTTCTTTTCCAGGTCAAGGGGAAGTTCGGCTGGATCGATCACTCCCAGGAGAAATTGGGGGGGGGTTTGAACCCCATGATTGGCCAGAGTGCTATACGCCATGCCGATTTCAAGGGGAGAGACCTCCAGACTTCCGAGGGCGAGGGAAGGAATGGCAGCAAGGGGACTGTTGATGCCGACTTTGAACGCCGTCTCCATAATTTTTTCGAGTCCAACCTCTTGTGAAAGGCGGACGGTGGCTGTATTGAGCGAACGTTCAAGCGCCTCCTGGAGGGTGACCGGGCCGCTGTATTGTTTGTCATAGTTTTGCGGCGACCACTCCTTTCCCCCGACTTGAAGGGTAATCGGGGCATCATCCACGAGGCTGATCGGCGTATAGGGCAGGCCGCCCGTTGCGGCCTGCTCAAAAGCGGTTAGATAAACTATCGGCTTAAAGAGGGAACCCGGCTGGCGCCGGGCCTGTGTCGCCCGATTGAACTGACTGACCCCGTAATTTCGTCCCCCCACCATGGCACGGACCGCACCGCTTCCGGGATCAATCGCGACCAGGGCTCCTTGAATCTGTTTTTTCGGATCGTCGCGTTTCAGGCGGGGTTTCCGATTCTCCAGCGCGGCGAGCCCTGTCTGAAGGGCCTCGTCTGCAATGCGTTGCAACTCCACATCAAGTGTGGTGAAGATCTGAAGTCCGCCGGAGATCAGGACGCGCGGCGAATAAAGGTCTGCCATCCGTTTTCGTATTTCATCGACAAAGTAGGGGGCCGCATTGAGCCGCTGTTTTGGCTTCCTCCCTGAAACCTTTTCGGCCCGGGCCTCCATATAGGCCTGGAGATCAATCTTTCCTTCGGAAAAGAGATTCTCCAGAACCAGGTTTCTGCGCCGGACTGCCCTTCGGATATTTTTTTTGGGTGAATAGACATTTGGAGACCGGATAATCCCGGCCAGGAGGGCCGCTTCTCCCAAAGAGAGTTCTGAGGGCCGCTTCATAAAATGGGACATCGCCCCCTGTCCGACGCCATAGACTCCCATGACGCCGTTTTGACCAAAGTAAATCTCGTTGAGGTAGGTCTCCAGGATCTCTTCTTTTGAATAACGCCTCTCCAGTAGGAGAGCCATCAGGGCTTCATTGGCTTTTCGTCGCCAGGTGCGATCGCTCGCCAGGTAAAAATTCTTTACCAGTTGCTGGGTCAGGGTGCTCCCGCCCTGGACGATCTTTCCCGCTTTGAAGTTAATCCATGCCGCCCGCAGGATGCTCTTGAAGTTTATTCCGTCGTGATCAAAAAACCTTCGATCCTCCATGACCATCACGGCGTCTATCAGGCTTTGGGGGATTTCTTCGATCCGGACGAGTCGCCTCTCCTCCCATTCCGATTCATAGAAGCCGCCGATGACCTCGGGTTCGATCACGGCAAAATCAATATCAAGGGCCAGGGTCAGGTCCATGATCTGATCGATCTTCTTGCCTTCTGAAAAGCTCAGACGGATAGGGAAACCGCTCTCGACATGGTCCGGATAGGCAAATTCGTGGAGGTAGATCTGCATTTCCTGATTATTGGAGAAGAACTCGCCTGGATTCCGAACCGGGGCATTGACGGGGTGGTAGGACAGCCGCTTCAGACGGGAGGACAGGCCTGTAAGCTCTATGTCGACCCCTGGTGAAAGGATAAAAGGGGCGGAATAGATCTTGGAGGGAAGTTTCCAGCGCTGACCTTCAAATTTTTTAACAACGAGGTCGTCAAGAGAAAAGAGGTAAAATCCGGAGGACACGAGGAAAAGGAGGGACAAAAGCGGTATAAATACGAGGATGAATCTCTTCTTGCCTTTTCTCATTATAGACAATATACTATAAAAACCTCATTTTTTCAATGGAATATCCTGAATCATACCCTATATTAAAGGAACCTCGGAATAAGTCATGAATTATTTTTTCAGGGCAAAAATGTCCCGCTTCTGCGTTGCAAATCTTGAAAATAGCAGGCTATTCTCTACGACTTGCGCCTTGAATCGAAACATTTTATCTCCTGAAAAACTCAAACCAGACTTATCAGAGGTTCCTAAAGATGCTGTGCCCTTGTGGAAGGAGGACTCCTATGATGCCGTCACGCGCGATCGAGGAGAAAGGCAGGTTGAGTGAACAAGGTTTATCGACCCAAAGAAATTGAGCCACAGTGGCAGCGCTACTGGCGGGATCATCAGACCTTCAAGGTTTCCGAAAAGTCCGAACGTCCCAAGTATTATGTCCTTGAGATGTTTCCCTATCCTTCGGGCCGGATCCATATGGGGCATGTCCGGGTTTATGCGATCGGAGATGTGATTGCCCGCTTCAAGCGGATGCAGGGATACAATATCTTCCATCCGATGGGATGGGATGCTTTTGGCCTTCCCGCAGAGAATGCCGCAATACAAAAAAAGACGCACCCGGCGGTCTGGACCGCCCAAAACATCGATTACATGCGATCCCAGCTCCAGAAAATGGGCCTTTCCTACGATTGGGAAAGGGAGATTGCCACCTGCCGACCCGACTACTACCGTTGGAACCAATGGCTCTTCCTTAAGATGTTGGCGAAGGGGCTGGCCTATCGAAAAGAGGCCTCGGTCAACTGGTGCCCCGACTGCGTGACCGTTCTGGCCAACGAACAGGTGATCGATGGGCAATGCTGGCGCTGCGATACCGCCGTGACGCAAAAGACCCTGACACAGTGGTTTCTCCGGATCACGGACTACGCGGAAGCGCTCCTCTCCGGCTGTGACCGTTTGACAGGCTGGCCGAAACGGGTCCTGCTGATGCAGAAAAACTGGATCGGCAAAAGCACGGGGGTGGAGGTCCAATTTCAGCGTGCCGACGGGTCTGAAGCCTTAAACATCTTTACCACCCGGCCCGACACCCTTTACGGCGTCACCTTTATGAGCATCGCCCCGGAGCATCCCCTGCTCCCTTCACTTATTTCCGATAAACCTGAAAAAAAATCGGTGGAGGCCTTTATCGCAAAGGTGAAGGCGCAGGACCTTACCCTGCGGACGGACAATCAGGAAAAGGAGGGGGTCTTTACCGGTGCCTATACCCTGCACCCCCTCACGCAGGAAAAGATCCCGATCTGGGTGGCCAATTTTGTCCTGATGGAATATGGCACGGGGATTGTCATGGCAGTCCCAGCGCATGATCAGCGTGATTTTGAGTTTGCCCGAAAATACCAACTCCCTATTCGCCTCGTCATCCAGGACCGATCCGAATCACTGAGTGAACCGCTTTCCGCCGCCTATACCGAAGCGGAGGGCCGCTTGGTCCATTCCGATCAATTTACCGGTCTCTCTCCAAAGGAGGCGCAGGAAAAGATCGCCCACTTTGTTCAGGAAAAAAACCTTGGACAGGCGAAGGTTCACTACCGGCTTCGTGACTGGGGCATCTCCAGGCAGCGTTATTGGGGAACCCCGATCCCGATTCTTTATTGCGACCACTGCGGGACGGTCCCGGTACCGGAATCCGAGCTTCCGGTGACTCTTCCGGAGGATGTCCCCTTTGGCGGAAAAGGAGGTTCTCCTCTTGCGGAGAGCGAGCGCTTCCTGAACGCGGTCTGCCCGCTTTGCCAAGGGCCCGCGCGGAGGGAAACCGATACGATGGATACCTTCGTCGACTCCTCCTGGTATTTTTTACGATACACCTCGCCGCAGGAGACAAGGGCACCGATTGATTCGGAATTGGCCGATGGATGGACGCCGGTGGATCAATATATCGGGGGGATTGAGCATGCCGTTCTTCACCTCCTCTATGCCCGCTTCTTCACGAAGGTCATCCACGATCTCGGCCTGATCAAGGTTGATGAACCCTTCAAGAATCTTCTGACCCAGGGGATGGTGATTAAAGACGGGGCGAAGATGTCCAAATCGAAGGGGAATGTGGTCGATCCGGATTATCTCATAGAGGCCTATGGAGCGGATACCGCGCGGCTTTTCTCCCTCTTTGCCGCGCCCCCGGAAAAGGATCTTGAATGGAGTGACGATGGGGTGCAGGGAGGGTATCGCTTTCTCCAGCGGGTCTGGCGGATTGTCTGCGATTTTAGCGAATCCCCCTGGGCGTGTCCCTCTTCTGGAGCGCTTGATTTTTCGGGGGCCTCTGAGCGCATTAAATCACTACGTCGGAGGACCCATCAGACCATCCAGAAGGTCACGGAAGATCTGGAGCGGTTTCAGTTTAATACCGCCATCGCCGCGCTCATGTCCTTTTACAATGACCTCTCCCGCGATCAGGCCCTGCCGGAGCCGACGAAAGACGAGGCCCCTCTTTACGCGGCGGCCTTCTCTGAAGCGATCAGGCACCTGGTGCTTCTTCTTTCTCCATTCGCCCCGCACCTTGCCGAGGCGCTCTGGGAGACCTTGGGGAATGCTCCCACGATCCTGGATGTCTCCTGGCCTGCCTACGACCCCTTTCTGGTCAAAGGGGAAACCGTTGAGGTGGTTGTCCAGGTGAATGGAAAGGTTCGAAACCGGTTTTCCGCACCCGCCGGTCTGGAAGACGATGTTTTGCGAGAACGGGCGCTTTCCGATCCCAAAACAGAGCGTTGGACCGCGGGGAAGAAAATCAAGAAGGTGATTGTCGTGAAAGGAAAACTGGTGAACATCGTTTTATGAAGCAGGCAAACTCCTCATCATTTCTTTATTTCACCCTCTTCCTTCTGGTTGCCCTCCTTTCGGGGTGCGGGTACCGGGAAGGCAGAGGTCATAGTGTGACGGATCTCAATCGTGCCGGAACCCCGGGAAGTCCCCTACAAACGATTGCAATGCCTCTCTTTGAGAACGCCACTTTTGAGCCGCTCCTTGAAAAGCGAATGAGTCAAATCTTTAAGGAGACCTTCATTTCAAGAGGATGGGAGGTGAGCAGCGATCCGGGACGTGCTGATCTTGTCCTGAAAGGACGAATCAGCCGTTATTCACGCGCGCCGGTTTCTCTGAATCTTCAGGGGCAGGCGCGGGAGTATCGCATTCAGATCAGGCTTGAGTTTAATCTCCAGCAGGCAGGGGAAAGATTTGCTGCAAGGGATGAAGAGAGCGCGGAATATATTGCACGATCCGATACGAAGGTCTCACGAAGTGCTGAGGATCGCGCCATCAGAGAGGCGGGACGAAAGATGGCGGAAAGGATGGCGGATCTGCTCCTGACCCGTGTCATCCCGGAGAAGGGGGAAAAGATCGACCCATGACGATTCAAGAGGCCATACGAAATCTCGACAAGGGGCAATTCTCGCCTTGCTATCTCCTCGCCGGCGAGGAGCCTTTTTTGATCCAGGCCCTCCTGCGGCGGTTTCGGGAAAAAGTCCTGGACCCGGACGCAACAGATTTCAATCTAGACCAGTTTCGGGGAGAAGCGGTTACCCCGGAAGAGGTGATCCTTATTGCCCAGACCTTTCCCCTGTCCAGTCCGCGGCGGCTTATTATTATTCAGGACGCGGACCGGATCAAGGACGACCTGGAACAATTTTTGGCCTACCTGAGCCATCCCTCTGAGACCACGGTTCTTGTCTTTTCCGCCGCGAAACCGGATATGCGGAAGAAGCTGTTTTCTACCCTGAAGAAGAAGGCGATTCTTATCAACTGTGCCCGTCTTCGTGAAAGAGAGATCCCTGCATGGATCACCCAGGAAGGCCGGAAAAAAGGGCTCCATTTTTCCGAAGAGGCCCTCTGGTATATTCAGGAACGTCTTGGAAATGATCTCTTTCTGATCCAGCAGGAAATCGAGAAGATCTTTCTCTACGTTGCTGTAGAAGATCAGGACAGGGTAGGGACAATTTCCAGTAAAACCGTTCTGGAGGTCATCGGGAGCGGAAAAAGCCATTCGATCTTTGATTTGACCGCTGCCGTCAGCGATAAGGATTGCGGAAAGTCCCTGCGCCTCCTGAGCGAACTTCTTGCTGAAAGAGAGCATCCCCTTTTTATCCTGACCATGCTGATCCGGCAATGGCGGATGATGGCGATTGCGAAAGAAATGGTCAACTCCGGCGCGTCGTCATCTGCAGTACGGGGCAAGATCCGGCTGCCGCCGAGCCTTCTTGCTCCCTTTCTCCGGGAGTTAAAGAAATGGCGTCCGGATGAGATCCAGTGGGCCTTTGAGTTATCGCTTGCCGCTGATTCTCAGTTGAAGGGAGGCACAATGTCACCCACATTTGTTCTGGAAGCAATACTCCTGGACCTTTGCAGGACGGACCGAACCGTATACCCTGGTGAAGGATACGCGCCACGGTTTCAGGCTTCTTTTTAAGTTGCGTCTGTTGAAGGAAGAGAAATCTATTGTGATGATGACGGACTATTCAGACTCTTTTTCTTTTGGGGATGCCACGGGGGTTGAAAGGACAGTATTCACCTTTTCCGCAAGGCGGGAAATCTTACGCGAGGCCCTCTTGTTCGGGATAACCCCCTTGGAAGCGGCCCGATCCAGGATGGAAGTTGCATGATGAAACGAGGTCTTGACCGCATCGGTATCTTTTTCAGAGATCGCCTGTTGGACCTTCTTGACGGCGGTTCGGATGGAAGAGATGACGGAGCGGTTTCTGTCTCTCTTTTTGACTGACTGCCGTTCTCTTTTTAGCGCGGATGGGTGGTTGGCCACAGTAAATCCTCTTGATAAAGTGAACGCTCTTTCTAGCATACCAAATGATGAAAAGTCAAGAAGAAAGCCCATCCTCCTCGGGTGATGCTGAAAAAGGGATTGCCGTCTCCGCTGGCATTGTGGCCCTTGGGACCTTTACCAGCAGAATTCTCGGATTTGTCCGGGACATGGTTCTGGCGAATATCTTTGGAGCCTCCCTCGTTGCAGACGCATTTTATGTTGCGTTTCGCATTCCGAATCTTCTCCGGGAACTCTTTGCTGAGGGTTCGATGTCTGCGGGATTTATCCCGGTTTTTACCGAATATCTCACAAACAAAGGGAAAGAAGCGGCAAGGGAACTTGCGCGTTCCGCCTTTACAGTCCTTGTCCTTGCTCTTGCGGTCATCGTTTTAGTGGGTATTTTATTCTCTCCGCAAATCATATCCGCCATTGCGCCGGGCTTTCTGGGAGATCTCCAGAGATTCGAACTCACAACGGGATTAACACGGGTGATGTTCCCTTTTCTCTTCTTCATTTCACTTGCCGCTCTGGCAATGGGGATATTGAACAGCCTGAGGCTCTTTGCACCTCCGGCCTTTTCTTCCGCCTCCTTCAATGTTGTTAATATTGGCGTTCTTATTGGATTGACCCCCTTGCTTGATGAGCCGGTCTACGCCGCGGCCATTGCCGTCACTTTGGGGGGGGTGGCTCAGTTTTTGATCCAGGTGCCAACGCTCTACCGGGAAGGATTTGCGCTTTCGTTTAAAAGGCCGTTCCTTCCCTTGCATCCCGGAGTGGTTCAGATGGGAAAACTCATCCTGCCGACGACCATCGGGCTGTCGGTTACCCAAGTCAATATCCTGGTCAATACCCTGCTCGCCTCCTTTCTTCCGATCGGGAGTATAAGTTATCTCTACTACGGCATGAGACTGATCCATTTTCCTTTGGGAATATTTGCCATCGCGCTTGCGACCGCCCTGCTCCCCACATTGTCGGCTCAAGCATCACGGGGCGATACCGAGGCACTCCGCAAGTCCTTCTCCTTTGGCCTCCGCCTTGTCTTTTTTATTATATTTCCCGCGATGCTGGGCCTGATTCTCTTTAGAGTCCCTATTGTCCATCTTCTTTTTGAGCGAGGCGAATTCGATCATCTTGCCACACAGGGGACAGCGGATGCCGTTTTGTTCTACGCGCTCGGCTTGTGGGCTTTTGCAGGGGTTCGGATTGTGGTCCCGGTTTTTTACGCCTTCCAGGATACGAAGACGCCTGTAAAAATTGCCATTATGGCGATGTTGCTCAACGTGGTCCTCAATCTCCTCCTGATGGGCCCCTTGAAGCATCGGGGGCTTGCCCTTGCAACCTCCATATCCGCCATCTTCAATTTTCTTTTCTTGATCTTGATCTTAAAACGCCGAATTGGTAGGATTGACGGGAAAAGAATTATAATCTCACATCTGAAGGTGGTTTTCGCTTCTTTGCCGATGCTGATCCCTTTCCTCTGGCTCAGTCGTCAAGTCATCTGGGCCTCGGGAGGGAATTCGGGGCTCAAGATGCTGAGCCTTTCACTCGCCATCGTCGTCAGCATGCTGATGTATGCTATTCTCCAGATCATTCTAAAGAGTGAAGAGGCTCTTTTTATAGCACGTCTCCTCAAAGAACGCCTGCGGCGCAGGTCCGGACCTATAGCATAACCAAAGCGCTTCAAAAACCCACTTAAGGAAGCTCTGAATAAGTCATGAATTGTTTTTTCAGGGTTAAAATGTCCCGCTTCTGCGTTGCAAACCTTGAACGTGCATAGCAAGCGTAGGCAGTTAGCGAGCGAATACAGATAAAGATCTTTTTCATTCCAGGTCGAAGAATCCGCGCCTTTGGGGCGTGGTTCTTCCAAATAGCAGGCTATGGCTTCGCGAGAACCATCCTCTGCGATTTGCGCCTTGAATCGAAACATTTTATCTCCCTTAATACAAGCAGAAAGAAAATTATTGTGTAAATTTATTGCAGACCCTCCACATATTGTGTTGTAACATCAGCCTTTTAAGCTTCATTCTAAACTAATTATAGCAAAGTATATCTATAAGGTAGCCTTGACATATCTTATTGCTGGTGCTATAAATGCTTCATAGAGGTGCTAAAGTGGAAGAGCTCAAAGAAATCATCACTGGATTGAAGCAGCGGGTTCAGGTCTATAAGAAGAAGCTTCAGGAGTTACAAAAGAAGCGGGATAAGGTTGAGGATGAGATTAAAACCGTTAAAAGATATCTCGAACTTGCGGAGACGCTCTATCGAGTTGAGGTAGAGAAGGAAAAAGAAGGGATGCCGCTCAACCAGCTCAATCCTGAAACAGAAAATAACCGCGCCTCCAAGGCATCATCCCTTTTGTTGGACCGATCCAACCTTATCCTCCTTGAAAAGACGAAATATGTCGGTCTCTCTGTTCCCCAAGCGACGTTCTTATTACTAAAAGAGGTCGGAAAGGCCTTGCATGCCAAGGAGATTTATAAGCGCATCATTGATGGCGGGATTCGAATGAGGGGAAAAACGCCGATTACTTCTATAGCGATCTCACTGTCTCGTGACAAGCGTTTTATAAGGAGCGCGCCAAATACCTTTAAACTGACCGGAGAAACAGGGCGGAACGCTCTGGAAAATGACCCTCCGAATGCATAAAAAGAGGGTTTTGAAAGGGGGTGAGAAAGCTTGGCAATAAAAAAGAAGCCTGCAACAAAAAAGACAGCAACAAAAGCAAAGTCTAAGGCGAAGCCTAAAGTGAAAGCAGTCACAAAGGTGAAGCCGAAGGCAAAGGTAACAAAAGCAAAGCCGAAAGCGAAAGCAAAGCCGAAGGCGAAAGCAAAGCCGAAAGCGAAAGCAAAGCCGAAAGCGAAAGCAAAGCCGAAAGCGAAAGCAAAGCCGAAAGCGAAAGCAAAGCCGAA
>LWDU01036247.1_pt2 | contig 52801 bp, 43 predicted proteins | sample 727161 | NCBI WGS metagenome assembly LWDU01 (sample SAMN04566230, study PRJNA314399) | hydrothermal vent metagenome | isolation source: deep sea hydrothermal plume seawater | place: Mexico: Gulf of California, Guaymas Basin | collected 2004-07-11
GGCGGTATAAGCGGATGACGCTGTTGGCAGCTGACCAGTGCCGACCGGGTGACACGTCACCTGTATCTGAGCTTCGGGTGCGCCGTCGACGGTAATGACAGCTTTGATTGGGTAAGTGGCTTCTCGTGGAGCACCTTTTTCTTCCTTACTACAACCCAATTGAGCCAGCAGAAGTATTGAAAGAGCGAGCGAGAATGTCGATATACGCATTGCGTAGAGTTTCCTTGGAACGAGCAAAGAGTCCGGAACGGCGAAAATCAGACCGGCCGAGTGCCGACAGTTGCAGACAGCCAACCGGCCCTGACGTGGACCAGAATTCAGACCCGCCTAAAACTCACCAACAACCTCACCTTTCGAGCAGGTGACTAATGCAGCGAGCACGGACTGAGCGATATTTTCGGTGATGAATCGCGAAGAACCGTCGCACAACAGTACCTGTGCGCCACCGGTATGCCACGAATACATTCCTGCTCCGCGAAAGTTGGAACAGTTGATGGCGCAGGGACCGCCGTCCGCCCCCGGAGTGCCGTCGTATAGTCTGCCTTCGATCCACAATTCGCCGTTAAACAGGTCTGCCCAGGCGCCACCTCCGGTAAGTGACTGTGCAATAGCTTCCGGGTCGGGAATCGGGACCAACCTGTTGTCTCTCCACAATTGGTTTCGATTGGCAACTTCGCCAATCTGAATCGTGTTGGAGGTGCCGTCTGTGATGTTGCGAATCCGGGCCCCTTCGCCGCCGTCGCTGAACTGGGGCAGGTCAAGGACGGCGATGGACCAGGTGCTCCAGCCATGACGATCTCCACCGGGTGAATTCGGGGCATAGGCAGCCCTCGCGAAATCACCGCGCACGCCGTTCAGGGTCGCGTAGTCGGATGCTCCGCCACGAAAACTCCAGTTGGCGCCTAGCGGAGGAAAGCCGCCTCCAAGGGCCGTTCCTGCCGGGATTGTATATTCCACAACAGCGTCGCTGCGCGGTGTTGACGGACAAACGAAGGCAGGGAGAATCGTCTCGGTCGCAGGGATGTTGACCGCATCGTTCGGTGAAAGATCGCTGTCATACAAATTATACAGCGGAGCCTGATCCAGATATGGCAGCAACTGAGTCGCCCAACTGGCTCCCTGTTCGATAACTAAACCTGTACTAACGGTGAGACCGACAATGGCTGGTTTTGGAAACGTGTTGAATACGTCGTGATAGCTGTGGAACGCGATGCCCATCTGTTTCAGGTTGTTCTTGCATTGCGTTCTGCGAGCAGCCTCGCGGGCCTGCTGAACAGCAGGTAATAGCAGCGCAATCAGGATTGCGATGATCGCAATCACAACAAGCAGTTCAATGAGAGTGAATCCTCTCACGCGCCGAGATGAATGTAGACTGAGTCGCATCGGAGATCTCCAAAAGGATTGATGAAAGTACACCTGGTTCAGAACTGGATTGCAGCGATGAATGAGAGCACGATTCTGGCCCGCCTGCGAAAGATAACTCTGCCCGACCGACCGGTCGGGCAGAAGCATTCTATCCCCGGTTCAATTCACGATTCAACAGTTCACGACAAAAGATCCGGAAATAACAGTATGATTCTTCGGAAAACCTGGAAGGCTGGGGTGACAATCACTCTGGTTAGATTCCGGACAGCAGTCGCCCTTTCACATTTGTGCGGCAATAACAATCAACTGACGCCATGTATGGAAGAAGCTCACAAATCGCTACGTGCGGTCAACCAGCAGAGCGCCCAGAATAAACTGGCTGGTTTCCTGCGTGACCTGTTCGGCTGTCAGCTTTCCGAGCGGGTCGAACCAGCGTGAGATTCCAATAATCGTGGCAAACGCGTTCAACGCTGCAATGTCCACATCCAGGTCACGCAATTTGCCTTGGTATTTCAAGCCGCGGAGCGTTTCACGAAGGAACTCCAGATAACGCCTCTTGCGGGCCACGATATGCTCGCGATGTTCCTGAGTCAGGGCCGGCAATTCGTCCGCCAGAATGGTGATTTCACGAACATACTCTGTCATGCCCGCATGGCGTTCGAGAATAAATCGCAGACATTCTTCAGGATCCTTAATTGAACGCGCCGGTTCGACAACCAGAGATTCGACCGTGTCCATTGCGAACTGCATAATGGAGAACAGCAGATCCTTCTTACCGGTAATGTAATGGTAGAGACCGGGCTTGGTCAGATCCACGGCTTTGGCAATGTCGTTCATGGAAGTGGCATCCAGTCCCTTCTGAACGATTAATTCCGCTGCCGCCCTGTAAATCTGAGCTTTGCGGCCCGTTTCCAGTTCTCTGCTGCTTTCCGACGATTTCAAGGGCGCAGTGGCCATTGTCATTCTCGCTGACTTGAAAAGTCCTGTTTATTTTGGTCTGTTACTGACCGACCTTTCGGTCGGTCAGTAACATTGATCGTTAAGAAAGTAGTTAACACATGCGGCGAATTCAACCCGGCATTATCAAGATTTCTCTGATTGCCGTCGCAATTATGCTGTCACTTACAAATTTACCGGGGCACGCTCAGGACCGTTTTCTGATCGTGCATGCAGACGACGCTGGCATGTCACACTCAGTGAACATGGCGACAATCGAGGGTCTGGAATCCGGGCTTGTTTCGTCCGCCAGCATCATGGTTCCGTGTCCGTGGTTTTCCGAATTCGCGGATTACGCGAAAGATCATCCCAACTACGACTACGGTATCCATCTGACGCTCAACGCCGAATGGAAACATTACCGCTGGGGACCTGTGGCTTCTCGCGACAGTGTTCCCAGTCTTGTCGACAAAGACGGATATCTGTGGGACAACACTAGTCAGGTTGCCGCCAACGTGCGAGCGGAAGAAGTGGAAATCGAACTGCGAGCACAGATCGATCGGGCGAAGGCCTTCGGCGTCCCCCTATCGCATCTTGATACACACATGGGTGCACTGATCAGTCGCCCCGATCTGGTGGAAGTCTACGCTCGACTGGGGATTGAATACGACCTGCCGATTCTGTTTCTTCGCAACGTTGATGAAACGACGGCGAAAGCATACCCAGCTTTGAAAGAAGCTGCTGCGGGAATCGTCAAAGCACTCGATGCGAAGGGGCTGCCCGTGCTCGACAGCCTGGCTCAGTTCTATGGAGGTGACACACACGCCCAACGGCAGGCCAGGTACTATGAAACGATTCGCAATCTCAAACCAGGCGTGTGCGAATTGATCATTCATTGCGGTATCGAAAATGAAGAGTTGCGAGCCATCACCAACAGTGCGTCCCGACGTGACGGCGACCGCCGAATTTTCACATCCGAGCAAACTCGTCAATTGCTGAAGGAGCAGAACGTCACCCTGCTGACATGGAAACAGTTTCGGCAGCAGGTATCAAAGGATGTGGCTGCGAAATAGTTGTGTACGGTTCAAGCTGACCAGCATCCGGTACCGCGCGGCCGCATCGCACGTCGGCGATTCCATCAGAGGCCTGACGATGCTGCGTCGCCATCGCAATGGGCATGTGATCCACAAAAGAGATTTCAACGAGTGTCTGCCGCTGTCCCCACAAAACAACGCCTGAATTCACTCGATCAATTTCGAGGGTATACGGTCGTGGGGATGTTTCTGGTCAACTTCGCGGGTGGATTTGCAGTCACACCGGGGATTCTGAAACATCACCATGACTACTGCAGTTATGCCGACACAATCATGCCCCAGTTTTTGTTTGCTGTCGGTTTCGCGTTTCGCCTGACGTTTGAACGGCGCGTGCAGCGTGACGGGGATCTTGCGGCCTATGGCAGAATGGTCAAGCGATTGCTGGGGCTGATTTTGTTGTCTGTAGTCATCTACGCGGCAAGTCGACCTGCCGACACCTGGAACCAACTGACAGCACTCGGGCCATTGGGAATATTCGGGCAGGCACTGAAGCGGGAATGGTTTCAGACATTGATGCACATTGCCGCGACATCGCTGTGGATCCTGCCATTCATCCGCACTCGAACCAGCGTTCGCATTGCGTTCGCGGTCGCGTCGGCAGTTCTGCATGTCGCGCTGTCGTGGTGGTTCAATTTTGAATGGTGCAATACCTCGCCGAATGCGATTGATGGGGGACCGTTGGGGTTTCTTACCTGGGCAGTGCCGGCGCTCACAGGAACCGTCGCGTGTGACCTGGTAACGCAGCCCGACGTGCGACGGCGCTGGGTGCGATTGCTGTCCGGTGCAGTGGCCTTGATGGGGCTGGGCTGGACCCTTTCGTGCGGGACGCGTTTTTACGATGTTCCGGCGGATCAGGTTGATTCGCTTCGCGTCATTCGACTGGACGCGAATCCGGTGATTCCGACCACGGAACAGATGGTTTATCACGGCGCCGCAGAATTACCGTTTATTCCTCCGCCGGACTCCACCGTCCGAAAGTGGAATTACTGGATGATGAGTCAACGAGCGGGTACGCTTTCCTATCTGACATTTGGAGCTGGATTTTCGCTGGCGGTCTTCCTGTTGTTCTATCTGCTGTGCGACCGATTCCACCTGTCATTTTTCCCATTCCATGTGTTCGGCACCAACGCTCTGGCCGGATACGTGCTGCACCTTCTGGTCATGGACGCCATCGACCCGTTTGTCCCGAGAGATGCACCAGGCTGGTATGTCGCGTGCAGTCTGTTTGTGTTTTTCGCAGTCATGTGGGTGTTTGTGCGGCATCTGGAAAAGAACAACATCTACCTTCGCCTGTGAAATACAGCGTTTCACGCTGACTTGTGGCCGCGAAGAACGACTTTGCATAGCAGTTTCGTTACTCCCACGAGCCAGTATCGTCAACGTCAATAAGTAAACTGCTCTGGTTTATGGCAACCGTACAGAAGAACAGCAGGCCACACATGGTCTCAGGGACCGATCTCGCCTCACTTCCTGTGACGTGCCGGACGGTCGTTCCCGCAGAGTACCGCGACGAAATGGGTCACATGAACGTGATGTGGTACGCACATCTGTTTGCTGAGGCAACACGCGGACTGTTCGTCGATTTCGGGATGACAGCGGACTACTTCGAAACATCTGAGGCCGGTGCGTTCGCTCTGGAAAGCCATACCAGGTACGTCGCCGAAATTCGCGTCGGAGACGATCTCACGATTCGCACTCGCGTGCTGGGACGTTCCGCGAAGCGATTTCATGCGATGCATTTTATGATTTGTGATCGTGATGACCGGCTTTCCGCAACGCTGGAACTCATCAGAGCACATATTGATATGACAACTCGCCGCACATCTGTGTTTTCGGACGCTGTCGCACAGGAGATCGACGTCATCGCCAAATCCCACTCAGCACTCACGTGGACAGCACCGGAATGTGGAATCATGAGTCCGTGAACCTGATTCCGGAACACGCCTGATCAGCGCCCGTATAACGCCGAAAGTTGGTCCTCGAAGGTTTTCAAAATGACACGCCGTCGGACTTTCAACGTCGCCGTGAGCTCATCGCGATCGTGAGAGAAAGTCCGATTGAGCAGCAGAAACTCCCGCACTTGTTCCGGACGGCTGAGACTCTGCATCACAGCAGCAATTCTGGCTGCAAAAAACTCATGGATGTTCCCTGACGTGATAAAATCTCCGTCAACGTCGATGGACCAGTGCCGTCGCCGAATTTCTTCCTCCAGCAGGCAACGAGCAGGCACAATCAATGCCGTCAGAAACGGGCGGGCGTCCCCATACACGACAGCCTGATCGATCATCGGATCACTGATCAGCAGGCGTTCCACTTCCGTCGGGGCTATGTTTTTGCCCGACGAAGTGACGATGATGTCTTTCTTCCGGTCCGTGATGAACAGGTAACCGTCGTCGTCCAGAAAACCGATGTCTCCGGTGTACAGCCACCCGTCGATGATCGCTTCACGAGTGGCTTCGTCGTTTCGCCAATATCCTTTCATCACGTGCGCCCCGCGCGTCAGGATTTCGCCATCTTCAGCAATTCTTACTTCGACACCCGGCAATGGCAGACCGACAGATCCCAGTCGATTTTGACCACGATTGTTGAAGCTGATTACGGGCGACGACTCCGTCAGCCCGTATCCCTGATACAGCGGGATGTCGCACTCCAGAAACCCCGCTGCGATATGTTTCGGAAGAGGTGCGCCACCGGATGACAGATGAGTCAGTCGCGGGCCCAGCAGCCTTCGCAATTCTGTCCTGCGTTCGTCCAGAGGCAGACCCTCCACCGACGTCCAAAGTTTTTCGTAGAATCGCGGGACAGCTGTCATCCATGTTGGATGAGTCTGACTGAAGTCGTCGAGCAGGTCATCGATCGGCCCACCCACGCAAAGAGTGCCCCATGTCGACATGGTTACATACAAATCGACGGTCCGGGCATAGATGTGACTGTACGGCAGCCAGCTGAGAAAGACGTCTGACGGTCCGTAATTGCCAGCGTCTCCCGTCGACGCGGCGTTTGTCAGCAGGTTTTTATGCGTCAGAACCACGCCCTTGGGATCGCCGGTCGTGCCGCTGGTATAGATGACCGTCGCCGGATCGTCTGCAGTAACCTGGGCTTCACGCTGAAGAAGGGCCTGCTGCCAGTCGTCGTGTGGCCGGGCCAGGTGGACCAATTCCTGCCAGGTGTACGTCTGGACCGGGCGACATGTCTGCAATGTCGACGGCAACGGTTCGAAGGAAACCAGAAACTCCAGGTCCGGTAGCTGATCGAGAACCTCCACAACCTTCCGAGCCTCATCGTAACCGCTGACGATGATACCCTTCGACTGTGAATGACTCACCTGAAACGCCACCTGCGGCGGTGTCAGCGGCGCATGCATCGTGACGCTGGCGGCTCCCGCAGACAACAGCGCCTGGTCAGCCACAACCCATTCGGCTCGGTTCTCCGACAGCACCGCGACCCGATCGCCGAGTTCAACGCCAAGCTGCAACAGCCCAAACGCCGCACGGTCCGCCTGTTGTCGGAAATCATTCCACGACAGATCACGCCAGATGCCGTCCTGCTTGTAACGAAGTGCAGTCCGCGGCCCAAGACTGCGGGCAGCGGAGCGATGCATCGCACAAAGCGTGGCCTTGTTCATCGGCGGATGTCCATCATCGGGAAATACAGTTTCCAGTCGTCAGTCGCCCATCCGTTCAAAGATCGTGGCGACTCCCTGGCCCTGTCCAACACACATCGTCGCCAGGCCGTATCGGCATCCTTCGCTCCGCATGCGGTGCAGCAAGGATACGGAAATACGACACCCACTGGCACCCAGCGGGTGTCCGATCGCAATGGCTCCACCGCGAGTGTTGACACGTTGCTCATCGATCTTCAGCAGTTTCAGCACAGACAGGACCTGCACGGCAAACGCTTCGTTCACTTCGATACAGTCGATGTCATCAAGGGTCATGCCGGCTCGCTTAAGGACCTTATGCACGGCCGGAACCGGACCGATTCCCATTTCGCATGGCTCCACTCCGGCAACCGCCATCGCCACCACTCGAGCGATCGGCGGCAATCCCAGTTCCTTTGCTCTGTGGTCCGACATCATGAGGACAGCGGCCGCGCCAACACTCAGCGGGGAACTGTTGCCGGCCGTCACCGACCCGCCGTTCGGGTTAAAGACCGGCCGCAGGCCGGACAATCCGTCCACGGAGCAGTCCGCTCGGACACACTGATCGCGAGTCAGCCGCATCCTGTGTCCTGCATCATCGCGTCCCCACGTTGAGATCACTTCGTCCGCAAAACCACCCGAGCGGATGGCCTGCTCAGCGCGTTCGTGACTGCGGCAGGCGAATTCGTCCTGCTGCTGCCGACCGATGTCATACTTGATGGAAAGGTATTCGGCCGTGAGCCCCATGTTCATCATGGCCTCGCTGTTTTTTACGAATAATCGAGGCGATGGATCATAGTCTTTATCCATCGGAACGTGATGCATGTGTTCCACGCCGCCGGCGATCTGCACATCTTCGCAACCTGCTGCGATGTTGACGGCACAATCGTTGATTGCCTGCAGGCTGGAGGCGCAATTACGGTTGATGGTAACGCCACCAACTTCGACCGGCAGGTCCGCAATGATGACGGCATTGCGGGCGACATCCAGGCCCTGCTCCCCCTGCTGCTGCACGCAGCCCCAGCGCACGTCGTCGATCAGATGAGGATCGATGCCGGACGTATCCACCAGTGACCGCATCAGATCGGCCGACAGGTCGTCCGCGCGCGTGTCGCGAAACATTCCCTTGTCAGGCGATGCTCTGCCAATGGGCGTGCGAACGGCATGAGTGACTACTGCATTTGTCATGCTTACCTTCCAGTCTCCGTGGGGAATTCAAATCTACAGTGGGGCAGAGCTTGAGTTCTGCCAATTCGCTTAACCTCCGAATTTTGCCGTCGTTGCCGGCAGCGGATAAAAGCGTTCGCCCGACACGGCCATCTGAGTCAGCATCGCAGGTGATTCGAATCGCTTGCCGAGCGATTCGTACCGGGCAGCTCGTTCCGTGATCGAGGCGGCACCTTCATTGTCACACCATCCCAGCAAACCGCCTCGAAACGGAGGAAATCCTGTACCGAGAATCATGGCCATGTCAACGTGTGCCGGTTGCAGGATAATTTTGTCCTGTAACGCTCGAACTGCCTCAAGCACCATGGCAAGAAATAGTCGGTCGGTGATTTCTTCGTCCTTGAACTGGCGATCATCCGTCCGTAAGTGAGCGAGAATCGGTTCAAATTCAGGGTCGGACGCAGGCTTGCCTTTGGCACCGACATACTTTCGAAAACCGCTGCCTGTCTTCTTTCCGAGTCGACCGAGTTCGACCATTCGAGCGAGTACGTTGTTCGAAACTGCTCGATCGGCGTACGCTTTCACCAGCACGTTTCCGGCAAAGCAAGCCACATCAATTCCGACCATGTCGTGCAGAGCAATTGGTCCTACGGGCATTCCAAACCGTGTCGCCGCCTTGTCAATTGCATCCATCGATGCGCCTTCTGTCAGCATCTGCACGGCCTCTGCCATGTACGGCATCAGCACTCGATTGACCAGAAAGCCGGGGCAATCTTTGACCACAATTGGCGTCTTGCCGATCCTTTTGGCCAGCGTGACGATCGTGGCAACCGTCTCATCGCTCGTCTGTTCACCCCGAATGACCTCAACCAGAGTCATGCGGTCGACGGGTGAGAAGAAGTGCATTCCCACAAAACGATCTGCCGCAGGCGCTGCTTGCGCCATTCGAGTAATGGAAATCGTTGACGTATTACTCGCCAGAATTGCATCCGGCCGCATGACCTCGGCCAGTTGACCGTAAATCCGGGTCTTCAGCTGTTCGTTCTCCGGCACCGCTTCAATGACCACATCGCAGTCAGCAAAGATCTGCTGCGATGTCGACGTGCTGAGCAATGACATCATCTGCGCAACATCATCCTGTGTTGCCCGTCCTATCGCGATGCGTCCCTGGACAACCTTTGCGGCCGCTGCCAGCCCAGCCGCAATTCGATCATTGTCCGTGTCCACCATTGCCGCCGGGATGCCACGTCGCGCGTGAGCCGTCGCAATGCCAGCGCCCATCAGACCGGTGCCGAGAACGCCTGCCCGGCAAACGTCTTGGGAAGCGGTGGCACGCAGATCGATTCCCGGATCCCGATCCACAGCATTTCCCTTGAAAAACACGCCGATCACGTTTGCCGCGGCCGATGACTGCATGATCTCAACGGCAACGTCTCGCTCCACCTCCAGTCCCTGTTTGAGAGGTAGGTTGATGCCCTCACGAATCGACTTCAGTGCCATCAACGGAGCCGGATAGTGGCTGCCGGTCTTGCTGCGAACGTATCCTTCCGCGACGGAGAATGTGAACGCCATCTGGTCTGCTGTCATACCGAGCGGCTGGTTCCGGAGTTCCCGATTCGCCTTCCATTCGTCCTGTTCGTGTGCGGATTCGATCAGTCGACGAGCTTCACCGATCAACTGGTCTGTCGGAATAATGTCAAAGACGAGTCCCAGAGACACCGCTTCTGCACCGCGAATTGTTGCTCCGGTCGTAATCATTCTGATGGCATGATGAATGCCGATCAGACGCGGCAACCGCTGTGTGCCCCCCCAGCCGGGAATGATGCCTAACTTAACTTCCGGAAATGCGATACCCGCTTTGCTGTTGTCGGACAGAAGCCGCTGGTCCAGCGACAGGATGAGTTCCGTGCCTCCGCCCATACAGTGTCCATTAACCAGAGCAACCGTCGGAAATGGCAATTGACTGAACCGTTCGAACAGCCCATGCCCACGTTCTACTCCACGTTTGACTTCGTCCGGAGTTGCATGCACCAGGGCGGCAAGTTCACCAAGGTCGGCACCGGCAATGAACTGTCCCGGTTTACCACTCCGAAAAATCAGCCCACGCAGATCTTCGCGACTTTCCAGATGCGCGATCACCTCAGACAGTTCCGCGATCACCGGTCCGGAAAGTGTGTTGACCTTCTGACCGGGAATATCAAACGTCAGCAGGGCGATGCCGTCGTCGGCAACTTCAAGTTGAAAGGCGTTTGCCATCCTTATGTGCTTGCAACAGAGAGCAGAAAGTTCAGTGATCGTCGTTCCACGTTAAGAATTCTTCAGTCACTGTTCATAGGGCATCAGGATCTCATCCACTTCGATTCCAGCCAACGCACTGAATCCTCCTTCGGACACGACTTTTCCAAGACTGGTCACACTTCGGAAGTAAGCTCCGGTGGGCCGTTCTCCTGTGATTTCGCGACGAAGATCACTGCACAGGACATCAGCGGCGGAGTGTAGTACTTCGTCGGACTGCTGACCGCTCCACATGGCCGAAACCAGCATGACGACGAGTGATTGAACCCGTTTGGATTCGGCGGCAATCGCACACTGGCGATCCGCCAGTTTTAGCTGATGTTTTTGCATCAGTGCGTCAAGACTTCTGCGAGACCGCTGAAGTTCCATGGCTGCATATCGCGCATGTCCCGAAAGTTTCCCTTTGAGCGCTGGCAGCGACGGTCGCTCTGATCCGCCAATGAGCTGGCCGGCCCGCCACTTCGCGTACGGGGCAGCGGCCTTCCGCAGCGTCCACACGTGCGCCGGATTCAGAAGATTCGGCTGCCGGATCCCGGCATCGTGCAGAGCTTTTCCGATCGGCTCGTAGAAGTTTTTTCCGTGCTCTTTGACCAACGACTTAAAAAAGCCCATTCCCAGAATCTCCCCCTCGCCTTCATAAATGCACGGAGCGAGATATTCATGAACGTTGTCGCCAAACAGATGGCCATGCAGAAATGCTCGACCCCCGTGAGTCTTCATGAATAGCTCAATAGCCGCTTCCTTCTGAGCCTCACTGCCGAAGATTTTTGCAATGATGCACTCAAGTTCTCCCCGAAAGCCGACGTCCAACAGGTTGCCACACCATTCGGTCAACGCATCGCAGCCAACAATCAACGCCGCCAGACGACCGATTCGGCGTTGAATCAATTCCCGAGTATCAATGGCCGCACCGTAGGTGCGGCGGTACTTCGCCCATGGCAACATACTGGCCAGCAGCACTCGCATCGAACCGGCAGCCCCCGCACACAGGGCGACGCGGCCGTGATTGAGTCCGTGATAAGCGATCGTCAATCCGTCCCCTCGCCCGTGAACGAGCAGATTTGCCTTCGGGACACGAAAGTCTTTGAACCGCAACCCGTGGTTGTAGCAGTGCTTCAGAGCATACAGGCCGTATCGCACGATTTGAAAATGCTCGTCTTCCTGGTCCGGCAGGTCAGCGATCAACACCGCAGGCCGCTCGTCAATTCGGCACACAAGCCCAACAGTGCGGCCGCAGGTGGCATTTGTAATGAACAGTTTTTCGCCGTTGATCACGTAGTCGTCACCGTCCGGAACAGCCACCGTTTTAAGGGCCGTCAGGTCAGAACCTGATCCCGGTTCGGTCAAAGCAAACGCAGACAGCCTTTCACCACTCGCCAGTTTCGGCAGGTAAGCGGCCTTCTGCTCGGCCGTTCCGAATGTCCGCAGCGGGTCGACAGCACCAATGCAGCCATGAACGGAGGCCAACGCAGAAACGGTCGCATCGACCGCTGTCATCTGAGTCAGAAATCGAGCAAAGGGCGCGAACTTTGCGCCGACGCCTCCGAATTCTCTGTCAACCAGCAAACGCCAGTACCCGGCACGCGACAACTCATCCAGAGTCTCGTCCGATACCTTTCCATCGCTGTTCAGTAACGAACCGTCCTGCTTGCGTCGGCGAGCGACGTCCAGGCTGCTGTCCATGATCTGTTGAACGTCTGCGGTGGCAGCGATTCTTTGCGTGGCGAAGAGTTCTGATGGAAACGCTGCGTCCCAGACAGCACGGTGAACAGGGCCGGCGGAACTTCTCATCGCCGCCAGGTACATCGCTTCCACCTGGTCCTCCGCTCGATCAACGGCACCCGTCTTGCGAGCTTCCTCATCGCTCTTCCCACCGAGCTTCAACGCCGTTTCGACAAAGGACTTCTCATCAGATTCCGTGGATGCCATCGCCGAGTTTCCTGAAGTCGAACAGAGTAAACGGTGATCCGAAATTCCGGGTATACCAATGAATCTGACACCCAAAGGAATACCGACCGACCGGACGGATGGTACTCGTCCGGTCGTGTCGTTACCAGTGCCACAACTCACGAATCAGGGGAAGTTTTATTTTCGCCGATACTTCCATCGCCGGGCGTTGCGAGATTGGCACTGCCTGCTATGAGGCTGTGGAATTCTGGTGCGTACCAAGATGCCGTGAGCGAACGACGTACGACTCTGGAACAGGTAGGTCAGAACATTGCTGACACGGCACCATTGTGGATGTGTCAATACGAGACAAGACGGACGTCGTACAAACCATGCCAATTTTGATCGGAACTGATGAGGCCGGCTATGGCCCGAATCTGGGTCCGCTGGTCATCACAGCCACCAGTTGGACAATTCCCGAGGGTGCCGAACCTGCCGACCTTTGGACACTTCTTGGCGACGTCGTCGTGGAATTTCCCAAACGGGGAGACAAACGACTGCATGTGGCGGATTCAAAAAAGGTCTACTCCGCCGGCAAGTCACTGGCCCGGCTGGAACGAGGTGTCCACGCGTTTCTTCGGCATCTCGGAGCGGACGCAGCAAGCGTAGGGTCTCTGGGCGTTGGCCTGGCCGGCGCCGGATTCCGCGAGGATTACGAAAACGTTCAACGGGACGTTGTGGACGAGTTGGCTTTGCCCGTCCAGTGCAGTGACGCAGAATGCGACGAGCACGCGGCCCGTGTGACAGATGCCATGACCGCAGCCGGCATCCGTCTGCTGGATATTCAGAGTTGCATTATGTTTCCGCCGGAATTCAATCGGCGTGTGGCCGAAACGGATTCGAAGGGGAAAGTCCTGTCAGCAGAGACGCTGGCGTTGGTGCGAGCTGCGGCAGACCATCCCGACGCCCCGGCGACCGGATGGGTTGTTTGTGACAAGCATGGCGGGCGCAACCGCTACGACGACATTATTTCTACCGCCTTCGATGACAGATTCGTGTTCCGCCTGGAAGAATCAAGACCCATATCGCGTTACCGGCTGGGCCAGCTGGATTTCTGTTTTCGCACGAAAGCTGAAGAAGTCCTGCCAGTCGCTTTGGCGTCGATGGTCGCGAAATACGTTCGTGAAGTTGTCATGCTGCAGTTCAATCGGTTCTGGCAACACCATCTGCCGGATCTAAAGCCGACGAAGGGGTATCCGGTCGATGCCCTGCGGTTCTGGGACGATATCGCGGAAAAAGCAGCATCGTTGGGAATCACGCGGTCCGAGATCTGGCGAAATCGTTAGATCTCTACATGGCGGACCAGCGGATCGCGGGAACCATGTCCCCCGGGGCATAGGCCTGCGACTGAGGCCGTAGCAGGCACATGCCGTTGGCATCGGCTGTTGATCTCAGATCTGCAGACCCTCCCCATGCGACCGGTGTCGCCTGCAGGCCCTCATCGGCCAGAATCAGTTTGCACGGAAAATAGATGGGGCGCCCACCTTTCACCGTGATCGAATCCGTCAGCCGAGCCAGTGTCGGCTGCGGTGTCGGACTGTGCCAGCCGGCATACTTTCGCAAAGCCGTCCGCACGAACAGTTCGAAACACACCATACTGCTGACCGGATTGCCTGGTAGTCCGAACACCCAGCAATTGTGATCGGATGTCTTCAGTTGTCCGAACCACAGCGGCTTCCCGGGCTTTATCTCGATCTTATGAAACACCTGTTGCACGCCGGCCGGCCGAGACGCCTCCCGACAGCAGCAGAAAGTTATGTTTTAGTCCGGCAGTGATATGGCTGCGCAGATCGTCGCGATTGTCTTTCGCCACGCCCAGCGGAATGGCCCTGGCATTGGCTCGTATCGCCTGACTGATCAGCATTGGCTCGTTGGAATTCCTGATGCGACCGGGTATCAACGGTTGGTCGATGGCCAGCAGTTCGTCACCCGTCGCCAGAATCGCAACTGTCGGCCGCTGAAATGTCGGCACTTGTGCCACACCGAATTCCGCCAGTACTGCGATGTGCTGCGGTTCCAGCAAAGTACCNNNTGCCAGAACTCCCTGCCGCAGAACATGGCGTTCCGCACTGACCGCGTCGTCTGCGATGGTGACGCGTTGCGGCTCAGCTTCGTCGAAGATGACTCGTTCGATCGGCACCACGCAGTCCGCACCATCAGGAATGATCGCTCCGGTCATGATTCGAGACGCCGTATCCGGTGCCACGACTTCCGTGGGGACTGTTCCTGCGGTGATTGTCTCCAGAACTCGAAGTGTCTTGTTCGCCGTGGCCTGAAAGCCGTTGGAGGCCACGGCAAATCCATCCATCATCGACTTATCAAACGGCGGCGAATCATGTGGTGTCGTCAGATCCTCAGCCAGAACAAGATGCAGCGAATCGGCCAATGGCGTGGCTGTCGCGGCACCCGGAATGACATGATTGACAATTGCTGCGAGTGCTTCTTCGACGGTCAGCATGAGTACTCCTGAGGGGCGGGGCGGCCCGCCGGCCGGCCGATGCGAGCTGCCGCTCGGAATGAAATGTCGGTGATGGACGGGAAAATGTACTCTGGATTGATTTCAGAAGAACAGTTTACCATTCGTCAATTGCGTCCGCATCCAGCATGGGGCAGTCGACGTCAGAGTTGATCCGATCAACTGCAACTTCATCCTTAAAACCCGAACCGGTTACCATACAGACGATCATTGCGTCTTTGTCCACGTCCCCATTGGCCGCGGCCTGCAATGCCCCGGCCAATGCGACCGCACCAGCCGGTTCTGTGAATACGCCTTCTTTGCGGGCGAGTCGTTTTTGTACGTCCCAGACGTATTCGTCGGTGACCAAATGTCCCGTCCCGCCGGTGGGACGGCACTCTTCGATCGCCAGATGCCCATCCACGACACTGGCGACCTGCAGACCACTGACCTTCGTGGTGCAGTCGATTTCCTGAGCCTGATCCTTACCGTCGCGCAGTGGCCCGGCAATGGTATCATTGCCTTCCGGCTGCACGCATTCGATTGCCGGACTGCTGTCGATCTGTCCCCGGTCAACGAGTTGCCGAAAACCTCTGGCAGCGGCGACGCATAATCCCCCGCCGCCTGCCGGACAGAACAGGTGGTCGATTGGTCGAGGTGACTGTTCCGCCAGTTCAAAGCTGACCGTCTGAACACCGGACATTCCCGCTGGGCTGTACACAAAGGCACTTACCTGCATTGCTGAATCCGGTTGCTGACCGAGTTTCTCCAGCTTTTCAAAGACACGTGTGGTGGCAACCGGATCAGTCCCGAAGTCCCGGATGCGAGCAATTTTCGCTCCGTACGCCATCATCTGTTTCAGCTTGCCCAGCGGTGCTCCTTCCACAATGGCGATACGGCATTCAATTCCGGCGGCCGCACAATAGGCCGCCAACGCCGCGCCGGTGTTACCGCTGGAAGTGGCAATGCATTTTTTCTGGCCGTTGGCAACCATATGAGAGATCGCGGTAAATGCGAATCGGTCCTTGTACGAACCAGACGCGTTCCCGTGTTCCAGTTTGAAGTACAGGTTTTGCAGACCGGCAGCCGGTCCAATGCTCCGGGACCGAACCAGCGGTGTATCGCCCTCTCCCAACGAAATGCGGGCGTTTTCCGGAATTGGCTCCATCATGTCGGCCCATCGCCAAATGCTCATACTGACCTTTCTTTTGGTATTCGTCTAATCGGCAGGCCGCAGGCGAGGCTGCGGCCTGGCGGACACGTCAGAGCCTTGAGTACGGCTCAACCAAAGTGCCATCGCGCATCAGGCTCCAATGGAAACAGCGGCCGCCGCCGATGGCGGTATTCCAGTCGGCTCATGTCTGCACAGGTAGAACCAACGGTGTTCACTCGAATAAAGCTGCCGCAAACTTCGCGATACGCTGCTATCGGTGCATTGACGCCTTTGGCGACAAGGATTCTAAAGCTGTCCGGTGCGACATCGCAACTGATCAACTGCTGCAGACTAAATGGAACCATGCGCCGGGAAGTCAGCATTAGTGTCAGCCCGCTATCGGTCCTGCACACCGCCGTGCGTCCCTGATCGAAGTCGGTCATTCCACCGTGTCGCGGTTGCGGTTCCCTGAATCTGCCGTCGTGCAGCGAAATGACCGTGGCGTCGATTTCGAACGGGGCGCCGTGGATGTCGTCCGTCTTCCCGCCCAACATCAGCGACAACTGCGCGGCCGGTCCCGCTTGTTCGCAGGCAGCAACCGACTGCGGATCGAACAGACACCCGAATGTTGGCCCTAACTTGCGTGCATGGATCGCCGCCAGCAGTTCTGTTCCGTCTGCCGCCGAGCCACCACCGACATTGTCCCCCATGTCCAGCAGGCAGATTCGATCAGTGGCGGTCGCACATTGATCCAGGGCCTGATCGACCGACACGAATTCACCGTGCAGGCCCGCCCGCATATTCCACATCGACAGGCCCAGATCCTTCGCAGATTCCCGAGCCAAAGCATGGTCACCGTCTGTCACCACGATGGTGGCGGAGCCCATTTCTTCGACGTCAGAGTACGGAAATCCCAGCAGGATGCTGTTGGACAGGATTCGGACGTCATTCAGTTGTGCGTCGGCAACATCGTACAGCGGCCGTAGGTGAGGTTCGTCAGTACACTGTCGTTCTATGCTGATCGCCAACGGAGGAAAACAGGCGGCCATGGTGGGACGGATTTCCCGGCGCACCGTTTTCACCATCAGTCGAGCCGCTTCAATGCCGCGTTCACGCTGATCCAGGTGAGGATTGCTTCGATAGGCAACCAGGGCGTCACAACTGTCTACCATCTGCGGCGAAAGATTCGCGTGCGCGTCCAGCGTGCCGATGATCGGAAGATCAGGACCGACGATCTGCCGGAGTTCATACAGCCAGTGTCCGTCGGCATCGGGATAGACCTCGCTGACCGTGGCGCCGTGAGGTGCCACCAGAATGCCATCCAGGCGGTCCGCCCCGTTCACCGCCGCCAGAAGTTGCTCCATAAGTTCGGCATACGTGTCGGCCGCAATACATCCCGAAGGCAATGCCCGGGCTGCAAACAGTGGCACGGCGTCAACATCCGCTGCGGCCAGCCCCGCAAAAAAACCGCCGACTTCATGATGAGCATCTGCCAACGCCGCCCGGATCGGGTCTCCGGTCAGCAGCAGGTTCTCACGGAATGATTCGATCGACGTCGGCTGAGCCAGAAACGTGTTGGATTCGTGCAGAAGTGCGATGACTCCGATTCGCATCGGTATCTTCCGGGCAGGTGCGTGATTGGTGGGACTGGTGACGATGTTGCATTACGATAGCCGGTTACAGAACACACTAACAGCAAAAGCGCCTACCGGACTTCAATCATGACATCATCGCTGAAGATCACGCTCCAGCAAATCCGTGAACACATGTATTCCGCCGTTATCTGCGACGCACTGGATTCGATTGGCCATACGCACCAATCGCCACGTTCTCAGTTCCAGCAACTCACAACGCAGCAGATGATCGTTGGCAGATGCCGAACGACACTGTGGGCAGATATGTTTCATGAAGATCCTGAACCCTACGCTCTGGAACTCAAATCTGTCGATAGTTGTCAGCCCGATGACGTCCTGATCGCCGCGGCCGGCGGTTCCATGCGTTCAGGTATCTGGGGCGAGCTGTTAACCACGGCCGTCCGCAACGGTGGCTGCGTTGGTGCCATCATCGACGGGGCGGTACGCGACGTCGCGAAGATTCGGGCCATAGACTTTCCCGTCGTTGCTCGGAGCAGATGTCTATACGACAGCAAAGATCGTCAACGTGTGATCGATTGTGACGTCCCTGTGGAAATCGATGGCGTGACATTCTCACCCGGTGACCTTGTCGTCGCTGACGAGGACGGCGTTGTCGTGATCCCACAAGCCGTCGAGGCACAGGCGTTGCAACTGGCATGGGAAAAAGTTCACGCCGAAAACGAAGTTCGCGACGCCATCCGAGCTGGCATGAAGGCTGTCGACGCCTACGAAAAATATGGCGTCCTCTGACAGAGACCGGGAGCCCCGGTCAGGGCGATGGCGTGGCAGGCAGAATAACGCGAGGCGTCGCGACGCCGACATTGGTGAACGTGCCCGCGATTTTCCGGCTGCGGGATTGAACCCTTTATCTCGTCATAGCGGGAATTCGCATTGAAACCCGCAAAATACAGCTTCACGGCTGTGGCTGCCCAAATGGCTGAAACACTTTGGTTGGCTCAGACCGCGCTTTTCAAGGACTGGCTGGTGCAGTGGAACCGTCGGAGTTGAATTCCGTGCCCTGATCCGTGGAGTCGGCAGGGGGAACGGGGACACTGTCATCCGACGAGTTCTTTCCCGCGACGACCACAACCAGTCCCGCGATACCCGCCCCTGTGACCAGCATGCCCGGCCCGACCATCGGCGCACCATATTGGCCTCGCACGATCTGCTGTGAAACAACAATGGCTGTGCTGTCGGTTGCGGACGGAGGGGCGACGTCTGCGGCCCAGAGACGAAGTGCCACCATGGACTGTCCCGATGTCAGCAAATGGATCCCGGCCCGCAGTCCGCTGACCCGAATCTGGCCACCATTGTTACTTCTGGCTGTGGCCACGATGTGTCCCTGATGGGTGATTGTCACAATCCGGTGTGGTAACGTTTTACCAGCATCGTCCAGCACATGAATCATGACTAATCCACCATCATGCATGCGAATGTCACGGATCGGTTTTGCCGTCGAAGACAAACCGGACGTGGTGGTCAATGGATCGGCACTGACCGTGAGCGACTGACTAAGAAGCATGCTGGCGACAGCCAGACAATTCAAGACGGCTGCTGTGCGGGGGTATCTGGTCACCAATGGATTCCGATTGAATGGACGGTGTCGCGTTTTCGAAACAGAAACGGTTTGCTCTTTTTTCGCGAAAAGACGAATTGCGTCGGCAAAGCCTGCGATACGCTCAGGGTAGCGAAATCCGAAAACGGCGAAAATACGAACCCACGCGCTTTATGACGTCAGGATCACGCGTTGACGTCCATTCACTGAAGGTCCCCGGCGCCTCACCGGCAGAAATTGCTGCAAGGTAGTCTTGAAACAGCGTTCGCGTCTGATCAGATTCGTTAAGCAGAAAGTGCGCCCACGCCCAGCTGTCGCGATAATGGTCACTGGTCATTCGGTCTGCCGAGGGGATGGCCTCAAGATGATGCAGGGCAGGTCTCCAGCCCGTCCGACACTTCCACCGCATTGCGACCAGACGGCTTGACCGTGCTCTGCGTTCGGGCTGATCTTCCAGGTACTCCGCCAGCCCCTCATCGATCCACAACGGGATAAACGGCAGTGTCCGATGCAGGACGGCGTGCGTGTATTCGTGCCGCAGGTCCGTCAACAGTTGATCATGGCGGTAGGCGTAAATCTGGTATTGGTCACCAGAACGATAGAATATCGCTCGGCGATGCAGCGCCTGGGGCACGCGTTTGGCCAGATAGGCTCGATAGTTTCTGGCCGATTTAAAAACAATGACCTGGATTCTGGCGTCATCTGGCTGGGCCAGATCAAGATTCCGTTTCAGTTCTTCTTCAACACTGGCTAGTTGTGCAGTCACGACATCGGGAAGCAGCGGAAATTCCGCGAATAACTCAACATTGCCGCGTGTCTCATGAACTTCCCACTGTTGAGCGAGGGTCGTTGACACACAGCACGGCCACGTGCAGAAGAACAAAATCCACCCCTTCAAGGCAGCGCCAACTCGGCGCCGCAGCAGCCGTTCCTTGAGTTGTTGTGTTCCGTTTGGAGTCATGTACGAGGGGCAGCCAGTTTCACGGAAATTCAAGAAGTCCAGAGCCATTTAAGGGAAACCGGTGTCCTGCACCTGAGAGTCACTCAGCACCTACGGGTGGCAGCGAATGTCGTTGCCAGTCCTGCGATGCTCGCCATTTCAATTGTCTGAGCGGTCCGCTGGACTCGTTTAGCCCAGACTGGTCGTTTCGGTCAACACCAAGCCGAAAACGGTCGCCTTTGGCGATTCGTTGTCCCCGACGAAAAGTTGGTGAATACGGGCTACACCCACGTCGGTAGGGTACTCCGTAATGGGGGGGTGTCCGTAATATCCGTCAACCTTGGTTTGAATGTATTGAATCACGACGTGGAGCGTCGTAGAACAACCAGGGAGTGGACGACACCATCCATCAACGGGCATCAATCTGCAGTCCTGGTCCTCCGAATCCGTTTTTTGAGACGCTTTGGACAGTGTTTTTAAACAGTTTTGAGGAACAGAGATTCGATAATTGTATTCCCGTACAAATCGCTGTAAGTTCACCAGCACGTAGTGAACCGGGCCTGTCTCAGTCCGTACGACAATTTTTTTGGAGGAGAGCAAATGTTGCAAAAACGGGGGCGGATTACCCGTCGGAGAAAAAAGAAGGTTGACACACCATCGACTGAATTCCACAGCCCGCGCAAGCGAAAGGAATTCACCGTGTTCCTGGTTGAAGACGACCAGGCAATTCGTGCTTCCATGAAAGAAGCGTTGGAAGAGGAAAAACTTCAGGTCGATGACTACATGACCGCGATGGAATTCTATCGCGATTATCGTGAGGCCAAGCCGGGCGTTTTGATTCTTGATATCCGGCTGCCGGGGATGTCCGGAATTGAATTGCAGGAAAAACTTGCGGCTGAAGATTTTCCGCTGCCGATCGTAATGATCTCCGGGCACGCTGACGTGCCTATGGCGGTTCGTGCCATGAAGAATGGCGCGTTTGACTTCCTGTGCAAGCCTGTCAAAGTTCACGATATGGTAGAAGCGGTCGCCCGCGGGTATCACTGCTATTATGACGTCGACGTCGACATGGATGACGAACTGGATGAGACTGAAGACAGCCTCAATCGACTGACAAGCCGCGAACGCGAAGTTCTGGATCACGTTGTGGACGGATTGTCCAGTCGTGAAATCGCCGAAGAACTTACTGTCAGTACAAAAACTGTGGAAGCCCATCGTGCCCGCATCAATGACAAAATGCGAGCCGACAATGTGGCTCATTTGATTCGAATGTGCTTCAACTACAATGCCTCTGAGGATGAGTAGCTGACTGTCGCAGATATCTGAAGCCGGATAAAAACGCCGTGCGGTTTACCGCGCGGTGTTTTTGTTTACCCACCTGAATGACGCGAGTCGTCGTGTTCCGCTACAGCGAATTTCGCTGACTCATGGCCGCGGTTCACGTGTTTTGACAGCAGAACAGCGGCCCCACGAGCCGGAACCGGTTTCATCAATTTGTCTACTGCTCTAATATTGCACCGTGACCAGTGACCAGCAACATCTCGAGTCCACGATACCGCCGGATAAAGTTGGCCTTGCGCTGACTTTGCTGGCCTTTGTCGTCGTGTTTGTCGCAGTGATCAGCAGTCAACCTCTGCAGAGCGCCAACGATCGTTCTCGCTGGTGCACAGTCTGGTCATTGGTTGAACGAGGTACGTATCAGATCGATGAGATCGATCGAGTACCGCGATGGTCGACAATCGACAAGGTGCGGCATCGTCTGGCGGATGACGAGCCATGGCATTTCTACTCCTCCAAGCCACCCCTGTTTCCCACAGTCGTGGCCGGATTATATTGGATCGAACGTCATACTCTGGGATACGACCTGTGCGAACACACAACGTACGTCAGTCGACTGCTGTTGGTTTTCGTGAACGCGATTCCCTTCCTGTTGGCGCTGCTGTGTCTGCGACGTTCTCTGAGACAGGCCCGCGTTTCAGATTCCGCCCGCTGGATTGTGCTGGCCGCGGCGGGATTCGGCAGCATGCTGATTCCGTTTCTGACGACGCTGAACAACCACACGCCTGCCGCCATCTGTGTCATGTTCTGTCTGGCGGCCATGATCCGGATCAGGTCGGCTGAAACACCGGCAGCGTTAGACTTCGCAATTGTTGGATTGACCGCAGCATTGACGTGCTGCCTTGAACTGCCTGCCGCGTTATTTGGGCTGCTGTCCTTTGTGCTGGTCGTGAGTCATGACTGGAAGAAGACAGCGCGGTGGTATGTGCCGGCCGCAATCATTCCGCTGGCCGCGTTCTTTGTGACCAACTGGGTCTGCACGGGCGGGATCAAACCGTTCTACGCCTACTATGGAACGGAAAAATATGTTTACGTCCATGAAGGCGTTCCCAGTTACTGGTCGGAGCCCCAGGGCATTGATGCGAATGACGAATCCCCCGCCGTTTATCTGTTTCATTGCGTACTGGGACACCACGGTGTTCTTGCGCTGACTCCCGTCTTTGTGTTGACTGGTATTGGCTGGTGGATGGGGCTGTGGACGGTGCGCAAAAGCGTCTTCCGTGTGGTGTGGTGGCTGGGGGTGGGCCTGTCCTTTGTGATCCTGAGTTTCTATCTGTCGCGGACGCAAAACTACAACTACGGCGGTAACTCGTCCGCATTGCGTTGGGTGCTGTGGCTGACTCCATTCTGGTGGTACGGAATGATTCCGGCCGTGGAACGGCTGAGTAAATTTCGAAGCGGTTTGGTCCTGTGTGTGGCCTTGCTGGTCCCGTCGATCTACTCACCCCTTGATTCTCTGACAACGCCGTGGCGGCCCAGTTGGGTCTACCGTCAGATGCAGCAAGCCGGGTGGATCAATTACCGCACCAACGTTCCTCCGTTCGCTCCGCGCAGATACTCCATTATGGGGACAATGCCAACGTCCGTTGATGCCACGTGCGAATGGACGAACGGCAAACGCAGTTTTTCTCTTCAGGTCCTGTTCCAGGTCGACCTCAGTGACCAGCCAGCTTTAATCCTGGCCCTGACTGACCAGCGTGCGGGGCGTGCGACGGACGACGTCGACAGTGGCAGGCCCCCGGCAGGCCGTCATCATAACCTTGTCATTCTGCCGTACGAAAAAGCGGCCGGAAAAGACGTTTCGTTCTGGCTGAAGGAATGGAAAAGGCCTTTACCCGCAGACCCCGACGTTTTCGGAGAGTCTTCATCGAAAATCCTGTCAGCAGCGGCTCCGGAAATCGTGCAACTGTTGCGCGGACTGCCCAGCCCGCGCCGCTATAAAGCGGATACTCCTCGCTACTTCAAATACACTCGTCCTTCAGGCGAGAAATGGGCGCTCAGATGTGAACGCGGTGCGGCGCGTGTCGCGTTTGATGATCCCAAACATGGACGCTGCTGGCAGCGTTGTGACGTCATGTACTGTGACGAGTTGCCGTTTGGCGTCGTACAGTGGAGAATCACGGTTGTCGAAGATTCCACCAACACCGTTCTTCGCACGGAAACCTGGACGTGTACAACGCTTCCATAGACGCTGCCGTTGATTTTTTTCGGCTGCCATTGTCGCTGGTCATCGCTTCGCTGTTTGTGTCTCAGATTCGGGCCCAGGACAATCCAACCGCACTGCCGTTTGCCGGCACTGACATGATTAGTGTGCTGGACAATTCGACTGAGACGGCCCGGCAGGTGCTCGGACGGATCGAAGACATCACCGGTGAAGCGTTGACTCTGCGTCGCGGCGGACGTGGTACGATCGAAGTTTTCCGAGTCACGGACATTGTTGAGTTGACCTTCTCACGAAGCGCTGACTTTGAGGAAGGTCTGAATCGTCTGCAACAGGGACAGACCAGCCGCGCGCTGGAGTACTTCGACCGGGCTCTGAAGTCGGAATCGCGTCCGTGGGCATGGAACGAACTTCAGGCGACTGCGGCGAAAGCCGCAGTTCGTGCCGGCAAACGAAGTCAGGCCGTCGATCGCATCGACCGGGTTTTTGAGAAGGATCGAAGAACACGCCATGTTTCATTGCTTCCGTTGGTCTGGGATTCGCGATTGCCACCGCAGGAACGACTTCCCGAAAACCCGGCTGGGCTGGACAGTGCTTCACTGGTGCAACAGCTGGCGGCGGCCTCAGCGGTGTTGCACATCTCTGAATATCGAGCGCGGGCGAGTGCCGTGCTGGAACGCCTGCGTCGACGCAGCGGCCTGAAACGAATCAGCGACCTGGCCGAAACACAACTCTGGCGCCTGCACCTGCTGGAGCATCCGCACACTCTCGCGCCCCTGCTGAACGTCTGGAGTGACCGCGTGCGACATCTGCCGGTTGCCGCCCGGTATGGTCCGCAGTACGTCGTGGGACGGTGCCTGCTTCAGAAACATGACCATGATCAAGCATCGTTGGCGTTTCTATGGACGCCCCTGATGACACCTGACGACCAGGCGTTGGCAGCGAGGTCACTGGCGGAAGCAATTCGGTGCCTGAAGATCACCGGCCGACAGTTCGCCGCCGCCCAATTGAACGCCGAGCTGAAACGACGATTTCAAGGTACTTCTGCAGCACAGGAAACTGTCGACCAGGCAGTCCGAACGGAATAGGGTTGCAAGATGTCGAATTTGGAACCTGAGACCGATACCGCAGCAGTCACCACCAATCCGTATGCAGTTGCCGAAGGCGTTGGTAAAGAGCGGCAGAAAACGCTGTCGTGGCTGCAGAAGGCCATCGTCGGTGGCCTCAGCGGTAGTATCAGCCTGTTGGTTCTGACGCTTCTATTGACTGTCGTGGGGCTGGCCGTCACCTTTCTGTATGAGACGCGATACTATTCACGGGAAACGACGCATCTCATCATCACAGCTCTGCTCATTGGCGGCATAACTCTGTCGTTGGGGATCTCTGTGCTGGCTGGCAGTCGGTCGTTCAGGAAACTGCAGCAGATCATACGAACACTGAGCGGGCCGACGGCGGCTCGGGTTAAACTTGAGCAACAGGTTGCCGCCATCCTCAGGGACCGAAGCCCGCCCTGAACCACTGTCGTGGTGCAGGGGTGGACAGTATTCTGAAACGATATTGTTGTAGCTGGAGAAAAAATGCAGTTTAGAACTCTTGGAAATAGTGGGTTGCAGGTCAGTGTCATTGGACTCGGCACATGGGCAATTGGCGGCGGGGACTGGAAATTCGGGTGGGGTGACCAGGATGAGTCCGAGGCGATCGACACGATCGTCAAGTCGGTCGAAGTGGGTATCAACTGGATCGACACCGCAGCGATCTATGGCTTGGGTCGCAGCGAAGAACTCGTTGGTAAGGCGCTCAGGGAAATTCCCAATGCCAGTCGGCCGATTGTGGCGACGAAGTGCGGGCGGACGAACATCGGCAACGGTGATATCGGAAAATGTCTGCGACGCGACAGTGTCATCGCTGAGGTGGAATGCATAGATCTGTACCAGATGCATTGGCCGGAACCGGACGAAGAAATCGAAGAGGGCTGGCAGACTCTGGTGGATCTGAAGCAGCAGGGCAAGGTCAGGCACATAGGCGTGTCCAACCACAGTGTCGACCAGATGAAACGACTGCAGGCCATACATCCGGTGACCTCACTGCAGCCCCCCTACAGCATGATTGCTCGTGACATCGAAGCAGACGTGCTTCCGTTCTGCGGACGGGAGAACATCGGCGTGGTGTGCTACAGCCCGATGGGCAAAGGTATGCTGACCGGCACCTTTACAAAGGAACGAGTCGCAGCCCTGTCCGGAAAGGATCACCGTAGCCGAGACCCCCGATTTCAGTCGCCGCAACTGGAGATCAACCTCGCTTTTGTCGATGAACTGGGATTGATCGCTGCCGGTCTCAACTGGACTCTACCCGAACTGTCCATCGCATGGGTTCTGCGTCGCCCGGAATTAACGTCCGCCATTGTCGGTGCCCGTCGTCCCGACCAGATCATGCAGACTGCCGTTGCCGGCACTCGTAACCTGGACGGCGCCTCGACCACTGCTGTGGAAGCTGCGTTGCAGCGTCGCCACGACGCACTTTCAGCGTTGGGGAACGTGCAGACGCCGAAGGTCTAGCCATCTGAAGCCGGAAGCCCTTCATTCAACGGCGCAAGATCGTCGGGAACAAAGAAGCCGTCTTTGCGGACGACCTCTCCGTCGAACGAAATTTCTCCGCCACCATAGTCAGCGCGCTGAATCAGTACCAGATCCCAATGCACTTTACTGCGATTCCCATTGTCAGCGTCGTCATAGGCGCTGCCGGGAGTAAAGTGGAAGGACCCGCCAATTTTCTCATCGAACAGAGTGTCGAGCATCGGATGCAGAATTCGGTTGTTGGTGCCGAATGACCATTCACCTATGAAGCGCGCTCCTTCGTCGGAATCCAGAATGCGATTGAGTCGTTCCGGCTCATTGGAACAGGTGGCTTTTTCAATTCGTCCATCCTTCAGTTCAAACTGAATGCCGTCGAACACGACACCCTGGTAACGTGACTGTGTGTTGAAGTGAATCGTTCCGTTGACGCTGTCTTTGACCGGCGCCGTAAAGCACTCGCCGTCCGGAATATTGCATTCTCCCGCGCACGCGATGACGGGGATATCCCTGATCGAAAATGTCAGGTCAGTGCCCGGTGCCGTAATGTGTACCTGATCGGCGGCCTGCATGCGGGCGACGAGGGGTTTCAGGTTCTCTGCCATCTGTGCATAGTCGGCCGTGCAGACGTCAAAGAAGAACTCTTCGAACTGAGGCGTACTTTGTTTTGCCGCCTGAGCCATCGATGGTGTGGGATATCGCAGGACAACCCACCGAGTCTGTTTGACGCGGACGTCGATATGTACGGGACTCCACCAGTGTTCCGTGTAGAGTTCCATTTTGTCCGGCGGCACATCAGCAAATTCGTCGGAATTGGCTGAACCGCGTATTCCGATGTAAGCGTCTGCGGCTTCCATGGCCCCTTTTTCCACCGCCCCTGACCAGTGCATGCTGTCTACACCGGCACCCCGGTAAAGACTGCGGAGAATTGTGTTGTCCTTCCAGATGACAAGTGGTACTGCGCCGCGTGCGTAGGCCGTTTCCACAAGGTCGCAGACCAACGCCGTTTCGGGCAGATCGAAAGCCTCGATGATCACCTTTTGGCCACTTTTGAGTCGGCAGCTGTGATCGATCAGCGTTTCCGCAAGGCGAGTAATTCGGGGATCTTTCATGACGTCTGATTTCTTTCCTCTGCCACGTCGCAGCAAGACCTGGCCAGCATGTATTGAATTGTAAATCACGGGAGCGGAGTACAGACATTGCTCTGCATTTGACTGCCTGACGGCTGAAATCCTCTCCAGCTTTTCTTCGTCTGATGCAGGACCAGTCTTTTTCCGAAATTCACGTGCCGGATCGTGCGGCTGTGGTCTCGTCTGCCTTTCTGAAATTCTGCAGGCGGGCTTGCTTCAGCACAAGAGTCTTCAAACAAAGGCTGGTGCTTTGTTAAGTCTTGATTATTTTTTGGGGGAGGGGTAGCCGAAGTCGCCGGGGTTTGGACGACATAACGAAAAACGTCCAAACTCTGGCGAGTTCGGCTGCGGAACAACGCCTGTCATTTGACTTGACCACGCACGACTGCGTGTCCCACGGACGTGTAGCGGGGTCAGCAAGCAATTTTGCGTCTGAACGGTGGCTGAAATCGCGACACCTCGGTGAAGCTCGCTCTAATCGGTAGATTCAGTGCCGGGGTCCTGAGGGTAAAGGATCAGTCGGTCATGACACAACACAATCAGATCCTGACGCCCGTCCCCTGTGACGTCTGCGACCAGCCCCTCCCGTGGTTCCGTGCCACGTGATTTGGAATTGGACACGAGACGTTTCTCTTCAAAGACGCGAAAACTGGTGGCGGACTGCAGGCCCTTGTTTGAGTCATACCGCAGCAGTTCGAGTCCATCGATGCTGGTGTCGATGACTGTCACGTCGACAGCATCATCTCCGTTCACATCGCCAGCGATGATGTCGGCCGGGTAGGCATCTTCACGGTCTGACTCGAAAGACGCCAACTCAACCAGCTCCGAGCCGCTTTGCCCGGAATACAACACGGCGAACTGTTTAGCACCGTGCAACAGCAGGTCTTCTTTGCCATCGCCGTTCAGGTCGGCGACGAAGCACGCGACAAAACGCAGAGAACCCAGTTCCACTTCCCGCCATGGCCGAAAAAGTCCGTCTGCCAGTCTGAGAACTCGAAGTTTCTTAACACCCGTGTCTACCAGAACGACTTCGTCATTTCCCTTGTTGTCGAGATTCAGAACGGCAACACCCGCGATTCTGGCCCTGGATTCTCCGGCGTTGAACTGGTCCACGACCTTCCATGTGCCTCCATCAAACTGCATCGTGCGGGCAAAGGCTTCGCGCGCAACGAACAGCCTGCCGTTCTTCTGAAAAAGTTCTCCTGCCGACGTTATGCCAAGATTCAATGGGGCGTCTTTATGAAAGGCGTTGTCGCCTTTGCCACGATGCAGCAATGTCACCCCCTTATTGCCCGCCCCATTCGGAACCACCAGCAGCTTGTCTGAGGAATCCTGTTTGGCGTCGATGACCATCAGCGACACGCCGCGAGTTCCGACCGCTGACGAATCCAAAGTCGCTGGTTCTCCAACGGCCTCCCACGAATCACCGGAGGAGACCTCATAAAACTGAAGTTGAACGCTGGTGGCACTGCCGGAACCTTTTGTTGTGCAGGCAGCCAGTTGAACTCCGTCGCCCGTGTTGAGAATCTCGATTGCGGCAAGTTTGCGACCTTCCGGTGGCCTCGCTACCGTCCGCGGGAATGACAGCCGCCCGTCCTCAAAACGACTGACGGCGATCACGGCCTCTTTCTGACTCATTTGAATGACTTCCGCACGTCCGTCGCCGTCTGTGTCCGCTGTGCAAATGTCTTCCGCGCCCAGCAGAGCGGGATACGTTTCTGCAGTGTCAAGCCCGTCAACCCCGTTCTGGCGGTACAACAGCACCTGAGCATTTTCGGGATCCGCGACGATCACGTCCTGCAACCCGTCGCCATCAACATCGCCGATCGCAAGGGCCCGGCCTCGACTGCCTGTTGGTGGGCCGATCCCGTATTGAACAAGTCGTGACGGAAGATCCGCCTTGTCTCCTGTGGACCTGGTGAGTTTGGAGATAACAACCCGCCCGGTGCGACTGTCAATGGTCAGAATTTCCTTGCCGGGTTGCTGATCGACATCATACAGAGTGACTGATCGCGGCTGATTCAGATCGAAGCGGACTTCCGGCCCCAGCCTGCCGTCCTCGATCTGAATCCTGGCACACAGGCCTCGCTCGGACCCTTCGGTCGCCTGATAACTGAGATCGTCGCGACCATCACCGTCGATATCAGCAACCTGTAACAACGACAACTGCGCCGAAGTATTGATCAGTCTCACCGGAGTTTGCATTGTGCCATCGTCAGCCTGATACAGCACGTAAGTAACTTCTTTGCCCAGTATCGCAACGTCCGTCCGGTCATCACCGTTCAGGTCGCCCGATGAGATCATCCACGTGGCTGGAGCGAGTTCCGGCAGTCGAACAGACCAACGCCGATTCCAATCCTTCTTGCCCGGTTCCGGCTGGTAACGTAACACGAGCCGATCCGGCGTGCCCACATAGGCCACGTCCAACCGGCCGTCGTTGTTGAAATCCGCGGTGGTTAACCCTGCCACCTGTTTATCGACGGGAATCTGGCGCACTTCGAATCGCCAGTCTGACTTTACGTCGTTGACAAAGCGGCCCGTGCCGGCCCGTGCCGGGCTGCCGTCTTTCTGCTGACGAAAAAACCGCAGACAACTTGCGCGGTTATCCACCGTCAGGATGTCCGTCAGTCCATCACTGTCGAAGTCACCGGCGGCCAGGTTGAATGAGCGAGAATCCAGTTTGAACAGTTCCGCAGTAGTGAAACCGTAGAACTGAGCCAACGAATTACCGTCACCCGGAATTTCACCTGCCACAGCACCAAGTCCCGGACTGATCAGCATACACAGTGCGACCTGCCCCATTCGTACAAACAATTTCACGTACCACACCTTCTGAAAATGAATAGTCATGATGGAACCGTCACCGTGCACCGCCGCAAGGCATTCGGGTCAGGGTAAAGGACAGCCTCACAATGTCTGCGATTTCTGACCGCGCTGCACGTGGCGTGCCTTATTCTTGAAAGGCTGGGCCATCCTTGCAAGCCGCTCTTCCCTAAGCAGCGGCCAAGTCAGGCAATCCAGTCCCGAATACGGGTGGGGTTTGGCGTCAGGGTCCCTGCCCTCATCAGATTGCTGCCGACCCGGCTTACTCGTTCGTCCGTCAGAACCGATACACCCACCCTATGGAGGTATTCGCCAATGCGGTTTCGACATTTGGTCGATAGATTCAGNGTCATCGACAAAAGTGATTTCTTTCCAATCTGTGTGGTTGTCTGCAGTCATGACGCCGCTCGTTTCACGGAAGAGACCGTTTACGAATAACGGGCCTTGAAATGATGTTTCGCGAATCTATTCGAATGAGGCCCCGGAGCGTCGCCTCTCCGCTTGTGGTCACCGTTCTCATGTTCTGCGTTGTTTCCGGAGCGTGGGCTCAGGAAGTATCGTCTCCGTCCCCCACCGCTCTGCCGCCGTTAGAGGTTGCCGTTGTCGACCTTCCAGCGGGCGTTGAGGACACGGTGGAGGTTGCTCCCTCTCTGGCGGACAGTGGCTACTGGTTCGTCAGTACGCATCATTCCCCGCAGTCATTTGGTCACACCTGCCCTCGGTTTTGTCCGTGTGTGCTGCGTTACGAAGAATGTGTTGGGTTTCGCCAATCCAGTATCGTGGAACTGTGTGCCGGTCTTGAGCCGGGCGTTCCCGTCTGCATTATGGTGCACGGCAGTTTCGTCGACACGGCGAGTGCAAGACGTGAATCAGCCTACACCTGGACGTGGCTGCGTCGTGGAGCGATGGGACACAAAATGCAGATGATCTATCTGTCGTGGCCAAGCTATTCACCATTGGGTCCGCTGGTTCAGTTTGAGATCAACAAACTTGGTCGGCGGGCTGGCCGTAACGGCTACTACCTGGCAGAGCTGACTCAGCATATCCCTCCGGAATGTCCAATCTGCCTGCTGGGGCACAGTCACGGAACGCGAGTCATCGGTTCAGCTCTGCATCTTCTTGCTGGCGGAACTGTTCAGGGCGTCCGTCATCCGTTCGCGCGTGCTGAAGGTCGTCACATCCGGACCGTCTTTGCAGCGTCCGCGATTGATCACGACTGGCTGAATCCCACGAAGCGTTATGGTCGAGCACTGTGCAGCACACAGTGTCTGCTGAACCTGCAGAATACGCGGGACCCGGCGTTGAAGTTCTATGCCTTCAGAATGCCGCTAATTGCCAAACACCCACTCGGCCGAACGGGACTGACGTCACATGATCGACGACAACTGGGCAGCTGGGGCCAAAAAGTCAACGACTATAATGTGACGGGAGTCATTGGCGCTGCGCATCTGTGGCCCTATTATTTCAATAAGCCATCGCTGGCCTGTGTTCTGCACAACTACGTCTACTTTCCGGATCGCACGGCGCTGCCGCAAGCGTCCTTGAATTGAGAGTGCAATTGCACCCATGTCGAAAAGCAGGAAACGCCGTCGCCCGCCATCTGTGGGAGCCACGGACAAAGACAAGTCGCGACCTTCACTTCCACGAGGCGCTGCTGAGCGCCTCATTCTGGAACATTCAGACCAGATTCTACCCGGTGACGCGTTACTGGTATTGCTGAAGGGCACTGCCCTGGCGAAGCATCTGACGCAACGTTGCCTGAATGTCCGCTGGAAGATTTTTACCTTTGAACACCTGTTTCTGACATCGCTTGTGGATTCGCTGTCTGAGCTGGAGGCCGTCGGCGATGACGACGCCGAGATCGAATTGTTCTGCATGCCGGATTTGCCTGATGGCACATTCGACACGGTCGTCCTGCCCACGGATTCGCGAGCTTCCTCCGAGTTGACTCGTGACGTGTTGCAGGCGATAGCGGCTCGACTTAAGCCAAACGGTCGGCTGATCGTGTCCACGAACAATGCACGCGATCACTGGCTGCACAAACACCTGCAGGCGACGTTTGGTCGCATCACCGTATTCAAGGACAAACAGGGAATTTGTTACGTCGCCAGACGGCGTGAGAGTCCCGCGAAGGCGAAAGAGTTCGACTGCGAATTTGCTTTCCGCGCCAATTTGAATGGTCCGGACGACGTCTCCGAATCTTCGGAAACGAACTTCGTCGCGGGGACCGCGTCGAAGTTGTCAACCACGGCCCCCGCAGACGCCGCACGTCTGATTCGCTGCGTCAGTCGCCCAGGGGTCTTCAGTCATCGCAAGATTGACGCCGGGGCCCGTGCGCTGATTCGTTCGTTGAGTCTGCTGGGCAGACAGAAGTCAAAGAAGTCGAAAAAGCCACGTCTGCCGGAACGAATTGTGGAAATGGGCTGCGGCTGTGGTGCTGTTGCCACCGCGACCGCATTGGAGTACCCGAACGCAAAAGTGCTGGCGGTCGACAGTCACGCACGTGCCGTCCAATCGACGGAAGCGACCGCCGCCCTGAACGAAGCGAGCAATGTTTCCGTGCTGTTAACGGCCGATGGGAACGTTCCTGGCGCCGGAACGTGGGATCTGTTCCTTTGCAACCCACCGTATTATTCTGACTTTCGCATCTCTGAGTTGTTTCTGCAGTCCGCAGTCGAGGCGGTCACATTCGGCGGTCAGATTCATCTGGTGACGAAACTGACCGACTGGCATCAGAATCGCATGATCGAAATCTTTGCGAATGCTGCCGTTCACCGCTTCGGCGGATACGACGTCATCGTGTCGACGCTCCGTTCATGATTCGGAAGTTGCAACGGACCGCTCACCGTGGCGGCTTTCCGTATGCAGGCAGCCTGCCTGCTTCGAACGTGCGCAAGAATCAGGGGACTGATGTCCCCCGCTCGCCTGTTGGCCATCCGGGCACGTGAGTGCCCGGATGTCGTAACGGTCGAGAGTCGAACACGATCGTGGTGCACGGGCTCAGGAATAAGGTGCCTGAAGCCTGGTGTCCGGGTGCTGTGCCAGCCAGTCGGCGATACGTTCGTTGCGTGACAGGGCGACTGGCAGGAAGTCGAGTGCCTGTTGCAGCCGTTCATCCGGTTCAGCACAGCTGAATCTCAGAAAGCCGCGGCCTGCCTCGCCGAAACATTCGCCGCCGAGACAGGCGATTCCGAAGTTGTCGTCTGCTCCCTGCAGCAGGTACAGGGCCAGACCGTGGCTCGTGATGCCCAGGCGATTGCAGATCGGGGCCACGTCAGGAAAGACGTAGAACGTCCCCGTGGGATCGAGAGCGTGGAACCCTTCGATCTGATTAAGTCCCTCCGTAAGCAGCTCCACTTTGGCGCGAAACTTCAGCATGACCTCGTCACGTTCCGCTGAGTCGTTCTGCAAAGCGGCCTTACCGGCGAGTTGCACAAGTGGGGGTGTACAGGAGATTGATGTGTTGATCATCAGACTGATCGCTTCGATGATCTTCGGTGACGACACACAAAAGCCCAGCCGCCAGCCGCTCATGCTGTACGATTTGCTGAACGTATAGGCTGCCACACATTGCTCCAGCATCCCCGGCTGCGCGGCCAGTGAGTGATGTTCTCCGCTCCAGACCATGTGACAGTACGGTTCATCACTCAGCACCGCGATGTCCTTGCCACGGATCAAATCGGCAATGTCCCGCAGGTCCTGTTCGGTCGTGACGCCGCCCGTAGGATTGTGCGGCGAATTCAGAAAGATGGCCTTTGGCGCAGGGTCGTCATTCAGAAAATCTTCAATGTCCGCCAGCTGCGGCCGAAACCCATGTTCCTGTCGCAACGGCTTCAGCACCATTCGTGCGCCGCGGCGAGCGATGTTGGGGGGATAGGTCGGAAAGTGGGGGCTGAACACGAGAACTCCGTCGCCAGGGTTCAGAAAACTCTCACAAAAGAACTGTTCAAAAATCTTGGCCCCCGGGCCGACGGCGATGTTTTCGATTGTAGCCGGAATTCCAAACTCGGTCCGCACGAACGCAGCCGCGGCTTCGCGAAACTCGGGAATTCCCGGCGATGGACAATAGTGTGAAACATTATCTGCAATCGCCTGCTGTCCGGTTGACCGCGCATTCGCCGGGCTGTGGAACGGACTGTCTCCGATTTCCAGCTCAACGACGTCCTTTCCAGCCGCCTTCAGCTGTTTGGCAATGGCCAGCACAGTGAACGCGGATTCGGCCGTAAGAGAATTTGCGAACTCGCTGAGAGCAACGGTCATGGGGATCAATCTATGAGGTGAGCAACGTGGGGCGACCGTCATCGAAGCGGTTTCGCGGTAGGGCATGATAACCAGCCAGCGATCAAACGGCACCACATCGTGGGCGCCAAAACGGGATGGCTGTGGCGGCCATTGCAGAACTCATTCCGGCTTTTGTGTCGCCGGAAAAATCTGCATCATGAACCGTTGCTCGGCAACCATCCGAGCATACGGTATTCCTTCGGAAAGGGACGCGGCGCACTGAAGTTCACCGTTGAGGTCTGCATGCCTGACGATCAATCCCACAATATTGAACGAACCGCCGTCTGAGAATATCACCTTCCCGTGGACAGCCTCACCGATTGGCCATGTGTCCATGTCCTCCTGCTGCAGCTGCACTCGCATGCCGTGTTCTGAAATCTCCGCGACGGCGTACGATTTTCCCTTAATGACGAGCTCCGGGCGCCCGCTTCGCGGATACGTGAGTCGGTAGAATTCTCGATTTGACTCGGTCACCTGATTCCCCTGGATTCCCGCAGAAACCGCATGGTTGCCTTGACGTCCCGTCACCAGTATTCTGCCACATATCGGAGGCGGGCCACCATTGCAATTTCGTGTTTCCGCCGCTCTGACGCCTTGTTTTTTTTGCTGAGCACCAAGGATTGCTGTCCCGCACATGGCCCACATCTGGTCACTGCAGGCTCAGAATTCTACCCGGTGGGGAATTCCGCTGTCGTCGTCAAAGTGCGGAATCGAAAAAAATAACCGTTGAAAATTATATAACGTAAGAAAAAGGGATCTGGCACGGTGGAAACAACAAACGGTTCGCTGAATCGCAAGCTTCGCATGGCGCTGGTGGGAGGCGGCCAGGGATCCTTTATCGGTCGCGTGCATGCGACCGCCGCTGTGCTGGACAATCGAGCTTCACTGGTGGCCGGTGCGCTGTCGTCCACTCCGGAACGCGCCAAGGCCTCGGCTCCGGCCTACGACATTGCTGAAGACCGGGCCTACACTTCGTGGCAGGAGATGCTCGATGCCGAAAATGCGCTGCCGGAAGATCAGCGAATCGACTTCGTGAGTATTGCGACTCCGAATCACACACACTTCGAGATTGCCAAAGCCGCGGCGGAAGCGGGGTTCAATGTTGTGTGCGATAAGCCGATGACGTTCGACATGGCTCAGGCGGAAGAGCTTGTAAAGGTGGTCGAAGCCAGCGGAGTGGTGTTTGCCGTTTCGCACAACTACACCGGCTATCCGCTGGTGCGCCAGGCAAGGGAAATGATTCAGAGCGGTGAACTTGGTGAGATTCAGGCCATTCGTTCCAACTACATTCAGGGCTGGTTGCGAACTCGATTGGAGGACGAGGAGCAGAAACAGGCGGCTTGGCGAACCGATCCCACCAAGTCCGGTGCAGCGGGAGCATTTGGCGATATTGGCACGCACGCCTTCAACCTTGGCCGATATATGACCGGCCTGTTTCCCCAGGACATCAGCTGCAACCTGAAGATCTTTGCACCTGGTCGACAGCTGGATGATTATGGACACGCGGTTATTCGTTACACCAACGGTGCTCTCGGGACCGTCACAGCAAGCCAGATTTCACACGGACGTGAAAACGACCTGTTCATCGAAGTGGACGGCACAGAGGGAGCGCTGCAGTGGCGCCAGGAAGAACCGAATGTGATGATCGTTCGCAAAAACGGATCGCCGCATCAGATGTACACTCGTGATCCCAACGCGCCGTTCATGAACAGTCTGGGCGCCGGGGCCTGCCGACTTCCGTCGGGCCATCCGGAAGCGTTCTTCGAAGCCTTTGCCAACGTCTATCGCTTCGCCTACGACGCCATGGTGGCTCGCGCCGCGGGAGAGTCGTTCGAGGCGAAAGACACGATCTACCCGAATGTTTACGACGGTGCCGAAGGGATGTACTTCATCCAGCAGTGCGTCGCCAGCAGTTCGAAAAACGGTGCCTGGGTACCGATGAAGTACGATGGGGCTCGAGCGTAGCAACTGCTGGTGTCGATGGTGTCAGCGGCTCACGTTGTCGAACACGTCCCGTGAGCGAGTGCTCGATCGAAGCGACTGATCAGGTCCTCAACGGGCTCGACGCCGATACTGATTCTCAGCAGCCAGCGGGAAACGCCGCAGGATTCGGCGAAGTCCAGTTCCTCATAGTGCGCCAGCAGTGTGTACGGGCAGCACAGTGTAAAGTGTGTGCCAAGGTTCGGGCCCTTGCAGATTTCCAGGGCGTCAAACACGTTCGGCGTTGAGTTTCGTGCGTCGTTCAGCACGATCGAAAGCAAACCGCCGTACCCACCAGCGGCAGATTTCAGACTGTTATAGTTGCTGTCCGCGATCGACGGGTGAAATACCGACGCCACTGCTGGGTGATTCAGCAGATACTCGACAACCTGCTGCGTGTTGTTGTTGATCTTCGCGGTTCGTTCAGTGAGATCCTGACAATTGGCGGCCAGAACTTCGACATCCGGATCGCTTAGAGTTTCCTCGAAATCGTCTTTTATCGCCCGGCGGAGAGTTTCTGAGTGCTTTGCATGCGGATTGACCACCAGCGAACCCGCCAGGACGTTGCCGTAGCCGCTGAAGTATTTGGTCAAACTTGTCACCAGCAGGTCGGCGTAGCGAAGCAACTGCAGGTTTCCGCAGGCGGCCAACGTGTCATCCACAACCAGCAGGATGTCGTACTGATCAGCAATTCTTCGCAGTCGCTGCAGGTCCGGCGTTTCCAGCAGCGGATTTGTCGGAACCTCACAAAAGATGGACACTGGAGGCGACGTTTGACACAGCTGTTCCAGCCTGACGATATCGGCATCGTTGCCGATTGGCAGAAACTCACAACTGGCCGCCGGAAAGCGTTGTTGAATTTTCAGTGTGTCAACATATGGAAAACCGAACTGGCACGTTCGACCGGGGCGAATTGCTGAGACCGCACGCCACGCACAGGCAATCGCTGCCATGCCGGACGGAAACAGAAGGACGTTTGGGGAGACCGTGTCGTTCACGTCGGCAACCCTTTTTCGTACGCTCGTCCTCGCCTCGGTCTCGGTTGCCAGTGCCGGCGTGCCCGCAAGAATTCGTTCGGCCACTCGCGACGAAACGTTTTCGCCGGCGTGTTGCCAGTACTGCTTGAGCAGCGGAAAATCCTTCTTCGCCACGACCACACCGCAGGCCGAGTTTTCGCCAAGGGGGACCAGCTTTGTCTGGCCGGCGCCAGCGTTCCGAACGTATTCGACCGCTCTGTTCGCACAGCGTGCGGACGCGAACGGCAGTCCCCTGCGATTCTCTTCATTTAACAGTTCGTCGCACAACTTCTGAACGATCGGGTGAAAGCGGAATCGTGGATAGGCGGCCTGCAATTTCTCCAGGACGAATGGATCGCCTTCCTCGTAGCCGATATTGTGTTCCCACAGCGGCAGGCACGCCGACACCGCATGCAAATCATCGGGAATGCAGGCTCCCAGATGGTCGGCGCGGAAAAGTGGATGAGTCAGAAGGTTACGAGGCATTCGTTGAATCCATGACATGTCAGATGTCGATGCCGTGGTTCATTTCCAGCGACGGTTCTTCTGATTGCGGACGGCCAACCAGCACAGCGGGGACTCCGGCGAACGTACAGTGCGGCGGCACTTCCGTCAGTACCACGCTGCCCGCTCCAATTTTCGCGCCTTCGCCGATTTCGACGTTGCCGAGGATTTTTGCCCCGGCACCGATCAGTACGTTGCGGCGGACTTTGGGATGGCGATCACCGGATTCCTTGCCGGTCCCTCCCAGTGTTACCTCATGAAGCATGGACACATTGTCCTCAACAATTGCCGTTTCCCCGATCACCACCGACGTTCCGTGGTCGATCAGAATTCCCCGTCCGATTCCGGCCGCCGGGTGAATGTCCGCTCCGAAAACTTCGGACATCCGGTTTTGCAGATGCAGCGCCAGTAGTTGACGACCGTCATTCCAGAGCCAGTGAGCGATTCGATAGCTGGCGAGTGAATGGAGACCCTTTAAATACAGCAGTGGCACCATGCAGCATTTGACCGCCGGGTCACGTTCGCGTACGGCAGAAATGTCTGCCTGAATAGACTCTGAGATCCGTGTGTCCTGCGAAAACGCGTCAACTTTCCGGCCAGGTGAAAGCTGACCGCGTCTTCAAAACGGTCGTGATTGAGAATCGTGGCATGTAGAAAACTGGCGAGCATAGGCTCTTTGCGCACGTTTTCCACGGCGGATTCACGAATAGATTCCCAGACGGAAAACCCGTTTGGCGGTGACTGATCTAAGTCTATCGTCATGTTTTGTGTCACCTGGCCGACGTTCGATCTTCGGAGCCAACAATCCACTGTGCAAACGGACACCCCACTGCCGATGAAGGTTCCCGGCGAGGCGAATAGCTGCGAAAGAGTGGTGATTTCGAAGAATTCGGCGGAGGCTCCGTGAGGAAATCGTTTTGTGAAGGCAGATCATCAGCCGGAATCTGGTGAAATCAACCCCAGCGTCTTACAATTCGCTGCGTCAGACGAATGATACGCCGTTTCCGGGTTCATTTGCGGCGCGGACTTAGGCATCTCAAGAAAAAGCGAGACGAAAATGAAGACACTGCAAAAACATCCGTTTGTGATTTTGGCTCTGGGAGTTGTTCTGGGGGCCAGCTTTATGGTGTTGCAGCCGCACCAGCCTGCAAAAGCCTCGGCAGCCAACGGCAATGACAAGTTTTCGATGTGTACGTGTCGAGTGACATTGGGTGAATCGGAAGCCGTGTTCGTTTTGGACCATTTGACCGGTGTTCTGAGCGGTGGTTTTCTAAACAGCCAGTCCGGTAATTTCTCTCACAAATATATCCGCACCATTTCTCAGGACTTTCAAATAAACCCGGCGACTCCGGAGCCCAAGTATTCGATGGTCGCCGGCGACGCCCAGTTGAGGACATCTGGTGGCGTACAGCCCGCGAACGGTCTGATTTACGTCGCGGAACTCACGTCCGGGGCCGTGATCGCCTACGGATTTGCAGCACCGCGGGGACGAGGTGTCGCGGCGCCACTGGAAATCTTTCGCATTGACGGCTTTCCATTCCGCGAAGCATCCGGTGGATAGAGTCCTGATTTCGGCTCCGACGTACCTCGGCGACCCAGGTTGCTCGAATCTGTCGGCCGCGAATGTGTTTCGAATTCACGTCTGCAGACGCATTTGACAAACGCTCTACTCTCGCAGTTGTTTCCTCAGTTCTGTCGCGCGGTGTTTTCGCGCGGCAGAACCCCAGTCGGGGTAGAGAGCCTGCACGACACCCAGGCGTCGTCGCGCTGCGTCGTGCTGATCCTGCAACGCAGATATCTTTGCCAACTGGAACGATGCTTCCAGCCATGAGTCGGATCCGGAAGGATTGGATGCAATGATTTTCAGCCAGAAACGTTGCACACCCGGGCTGATCGCCGTTGTCCGCTGTTGCCCGATGTCGGCGGTTGACAGCATGTCGGCAATGCGGATCAGGATCGAGTTGTCGAAAGCCCGTTCCGTGACGGCCGCCAGAATCTCGTCCTGAACTTCGTGTTGCCCGGTGATATTTGATGCGGAGACCACCGCGGGCAGGACAAGCAGCACGGTCTGTGCGGTCAGATTCGGTTCTTCATTTTTCAGCAGGTGCCGCCCAAGTGTTCCGGTCGTGCGTGCCAGCCAGACGTCGCCGACGACCGAATCGTCATTCACGAATTGTGAATGCAGAAACGTGATGGCATGCGCCACACTTGCCATGGGCAGAGTGAGGAGATTCTTCATCGCTGTCTTTAACCGTGGTTCCGGAGATCCCGTCCGCGCTGCGGTGACGGCGTCAAGCACGGCGAATTGTTCGAATAACTCCACATCCTGACTAAGAACGGACAAAGGCAGGCGGTCGCGAAGCTGGTTCAAACGCGAGTCAACGTTGTTCCAATCAAGACTTCCGGGCGGCTGTTCAGCGACCGTGAAACTAAGCACGCGAAGCTGAAGCGCAGCCATATCACTTTGTTCAAGGTCATCAGAACGTGCGGTTATCTCATTCGCATGCTCGCTAAACATGTGCAGCGCATCGCGACGGTCACTCTGGCGGCTCTGCGACGCCGCCACGGCCAGCAGACGCCCGCAATCCAGCAGCAATTCCAGTTCCCGGTCGGTGTTTTCCGCGTCGTTCAACATATCAAGTACCAACATGGCGGCGCGAAGCGGATCGTCTGAGCGAATATGTTGCAGCAACCACTGGCGAGCACGACGGGCCGTCGGTTGCTGTGCGAATGTGGCAAGGTGTTGTTCAATTGCTGCTATGTATTCCTGTGACGTTACCGCTGGATCGTTCCGGGTCGACAGCTGGGCCAGCGTAAATATTCTGAGCAAATCAGCGGCGGCCCATCGGCTTGATGCGCCCATTCGTTCATACAGAGTCGCTGACCTGCTGAGGTGTTCGTGCGCCTGTGTCCACTTTCGTTCTTCGATCAGGAATTCACCGGCGCGCAGCAACAGTGCTGCGCGCGGACGATCGTGATTAGTCGTTGGCAGGCGGCTGATAGCGACTTCGATCAGCCGCAAAGCTGCCGCGGAGTCTTTCGTCGCACGAACGAATTCCACCTGTTCAACAAGGTTAGCGATGTCGGCGCCGACCTCGCTGACCAGATGAAATCTTTGAACTGTTCGTTCCACGCAATTGATAAAGATGCCTCGAATTAGCGGTTCGAGCTTCCTGTGGGCTGTCCGGAATGCCGCCGTGGCCTCCGCCAGCAGCGACGGGTCGTTCAGTTGCGACACCAGCTCGATACGTCCAAGCAATGCTTCCAGCTGCAACCACGCCAATTGCTGACTTGCCAGTGCCGTCGCATCGTGTGACGTGGACAGCAAACGCAACGCCTCAGTTGCTTCCTGTTGATGCAGTAACGCTCGGACCTGAAGCAGCGCGGTGGGCCGGTCGCGGGCCGAAGACGGACGTAGGGCACTGGCTCTGAGATCGAATTCAACGGTGTCGCCAGCCTTTAACGCGAGTTCGGCGGCAAGCCATCTGGCCCTCAGTTTTGTGCCGACGGTTCCCACTGTTCGTGAGGTCAGGTTAAGGAGCATTTTCGCCTGACGCAGCGTGTCGTCCGCGTCGCCCGCGAAATCCGGCGACGCTAACTGCAGTTGCCATTTAAGTGAGTACAGCTCAGCCAGCGCCAGTCGCCCTTCGCCTCGAAATTTCCGGACCATTTCCGGTTCAAGGTCTTTGCGAATCTGATCAAGTTGTTCCAGCAGGGACTCAGCAATGGCAATTCCTTTGTTCGCCACCGAAATCAGGGATGGATCCGGTCTGGGGGCCGCCGGCAGCGGTGCGACCGTGATTTCCATTCCATTGCGGTGACCGAACAAGTGCCCGGCTTCTGACAGGTAGATTCTCATCTGAATGCTTTGGCCGAGTATCCTCGCTTGTTGCAGCCGCAATTCAAACTGTCGTGCTGGCGACGGGACGTTGTCCTTAAGGAAATCAGTCAGCTGTTCGAGAGACCGGTTCAGCAGGTCGTCTCTGTCGACAGCTGCGGCAAACCAGGCGTGCTGCTGGTGGGTTTGACAGAGTCGTAGCTGCCACCGAGCCTGCTGGTCGACATCCGGCGCCCGCATCATCTGTTGGACGCAATGCTGTTCGGCCAGACCGAAAAACTGTCGTTCCGTCAATTGCCGTAAGAACAGTCGGTCAGCCCGATCACCATCAGCATCAACTGCGCCGGCTCCGGACAGTTGCGACATCGATAGCAGGGCCAGGGAAACGACAACGATGTGTAATATGGCTGAACTGGTCCGATCGTCAGAACGATGGGCCGGCCGAGTCAGGTTTTCAGGCCATGCGGACATTTCTGCATTCTATCGTCCTGACGACGGGTTCGCCAAATCGTGGACAAAAGACGCAGACGCCATAGCTACTCACGCGCCGCGGCATGCCGCAGTGTTCCTGCAGGATCCTCTTCCGGACGGTGTATGGAACGACTATTCTGTGGAAACCTGAATTTTTCGCGGCTCCGTTCGCTGAGTCCGAGGCAGCTCAACGCGAAGGACTCCATTATTCAGTCGAGCTGAAATATGTTCGTGGTCAACCTCGTCGCTTAGAATGAATGACCGCAGAAAGTCGCCAACCTTGTACTCTTCATGCAGCATGGCCCGCCCATCCTGGTCGTTGCGGACTCGGCCGAAGAGTGCCAGTCGGTTGTCCTGAACCTGCAGCTCAAGACCTTCTGTCGTTACGCCCGGGAGATCCGCATACAGTACAAGGCCATCGTTCGTTTCGTAGATGTCGATGGGCGGATTGAACAACATCCGTGGCTCACTGCCAGCGACGCTTTCGGAAGTTGTCTGGATTTCAGGGGCGGCAGGCCGCATGTTCTGGTTGGAATCGCTCATTTCCTGCTTCCTTCGATTTGCACGCAGCTACCTGGGTAGTGCGGCATCGCTGCCCCATTTTCGAGGTGTCGTCGATGGCCCATATCGAGCGACCGCTCGATAAGTGTTAGCCCGCCCACGGCAATCACTGTAAGGATGTACACGAAAATCACCGTTTGGTTTTCCGAAGGACTCTAATCTGAGCCTTCCGTTACCGGAATACTTCGAGCAACCGAACCCGCCACCTTCGGCAGAATTACACGGAGGACGCCCGCGGAGTACTCCGCCTTCATGCCATCTTCATCAATTCGGTCCGGCAGATGGACACTTCGGCTCCAGTCGCCCTGAAATCTCTCCTGCCGACGAAATGATTCTGTCTGAGCTTCGGGCGGAGCTTTTCGAACTCCTTTAAGCGTCAGAACTCCATTCGCGGCTGTAAGTTCCAGATCTTCCAACGTCACGCCGGGAATCTCCGCAGTCAGCAGAAAACAGTCTTCACCGTCCAACAGATTGATCAATGGAAACCGGCGTGAAGACCTGCCCTGCAATGTGAGATTCATCCCCTGCAGCAGCCGATCCACCTCACGCTCAAGATCCAGAAGCGGGTCCCAGCTTTGTCCCCATCGAAAAACAGGCATCTGTTTACTCCAAAACCAGAGGAAACACGCCAAGGCGAGTTTCCAACATACAACCGTCCGTCTGGCAGACGCCCGGCCATTTCACCTTAGATCAGGCCAATGAACGAAACGAACACAAGAAAACACAAATCACTGGCCAGCCGGGACGATTTGGATTGTCAATTGTGTATTGACTCTCACGGCCAGGTCGTGTGACCATGACCGATTCCGACCACCGGGCTCAGCGGACCTTTAAGCAGCACAGAACGTGCCGATGTCAGCAAATCACGTGGTCGAGGCTGCCTCTGACTTCGCGGGATGTGCTGTAACGTCCATATGCTAAACAGTTTACGCCGTGCTGCCATGCGGCCCGAAATCAGCGGTGAGGGAAAAATTCCCTGCCAATTTTACAGCCAAACGGCCAACAGTGTTGCCACGCGAGCAGTAGCCCAGAGAATCCGAGTCAGCATCGCTTAGTCGCGGCACCACGTTGAATTCGCTCTCGTCGAGTCTGCACCTGTTTTATCTTTTCGAAAGAAGCCCACTCATGGCCCCCGATTCAGGTCCTTCACATGCCGTTTATGTGGGCAGCTTCGATCCACTGACGCTTGGGCATCTCGACATCATTTCTCGTGGAGCCCGAGTTTTTGACCGGCTGACGATCGGCATTGGTGTCAATCCGGACAAAGAGCCGTTCTTTTCGACTGACTTAAGGATTCGCTTGTGTCAGGCTGCCGTCAAAGATCTGCCGAATGTTGATGTGAGAACGTTCGAAGGTCTGGCGGTGGAATTCGTGCGGAACTGCGGCAGTCGGGTGTTGCTGCGTGGTGTCCGCAGCCTGACGGATATTGACGCGGAATTCACCATGACACTGGCGAATCGCGTGTTGGACGACGGCATTGAATCCGTATTCCTGATGTCCGGAGAACGTTACAACCACATTTCCAGTTCTCTGATCAAGCAAATCGCCAGAATGGCTCAGGGAAATGTCCGCGATCGACTGAAGCATTTCCTGCCTGAATGTATCATCGACCCGTTGCTGGATCGGGTGCAAACACAGTAGCGGAATACTGCCAGCGACTTTCGCCGTCGACCTTGGTGACGCCGGTATTTCACACCCTCATTTTGTTCAAACGATAAGGATTCGACGATGGTCAAAACTGCGTCAACAATGTTGCCCCTGGGAACCCGGGCTCCTTCATTTTCGCTGCCCAATGTCGACGGCACGACAGTTTCAGACTCAGACTCCATTGGCCAGCCGCTGTTGGTCATTTTCATGTGCAACCACTGTCCTTTCGTCGTGCACCTTCGTGGCGCCCTGGCTGCATTCGGTGATGAGTATCAGACAAAGGGGCTGACGATCATTGGAATCAGTTCCAACGATGTCGAAAATTATCCACAGGACGGTCCGGAAGAAATGAAGCAGGAAGCGCAGTCTGCCGGGTATCGGTTCGCGTACCTGTACGACGCCGACCAGAGTGTGGCGAAGGACTACAAGGCAGCCTGTACCCCCGATTTCTTCCTGTTCGATGCCGATCACTCTCTTGTTTATCGGGGCCAGTTTGATTCGAGCCGACCGGGGAACGACGTAGATGTGACGGGGCAGGATCTCAGGGCTGCCTGCGACGCCGTTCTTGCAGGCAAAGAAGTTGCCGGCGACCAGAAGCCAGGCATTGGCTGTAATATCAAGTGGAAGGCAGGCGCCGAACCTGAATACTTCACCGGGCAGTCAGCGGTGTAGTGTCTTTGTCAGGAACGTGGTTGCGAGCTAAAACCCTGCCCACACTTTGCGTGCCTCGACTCTCCCCAGGGAGAGCGAAATTGAGTATCAACATCGTCAAATCGCTGGATCAGGTGGTGGCGGAGTGGCTGCTGGACAGCTGAGCATCTTCATTGGGACTCAGCTCAAATGTAGATCTCAGCGCGTTCAGAGCGGTGGCGGTTTGATCGGCGGCGACCACAACGCTGACTTTGATTTCGCTGGTGTTTACCATTTGTACATTAATTTCGCTGTCGCCCAGAGCACGGAACAGGCGGGCACCGACGTCGGTATGACTGCGCAATCCGATGCCAACGACGGACAGCTTGCCAATTCTTTCGTCGCATGAGACCTGGGCCGCCGCGTGCTTGTGCAGCGGTGCTTTCAGTGCCTCAATGGTCTTTGCGACGCTGTCCGGCGGAACGGTGAATGAGATGTTTGACTTTCCGTCCAATGCGACATTCTGAATGATCATGTCCACCAGCACTCCACCATCGGCCACCGCAGTGAAAACATCGGCCGCCACTCCCGGAATGTCGTCCAGGTGTGTGATTGTGACACGAGCCTGATCGGTATCGCCGTAGATATCGCTGACCACGATTTCTTCCATGCCACTTAGCTGAGAGACGATGTCCGCTTCCAGCTGGGAGGTGTCATTGCGAGTGACCGTCTTCGGCGCTTTCGACGGGACGCCGACATGTGGGGGCTGATTCAGCTGCTGCGCCAGCTGAAAGCCGTCATGAACAGCGTTCACCGCCCGTTCACACAGTTCCTGGTCGATGAGGACAGAGATCTTGATCTCGCTTGTCGTTACAATATGAATGTTGATCGAATTGTCGGCCAGCACGCGAAACATTTGTGCGGCGACACCGGTATGTGTCTGCATGCCGTGGCCCACGACTGACACCTTCGACAGATTTGCGTCATGCTGAACAGTGCCTCCCAAATCGCCGGTCGCGGCTGCCGCCACGTTGAGTGTCTTGCGCAGATCGTCTTTGCCCACGGTAAATGAAACATTTGCTGTTCCGGCAACACCGACGTTCTGGACAACCATGTCCACGGGAATCCGGTTGTCCGACAGCAGTGAGAAGATGCGACTCATCACGCCCGGGTGATCGGGAATTCCGATCAGGCTGACACGCGCTTCGCTGCGCACGAAGGCCACACCGGTCACCGTGGGAGTCGGTTGAGCTGGTTGCGGTGAAATCAACGTACCAGGCCCGTCCAGATATGACGGTTTAACACACAGATTGACGCGATATTTTTTGGCGAATTCGATCGATCGCGAATGCATCACGCCGGCACCAAGACTTGCCAGTTCCAGCATCTCGTCATATGACACCTGTTCGATCTTCGAGGCCGATGAGACCACGCGTGGATCGGTCGTAAAGACCCCTTCGACGTCTGTGTAGATTTCGCACATCTCTGCGTCAAGCACAGCCGCCAGCGCCGCAGCAGTGGTGTCACTGCCACCTCGACCCAACGTGGTGATGTTGAAGTCTTCATCGACTCCCTGAAATCCGGCGGCAATTACGATCTGCCCCGCATCCAGTGCGTCCTTCATTCGCTGAGTGGAAATGCTGATGATACGTGCTTTGGTGTGACTTCCGTCAGTGCGAACGCCGATCTGAGCCCCGGTCAGGCTGATGGCTTCTTCGCCCAGTTCATGGACGGCCATCGCCATCAGCGCGACAGATTCCTGTTCACCGGTCGACAGCAGCATGTCCATCTCACGTGGACGAGGCTTGCTGGTGATCTCAGCCGCCAGACCGACCAGTTCATCCGTCTTTTTGCCGCGAGCGCTGACGACCATGACGACCTGTCGTCCGGAGCGTTTTGTGTCGACAGCCTTCTGCGCGGCCCGTCGGATTCTCTCGGCGTCGGCGACGCTGGTCCCACCAAATTTCTGAACAACGATTGACACGGATCACCTGAAGACGATTGAAAGCCAGAAAAGCCTGCCGATTCGCCCAGCCGCGCTGTGCGAGTCGACGAAGAATACGGCAACGTGATCGTGCGCGCAACCGCTTTCAGGGGGTTGAGAATCGAATTCCGAAAGAAAGAACGATTTCAGCCGGCTGTCAGTGAACAAGCACGAATTCGCTACTGTTCAGATAGGCCCACATCATGTCCTCGACGACCGTCGGTATAGCCTCAGCGGACGGCGATGTCCGCACCAGCTGTCGGTAATGACGCCGGAAGACGCGTTGTTCGTCCGACGTCGGCTCCCGTGTCAGCATGGCCAGCGCCACGCGGTCCAGGGCCTGAGTGCCTGCGGTTGCTGATGTTCCGCCATGCTTAACGATGGCTCGGCTGGCCTGGCGAATGGCGTCATCAACTTCGCCCCCATTCATCATCACCATCGCCTGAGCGATCGTTCCGTCAAAATCGACCGCTTCATCATTTTCGTCTGTCTCATAGGCACGGGCGAACTGACGGACCCATTCCCGTCGATGCTTTGAGCTGACTGCAGTGGTCGTTGTCGGCAGCTGTCCCACCGAACGCACGGCAATGCGAATTGATTCATATACCTGTTCGGGCGTCATGCGTCGCACGTAGGCCCGACTGAATAACGGCATCTCGCCATGTTCCGGACGATCCACCGTGTTTACGACGTCCCCCTCGCTGCTTAACTGCCACGCCTGTGACGAGGCGACCCACGTCATCAGCCTTTGAACATCATAACCGGACGCCACGAAGGCATCGGTCAGAAAGTCCAGAAGTTCGGGGTGACTGACCACAGAATGAGGTCCCATGTCATCGACCGGGTTGGTAAATCCGTGCCCAAAGAAGTGCGCCCACATGCGATTGACCATCGCTTTGGCGACTTTTGCTTTCGAATCGGCCGCCAGCAGCCTTGCCAGTTCCGCGCGGCGGTCGACATTGCTGTCAGCCGGAATGATGTGCCCATCATAGGCTGGCAGTACGGTCTGCAGCTGTCCGGCCCGATTCTCGAAGAACGTCATTCGTTCCTCGCGATGGCGATCGACCAGTTTCCACGCGGCGTTCCGCAGCGACGATCGAGCTGCAGAATCGGTCATTGCCACGGGCACTGTGACGCGGTCTGTATCTTTGAAAAAGGCGTTCAACGCCCAATACTCCGACTGTTCCAGGCCTTTGGTGAAAGGATGGTCATGACATTGCATACAACTCATCTGTTCCCCCAGAAACAGTCTGGCCGTGACGGCAGTCGCCGGAGTCGCTTCGTTGTTCAGATGGGCCAGCAGAAAGTTTGTGGCGCCATTTCTGTCGTTACGGCCCGTGGCTGAAATCAGCTCACCGACAGTATCGATCCACGGGGCGTTCTGTTGAAACTCATCGAACAGGAATTCGAACAGCTTGCTCCGATTGACACCGCGACGTTCCGTACGGCCGACCAGCATGTTCGCCCAGATCACGGCCAGGTGCGATGACCGTTCAGTGGATTCGATCAGGTCGGAATGCGGTTGATTCCTCAAGCGTTGGAATCCGTCCGACAATATTCAAGCAGACGCGGCGAATCCATTCCCTGTCCGATGCGATCGGGGACGGGGCCAGGTCGTACTGCTGCCAGGTGTCGGCCACCAGACGATCAATTCTGGCCACGATAGCGGCATCGGAGAAATCGATCGGCGAGACAGAATCGACGACCTCAGCCACAACATCGCCGGACATGTCAGTTCGAGGCGAATTCAGACTGTCGAGAACCAGCGGTTTTAGTTCAACGACGGGCACAGACTGAGGCGGAAGAAGCTGGTCGACAGCGATGTTCTCGCGAAGTCCACTGGGTGACGGTTGTCCGTTTGGTGCCTCTTCAACAACCGCATCAGAGGATGGCGGCAGGTCAGACAGAACCAACCAGCCACACAACAGCGACAGCAGTGTGGCCGCGACAGCAACAGTATGACGACGTCGCGTCCGCTGCCGTGACGCATCTGCCGGAGTGTCCATGGATAAATCGGATCGAGAAACTGACGTGTCCGCTGCATATCCAGCGCCCCACAGAAGCTGACCGTGGACCGCCAGCAGCTCCACATAAAGGGAAACGAACTCGTCGTTGTCCCGCAGTAGCTCGTTGAACCGTTCATGTTCAGATTCATCAAGCCCCCGCTCAATCTGCAGGTTTGTCAGCCTGATGACTTCCTCGCGAGGACTGGTCATTGCAATCCTCCCTCCTCGGCGAGCTGCATTCGGACACACTCCATCAGAACTCGACGAATTCGTCCGAGTGACTGGTAGACCGAATTTGCAGGTCGCCCCAGATTCTTGGCGACCTTGTCGCCGTTCGCACCCGAGGCGTATCGCATCTGTATCAACTCACGGTCCTGGGGACGCAGTTGGCCGAGACACTTCGAGAGAGCCGCCTGCCGGACCTCCAGGTTCTCGTTGACGGCTTCGGACTGTTGTGCGACCAGATCCAGCACGTTGCCGTCCAGAAATGTCAATTTGCGACTGCGGTTGCGGCGATGACGGAAGACTTCCAGTCGGGCGATGGCTCGTCCCCATGCCAGAAAATTAGACCCTAATTCAAACTGATGCCACTTTGCCCAGATAACAAGATTGGCCTCCTGCAGGACCTCGTCCGCATCGGCAGAATTGCCGACCAGGGGCAGAATGTACAGATACAATGGCCGTTGTGACTGCGTGAACTCACGAATGAACGCTTCCCCTGGTACGTCGCCATTCGGCGTTCCCGAAGAAACTCGCGCTCGATCGATGTTGTTTGCAGGGTCAAACATAGGAAACACAAACAGTTGTAACAGGTCAAAAAACAAGCCCCAATCGATTACTGATTGAGGCTTGTGCTGTTCAAATCCGCAGGAAGCGAACTAACCAAGCAGCTCTTTAATGGGCGTGCCGCCGTTTGCCAGCTTCATCGGGCGACCACGTTTTGACGTGTGAACAGTGTTCAACGGGATCCCCAGGGCGTGGGCGACCGTGGCCCAGATGTCGCTCGGCAGGTAGGCTTTGCTGTTATCAGCCACTCGAACACCGTCGAAATCAGTGGCACCAACCGCCTGACCGTTGGCCAATCCGCCACCACCGATCATATTTGACCAGCTGGCTGCCCAGTGATCGCGACCCGTGTTCTGGTTGATCCGCGGAGTGCGTCCGAACTCGCCCATCCAGACGATAACCGTATCATCCAGCATACCTCGTTGCTTCAGGTCAGTAACGAGGCCGGAAATACCCCGGTCAAGAATGGGAAGTCGTTGCTGGCTGAGAGTGTTGAAGACGTCCTGGTGCAGGTCCCAGCCACCGAGATTCACTTCGACAAACGGTACGCCGGTCTGCACAAGTCGTCGGGCCATCAGCAGACTCTGGCCGAAACCGTTGCCGCCTCCCATGCCCATTGCTCCACCGCCACCGGCGGCAGGATTGTACAAAGCCTTGGTCTCGTCGGTTTCTGCTTCGAGTCCGAGGAAATCGTCTGCCTTGTCCACGTCGAAGGCTGCCATCTGTCGCGAGGTCATTAGATTGACCGCACTCTTGTAGACGTCCTTGTGAGCTTCCGGCAATTCCCCTCGTTTGGACTTGATGAAGTTGGACTCCACCGCCGCCAGCATCTCCAGTCGACCGGGCAGGCGTTTTTTGCCCTCTTCCGACGGAGCATTGTTAATCCGACCGTCGCTGCCAACAACAAACGGAGCGTGTGACATGCCGAGGAACCCGGCCTGTCCGGAACCGCCCCCCACAGAGACAAAGGATGGGATCTCAAGAGCCGATCGTGTACGACCGAGTTCGTAGCTGACAACGGAACCGAACGTTGGGTGGGTAACTGTGGGGTTTGGCACGTAACCGGTGTGCATGAAGTATCGTCCGCGACCGTGGTCCGCTTCACGAGTACTCATGGAACGAACAATAGAAAGGTCTTTGAAGACCTTTGCGGTTTCCGGCATGTGCTCACTGATCTGTACACCGGGAGCAGCGGTATCGATGGGGTTAAAGGCTTCAGATCCCAGATGTCAATGGTCGGTGGCCCGCCGCTCATCCACATCAGGATGCAGGACTTGTTGCGGGCCTTCAGTGCGGCTGCGTTGGCCTGCACGTGCGACAGAAAGTTCATGGCCGGAAGCGTAGCTGCCGCTGTCGCCATGTGCTGCATGAAGTGACGACGACCCATTCCGTAGTTGTTCCAGATTGACATCTTCAATTCTCCAGATTGGAAGGTAAGACTTGTATTAAAGGATTTTGCCAAACGTATTTGGTGAATAGTTCCAAAGTGCTTTAGTGAACGCAGATGAACTCGTTGGAATTCAGCAGGGCCCAGAACAGATCCTGGTAGGCATAGACTTTCCCACGTGCTCCATAGGCGCTGATCATGCGTTGAGCTTTGCCGAGTTCGCCACGGGACGGTCGTCGACTTAGTGCTGCCAGGTACAAATCCTGTAGCTTTTCGGAGTCTTTGCCCGGCTTACTGAAGGTTTCAAACAGAAAACTGCCGCGATCGGCGTTGACGGCTTTTTCAATCAGTTCGCTGTTCATCATCATCAATGCCTGAGGGATCGTGCCGTTGAAAGTTGTCGCTTCGTCGTTTTCATCTGTGTCGAAGGCAGCGACAAATTGCTGCATCCAGCGACGACGTTGACTTTCCTGAGCTTCCCAGCCACCTTTGCCAGCCTTGTGAGCATTCGTGGCGGAAATCAGTGAGTCGTAGAGTTGTTCGGCCTGCATGGACTTGATGTACATATGGCTGAACAAAGGCATTTCACCAGCGGATGGGTTGTCGACGGTGTTGTCTTCTCCAAACCGACTGGTGAGCGAATAGGGGGTACTGTTGGCAATCCAGCCAATCATCGCTTTGATGTCGTAGTCGCTCTTTACGAATTCGGCAGCAAGCCGGTCCAGCACTTCCGGGTGCGACGCAGGATTGTGCGGACCCATGTCGTCGACAGGACGGGTGAAACCGTACCCAAAGAACTGACCCCAGATGCGGTTTACGAACGCTTTCGCGATCAGCGGCGTTTCTCCGTTGTCGGCAGCAACCAGCAGTTTTCCGAATTCTTTGCGACGATCGAAGGCATTGGGATCGACCTTTTTGCCCATGTAAATTGGAAATGCGACCTGCATCAGGCCACTTCGCTTTTCAAAATAGACAGGTCCACTGAAGTCACGGGTCACGACTTCTGAGAAGTCGTCAACACGCCGTCCGGTTTTCGGGTCGACCTTGCGATGCTCGATCTTTCTGACCTGGCGAAAGAAACTGTTGAACTCCCAGAACTGACTTTGTTGCCAGTTATTGAATGGATGATTGTGACACTGTGTACACTGCACCTGCATGCCCAGAAACATCTTTGTGGTCATGGCAGTCAACTGAACCGCTTCGTCCGGCATCTGCATCTGAGCCAACGTGTAGTTGACCGCCCCGTTTTCTTCGAAGTGACCTTCGCCCGTCACGAGGTCGACCACGATATCATTCCACGGACGGTTCTTCGCAAATGCTTCGCGAAAGAATTTTTCCATCCCGCTACGACTGACTCGCCGAGGCGTTCTTCTGCCGACGCAGTTATTCGTCCAGATGGTCGTGAAGTTGCGGACGTAGTCCTGGCTATCCAGCAGTTCGCCGATCAACACGGATTTTTTTCGAGGACTGTCGTCGGACAGATAACGTTTTGCTTCTTCCAGAGTTG
>LWDU01035188.1_pt1 | contig 52732 bp, 63 predicted proteins | sample 727161 | NCBI WGS metagenome assembly LWDU01 (sample SAMN04566230, study PRJNA314399) | hydrothermal vent metagenome | isolation source: deep sea hydrothermal plume seawater | place: Mexico: Gulf of California, Guaymas Basin | collected 2004-07-11
AAAATCATAGTACGGGCCATGATTTTGTTTAGGACAAGAGGATAGTAATTTTAAACCGCATTTACCCCGAATTTCAAAAGTATCCTAATTGGGATTTTTTAGTATTTAAAAGTTTGAATGACAGTTTTTCGGTAGAGGATGGTCAATGTCTGAATAGCTAATGATCTACTGTCTTACAGACGGCCGGGGTGATCACTTAGGCGATTTAAAGGTCGGGCAGGGGTGATTTGACTTGTTTGACCGAGCATGTTTTATGATTGCGGTTCCCTGTTACGGGTGAGTATGCAGATTTTGAGTCAGGGTCTGTCTGATGGTAGTCCTCGGACTTAGGCGGGGCGTCTATAATGTAACCGGGTACTGTCAAATAAACCGACATTGGGTGATAATTGCCGGATGACGAATTCAACGTACAAACGATACCGATTCCCACCGTAAGATTGCTAAAACGATAACAACGAGTTCACCAACCACTCAGGAGTGATCGATGCAACAAATTATACGAGTGAATACCCAAATACTATATGTATTGATTTGTCTGCTTGGCCTAGCGGCTTGCGACGGCGACAGTGGCAGTACACCCCAATTTACACCTCCCCCGTCAGCATCACCTGCTCCGATAAACAGGACAGCAAGTTTTGAGTTGGCAGGTCTTCAGGAAAATCCTGCTGTGAAGACAAGTGCCAGCGGATCGGCAGTACTCACGCTGGAGCTCAACAGTGGCACTCTCACGGGATCGATAACCACATCAGTCGTGAACGTCACTGCGGCACACATTCACTCCGCCTTCGCGGGTATGAATGGAGATATTATCCTTACATTGGATCAAAGTAGCGATGATGCTTCACGATGGTTGGTTCCTGACAACACTGTCTTAACTGCTATCGACGCCTTCAGTTTTCTAAATGGAGAGCTGTACGTAAACGTTCATAGCGATATAAACCCGGCCGGTGAGCTTAGAGGGCAAGTGTTGCTTGACAATTTCACGCTCATACTCAGTGATTTAACAGGGGCCGCCGAAGTACCGGCGACATCAACCCTCTCTTCCGGGCGCGCGGCACTGACCGTTAATACCGACACTCTGGCGATGGTCTTAAATGCAACAAGCGATGTCCCTGATGCCACAGCCGCTCATATTCATGAAAATTTTGCCGGTGCAAATGGTGCAGTGATCATTCCCCTGGATCAGGACGCTAATAACATTGGTAACTTCTCGATCTCTGAAACCTTTACCCAGGCCCAGTACGATTCACTCATCCACAGTGCCACAACCCCTTCGGGTGAATTAAGAGCCCAGCTGTTACCTGACAACATCACGGTAATCGTGAATGATTTGACCGGTGACGCAGAAGTACCAGCAGTGACTTCTGCCTCCTCAGGCCGCGCATCATTGACCGTTAACACCGATACCCTGGCAATGGTCTTGAACGCAAACTCCGATGTCCCTGATGCCACAGCCGCTCATATTCATGAAAATTTTGGACGCTGTGATAGCTGCCGATCAGAGTTATGTCCTTACCCGGCTTAATCTGGGAGACCTGTGTACCGCAAAGGCGTGGCCTTGAACCACCGACCCCAGACGTAGTTGCGCAGTCTTCGTGTCCCAGTAGCCTCGCGCATTGAAATTCAGCTCTATCCGCCTTTTTCCTGTTTTTCAAACGAGGGGACGCAACCGGTTCGCGTTGCTTGTCCTGTGCGAAACCGCAAGACCAGCCTTAACTGATCTTGTCATCGAAATGAAAAGGCGCAATCTGTCGTTCGGTTTTGCCCCTATTTCAATTGATTCTGCGATTAGAAAATATGAAAATACATCTGCCCCCTTTTTCTGTCGTTCCTGCCTGTCAATCGGAACAATTGTGGAGGTAACTAGAGTAGATGCCTGCCACGCCCGCGCGACTTCATGGATTTGTCTCCTGAGACACATGTTCCCCGGACCCTTACGTGCGCGCGCCAAATCATGTAATTTTTCGACCGGTGAGGCCGTCTTGACCCTGATCACCGTAGCAAAGTTCTGTCAGGGGCATTACAGAGATCCCGGTCGAGTATAGGAACCATTAACGCCCTATTGTGAGGAATCTGCAAGTAAGATTAGATGGCTATAGGACATTTTCTACAGTACTTTCAAGAATTGGAAGGGGGATTGCTCCAATTTTGATGAAATATCGGTCGGAGTTCAGTTGTTAATCGGCTAGAACAAAAAGTAGACCGATTGCTGCTTCACTGATCTCATCAGCCAGGTAGTTATTCGCTAGAAAACAACCCCAGTTGTGGTGGCGCTCTTGATTCCGGGAGATGATTAGCCAGTGCTTCAGCGTTAGCATCCAGGTGGTCTAAGATTTTCTTGATCATCAGGAGATCCTCAATACAGGCGATGATTTTGACGTCCCCACCACATCGACTGCAGACCGAGACATCAATTTTAAAGACCCGTTTGAGTCTTTCTGCCCACGTGAGTAATTTCTGGCAGTCTGTTGGTGATTTCTGTTTATTATTCGAGGAGCTCTTCTTGGCACTACCTTTGCCTCGTTTCGCTGGATTTTTTCATGGATACGGTTACTGACTACATCTTCAACGAACCGTTTCTTTGTGTCCGTGTAGACGATCATCAGCTTGGATCATCTTGATAATCAGTATATTTCTTAGCGCTGCCCTTCACCTTATCCGCCGGGTATTTCTTGGCATTCAGCACCATCTTTTCCTCGACTGCATCTTCAAGATTGATATCGAGCTTATCGGCTAACCTAATGAGGTAGAGAAAAACATCTGCCATCTCTTGTCGGACCTGATTAAGTTTCTCTTCACTCAATTCAGATGACTCTTGCGCTGACAACCATTGGAAGTGTTCAAGTAGTTCAGATGCTTCTACTGAGAGTGCCATTGCAAGGTTTTTCGGAGTGTGGAACTGATTCCAGTCTCGCTCATCTGCGAACTGACGGAACCTTTTTTGAAGAGCATCAATATCCATTGTCGGTCTTGTTAGTTATCTGCTGGACCTAAACTACCATAAGATAGGTCCATTGTTTATGACAAGACAGGCTAACCCCTTGGATCACCCAGATGGTTACTCTCGACCTATGCCTCGGAAAAAATGATGATACTGATCTGTTCACCAATGAGTCAAAAACATCCAGTGTTCAGCGGGTAATATACATTGCGTAAATAGTTGATGTTTTCACAATTCATATTACCCGAAACACCCCTCTAGCCCAGTAAAAATGGGAAATGTATGACGGATTGTGATTCCGGCGGTTAAACGTTGAGTCACTGAATGATGGGATAGTAACCTTCATTTGCCGGATTTTACGCAATTAACTGCGCGAACGCCGATAAGAAGCCTTGGGCGAGGAAGCGTCTTGAGGACAAAGCACACGAAGCGAGTAAGTTATTCGGTTGATTGGAACAGATTTAATGTATCAATCGTGAGGAGTTTATGGAGCAGGAAGGTTGGAGTTTCTGACATTTCCAACGATGATCTGACAAGCACATTTTTTGACACAGTAGGACTTATTGAGGACTTAACTCAATGTTGTCCAATTCCAAATCTGGTTGATTGTTATGTAACTCATTGATTTAATTGGTAGCTATGGGTGGACTTGAACCACCGACCCCAGCATTATGAATGCTGTGCTCTAACCAACTGAGCTACATAGCCACACTTAACCTGTTATCCCCGCTTTTGCCTTATTTGAAGCAATAAATCGTTCAAACCAGCAAGGGGAAAGGACGCGCATTCTCCGGTTTCAGGGCTATTTTGTCAACTTGCTATTAGCCCAGGTTCCAGACCCCAACTCGAATCTGACCTGATTCGTGTATATAGTCGTCTTGTCCATCAAAAACAAGGCGAGAGAAGAGATGAAAATAGGATTATTCGCAACATTTATGTCACCGACCTGTGGTTCGGAAATGGTCGCGGAATTTGGCAGTAATGCCGAAGAAATCGGTATCGAATCCCTGTGGCTGGGGGAGCATGTTGTGCTGTTCGACAAGATGGAGTTTCCGTATCCCGGCAGCAAGGATGGCAAGATTCCCGTACCTGCTGGCGGAGGGATGCTGGACACGGTGGCAACCATCGGGTTTATGGCCAGCCGTACGACAAAACTTCGATTTGGCACCGGTATTACCCTGGTGCCGCAACGGAACCCTGTTTATACGGCGAATGAATTTGCCACCCTGGACTGGCTCAGTAACGGGCGTATTGATTTCGGTGTTGGTGTGGGCTGGTGTAAGGAAGAAGTGCTGGCTTGCGGTTATTCCTGGGAAGATCGCGGCAAACGGTGTGATGAATTTCTAGAGGTGATAAAGCGCCTCTGGACTGACGAAGTCGCATCCTTCGAGGGGGATCACTTCTCTCTGCCTGAGTGCCGACTAGACCCTAAACCTATCCAGAATCCGCATATTCCAATGATCATCGGGGGTCATAGCGAAGCTGGCTTTCGTCGGGCTGCCCGGTTTGGTGCCGGTTGGTATGGTTTTAACCTGAGTCCTGAACTGACTCAAAATGTACTTGGCAATATTGACCGGGCATTGGAAAAACAGAATCGAACCCGGGATGACTTCGACATTGTCATCACACCGCCGTATAACGCGACGCCAGCCACGGTACGTGAATATGAAGACCTGGGTGTTGACCGCCTGGTGATGCATCTGGGCAACCAGAAGCCTGAACGGGTTGAGCAGCGATTGACCGAGATGGAAAAATTTGTCGCGGCTTAGACTTACCCTGACGGTCGGGGGCGGTTAGACGTTAAAACGGAAGTGGATAACGTCACCGTCCTGAACCCGATAATCCTTGCCTTCAAGGCGCCATTTACCTGCATCCTTGGCGCCGTTTTCTCCGTTGTAGGCAATAAAGTCATCGTAAGCCACGATCTCGGCACGGATAAAGCCCTTCTCGAAGTCGGTATGAATAATACCGGCGGCTTGCGGTGCTGTTGCCTGTTGGCGCACTGTCCAGGCACGAACTTCTTTTTCACCGGCGGTAAAGTAGGTTTGTAACCCCAGCAACTTGTAGCCCGCTCGAATGACCCGGTCCAAACCCGGCTCCTGCATACCAAGATCCGTGAGGAATTCCATTTTCTCTTCGTCTTCCAGTTCGGCAATCTCCGCTTCCAGCTTGTTACAGATCACCACCACTTCGGCATTATCTGCCGTCGCGATCTTGTTGACGGCATCCAGATAGGGATTATCTTCAAACCCCTCCTCATCAACATTAGCGATATACAATACCGGTTTCATGGTGAGCAAATGCAGCTCTCGAACATCGGCGCGTTGTTCCTGAGTAAATTGCTCCTGGGTAAGTTCAAGCGACCGGGCAGAATTGCCTTCATTAACATGGGATTGAATAGTCTCGTAGAAGGCTTTTTTGGCGATCGCTTCTTTGTCGCCGCTTTTCGCAACCCGGTTGACTCGCGTGATTGCTTTTTCAATGGTATCGAGGTCTGCCAGTTGCAGTTCGGTATCAATCACTTCGATATCACGTACGGGATCGATAGTGTTGGAAACATGAGTGACATTCTCATCCTCAAAACAGCGCACCACGTGAGCGATGGCGTCAGTTTCGCGAATGTTGGCCAGAAACTGATTCCCCAATCCCTCCCCTTTTGATGCTCCCGATACCAGACCTGCAATATCTACGAACTCCATGCTGGTGGGTATCACTTTTCGCGGTTTGACGATATCAGACAGTTTATCCAACCGTGGGTCCGGCATCGCAACGACACCAGAATTCGGCTCGATGGTACAAAACGGAAAATTCTCAGCACCAACTCCGGCTTTCGTCAGTGCATTGAATAGCGTCGATTTACCGACGTTTGGCAATCCTACGATGCCGCAGTTAAAACCCATTAGTTTTCCTTGACCCTGAAACCATTAAGATCAGTCATCGCTTGTTGCCATTCGCCGTTAACGGCCAGGGGCAACACTCTCAGCGCCTCATCAATACATTGATAGATCATGGACTCATCTGCAGTGCTCACCTTGCCCAGCACATGCCCGGTCACTTCGGCTTTCACACCCGGGTGTCCCACCCCGATGCGTAGACGGCCAAAGTCCTGATTACCTCCAAGGCATCTGGTGATATCCCGCAAACCATTGTGACCTGCAAGTCCACCGCGCTGCTTGAACCGAATGACCCCAGTAGGCAAGTCCAATTCGTCATGAACAATGAGTATCTGTTTTGCGGGGATTTTAAAGAAGTTCGCAAGCGCACCCACTGCCTTACCGCTTTCATTCATGAACGTATTGGGTAGCAGCAGGCGAATTTCGCGGGATTCATACTGCGCAATGGCAGTTCGCCCGAAAAACTTTTTTTCTTCTTTGAAGATCGCACCCTGTTGGTCGGCGAACCGGGAGACAAACCAGACGCCCGTATTGTGACGGGTTCTGGCGTACTGCTCGCCCGGGTTACCAACACCAACAATGAGCTTAATAAACAAGCTCATGTTGACACTCAGTCTTCCGAAGACTCTTCTGAATCAGCTTCGGACTCAGTACCGGGTTCTGCGGCTTCTTCATCCTTGTCGGTTACTTCATCTTCTTCAGCGGTCGCTCTGGTTATGATGACCGAAACCACCACCTGGTCATGGTCTTCACCCTGGCCCAACTCAGGGATTGTGACTCCAGTTGGAAGCTGCAGATCCGACATATGGAGTGAAGAACCCAGGTTAAGTTCGAGCACATCAACTTCGATAAACTCTGGCAGGTCACCCGGCAAACAGCTGATCGACAAAGAGCTCATCACGTGTGAAACCATTCCATCGTCTTGTTTAACGCCTACACAGTTTTCTTCGTTCAAGAAGTGCAGTGGTACTTCGACGTGAATTTCCTGGTCCATTTTTACCCTCAGAAAGTCAGCATGCATAATTCGCTCGGTGGCGGGATGTCGCTGCAATGCCTTAACAATGGCATTTTCTTTCTTACCGGCAATTTTCAGATTGATAATGTGTGCAAAAAAGGCCTCATTCTCGCAGGACTTTTGCAGCTCATTTTGCCCAATTGATAAAGTAACCGGATCTTTTCCTGCACCATAAAGAATTGCAGGAACCAGACCGGCATTTCGACGCAGGCGGCGGCTCGCACCTTTCCCCAGGTCTGTACGTACTTCGGCATTAAGCTCGAATTCGTTTGCCATCTTAGTTCTCCCAAGAAACTATGTTTACTAAATTAACAACAATGAAAAAAAGGCCGGGCTTACTGCGACCGTAAGTCCCGGCTTCGTGTCCTTGCGGACTTCTATACAACTACACTGCTTTTAAAACCTTCACTTTTAAAACAATGCCGGTTGAATTCTCTTACTGAAAAGTGCACTCAACGATTCCTCGTTACTCACTCTTCGAATCGATTCTGCCAATTCGTCAGCAATACTCAGCTGACGTATTTTTGCGTTCGACGCAGCCTCGCTAGACAACGGGATAGTGTCCGTCACAACCAGTTCATCTATCGTTGAAGCGTCAATATTCGCAATCGCACCGCCCGATAAAACCGCGTGGGTACAATAAGCGACAACCTTTATCGCCCCATGTTCTTTCAACGCATTGGCCGCCGCACAAAGTGTTCCGGCCGTATCTACCATATCGTCAACCAATATACAGGTTCGGCCTGCGACATCGCCGATGATATGCATAACTTCTGACTCGTTCGCCTTGGGGCGTCTCTTATCAATAATTGCCAAATCAGCATCATCCAACTGTTTAGCTATGGCGCGAGCCCTGACCACACCACCCACATCGGGGGATACGATTATCAAATCCTCGTACTCGCGTTGCTCAATATCCAACAACAACACGGGTGTTGCATAGATGTTGTCTACCGGTATATCAAAAAATCCTTGAATCTGATCCGCATGCAGATCGATGGTTAACACTCGATCAATTCCCACACTGCCTAACATGTCGGCAACGACCCTGGCCGTAATCGGTACACGGGCAGATCTAACCCTTCGGTCCTGCCTGGCGTAACCAAAGTACGGAATAACTGCCGTGATCCTGGTTGCAGATGCCCTATGCAAGCAATCCGCCATCACGATTAATTCCATCAAATTGTCGTTGGTCGGCGCGCAAGTCGGCTGAATAATAAACACGTCTTTACCGCGAACATTATCCTGAATTTCTACCATGACTTCGCCGTCACTAAAACGACCTACCTGCGCATCGCCAAGGTCCATTCTCAACCGGTCAACCACACGGTTCGCCAGCACCCGATGGGCGTTACCCGTGAAGATCTTTAATTCAGCCACATTGCAATCCAGAAAAAGAGCTTTGTCAGTTGTGTGTGGCTGGGGTGGCAGGATTCGAACCTGCGCATGCAAGGATCAAAACCTTGTGCCTTACCACTTGGCGACACCCCAATCATTACACTTCGCGACTAACATTATCGAAGGATTCCTTTAACAGTTTCACTTTCCTTAACAGAGGTGATTCATCCAATCCCTCGGCGATAAAAACGTGCCATTTTTCGGGAACTTCCCGGCACACGGCTTCGGCTTCATTTTTGGAATCAAAGTCAAGAAACACACAGGAACCCGTGCCAGTCATTTTAGCAGGGCCCCATTTGTTTAACCACAATATGGCCTTATCGACTTCAGGGTATAGCTTACGGGCAACTGCCTCACAATCGTTGCCTGAACCCTGCTCTAAAAAGCGCGCTATTGTGATGGGTGCTGAGTCCCTTGTCAAATCTCGATGAGAAAAGATTTCGGCAGTCGAGATCTCGCAATTCGGTTGGATTACAACGTAGTGCTTTGGCGGTAGATTAATCGGTGTGAGTCGCTCGCCAATCCCCTCAGCCCAGGCAGAACAGCCCTTTACAAACACCGGCAGATCCGCCCCGAGCGGCCTGGCCAGCGTTAGCAGCATTTCGGTATCCAATCTCAATTGCCACATCAGGTTCAAGCCGACAAGGGTTGTCGCCGCATCGGAGCTACCGCCGCCCAATCCGGCACCCATTGGCAGCACCTTATTGACCGTAATCCTGGCACCGAAAGGCCGCTTCGACTCTTTATTACTCTGATTCAAGGCAAATTCCGCAAGGGTGTTCGCCGCTTTAAAGACCAGGTTTTCTTCCTGGATAATTTGATCACAAATTACTTCGATGTTTTCAGCGGCTTCAAAATCGATCAGGTCGCCTATCGAGAGGATATGAAAGGCTGTTTGAAGTTCGTGATAACCATCAACGCGACGTCCTGTGATGTTGAGGCACAGATTTAACTTGCCCGGGGCGGGGAGTTGGAATCGGGGAAATTTCAGCCCCATGAGCTGACCACCAGCATAATTTTCACATCAGCCCGACTGAAGCGCATACGAACGGGCTCGTCCTCTTTGAATGCAAGGTATTCAATTAGCCAACCGTACTGTACCAGGCTTGAATCATCGCGTTCAAAGCCAGCTGCGGGGTCTGGTATGCCACGTACCCAATACACCAACGATTCTATTGGTAACGACAATCCGGTGTGCTGCAAGAGTAGTGCACTGGCGCTATCCGCCTCGAACCTGCCTTCGCCCGGCACTTCGATTGTCACACCGCTGGCATCACCCCAAACATGAGCCACAGCAACTCCAAGGGTTGCATTCAGACGAATATCGAATGATTCTGATTGCTGCCGCCACAACAGAGAGAAACTTAAGGTTTTGTCAGTACTTTTAATGCCCACCCGACCCTTCAACAACCAGCCATCGGAAATGGCAGCATCAGGGTCCGGTCTAGTGGGACTAACGCACCCTGAAACCCATAACAGGAGCAGGTAAACTGTAGTTAAGGTTAACTTATTGAAGTTTACGGGGACGTGAATCTTTCAATTACCTTCTTCAATATGTCGCTGTCCGGTTTTAGTTCCAGCGCTTTTTGCCACACTTCTGACGCTTCAGTCTGCTCGCCGATGACCCACAGAACCTCCCCCAGATGTGCTGCTACTTCATCATTGGTAAACAGTTCCAGCGCTCGGCGCAGGTATTTCACGGCTTCTTCAAAATTCTCGAGCCGGTACTGCACCCAGCCCATGCTATCAATGAATGCAGCTTCATCCGGCCTTATGACCAGTGCTCGCTTGATCAGATCGAGTGCTTCTTCATGACGGTCTGTCTGGTCAGTGAGGCTATACCCGAGCGCATTCAACGCGTCACTATTCTCGGGATCCAGTTCAATGACCCGCAGCAGGTCACTCTCCATGATGTCCATGCGACCAAATTTCTGCCCCATCATGGCGCGGAAATACAGTAGGTCCTGGTTGTCGGAAGCTGCTCCCAACATCTCGTCAAGCAATTCAAATACCTCGGTAGACATTCCCTGATCGCTCAGCGCCTGGGCTTCAATCATCACCAACCGATCCGCCCTCCCGGGATTTTCTGAACGTAAATTCGACATGTAGTTCTTCATTTCGCTTAACTGATCCTGCTCGATCATTAGATTAGCGATTCGTGACAGCGCCGGGAGAAACTCATAACCACGACCCACCTGTTTATATTCCCGGATGGCGCGCGGAACGTCATCAATTCTCTCCGAGATATTACCAAGGTAAAAATGTGCCTCGCCAACCCTGAGATTCCAGCGGATCATCTGCTGCAGGTAGCTGGTTGCCGTGTCATCGTCTTTCAGTTGAATAGCAAGCAGGGAAAGGGCAAACAGAACGTCGCCGTCGTTGGGTGATTGCTCAAGCAGGTACTCATATTGCTTCTGAGATTCCACCAGGTGTTCACCTTCGAATAGGAACCTTGCGTAAATCAGTCGCAATCGCCTGTTTTCGCCAGTGTCATTCTTGATAACGTCTTCGAGGAAAACCAGCGCTTCGTCAGATCGGTGCAGGTTTCTCAGAATATTAACTTTAAGGATCGTGACGTTGACATTTTGCTTCGCTGCCAGCAGTTCATTGGCCAAAGCAAGGGATTCTTCAAGCTTGCCGGTCTGCTCCAACAGTACCGCTTTTGAAAACATCAGCTGATGATCTCCCGGATGTCTTTCAAGCAATCCGGAAATGGCATCCAGCAGTGATTTCTGGGAGGCCTCATCCAGATTGGCGGCTCTGTAGGCAAACACGTCAAAATTAGCGAGTCCACCCAGGTTTTTTACCGCTTCCATGTGATAAATCGCATCTTCCAGTTCACCAGCCCGCATCAATTGATCTGCAGAATGGCGGTGCGCATCAATATTATCAGGTTCTGCCTCTGCCCAAATCTGGGATGCTTTCAGGGAAAGATCATCCCTCTTTAAGTAGTTGGCTAATCTGGTCGCCCTGGCAGCAACACCTGCATCCTGGGTCTCTTCAGCCATTTGCATGTATTTTTCCAGCGCAATTTCGTATTCACCCCGATATCCGGCAACTTCCGCGACCAAAAGTTGATACAAAGCATCATTTTTAAAGGGTTCGACGGGATATTCGTGAGGTTTTGGGCGTGCAGCAGGGATTGCAGGTTGTTCCGTTTCAACAACCTCGGGCTGAACCGCCACAACCTCCGGTGGATCTTGCGGTGCCATGGAGGCACACCCCCCGGTAAACAGGACAAAAGCCAATAGAATCAACAAATTTCGAAGCTGGACCTTCATTCAACACCTATAATCACTTTACCAACCAACGTACAATAAGCCACTTTTGATCCACGTCCTATGTAAATATGCCTAATCGGTGCATATTAGCAGGATTAACGTTCATTTATCGTTTGTTATAAGAAACAATCACTTACCGAAAGGAAGGGCGGGGCCGCCCAGGCGGGGCCGCCCAGGCGGGGCCTAGGCCGCAGAGGTATGGCACTCACACTACTCCCGGACAGGAACTGACTACATTGGATTTATTAATCGTAGGCGTCAACCACACGACTGCGCCCATCGAACTCAGAGAAAAGATCGCTTTTACCCCGGAACAGCTTGGGGATGCATTGCTGGATTTAAAATCCGACCAGTGTCTGGATGAACTCGCCATTCTGAGCACCTGCAACCGCACCGAGATATACGCGATAAAAAAGGACGGTAACTCTGGCGGCATTGTGAACTGGCTTGCCAAGTACCACGACCTGCCGCCCGGCGAGCTGGGAGAAAGCATCTACATCTACTCCGACCAGTTAGCGATTACTCACATTTTAAGAGTGGCTACCGGTCTTGATTCCATGGTTCTGGGAGAGCCCCAGATTCTTGGCCAGCTAAAAGAAGGTTTCGCTTCAGCTCAAACCAACCATGTAATGGGGAAACAACTCAACCGGCTCTCTCAAAATACCTATCGCATAGCCAAGCAGGTCCGGACACAGACAGCCATCGGCCAAAATACAGTATCGGTGGCATCCACAACAGTGGTTCTGGCTTCCCAGCTGTTTTCCGATCTCAGCAACTGCAACGCATTGCTGCTGGGTGCCGGAGAAACCATCGAGTTGGTTGGGCGCCATCTTAAATCGGCTGGTGTGAAGCAGATAGTGATTGCCAACCGAACTGTAAGCAACGCCGAATCCCTTGCAAAGGAACTGGATGCGACGGCAGTGCCATTATCTGAAATCCCTGATCATCTCGTGAATGCCGATATCCTGGTGGCTTCAACTGCCAGCCAGTTACCTATTCTCGGCAAGGGCACCGTTGAACGCGCCATAAAATCACGCCGCCATAGACCTATTTTCATGGTTGATCTCGCGGTGCCCCGTGATATCGAACCAGAAGTCAATGATCTTCGCGACATCTACCTTTACAGCATCGATGATCTACAACAGATTGTCAGCAAAAACATGAGTTCCAGGCAAGCAGCAGCATCGGAAGCCGAATCCCTGATTCATCATGCAGTCCACGAATTCCAACAATCTGATAAGTCTCTTGGCGCCGTCGATACGCTGGTAAGATTCCGCCAGAAACATGATGACATCAAGAATCGGGAGTTGACCAAAGCGATTAAGCGTCTCGACAACGGCGACGATCCGGAACAGGTGCTGAGAAACCTGGCCAACCAATTAACCAATAAAATTATCCACACACCCAGCGTACAAATAAAGCAGGCCAAATTGGCCGGTGAAGAAGCGTTACTCGATGCCATTGAAAAACTGTTTCAACTCGAGGACAAACCACAACAATGAACTCGTCATTAAAAGCTAAACTGGAACAACTACTTGAACGATACGACGAGCTCGCTGCCTTGCTCAGTGACGGTGAGACAATTGCCGACCAGAATCTTTTTCGCGGATATTCAAAAGAGTATGCAGAAATAGAACCCGTTGTTCTTTGTTACCGTGACTTTGAAGAAAATTCAACCGAACTGGACGATACCAAACTGATGCTCCCCGATGATGACCCGGAAATTCGTGAACTGGCCCAGGAAGAAGTATCCAGGCTTAACGAAGTTGTTGGGATGCTCGATGCCCAGTTACAAAAACTACTCCTGCCGAAAGACCCTAACGATTCTCACAACGTGTTCCTTGAAGTCAGGGCTGGCACCGGCGGAGATGAAGCAGCCATCTTCGCTGGTGACCTGTTCCGAATGTACAGCAGATTTGCTGAGTCAAAGAAATGGAATGTGGAAATTTTGGCCGAGCGGCTGGGTGAACACGGTGGTTACAAGGAAATCATTAGCCGAATAGACGGCAAAGATGTCTACGGCCAGTTGAAGTTTGAATCTGGCGCGCATCGCGTCCAGCGAGTCCCACAAACGGAATCACAAGGGCGCGTGCATACATCTGCCTGTACGGTCGCTATCATGCCGGAAGTTGAAGACCTTGACGAAATAGAAATCGAGAAGAGCGATCTGAGGGTCGATACCTACCGTGCCTCAGGCGCCGGGGGTCAGCATGTCAATAAAACGGATTCCGCCGTCAGACTTACCCATATACCTACTGGCATCGTCGTTGAATGCCAGGACGAACGATCACAACATAAAAACAAAGCCCGGGCTATGAGCCTGCTGCAGGCCAAACTGATGGATGTGGCCGTGCAGGAAAGGGACGCAGAACAAGCGGAAACACGCCGCAGCCTCGTCGGCAGCGGGGATCGATCAGAGAAAATTCGTACTTACAATTTTCCCGATGGGAGAGTGACCGACCACAGGATCAATCTCACCCTACATCGACTTGCACAAACCATGACGGGCGATCTGTCACCTATCATCGACCAGCTCGTGCAGGAGCATCAGGCGGATCTGCTGCGCAAAATGGGTAAGGATTCTCAATGACAGTTGCTTTACAACCGACGACGGTAAAAGAAGCGCTTCGACAACATACCCAAATCAAATTAAGCGATACACCGCTGCTGGACTGTCAGATTCTGCTCGCATTTGTGCTTCAGCAATCCCGTACCTGGCTGTATGCCCATGACGACTATCAGCTGACCTGCGTGGAGACACAACGCTACCAAATACTCCTTGATTCGCGCACTGCGGGAAAGCCAGTCGCCTACATTACGGGTATCCAGGAGTTCTGGAGCCTGGATTTTCACGTCACACAGGATACGCTGATTCCACGCCCGGAAACGGAGCTCATCGTCGAAACTCTGCTTAATCGCTATACAGAATCCCAGGCAACAGTGATCGATCTTGGTACCGGCGCAGGTCCCATAGCGATCTCCCTCGCCTATGAACGGCCAGAGTTCAACATCTTCGCCAGTGACAAATCTCTGTCTGCACTGCAGATTGCCCGATCAAACGATCAACAGCTCAACGAAAGTCCGGTTCATTTTGTTCAGTCAGACTGGCTTGAACCATTCAAATCGGGACAGTTTGATATCATCGTTTGCAATCCGCCATACGTAGACCCAGAGGATTCACATCTTAAACTACTCAAGTACGAACCGGCCGATTCGCTGGTTTCAGGCAATAGCGGTATGAAAGATATTGAAAGGATTACCTGTTCGTCCCCGGCTTATCTAAAACCTGGCGGTATGATTCTGTTGGAACATGGTTACAATCAGCAGTTCGCTGTACAGCAGCTGTTAAAACACAGCGGCTACACGGATGTCGAACCACTGTCCGACTTATCAGGTCAAGCCAGGGCAGTACTGGCCTATAAGCCCTTATGAAAAATCTTCATAAAACTCATAGTGCGGCAATCTTATGAACGATGACGACCTGTTACGTTACAGTCGACACATCATGCTGCCGGAGATTGAAATCGCCGGTCAGGAAAAGCTCCTCGAAGCAAAAGTTTTGATCATCGGCATGGGAGGTCTGGGCAGCCCCATTGCTTTATACCTGGCAGCAGCAGGTGTCGGTCACCTGTCTATCGCTGATGATGATGTTGTCGACCTGAGTAACCTGCAACGTCAGATTGCCCACAGCACGCCGGACATAGGTCGTCTCAAGGTGACTTCTGCGCGGGAATCAATGCTTGCCCTGAATCCCGGTATCAAGGTGACGACCTATGAGCACCGCTTCGATACGCGCTCGTTAACGAACGTCGTCGAGGAAATTGACCTGGTTATTGATGCCACAGACAATTTCGAAACTCGATTTACCATTAACGAAGTCTGCGTCGCCACAAAAACTGCGGCGGTGTTTGGAGCCGCAGTCCGGTTGGAGGGGCAAGTGCTGGTTTATGATCCTGCGACTGAATCAGCCTGTTACCAGTGTTTGTATAACGGTGTTGCAGACAGCGCGTTGAATTGTGCGGAAAATGGTGTTGCAGCGCCTGTCGTTGGCATAGTAGGAACTACTCAGGCCATGGAGGCAATCAGGTACCTGACGGGTATGGGTAGTTCTGCTGGGTATCTTCAGATACTCGACGCAAGCCAGATGGAATGGCGAAAGTTTACATTACCTCGAAACAAGAATTGCCCTACTTGCAGCCACTAACCACCACCAGGATTTTCTATGGCTGGAAGATCGTCGCCGCATTGTTTGTCATGCTGTCCTTTTCATCCGGGCTCGGTTTTTATGCGCATACAATCTACCTGCAGGCCCTCTCACAACAGGCCGGATTCCCCATAACCCTGGCGTCCAGCGCAGTTTCACTGTTTTTTCTTTCCAGCGGCATAGCCGGGCTGGTGATTGCACCCTTGTTGGAAAAATACGATGTGAGAATCGTAATAGTCCCGGGCGCCCTGGTTGCAGCCTTGTCGTTATGGCTAATAGGGTCTGTTCAGTCCACAGTTCATTTGTTTGCAGTCTACTCCATTTTTGGAATCGGCTTTGCCGCTTCCGGCCTGTTGCCCGCAACAACACTCATTGCCCGGTGGTTTGAGTTCAATCGTGCAAGGGCGCTGTCTGTGGCTTCTACGGGACTTTCACTGGGCGGTGTCATTCTGACGCCATTGTGCGCCTTCATGATAGAGTCGAACGGGTTGGTTGAGACAACTCCCTGGCTGGCAATAATGTATCTGTGTGGCATCGTCCCCGTTGCTCTATTGCTCAGATCAAACCCCTCAGACATGGGCTTGATGCCGGACGGGAAATCACCGACAACCGACTTCAGGCAGGTGCCGTCAATCCGGTTGACTGATGCCCTGAGACACCCTTTTTTCTGGTTACTCAGCTCAGCCTATCTGTTTGTCATGCTGGCGCAGGTTGGCGGTATCGCGCACCAGTATGGGCTGCTGTCTGAACGCATCAACCCTGAACAGTCCCGCTATGTCATCGCGATACTTCCGTTATTCAGCATTCTTGGGAGACTTGCCGGTGGCTGGATTCTGGACAAGATCGAGACCATGAGATTCACGCTGGGCATGATGTGCCTGCAGGGATTGTCTCTTGGGTTAATGAGTGCTGCAAACGAACTCTGGATGCTGGCATTGACCCTGGCGGTATTTGGGATAACAGTAGGTAATTTGCTGATGCTGCAACCGCTTATCATTGCAGAGGTGTATGGGTTAAAGGACTACAGTCGTATTTATTCCTTGTCAAACCTGCTCACAATGTTCGGTGTTGCGGCAGGCCCTGCGATCCTGGGGATGCTGTTCGTCCTGACGGGAAACTATGAACTGCCCTATCTGGCAGTAGCCGGGTTGGGTTTTGTCGCCTGTTTTATTTTTACTCTGGCGCTGCCATATGTATCGACAATACAGCCTCTCGAATCAGCGCGTGTCAGCGAATAACCCGTTGGGATTCGGGAACTAGGTACTCAGGAGCTTTTCCAGCTTAATTTGATCAACTGTGAAATTACGAATCCCTTCGGCGAGCTTCTCGGTTGCCATGGCGTCTTCATTCATGCCCCAGCGAAACGCTCCTTCAGACACTTCGACTTTCGCGATGGCCTCCCCCGGATTTTCCGGGCTTAATTTTCGTTTGAGTTCTGTTGTGCTATTCGACAGCTCTTCCAAGAGTGGCGGGCTAATCGTCAGCCGATCACATCCTGCCAGTGCGAGTATTTCACCACTGTTACGAAAGCTCGCTCCCATGACCACCGTGTCGTAACCATGTTGCTTGTAAAAGTTGTAAATACGCGTGACTGATATTACTCCCGGGTCTTCTTCCGCAACATACTCCCGCTCAGCATCCGAATCAGCATTTGCCTTGTGCCAGTCGAGAATGCGCCCGACAAAAGGTGAAACCAGAAATACACCGGCATCTGCGCAAGCGGCGGCCTGGGAAAATCCAAACAACAATGTCAGGTTGCAATTGATACCTCCTTTTTCAAGCACCCTTGCGGCTTGTATGCCTTCCCAGGTAGATGCAATTTTGATTAACACCCTCTCCGGGCTGATACCAGAACGCTCATACAATTCTATTATCCGACGCGCTCTTGCAATGGTTTCAGTTCTGTCGAACGATAGCCGGGAATCGACTTCAGTAGAAACCCTGCCGGGGATAATCTCCAGTATCTGACAGCCAATGGATACGGCCAATTGCTCGCTGGAACAGGCAACCTGTTCTGCGTCACTGCCACCCTGCTGACTCGCAAATTGCCGGGCGTCATCAACCAGATGCTGGTACTTTGGCAACTGCGCGGCTTTCAAAAGCAGAGATGGATTGGTGGTTGCATCCATCGGCTTATAGTTTTCAATTGCTTCAATGTCTCCGGTATCTGCAACCACGTCGGTCATGGATTTGAGCTGGTTCAAGGTGTTGTTGTTCATATTCATTCTCGGTCAGACGCAGGCTGCTAGCATGCTGCTAGGTAACCACCCCTCCTTCTGCTTGTATATCTGCATGATATGAGGATCGAACCAGGGGCCCACTGGCAACCTGATCAAACCCTATGGCCTGGCCCAATTCCTTCAACATTGAAAACTCGTCAGGGTGAACGAACCGCTCCACTCTCAGGTGATCCCTGCTGGGCTGCAGATACTGACCAAGGGTCAGCATCTCGATGTCGTGATCACGCATGTCCCCCATCACCTGTTTTACCTCGTCGATGGTTTCGCCCAGGCCCAGCATGAGCCCTGATTTCGTCCGCACAGATGGTTTCATCGCTTTGTAGCGTTTTAGCAGCGTCAATGACCATTGGTAGTCCGCGCCGGGCCTCGCTTTTCTATACAACCGGGGAACGGTTTCCAGATTGTGGTTGAACACGTCCGGTGGTTACGCAATATCCATGCGCCCGCGAAAATCCGGCACCAGAACCTCAACCCGGGTATCTGGATTATGTATCCGCATCTGGGCAATACACTCAGCAAAGTGAGCGGCGCCACTATCCTTCACATCATCCCTGTCTACCGAGGTCACCACCACGTACTTGAGTTTCATTTCACTGATCGCTTCAGCGAGGTGCCTGGGTTCATCCGGATCCAGTGGATTAGGCTTGCCGTGGGATACATCACAAAAAGGGCAGCGGCGCGTGCAAATTTCACCCATGATCATAAACGTGGCAGTACCATGGTTGAAGCATTCAGATAAGTTAGGACAACTGGCTTCTTCACAGACTGAGGCCAGCTTTCGCTTCCGGAGGATATTCTTAACTCGCGTCACTTCAGTACTGGCCGGAATGCGAACCCGAATCCAGTCTGGCTTACGGAGTATCTCATCAGATGGAACAACTTTAATCGGGATACGGCGGACCTTGTCATTGCCTCGCAGTTTGACACCCTGTACTAGCTTGTTTCTCTCATCTCTGGCCATAAATCGGGGTATTACACTTTGTTGGTACGAGAATCATACCCGAAACACCGCATTATGTGATTAGTGAGTCTACTACCCACAGATTCCAGGCTATCTTCAACACCGAGTTGTCGCAACTGGACCACTTCGAGGTCTTCATAACCGCAGGGGTTAATCCGACTAAAGGGCTCACAATCCATATCAACATTAATACTCAGTCCATGAAAACTACAACCTCGTCTCACCCTTAACCCCAGCGCTGCTATCTTTCGTCCTGAAACATAAACCCCTGGGGCTCCCTTAAGAGTTTCAGATTGAATGTCGTAACTCAACAGCAAGTCCACCACTGACTGTTCAATACCCGCTACCAAATCGTGCACGGACAGCCTCTGCCGCTTCAGGTCAAACAATGTATAACCAATCAATTGCCCCGGTCCGTGGTACGTCACCTGACCACCGCGATCTGATTTGACAATAGGGATGTCACCCGGTGAAAGGAGGTGTTCTTCTTTGCCTGCCTGCCCCAGGGTGAATACTGCCGGGTGTTGCAGAAGCCAGAACTCGTCGATCGTCGAGGCTGACCTTGCCTCGGTGAATTGCTTCATTTCCTGCCAGGTTTTCTGGTACTCGCACAAGCCGAGGTGCCGGGTAACAAGCTCACGACCAGACATCACAACACCATGCGTACAGCTTTGCATTTCTTGAGCTCTGAAAACAAAGCCTGAAGTTGTGGCTCTCCCGTCGCCCATAACTCGAACCTGACCGAAACATAGTTGCCGAGTCGGCTTGGTTTTTGAGTCACCGTGCTAATGGAAATTGAATCATCATACCCCTCTACGATGCGGACAATCTCATCGAGAACATCAGGCCCTGTCTGCACAATCACTTTTACAGGATATGAACAGGGGAACTCTATGCGAGGCGGCTCATCCATGGTTAAACATGGTCACGACAACCCCCTATATCTCAAGGGGATCCCCGGAGAAAACCTGGGTGAAAAATAACATGATGGCGTCCCACAGACCCTTGAAGAATCCAGCCTCTTCGATCGATCTCAGCGCTACGAGAGGCACCTCGGCCACGACAGTGTCGCCGTTAGTGACGAGGAGTTGTCCCAGCTTCTGTCCCCTTGTGACCGGTCCCTGGATAACTTCCTGAATATCCATTGAGGCTTCCAGATTCTTCTTTGACCCACGGGCAACGGTAATGACCACAGCATCATCGAGCCCAAGATTAAGCCTGGCACTGGTACCACCCCACACACGCACAGTTTTCAGCGTTTCCCGTGCATCATACAAATTTAAGGTCTCATAGTAGCGAAAGCCGTAGGTCAGTAACTTTAAGCTTTCCGTTGCCCGTGCCTCCTCAGACCGCGCGCCCATGACAACGGCGACCAATCGCATGCCATTTCTTTCCGCTGAAGATACCAGGCAATATCCCGCCGCTTCCGTGTGCCCGGTTTTTACCCCATCGACAGACTTATCACGCCATAACAGTAAATTTCTGTTTGGTTGTCGCTTCGGTTCTTCGCCCGGTGCACCATAGGTAAAATACTTCTCCCCGTACAACTTATAGTGCTCCGGATAGTCATATATCAATGCAACGGTCAGTTTCGCCAGGTCAGATGAGGTGGTGTAATGATCCTCATCCGGCAGGCCGGTTGCGTTCATAAACTGGGTATCGTTCATTCCCAAAATCTGTGCCTGCTGGTTCATCACGTCAACAAAGGCTTCCTCGCTGCCTGCGATATGCTCAGCTAACGCAATACTGGCATCGTTACCCGACTGAATGATCACGCCGCGTAACAGATCATCAACTTTCACTTTGGTGCCTTCCCGAATAAACATACTCGAACCCTTGGTTCGCCATGCTTTGATACTCACTTCAACTTCTTCATCAAGCTTCAGCGTACCATTGTTGAGCACGGACGATACAACGTAGCTGGTCATCATTTTCGTTAAGCTGGCCGGTGGCAGGCGTTGTTGACTATTGTGCTCGACCATTACCTGACCGCTGTCAGCGTCAACGAGGAGATACCCTTCGGCAGCCAGTTGTGGGGATGCCGGAATAATCGCCGGTGCCCCGAGCACACCCTGAACAGGTTGTAACACAAAGAACGCCAGGACAGTCATTAAAATCTTGGTGTGCATAGCTTTCCTGTGGTTGGCCTGTGGTTGGGAGAGCCCGAAAGTAGAGAATCCCAAGTGCTAATCCACCCCTACTTCAAGAGGCGTACCCAGTTCTGCCTGCATAACAAGAGCCACGATCTGTTCTCGTTTGCCCGCATCGGGAATCGGGCCAAGCCATACTTTGTGGAGAATTGCAGTGCTGGTTTCAGTTTGTAATATATTCACCGGGATCGAAGTCAACTGATGTTCGCTCATCAAGTCATCGATGCGATTGCGTAATTTCTCTGCCCCAACCAACTGGGAAAACGCACCAAGCTGTAAGTAGAGCGACTGGCCCGGCTCAGGATCACTGCTTCGGCGCGGGTAATTCACTTCATCCAGTGCCTCAACAACCACGGGTGCCGTGCCCTTGTCTGCAAACCCCAGTTCTATTGCGGTTTCATAGGACAAATCAATAACACGATCGTCATGAAAAGGTCCTCGATCATTAACCCTCAAAATCACCTGTTTGCCATTGTCCAGATTGGTCACTTTGACAACCGTGGGCAGGGGCAGTGATTTATGCGCAGCCGAGAGTTTGTACATGTCGTAGGTTTCACCGTTGGACGTCAAACGGCCGTGAAACTTTTTCCCATACCAGGAGGCAACGCCGATTTCGAGGTACCCGAGACTATCCGGGAGTACCTCATAAGTTTTTCCAAACACCATGTAAGGGGATTTGTTGCCCGGCGTGTAGGTCCCCGCAGAGCTATTTTGCATCACAGCAGGGCTAACCTGGCTTTCGCAACCTGCGAGAATAAGATTACAAAAAACTGCAACTGAAAATAAACGCGACGAATTAATGATTTAAACCTGTCTGAAGAATGCTTTCGCAACAAGGGCGATTCTTATTATAACGAAATCTTTTGGAAATAAGTAAGTGGCACTAAAGCCCCTTCAATTTCTCGCTAAGTTGATAAACAGCCATCGCATATAATTTGCTGTGATTATATCTGGTGATGACATAAAAATTCTGTAACCCAAGCCAAACCTCTTCACCTTGCTTGCCGTTCAACAACATGGGTGATATGGATGTCTGTGCGGCGATACTCACCGCAGACAGAACGCCAAACTGTGACATTTCAGCCATTGTGGAGGTGGGCTTGAGCGAGACATTAAACAGTTCTTTGGTGCCATCTTCGGGCTTTGATGCTCTGACAGTAATCAGCTCACCTGTTCGCCAGCCATGTCTCGCCAGATAATTCGCCACACTACCAATGGCATCTGACGGGTTATTCCAGATATCCCGAAGCCCATCACTATCGAAGTCGACGGCATAGTGACGGTAGCTGCTGGAAATAAACTGACCATAACCCATTGCTCCTGCATAGGATCCCAACGGATCATTCGCGTCCTGACCCTCTTCCTTCACCAACCGCAAAAAGTGCTTCAGCTCTTCCCTGAAAAAACTGCTACGAGGTGGATAATCAAATGCCAGGGTTGTCAGTGAATCAATAACCCGGTACTTGCCGGTGATCCGACCGTAAAAGGTTTCAACACCAATGATCGCAGTGATGACGACGGCTGGTACGCCGTATCTGTCCTGTGCCGCAACAAGCGCATCACGGTTTTCATTCATAAACCCCAGTCCCTTTTCGACCCGTGATCGGGTTAGAAAAATGTCCTGGTACTCGTTCCAGGTCAAGGTTCGTTCAGCAGGACGAGAGATAGCGTCGATAATACTCTGTTTGAACTGGGCTTGTGAAAACAGCGTCTGCAAGGCTTTTTTGTCAAAACCCTCGGCGACCATCTCCTCTACGAATTGATCAACATCCTGGCGACTACCATAATTACCATTTTCTGCCGCCACAGTCGGCACAAGACTGAACAAAAACCATACAAACAAAACACGAGAAACCAACATTTCCTTCCTTGCAAGTAAAGAGTTACCGACTCCATTGGCAACTACCAAAGAGTAATCAATCTAAAGCGTATTCAATCTAGAGCGTATTCAATCTAGAGCGTAATACGACGATGCGTGTGAATCGACATAATCATTCCAAACCCGGCGAATAAGGTCAGAATAGAAGTTCCGCCATAACTAACCAACGGTAAAGGCACACCCACCACTGGCAGAATACCGCTCACCATACCGATATTAACAAAAACATATACAAAAAAAGTGAAGCTGATGCTACCGGCCAGCAAGCGTCCGAATGTATCCTGGGCTTGAATCGCAATCACAATGCCTCTACCCGTGAGCAGGACATAAAGGCCAAGCAACACCAACACGCCTACAAGACCCATCTCTTCAGCCAGTACTGCAATGATAAAATCTGTCTGGCTTTCCGGCAGGAAATCGAGATGCGACTGTGTTCCCTGAAATAATCCCTTACCTGAAAGGCCTCCTGAACCAATAGCTGTCTTGGATTGTATAATATTCCATCCGGCACCCAACGGGTCGCGCTCCGGATTAAACAACGTCAATATCCGCCCCCGCTGGTAATCGCGTAAAACAAACCACAATGCAGGTGCGGAAACCAGACCAACGCCGATCACAGTCAGTATATAACGCCATGAAACCCCCGCCAGGAACAACACCAGCAACCCCGAAACCCCGATGATCAGTGCAGTACCGAGATCCGGTTGCTGTGCGATCAGCAATACCGGGATGACAATCATCAATGCTGCCCAGAACAGGTGTTTGATTCGTGGCGGTAAGTGTTGGTCATGGAAGTACCAGGCTAAAATCATCGGCACAACCAGTTTCATTAACTCTGAAGGCTGGAACGACAAGACACCAGGTATACGCAACCAGCGCTGGGAGCCATTGACCGTATAACCAAAAAAGATCACCGCAATCAGCAAGCAGACACCCACCAGGAACAACCAGGGCGCCAGTCTTAAATAAAACATCGGCGGCATCTGGGCCATCGCCACCATGACCACGAACGCGATTCCAATCTTGGTGACCTGCGCATTTACCGGTGCGTTCTGCTGCTCCACTGCACTATAGAGGATAAGCAATCCATAACTGACAATGAGTATCAAGAGCAATATCAATTGTACATCAAGATGTAATAGTGTGTTGCCTCTGGCGGTAAACGATGTACTGACACCAGGCATTCGTCTGACAAAATCTTCACTCATGGATTTTTTTCAAAGCCTTTGCGCAACTAAACAGCTGGTGTTCATAACTTTTTGCCTACCGCAGCCACACCAGAGTTACCCAAAAGGTAGTGATCGAGCACCTGGCGTGCAATCGGTGACGCATACTGACTCCCGCCTCCGCCATTTTCCAACAATACCACCAGTGCGATCACCGGATCTTCCACCGGCGCGAAGGCAACAAACCAGGCATGTTTTCTCTTCCGTTCACTCAGCATATCTTCGTCATATTCTTCACCCTGGGCGATGCCGACCACTTGCGCCGTACCAGATTTACCCGCCATACGGTATTGGATTCCCCTTCCAATATACGCCCATGCAGTACCATTCTCACCAAAACCCTGGTTGCCTCGGTGAACGACCTTCTCCATCGAATCAATCACCAGATCCCAAATCGACTCAGGCACCAGGTCAATATCAGACGGCTGATCAGGCGTTCTGATGAAAGAGGGCTCGACCACAGATTCCTGCCTTAACATACGAGGTCTGACGGACTTTCCACGGTTGGCTAACATAGCGACGGCAGTCGCCAGTTGCAATGGCGTGACCAGAATGTCTCCCTGTCCAATACCTACATTTAACGTATCACCCGGATACCAGATCTGACCCCTGGCGCCCATTTTCCAGTCTTTGGAAGGCAGCAGACCACTGCGCGCTTCGGGTAAATCAATGGCTAGGTTCCGGCCAAACCCAAACAGCGACAGGTAACTGTGAATTCGATCTATCCCCAATTTGTTCGCAAGTTCAAAGAAGTACACATTGCATGATCGAAAGATCGCCTTTTGAACATTCACCCGACCATGACCACCGGTGCCTGATTTTTTCCAATTCCAATCTCGATACAAACGTTCATTGTTGGGAAGTCGAAACCAACCGGGATCTTCAATTGTATATTCCGTACTGGTGGTGCCAGTGACTAAACCCGTCAACGCGAGAAACGGCTTCACCGTCGAACCCGGTTCATACTGTCCCTGCACGGCCCGATTAAACAACGGCACATCAATAGAATCCCTCAGGGACTTGTATGTCGCGAAGTCGATTCCGGTGACGAACAGATTCGGATCATAAGAGGGCTTGCTGACCAGGGCCAATATGCCTCCCGTTTTCGGATCTATGGCAACTACCGTCCCTCTTTTGTCGCCAAGGGCATCGCTTGCCGCCCGTTGTAAACCAGCATCCACATGTAACACAAGATCGACACCGGGAAGCGGGGGATTGGCATCCAACACTTTCATAATGCGACCCCGGGCATCAGTTTCCACTCGTTGGTAGCCCACCTGGCCGAGCAGCACATTTTCGTAGTATTTCTCGATGCCAATTTTTCCGATGTGGTTCGTGCCCGAGTAGGCAACCGCATCCAGTTTTCTCGCATCTTCCTCGTTGATTCGTCTGACACTGCCTACCGCATGGGCCATTAATTCGCCCAGCGGATAGTGCCTGACTAATTTTGCCTTAACTTCAACACCGTCAAGGGCATGCTGGTTAACCGCTATCCTGGCAATGTCCTGCTCCGATAGCCGAAAAAGAATGGGTACAGACTCGAACGGGCGCTGTCGCCTGCCCAGGCGGCGTTTAAACGATTCAATTTGATCGTCGCTGAGGCCAATCAAGGCATCGATAGCCGCGATGGTTTCTTCCATATCTTCTACCCGCTCTTTGGTGATAGTCAGGTTGGAAGATGGAATGTTGTCGGCAAGAAGAACACCATTTCGGTCATATATGAGTCCCCTGATGGGCTCGATGGACTGCACCTGTATTCTGTTCTTGTCCGATAGCGTGCTGTACATATCGTGTTGGATAATCTGCAGATAGAACATCCGAGCGACTAGAAGCACCGTAATGACGAGCAGAAAGCCAAAGCCCTGTATGATTCGATCAAAAAAGACCTGACTCTCTTCACCGTGATCCTTCAGTACTAACGGTTCTGCCATGTCGAGATTCGTTTCCGCTATTTATGGTAAGGATGATTGTTGAGAATAGACCAGGCTCGATAGATCTGTTCTGCAATCAGGATGCGTACTACAAAGTGGGGAAATGTCAATTTGGATAGTGACCAGGTCGTACTTGCAGCCTTCAGGCATTCATCCGATAAACCATCAGGACCACCAATCATTAACTGAACCTGTTTATAATCCATTTGCCAATTCTGTAAATTTTCCGCAAGTGTTTCCGTACTCCAGGACATGCCTCTGCTGTCGAGAGCAACAAGTTGAGACCCTGGCTTGACCGCCGTGAGCATTCGATTACCTTCCGCCATTTTAAGTTTCTGAACAGATTCCCCCTTATGCCTTTTCGGGACCTGAAACTCTTTTAAACTCAGCTGCCAATCTCGAGGTAACCTTTTCTGGTATTGCTGAAAGCCCGTTGCAACCCAATCAGGCATCCTGGTGCCAACAGCCAGTAACTCAATGTTCAATAACCGCACTCTCCTCTTTGTTAACCGGACCCATACTCCACAATCGTTCAATATCATAGAAGTCACGTGCTGCGGGTAACATGACATGGACTACAACATCAGCCAGGTCTATCAGCACCCACTCGGCATCTTCCATACCTTCGACACCAATGGGAACAAACCCTGCTGCCTTTGCATCAACGACAACATTTCCCGCCAGCGCCTTTACATGCCTGTTGGAGGTGCCACTTACAATAATCATGTAATCTGTGATGTCGGTTTGCTGGGTCACATCTAGGCAGGTGACCTGAATTCCCTTAACGTCTTCCAGGGCCTCAATGACCACCTGTTTAACACTCACTTGTTGCATCTATTCGTCTCTTGTGTGGAACTGCAGTTTAAATCCGATTTAACAATAAATCCGATGTTTCAGAATATATTGAAGCACCGTATCAGGCAGCAAAAAATCGATGTTACCGCCTTGACTTATTATCTCACGAATCCTCGTCGCTGAAATATCCATTTGTGTCAGGCTCAAACGGCACATGAGACCCGCAGCTTGCCCGCCTAAACACAGCGGGTCTGCAACCCACCGATCATTTGCCCAGTCGATGACTTCGCGGGCAGGTAACTGTTCACGATGGCCCGGTCTTTCCAGGATAACCAGATGAGCAAGCTCCGCTAAAGACTCCCAGGCGTACCATTCGTTGAGCAAAACGTATGCATCGGCTCCCAGTACTAGTGACAGGGGAACTGCAGGTCCAATTTCATCCCTGAACGATGCCAGGGTATCTACCGTGAAAGATTTACCCTCGCGACGGATCTCACGCTCATCAATCTGGAGATATTCCAGATCTTTTGTCGCCAGTTGCAACATGTGCAATCTCTGTTCCCGGGTCGTGGACGGCATCTTGCGATGGGGCGGCACACTCGCCGGAATCAGTTTTAACTGGGACACCTGGAGCGCCTGATATACCTCCACAGCCGACCTCAGGTGACCGAAATGCACTGGGTCAAAGGTGCCGCCGTAAATCGCCAGACTAGCCACTGAACTCATTGCCGGACTTGTCCAGACCCAAATACCACATACTTCTGGGACGTGAGCCCTTCAAGGCCCACAGGGCCCCTGGCATGCAACTTGTCGGTTGAGATACCGATCTCAGCGCCGAGTCCGAACTCAAATCCATCGGCAAATCGGGGAGAAGCATTAATCATCACCGAACTGGAATCCACTTCCCTGATAAAGCGGCGACTTCTCGAGTAATTTTCGGTAACAATGGTGTCGGTGTGTTGCGACCCATAGGTATTGATATGGTCGATCGCCTGGTCAATTCCATCGACTACCTTGATCGACAAAATGGGTGCCACGTATTCTTCAGACCAATCTTCCTCGCTCGCAACATTGACCTGACCAATACCGGCGAGAATCTTTCTGGTTTTGTCGCAGCCGCGTAATTCAACCTGCTGGGCGCAGTACAATCTGCCGAGTTCAGGTAACACATCGTTGGCAATATCCGACGCGACAAGCAATGTTTCCATGGCATTACAGACCGCATAACGATTGCACTTTGCGTTAAACGAGATGTTGATCGCCATTTCCCGGTCCGCATCAGCATCAATATACACATGACAGACACCGTCCAGATGCTTTATCACCGGAATCGTCGCCTCATCGGCAATACGCTGGGTGAGACTAATACCGCCACGGGGCACAATGACATCGACATAATCGTCCATTGTAATCAACTCTCCCACGGCTGCTCGATCCGTGATTGGTACCAGCTGCACTACCTCTGCGGGTAATTGCGCGGTTTTCAATCCTGCCTGGATACACCTTGCCAGGGCCAGGTTGGAATGAATGGCTTCTGATCCGCCACGAAGGATCGTCGCATTGCCGGACTTTAAACACAGGCTTGCAGCGTCAATTGTCACATTCGGCCGGGATTCGTAAATAATACCGATCACCCCCAGGGGTACTCGCATTCGCCCAACCTGGATACCGCTGGGTTGATAGGAAAGATCCGTAACCTCACCAACGGGATCATCAATCCCGGCAACCTGTTTTAGTCCCTCAATCATGGTGCCAAATCGGGATTCGGTAAACGCCAGACGATCCAACATCGCCTCGGTGAGGCCATTTTCACGCGCTGCCGCAAGATCTTTCTCGTTGTCGACCATCAATTGATCGCACCGGTTCTGAATTTCGCTGGCGATAGCTTCGAGGGCATCATTTTTTTGCCCCGTCGTGGCTTTACCAATGGCAGTGGCAGCACTTCGAGCCGCAATCCCCATCCCGCGCATTTGCTCTTTGACGCTCATGTAATGATTATCTAATACAGTGAATCACTTATTATACCTGAACTTGAGGTACGCTGAATCAACAGCCGGAGTAGGTCATCTACTTGTGCACTCTGACCGAATATCACTCGTTTACGAGAAATTGTAAGTTGAGCGTTGAGTTGAGATGATCTCGCAACATGAAAGATAATTCCTTACCCCGTAAGCCTGGATCAGGACCGAAACTACTCGGTGCTTGTTTTTTTAACCAGCCCGCTACCAGCCTGGCAATCAGCCTGCTGGGAAAAGTCCTGCGGCATCGGTACCAGCTTCCAAACCGGGACGTGGTATGGCTTGCGGCGAGGATTATTGAAACCGAGGCTTATGAGATCACAGATCGAGGCAGTCATTCCTCCCTGGGGTACACGCCGAAGAGAAAGGCGATGTTCATGAAACCAGGCACTGTTTATATGTACTATGCCCGGGGAAGGGATTCGCTGAACTTTTCCTCAAGGGGAGAAGGCAATGCGGTATTGATAAAGAGCGGGTTTCCATACGTTGATTGCGTGTCACCGGAATCCAATCTGGCGGTGATGCAATCCTTGCATCAATCCGTCGATGAACAACCCCGCAAATCCCTGTCAAAACCACGGAAAATCGAAAAACTTTGCAATGGCCAGACACTGTTATGCAAATCCCTGAATCTGAAAGTTTCTGAATGGGACACCAGAACAGCAGCCAGAGATAAGTTTCGAATCGAAGACGTCGGGCTTAATCCGGTTAAGATTATCCAGTGCACTCGCCTGGGAATACCGCCGGGGAGGGACCAACAGCTAAAGTATCGATTCGTCGATTTCGACTATGCGCAACACTGCACCCGCAATCCACTAACAAGAAGAGACTGGCAAGTTGACCGGGACTACTTTGTTATTAACTCGTTGTAGATTCCACCAGGATGCTTCCTACCGATTCAAATCCTGCATTCTCAAGAGTTGTTTCTCCAGCTCAGTCAACCTGACCACTGGATTTTCAAGTTCCAGCATTCGCTGCTTAAAATTGTTCTCGCAAGGAAGCAGCTCCGTGAGGCGCGCACTGACATCATCGGCAGCCTCGAAATCAACCGTCAGGTCCAGAGACTGGACTGACTCGTGCCGTGTTAGCGTTTCAAGCAGCTCAACAAGATGGTGTTTGTTTTCCGGTATGGGACTGGGATCTTCCAATGGCAAGAATTCAACCTGCGCCAACATCAGACGATCTACATTCTCGTACTGATGTCTGATCGAAAACTTTACCTCACCTTCAATGGTTATTTGCAGTAAACCATTAGCTTGCTGATCAAAATCCACTATCGCGCAGTAGGTCCCGATGTCGGCTATTCTGGGTTGCTCCTGCCGCGCATGACGTAACACCTGTTTACCTTCTTCAATAAGAATCACGCCAAACCCGACATCTTCCTTCATGCAGTTTTTGATCATGTCCAAATAGCGTGTTTCAAAGATTTGCAGCGGTAATTTGCCACCAGGAAACAAGACGAGGGGGAGCGGGAACAACGCAATTTCAGTCATGGGACAAGTGTACCTGACACAGTGGGTTAAGGAACCTCTGATTTTCCATTCCTGCCTTCCTTGCCCTGACGAAAATATCTACTTAATCTTAGGTTCCTTAGATAAACTGCCGCACTTCTCACATGACTTACATTATCCCAGGGAGTCCAATTGGATACGTTTCAAGTTTTAGTTCTGGCACTGATACAAGGTGTCACAGAGTTTCTGCCAGTTTCCAGCTCTGCCCACCTGATCCTGCCTTCCTCAGTACTGAATTGGCCAGACCAGGGACTGGCTTTTGATACCGCCGTCCACCTGGGCACATTGATAGCTGTTATCTGGTATTTCAGGTATGAGCTGATTTCATTGACGAGCGCTTTTTTCCAGAACCTGTTGGGTAGACCGACCATTGAGAGTAAATTCGCAATCAACCTGCTTATCGCAAGCCTGCCGATTATTCCGGTTGGGTTCATAATAAAGAGCTTCGTCGAGGGGGAGTTCCGATCCACAGAAACCATCATTTTTACGACCGTGTTTTTTGGCTTGCTGCTCTTCGCGGCAGATAGCTTCAGCAAGAAAAGCAGGCTGGAGACGGAACTGCACTGGCGGCATGCGCTCATCATCGGCGTTGCGCAGTGTTTTGCGCTGATACCTGGAACTTCCCGCTCGGGCGTGACAATGAGCCTCGCCCTGTTACTGGGGTATACGCGTGAAAGTGCCTCCCGGATTTCTTTCTTGCTCTCTATACCTGCAATCGCTGGCGCGAGCACCTTAAAGACCTATGACCTGATTCAGGATCCGACAACGGTAGATTGGCAGAGTATGGCGATCGGTATTATTGTTGCCGCCATCAGCGCCTATTTGTGCATCCGCCTATTCCTGGATTTCATAAACCGGATTGGGTTCACACCTTTTGTCCTGTATCGGTTGATGCTCGGCGCGCTGCTGTACTTGTTGGTTTAGATGCTACCTGTCAGTCGGTTAAAACGGGATGTCGTCGTTAAAATCTTCGGGTGGTGGTGAATCAAAAGCAGGGGCAGCATTTGACGACGAAGATTCAGCCCTGGCCTGGGGTTGATTGAAACCGCCCCCACTGGCGTTCATATCACCTCGACCATCCAGCATCTGCATTTCGTTGGCGACGATTTCGGTGGAGTAGTGTTTCTGCCCCTCCTTCTCATACATACGGGTCCGTAGTTCTCCTTCAATGTACACCTTGGAGCCTTTCTTCAGGTACTCACCAGCAATTTCAGCGAGTCGGCGAAAGAAAACTACCCGGTGCCATTCAGTTCTTTCATTGGTCTGGCCCGAGTCCCTGTCTTTCCAGGACTTCGAGGTTGCTACACTAATATTTGTCACCGCGTTGCCATCAGGCAGGTAACGTGTATCCGGATCATTGCCGAGATTTCCGACCAAAATTACTTTGTTAACGCCTCGAGCCATACGGTTCTCCTTTTACTATAGAAAAATTTTCTTAAACACCGACTATCGCCTTGTTACCGCCACGGGACAGTTTCTGCAATGCCTGTGAATCAAGCAGGTCGTCATCAACCTTAAGATACGCAACCTCCTCGCCTTCAATGAAGACGGCGTCGATAACACCGTCAATAGATAATAACGCGTCTCGCATCTCATTGGGAGCAGGCTTATCAATTCGAGACAGGGAAACAGACATACTGCGGTGATTATTTGCCGCAGGCATACCGATGATCACGAAAAACCAGATCACTGAAATGAGCGCATTAGCGTACATCAGGTGAGACATTGACCAGGCACCTGCAATGTATCCTCCCGTTGCACCGCCGACAAATGCACCGGCAAACTGGGCAGTGGAATATATACCCATGGCAGTCCCCCGGGCTCCGGCAGGCGCCAGTTTGGAAACCATCGCCGGGAGCATTACCTCCAACAGGTTGAAGGCCATGAAAAACAACACCATCGCCACAATCAGAACATTAAAACTCGAGTATTGTGAAAGAAGCAGGCTGGACGAAATAAAGAAAATTATCATACTCAGCATCAGCTGTTTCACGAAACCCGGTTTATCTGACAACCACATAAAGGGGCCCATGAGGATAAAGGTAACCACCAGGATTAAGAGATAAATCATGTGGTGATCGGAGGTTTCGATCTCGCCTGTTCCCAGCATATAAGACGGAAAAGCAATAAAACTCGACATCAGCAGAAAATGGAGAACAAAGATCCCAAAAGTAGTTCTCGCCAGACCCAGATGGTGTAAAACTTCTTTGACCCGCTTGATGCTCAATTGGGAGTCCGGGTTCAGCCCTATTGTATGCGCTGTCGGCACGAAGATTAACAACACCCCAATCCCCACAACCCCGGCCGCGGCTGTCCCCAGGAAAATGCCATCGAGCCCGTAGCTGCGATTAATCCATGGGCCCAGCACCAAAGCGATTCCAAAGGAGGCACCAATGCTCATTCCCACAATTGCAATTGCTTTGGACCGATTCTCCTCCCGGGTAACATCCGAGAGCAGCGCCAACAATGTGCTGGCTATTGCGCCACAACCCTGCAGGAAACGGCCTGCAATAATCCCGAATATGTTATCGGAAAATCCAGCAACCAAACTACCTGCAATAAACACCAGCAACCCGCCAAGGATAACTGGCTTGCGGCCTATTTTGTCGGACAAAAGCCCCAGTGGTATCTGTAGCAAAGCCTGGGACAAACCATAAATTCCCAGGGCAATTCCAATCAGCAATGGGGTGGCGTAGCTGAGCTCGTCTACCAGTAACGGGAGTACCGGTAAAATCATGAACAACCCTAGCATCCGCACAACATACAAAAGTGCAATAGAAATGGCTGCGCGTATTTCTTGTCTATCCATTCAGGGGGTTACTTACAAACACTAAAAACGGGTTCATTCGCTTTGCTTAGCGCATCACAAACTTATAACATCGTCCCCTCTCGAACCGGCAGGATAGCTAAAATACGACTCACGACGATGAAATAGATGATAGCAAGATAAGCGTCTGCCTACACTCAAGTTGTCAAGAATACTAAGTCAAAAATCACATGAATCAACCCACATTTTCAGCAATAACGACCAGGAGCGTCAGCATTCAAGCATGAGCGTTATTTCAATTCGGGGTGCACGCACTCATAACCTGAAGAACATCGATCTGGAAATTCCAAGAGACAAGCTTGTGGTTATTACCGGGCTGTCTGGTTCTGGCAAGTCTTCTCTGGCATTTGATACGCTCTATGCGGAAGGTCAACGCCGATACGTCGAATCACTGTCAGCCTACGCCCGTCAGTTCCTGTCGCTGATGGAGAAGCCTGATGTGGATCATATTGATGGATTGTCCCCGGCTATATCTATTGAACAGAAGTCAACCAGCCACAATCCCCGTTCCACCGTTGGCACAATAACTGAAATATATGATTACCTGAGACTGTTATTCGCACGGGTTGGGCAGCCCCACTGTCCTGATCACAACATACGCTTACAAGCCCAGTCTGTGGCACAGATGGTTGACCAGGTATTGTCGATAACGGGAGAAAAGCGAGTCATGTTACTGGCCCCTGTCGTCAAAAAACGCAAGGGTGAGCATCTTCACCTCTTCAATCAGCTCCGCACCCAGGGATTTGTGCGCGCCCGGATCAACGGGATTGTCACCGACCTCGACGAGACACCTGCACTAAATAAGAACAAACAACATACCATCGAGGTTGTCGTTGACCGGTTCCGGGTGAGGGATGATATAAAAACACGTCTGGCTGATTCTTTTGAAACTGCAATCCAGGCTTCAGATGGCCTGGCCAGTATTGCCTTTATTGATGATGATCAAAAAGATATCGTTTTCTCAGCCCGCTTCGCTTGCCCCGAGTGCGGCCATTCCATTACAGAACTGGAGCCCCGTTTTTTTTCGTTTAACAATCCGGCTGGTGCCTGTTCTGCTTGTGACGGTCTCGGGCTAAACCAGTTTTTTGATTCGGCGCATGTCGTCCACGACCCAGACCTATCACTGGCCGAGGGTGCAATCCATGGCTGGGACCGACGCAATATCTACTACTACCAGATGCTGAATTCACTGGCAGATCACTACCAATTCAGAATTGATACGCCCTTCGCAGATCTCAGCGAAGCTGATCGAAAGGTGATCCTGTTCGGCAGCGGAAAAGAAAAGATCGCGTTCCGCTATGTCAATGATCGCGGTGACGAATACACCCGGGCCCATGCCTTCGAAGGCATTATTCCCAACATGGAGCGGCGCTATCGAGATACGGAGTCCCAGGTGGTGCGTGAAAACCTTGCCCGCCACCTCAGCACCCAGAATTGCACGAGTTGTCTGGGAACAAGGCTGAACAGGGATGCCTGTGCAGTAACAATCAACGACACGTCCCTGCCCACAATCACCAATTGGTCTGTGGCTGAGGCGCATCAGTATTTCGAACAACTCATTCTGCAGGGCCAGAGAGCCAAGATCGCCGAGAAGATACTCAAGGAAATCGTCAATCGCCTCAGCTTCCTCATGGATGTGGGTTTGAACTATCTCACCATTTCCCGCAGCGCAAACACCCTAAGTGGTGGAGAAGCCCAGCGAATCAGGCTCGCCAGTCAAATTGGAGCAGGGCTGGTAGGTGTACTTTACATTCTGGATGAACCATCAATCGGTCTGCATCAACGCGACAATCAACGTCTGCTAAACACCCTGAACCATCTTCGGGATCTTGGAAATACGGTTATTGTGGTAGAACACGATGAAGAGGCGATCAAGTCTGCCGATTATATCGTCGATATTGGTCCCGGTGCCGGGGTGCACGGCGGTGAAATCGTTGCCGCCGGTAATCTGGAGGATATTCTGGCTGCAAAAGAGTCCATTACCGGCCAGTTTCTCTCGAACACGCGTCGCATCGAAATTCCCAAAAAGAGGACACCCTACGACCCCGAAAAAGTCCTGCGTATAAAAGGGGCGTCAGGAAACAATCTCCTGTCTATCAACCTGACAATACCGTTAGGTTTGATGACCTGTATTACCGGAGTTTCCGGTTCGGGAAAATCAACCTTGATCAACAATACCCTTTATCCCGAAGCCGCCAAACACCTGAACGGCGCCCAGAACCCGAACTCGGCACCGTTCGACGAAATGCATGGCCTGCACCAACTGGACAAGGTAGTCGATATTGACCAAAGCCCAATTGGCCGCACACCGCGATCAAACCCAGCTACCTATACCAATATTTTTACCCCGATCCGGGAATTGTTTGCCGCAACGCAGGAGGCACGATCAAGAGGCTACAAGCCCGGTCGTTTCAGTTTCAACGTCAAGGGTGGTCGCTGTGAAGCCTGCCAGGGTGATGGCTTGATCAAGGTTGAAATGCACTTTCTGCCTGATGTCTACGTAACCTGTGATGAATGTATGGGCAAACGGTATAACCGGGAAACCCTGGAAGTGCACTACAAGGGCAAGAACATCCACGAGGTACTGGCTCTAACCGTCGAAGATGCCTACGGGTTTTTCTCGGCGGTGCCCATGATTGCGCGAAGGCTAAAGACGCTGATGGATGTTGGCCTCGATTATGTGCGCCTGGGTCAGAGCGCGACAACGCTATCGGGGGGTGAAGCACAAAGAGTGAAACTGGCAAGGGAGCTATCAAAAAGGGATACTGGTAAGACGCTGTATATTCTCGATGAGCCAACCACAGGTTTGCACTTTCACGATATTGAACAATTGTTGGAGGTACTACACCACCTCAGGGATCGGGGTAACACCGTTGTGATCATTGAACACAACCTGGATGTAATAAAAACCGCAGACTGGATCGTCGATCTAGGGCCGGAAGGCGGGTCCGGTGGTGGCGAGATCGTCGCATTTGGCACACCTGAAGACCTGACAAAACAGGAATGCTCGTTTACAGGCCAGTTCCTTGCTTCCGTACTCGCTAAGGGCTCTCGACAAACCTAGCATTTATGGACTACTAGCGGCTCTTGGAGGCTACCGAATGCGCGCGATGGAGGACCATTTCATCATGCAACAGTGTGATCATTCTGCTCCCACTGCTGGTGAACATAAATGGCAAGAAAGCATGTATGCCACACATCAACGCTGCAGATGCCAGGCGAATTGAGAACGACATGGCCGTCCAAAAATGTTCCGGGTAACTTTCACCTACGCTCGCTGGATGCTCTAAAAAAAACCTTTCCCACATATTGATATCTTACAAAGCCAGTATTGTTATCAACTTTAAATCAGCGGGCGGAAAATACTTCTCAATTTAGTGCTTCTTTTAGGCTAAAATTGGGAAATATTACTCATTTATTCAAATAGTATGCAATTAGATTCGAAAGACAGACAAATTCTTCAAATCCTTCAGAGAGCATCTGATACCCCGATAGTCGAAATCGCCGAAACCGTGAGTCTCTCTGTTAATGCCTGCTGGCGCCGGGCTCAACGACTGCGAAAAAATTTCATCACTCACAACGTGGCTATACTGGACGCGAATAAGCTCGGACTCGGCCTGACGACATTCGTTTCAGTCAGGACCAATCAGCACAACGACAAATGGCTTAGTCAATTTTCTGAAGGAGTAGCGAGGATTCCCGAAGTAATAGAATTCTACAGATTAAGCGGTGAGATTGATTACCTGCTTAAAGTCGTTGTGAGGGATGTTGCCGACTATGACAGGGTTTACAAGAAGATTATCAGTGCGGCACCCCTGAGTGACGTTTCGTCTTCATTCGCGATGGAGAAAATCAAGTCGACCACCGTGCTGCCCATATAAATACAGGCAGAGACAGCACATTGACATGCTCGTTAGACGTAGCTGGCCTGAACCGCAGCCGTTGCTACCCCTTTGTTGATATGTGCATTGTATTGGGACAGCACCGCTTCCAGCGCACTGACACACAACATCACATTCTTTGGATTACTGGCGTACCCCATCAGGCCAATACGCCAGACTTTACCCGCTAAACTCCCAAGGCCAGCTCCGATTTCAAGATTGAACTGTTGCAGTAACTGTTTCCGGACCACGGCTTCATCAACACCCTCTGGTATGGTTACCGCATTAAGCTGCGTCAGCCGCTCATCTTCAGGTACGATAAAAGACAGCCCCATCGCCTCAAGCCCTGCCCGTAAGGCAAGATGATTACGGTTGTGCCTGAGCCAACTGGCTTCAAGGCCTTCCTCTGAAAGGACAACCAACGCCTCGTGCAAACCATATAACGCGTTGACTGGCGCTGTGTGATGGTATGCCCGGGTCTGACCTTCGCCCCAGTAACCCATCACCAGATTCAGGTCCAGAAACCAGGAGCTGACCTGGGTTTTTCTGTTTTTTATGGCTTCGACCGCCGCTTCACTCAAACTGATAGGCGACAAACCCGGGGCGCAGGAAAGACATTTCTGGGTCCCGCTATAGGAAGCGTCGGCTCCCCATCCGTCAAGGTCAACATCGCAGCCACCTAACGATGTTACACAGTCAACGATTGAAAGACATTCATACCGCCTGGCAAGATCACAAAGTTCCCTGGCATCGGACCGGGCGCCGGTAGAAGTTTCAGCATGAACAAACGCCACGATCTTCGCATCGGGGTTTGCATCAAGCGCCTTTTTTAAAGCATCAGGATCAACCGCACGACCCCATTCCTGCTCAACCACAACCGACTCGGCCCCCATTCTTTTTACATTGTCTGACATCCGAGACCCAAACACACCGTTCTGGCACACCACGACCTTATCACCCGGTTCCACCAGATTGACGAAACAGGTTTCCATACCCGCGGACCCTGGGGCAGAAACGGGGATAGTTAACTCATTTTCAGTCTGGAAGGCGAACTGGAGCAAGCCCTTAATTTCGTCCATCAAACGAATGAACTCCGGATCCAGATGGCCAATGGTGGGTTTTGCCATCGCGTTAAGAACACGCGGATTAACATCAGAAGGACCGGGACCCATTAACGTGCGAACTGTGGGATTAAATGATCTGTACATGTTAATTGCTTCTCCGCAGGCTTTTCTGATTGCAGGCAGTTTCCGGGAATCAAAAACCTGAGTTTATTGTGAAATAAAAAAAAGGCCGGTAACTAACCAGCCTTGATAAGTCATCACACACTTTTAAGACGCGATGACACGTTTTGCGGACGATTATTTAGTCTTCATCGTCGTCGACATCATCATCGTCAAAATCTGGAACCGGTCTATCTACTAATTCAATAAATGCCATCGGCGCAGCATCACCTGCCCGAAAGCCGCACTTTAAAATACGGGTGTAGCCTCCCGGTCGATCTTCATAACGCGGTCCGATGTCGGTGAAGAGTTTACCAACACTGGCCTTGCTGCCCATGCGCGCAAAAGCGAGACGTCGATTGGCAACCGAGTCGGTTTTCGCAAGTGTAATGAGTGGTTCAGCAACCTTTCTCAGTTCTTTCGCCTTTGGCAATGTCGTCTTGATGACTTCATGGTCAATCAAAGAACACGCCATATTCCGAAACATCGCCTTACGGTGCGATGAGTTCCTGTTTAGTTGTCTACCACTCTTTCTATGGCGCATGAGATAACTTCCTAATTACGCTTTTTCTAATTCCGCTTTCTTCTAAAAAGAAGCGATATTGCCCAATACCCGATCGTCACCACGCAGGCTTGTCGGCGGCCAGTTCTCAAGGCGCATGCCAAGAGACAGTCCACGTGAAGCCAACACGTCTTTTATTTCCGTCAGTGATTTCTTACCCAGGTTTGGTGTCTTTAACAATTCAACTTCTGTTCGTCGAATCAGGTCACCAATGTAATAAATATTTTCTGCCTTCAGACAGTTGGCAGAACGAACCGTGAGTTCAAGATCATCTACCGGACGCAACAGAATTGGATCAATCTCATCTTCATGCTCTTCCGGCTCTGGCTCATTTTCGCTTTGCAGATCAACAAATACATTAACCTGCTGCTGCAAAATAGTCGCAGCTCGACGAATCGCCTCTTCCGGATCGATTGTGCCATTGGTCTCAAGATCAATTATGAGTTTATCGAGGTCAGTTCGCTGTTCAACCCGCGCACTATCTACCTTGTATGCGACTCTGCTGACAGGGCTATAGGAAGCGTCAATTAACAGGCTGCCAATAGTACGGCCCTGTTCTTCTTCAATCATGCGGACATCTGCGGGCACATAGCCACGGCCTCTGCTAACTTTAGCGCGAAGGTTAATACTGCCAGATTCATTTAGCGTTGCAATAACATGGTCCGGATTCGCAATTTCGACATCGTGATCAAGCTGGAAGTCACCGGCAGTCACTACACAGGGACCTCTTTTATCCAACGCGAGTTCAGCCTCATCAGATTCATTCAACTTGATGGCGACACCCTTAAGATTTAGCAATACTTCTATGACATCTTCCTGCACACCTTCGATGGAGCTGTACTCGTGGAGTACACCATCGATCTCAGCCTCTGTGACAGCACAACCTGGCATTGAAGATAGCAATATGCGTCGTAAAGCATTTCCCAGAGTATGACCAAAGCCCCTTTCGAGAGGTTCCAGGATGACGGTTGCACGGGTCTCACTGACCTGATCAACCTGTATATGTTTGGGCGTTAAAAACTCTAATGACGAATGGGCCATAAATATACCTTTAAATTTTTAATACTGGATTACTTGGAGTAAAGCTCAACAATAAGATTTTCATTGATTTCAGCAGGCAATTCTTCACGCGCTGGAAATGCCTTGAAAACACCTTCTAATCTGTCGCCATTTACTTCGACCCAATCAACCGGTCGGTTCGCAGCCAGGGCAAGTGCGCCCTGGATCCGTAGTTGTTGCCTGGATTTTTCACGAATCGTGATCGTATCGCCCGCTTCTACCTGATAAGACGGTATATTGATGACGTTACCGTTAACCAGAATAGATTTGTGAGACACAAGCTGGCGTGCCTCTGCCCGGGTAGATCCAAAACCCATGCGGTAGACAACATTGTCTAACCGACGTTCGAGAATCACGAGCAGATTTTCACCTGTTGCACCTTTTTGGCGATCAGCCCGCTTGTAGTAGTTACGAAACTGCTTTTCGAGTACGCCATAAATGCGACGCACTTTTTGTTTCTCTCGTAACTGTACCGCGTAGTCTGAAAGCCGGGTTCGACGCGCACCGTGCTGACCTGGTGCATTGTCTATCTTGCACTTCGATTCAATCGGGCGCACGCCGCTTTTGAGGTACAAGTCAGTACCTTCTCTTCTCGCTAGTTTACATGTAGGGCCGAGATATCTGGCCATATAGTCTTTCTCCTTTGTCCGCCGAAGGTCTTAAATCACACCCTGCGGCGTTTCGGTGGTCTACAACCATTATGTGGGATAGGTGTCACATCAGTAATATTCGTGATTCTGTAACCAACACCATTTAGCGCGCGTACGGCTGCTTCACGACCAGGACCAGGTCCCTTGACGAAAACTTCCAGATTCTGCAATCCATAATCCAATGCTGCAGTCCCAGCCCGTTCAGCGGCAACCTGCGCTGCAAACGGCGTGCTCTTTCTTGCACCGCGGAAACCGGAGCCACCTGCTGTTGCCCAGGACAAAGCGCCACCCTGACGATCTGTAATCGTGATGATCGTATTGTTAAACGATGCATGAATGTGAGCCAGACCATCAACAACCTGACGCTTGCCTTTACGCCGTGTCGGCATAGGTGCACTCTGGGTTTCAGTTGTTGATTCGGTCCCAGCCTCTGCCGCCGTCTCTGTCACGGCTGGCGCTTCTTTGGTTTCTGTTTCTGTTTCTGTTTCTGTTTCTGTTTCTGTTTCTGTTTCTGACATATTGGTCACTTCACTCAAAATAAATTTCTGCTTTCTTTACCAAAACTAGCCAAATTAAAAACAGCAAAAAGGCAATTTTGTTTTATCTTCGAATTGGTCTTTTCGGACCTTTTCTTGTTCGTGCATTTGTCTTGGTTCGTTGGCCACGCAACGGCAGATTACGACGATGCCGAATCCCCCGATAGCAACCAAGGTCCAGCAGACGCTTAATGTTCAACTGCACAGTACGCCGCAAATCACCTTCAACCGGTAACTTAGCAATTTCCGTGCGAAGACTATCGAGCTGCGCTTCGTCCAGATCCTGTATTTTCGCGGTCGGACTCACATTCGTTTCCGCACACAAATCCTTCGCAGTTTGCCGACCAATACCAAAGATATAGGTCAGGGATATTTCTGCATGTTTATTATCGGGAATATTAATTCCAGCTAAACGAGCCATTCAAACGCTCCTATCAACCCTGGCGTTGTTTATGTTTTGGTTCTGTACAGATAACCCTGACAGCACCCCTGCGTCGAATAATTCGACAGTTCCGGCACATCTTTTTTACTGAAGCTCTAACCTTCATAACCTGCTCCGTTCCTTATACGTCTAACGTCGCCCAAAATTCTGGAGATTGGACTTTTTCATGAGTGACTCATACTGATGCGACATCAAATGAGTCTGAATCTGGGATATAAAATCCATAACCACTACCACAACAATCAGTAGTGCCGTGCCACCCAGCTGAAACGTCACGTTAAACTGAACGACTAAAAACTGTGGCAACAGACACACCAGTGTCATATACAACGAACCGAATAATGTCAGCCTCGTTAAAATTGTATCTATATGTCTCGCGGTCTGTTGACCGGGACGATAACCCGGAATAAACGCACCGGATTTCTGTAAATTTTCTGCCACCTCTTTCGGGTTAAACATAATCGCCGTATACCAGAAGCAGAAAAATATTATCCCCGCTGAAAACAATAAAATGTTCAATGGTTGCCCGGGGGCAATCTGTAAACTCAGTTCCTGTAGCCATTCCATACCCGGCGACTGCCCAAACCACTGACCCAGAGAAGCCGGAAACAGCAACAGGCTACTGGCGAAAATTGCGGGTATTACACCAGCCATATTCACTTTCAACGGGAGGTGGCTGCTCTGTGCCTGGTATTGTCTTCTTCCCTGTTGCCGCCTCGCATAATTTATCGTAATACGTCTTTGACCTCGTTCGACATAGACCACAAATGCCACTACTGCGATCGCCAGTACCGCGATTAACAACAATCCCAAAATCGGAATCTCACCCTGGCGTGCCTGTTCAAACGACTGGCCAATGGCGCTGGGAAAGCCCGATACGATACCGGTAAAGATTATTATCGAAATACCGTTGCCTACCCCTCTTTCCGTTACCTGCTCACCCAGCCACATCAAAAACATCGCACCAGTCACTAAAGTCGCCACTGCTACAAAATGAAACGCAAAATTTCCGGCGTAGGCCAGACCTTGAGCTGACAAGCCACTACTAAATGCAAAACCCTGCACTGTCGCTAGCACCAATGTGCCATATCGCGTGTACTGGGCTATTTTTCTCCGCCCCGCATCACCCTCTTTTTTTAGCTGCTGCAGTGACGGTGTAGTCGCTACCAACAACTGCGTGATAATGGATGACGATATGTAAGGCATAATGCCTAATGCAAAAATACTCATGCGCTCAAGTGCACCACCTGAAAACATGTTAAACAGATCCAAAATACCGCCCTGGTTCTGGCCGAACAGCAACTTCAATCTTTCCGGATCTATACCCGGTACAGGAATATGGCTACCCACCCTGTAAACGATGATAGCAACCAATACGAACAACAAACGCTGCCTTAGTTCCGTTAGTCCGCCACCTGCACCAGATGACGAACGTGTGTTTTGTAGCATTGAACTAGTCATTACGCTTCGATTTTTCCACCTGCTGCTTCAATCGCAGCCCTGGCTCCCTTACTCGCCCTAATACCTTTTAGGGTGATTGCTTTATTGATCTCGCCAGACAGCATTACCTTGGCGCGTTGCATCCCTTCGCTGATAATGTCTGCATCTTTAAGTGCCTGCAGGTCGACCACGTCGGCATCTACTTTTGCCAATTCATGCAAGGTGACCTCTGCAGTCACTCGTGCCTTGGCGGAATTAAAGCCAAACTTCGGCAGTCTGATTTGCAAAGGCTGCTGGCCACCTTCAAACCCAGGCTTAATTCGGCCACCGGATCTTGATTTCTGGCCTTTGTGACCACGCCCGGCGGTCTTACCCAAACCACTGCCCATACCACGGCCGACACGTTTTTTGGCGGTCTTGCTGCCAATCGCCGGATGTAAACTGTTTAATCGCATTTTAAAAAAGCTCCTACTCGCCTTCAACGCTGACTAGATATGAAACCTTATTGATCATGCCTCTGTTCTCGGGCGTATCAATAACTTCTACCGTTTGCCGGACTCTCTTCAAACCCAGACCTAACACACAGGCCTTGTGGGTCTTCAACCGACCAATTGTGCTTTTTGTTAACGTAACTTTAATCGTTTTATTCGCCATAGCTGTTGGTTAACCCATTATCTCTTCGACCGTTTTGCCGCGTTTTTCTGCGATACTTTCCGGCGCCCGCATTTCCTGCAAGCCTCTAAACGTAGCCCGAATAACATTCACGGGATTCGTAGAGCCATAGCATTTCGCCAGTACATTCTGTACACCAGCGACTTCTAAAACTGCTCGCATGGTCTTACCGGCAATTACACCAGTACCATCGGATGCAGGTTGCATGAAAATCTTCGATGCACCGTGTCGAGCTGTAATCGGGTACTGAATAGTTGTACCTTTCAAATCGACTTGAATCATGTTTCTACGTGCTGCTTCCATGGCTTTCTGGATCGCCAAAGGCACTTCCCGTGCCTTCCCACGACCGTAACCAACCCGGCCGTTGCCATCGCCAACTACAGTTAAGGCGGTAAAACCAAATATTCGGCCACCTTTTACAACTTTGGCCACCCGGTTTACCTGAACCAGTTTCTCCTGGATGCCTTCTTCATTTTCCTGGTCGTTATACGCCATTATTTGTCCTCAAACCCAGCTTAAAACTGCAGGCCGCTTTCGCGGGCTGCATCTGCTAACGCCTTAATCCGGCCGTGATACTTGTATCCGGATCGATCAAAAGCAACCTGATCAATTCCTGCTGCCTTGGCTCTTTCCGCGATCAGCGCACCTACTTTAGCCGCACTATCTGCATTTCCTGTGGCCTCACCGCGAAGCGACTTATCCAGCGTAGACGCTGACGCTTGTATGGTGTCTCCTGATTTAGAGATCACTTGTGCATATATATGGCGAGGAGATCGATAAACACAGAGCCTTGGCACAACAAGCTTCTCAATGTGTTTTCTGCCTCTTCTTGCCCTTCTCAACCGGGCATCATTTTTCTTGCTCATAGCTTCCTCTACCGAAATCCTCTATGCGACTAATGACTGCTCGCTAACTACCTGTTACTTTTTCTTCGCTTCTTTGCGCTTAACATACTCATCCACATATCGAACACCTTTGCCCTTATAAGGCTCAGGTGGCCGGAAAGCGCGAATATCTGCTGACACCTGACCCACCAGCTGCTTATCAACGCCCCTCACCAGAATCCGGGTATTCGACGGAGTTTCTACCTCAACGCCCTCAGGAATCACATACTCAACCGGGTGTGAAAACCCAAGCGTCAAATTCAGCGTCTTGCCTCTCGATTGCGCACGATAACCAACCCCATTGAGTTGTAGTTCCTTGACGAAACCCTCACTCACGCCTTTAACCATATTGCTGACGATCGATCTGAAAGTACCCGCTAGAGCACCTGATTTCTTGGTGCTTTGCGTCGCGGCAAATTTCAGGACGTTTTCAGTCTGGGTAATCGCAACCAACTCATTCAGATCCAGGCTCAAGTCACCCTTACCGCCTTTGATCTTCAAAGTACTTTGGCTGATAGTCGCCTCAACGCTATCAGGCAACTCAACCGGACTATTTGCTATTCGTGACATATCTAATCTTCTACGTGGTTCTTGTGGATAGTCTTGTGGACAGCCTCATGGACGGTCTTATTCGGTCAACCAGCTTCAAAATACGGTACAAATCAGTTCACCACCGATACCAGCAGCGCGTGCCGCACGATCACTCATCAGACCTTTGTTTGTTGAAAGAATAGTGATTCCCAGACCACCTTTGACAACAGGGATATCATCCTTGTTTCTGTACTGCCTTAGACCTGGTCGGCTTATCCGGGTAATTTCCTCAATGACCGGACTGCCTTCAAAGTACTTGAGTTCAATACTCAGCAACGGTTTACCCTCACTATTAACCGAGTAGTCAACAATATAGCCTTCATCTTTCAACACCTGCGCAATCGCGACCTTGGTCGTGGACGAAGGCATCTCAATATCCTGAATCCTGGCAGTTTGGGCATTTCTAATTCTAGTCAGCATATCGGCCAACGGATCTTGCATAGTCATGAATTCGTCTCCTACCAGCTAGACTTAACCAGCCCGGGCACGTCTCCGCGCATGGCTGCTTCTCTTAATTTTGTTCGAGCTAAACCAAATCGACGATAAACAGCATGAGGGCGACCGGTTAAACTACAGCGTCTCATCTGCCGTGACGGGCTGGCGTTGCGAGGCAGTGTCTGAAACTTAAGCTGTGCTTCCCATCGCTCTTCATCACTTGCGTTAACATCTGCGATCACTTTCTTAAGGGCGGCGCGCTTTTCAGCATACTTGGCAACTGTCTTAGCTCGCTTTTTCTCGCGGTTGATCATTGATTGTTTAGCCATAAACGTCTCTGCTTATCTACCAACTATTACTTCTCTAATAGGAAGTTCTCTACGAAGAAGTACTTGCTTCTCTAAATGGAAAGTTAAAGGCACGTAAAAGCGCCCTGCCTTGATCGTCAGTCTTTGCTGTTGTGACGATACTCACGTCCAGACCACGAACCTTGTCGATCTTGTCGTAGTCAATTTCCGGGAATACGATTTGCTCGGTAAAACCCATCGAAAAGTTACCCCGGCCATCAAACGATTTCGGGCTGATACCTCTAAAGTCCCGCTGACGCGGAATGGCGATATTGATCAGTCGATCTAAAAATTCGTACATTCGCCTTTTTCGCAACGTTACCTTACAGCCGACCGGATATCCGTCACGAACTTTAAACGCCGCGATAGATTTACGGGCTTCAGTTACGACTGCTTTTTGTCCGGCAATCTTTTCCATATCAGAAACAGCGTGGTCCAGCTGCTTTCGGTCACCAATAGCCTCACCAACACCCATGTTCAGTGTGATCTTTACAATGTGTGGAACTTCCATCACATTATCCAGGCCCAGTTCTTCCTGGAGCTTTTGCCGTAGTTCTGATTCGTATTGTACTTTTAGGTCTGCCATTTTGCTTTAACCGTCTATCTCTTCACCGGTCGACTTAAAGATTCTTACCTTCTTTCCGTCTTCCAAAGTTTTAATGCCCACTCTGTCGGCCTTGTTGCTGCCTGAGTTGTAAATCGCAATGTTGGATACATGTATCGGCGCTTCCTTTTCGATAATACCGCCAGCCTGACCCATCTGCGGGTTGCCTTTGGTATGACGCTTTACCATGTTCACTCCAGAGACGTAGACTCGATCATCGTCACGAATACGGGTTACCGAACCTCTTTTGCCCTTATCTCTACCGGCGATGACAATGACGTCATCATCTCTTTTGATCTTTTGCATCTCTTGCCTCGTCTTCTACTTACAGGACTTCTGGTGCCAGAGAAACGATTCTCATAAAGTTATCGTTTCTGAGTTCTCTGGTAACTGGCCCAAAAATACGAGTACCAATGGGTTGTTTGTTGGCATTGAGTAATACTGCCGCATTGCCATCAAATCGAATAACTGAACCATCAGGACGTCGCACGCCTTTTTTAGTTCGGACCACAACGGCATCCAGTACCTGCCCTTTCTTTACTCGGCCGCGAGGTATTGCTTCTTTTACCGTGACCTTAATAATGTCACCAACACTGGCGTAACGCCGCTTGGAACCACCTAACACCTTGATACACATCACACGACGCGCACCGCTGTTATCTGCGATATCCAGATATGTCTGCGTCTGTATCATTGCCTTAACTCCACTCTCAATCGGTTCTTACACCGTAATGTTTACTTAGTCATTTTTCCAAAAAAGAGACGACTCTTGCCGAACCCTCACTGAATGACTGCTGCTTTTCTATCTACCGAGGTCAGCTTCCAGGCTTTGCTCTTTGAAATGGGTTTTGTTTCTTCTATCGTTACCAGGTCACCTTCCTGGCATACATTTTCCGGATCGTGAGCATGGATCTTGTTGGAGCGCTTCATGTACTTACCGTATAGCGGATGCTTGACCAGACGCTCAACCTGAACGGTGATAGTCTTATCCATCTTGTTACTCACAACCGTACCATTTAGGGTACGTGCATCATTTGTCTTGCTCATTCACTTACCTTTGCTTTTTCGGTGATCACAGTTTTTACCCGAGCAATATCGCGACGAACTGTTTTCAGTAAATGTGTCTGCCCCAATTGACCAGTAGACTGCTGCATACGACTGGTGAACAGGTCCCGGGTCAGATCCACCAGGGTTTCCTGGAGTTCCTCGACTGACTTATCTCTTAATTCTGAAGCTTTCATATCGATCTCACCGTCACATTACGGAGCGTTTAACAAATGCCGTGGGGAACGGTAGTTTTGCAGCTGCCAGCCTGAATGCCTGACGCGCCACTTCCTCCGTAACACCTTCCATTTCGTAGAGCATTTTGCCCGGCTTGACCTGAGCCACCCAGTATTCAACATTACCCTTACCCTTACCCTGGCGAACCTCAAGGGGCTTGTTGGTAATTGGCTTGTCAGGAAAAACTCTTATCCAAATCTGCCCGCCACGTTTGACATGCCTAGTCATAGCTCGACGACCCGCTTCAATCTGGCGTGCAGTCATACGACCACGGGCTGTAGATTTCAGCCCGTATTCACCGAAACTGACGCTGCTGCCACGGTGTGCCAGACCCCTGTTACGGCCTTTCTGTTGTTTCCTGAATTTCGTTCTCTTGGGCTGTAACATCTATTCCTATCCAAAAGTCTGAACGTTATTTTGTTGATCTTTGCCTTCTTCACGCTGGCCCAATATCTCACCTTTGAATATCCAGATCTTGATACCAAGAATCCCGTAGGTGGTCAGTGCCTCGGCTGTCGCGTAGTCAATATCAGCGCGCAATGTGTGCAGCGGTACCCGACCTTCATGGTAGGTTTCTGAACGAGCAATCTCTGCACCGTTGAGTCGGCCGGCCACTCTTACCTTGATACCCTCTGCTCCGAGGCGCATCGTGTTCTGTATGACACGCTTCATGGCTCTTCGAAACTGAACTCGACGTTCCAATTGCTGCGCGACGTTTTGTGCGACGAGATATGCATCCAATTCCGGCTTCCTGATTTCCTCGATGTTGATATGCACCGGTACTTTCATCAAATTTGTGACTTCTCTGCGCAATCTCTCGACATCTTCGCCTTTCTTACCAATCACAATACCCGGGCGAGCAGTATGGATCGTGATTCGCGCTGTCTGGGCAGGTCGTTCAATTTCAATTCTGCTCACCGACGCCTGGGCCAATCGGTTTTGAATATACTCACGCACCGCCATATCGTTATGCAATTTCTCTGCATAGGCGGCTCCGTTTGCGTACCAAATCGAAGTATGCTCTTTAACAATCCCAAGTCTGAATCCTACGGGATGTACTTTTTGGCCCATAATACTTTCCTTACGTTACTTGTCTGTTACTGCAAGCGTAATGTGGCAAGTTCTTTTCAAAATACGATCCGCTCGACCTTTCGCACGGGGACGTATTCTCTTCATTGTTAAACCTTCATCGACGAGTATTTTTGCAACACTCAATTCATCAACATCAGCAGCTTCGTTATGTTCAGCATTGGCAATGGCAGACTCCAATAACTTACGAACCAGGTGTGCACCTTTTTTCGTGCTGAAATTGAGGATATCCAGCGCCTCGCCAACCGCTCTACCGCGGATCTGATCTGCAACCAGACGTACCTTTTGCGCTGATATTTTCGCGCCTGTCAATTTTGCGGCTACTTCCATCGTGATTCCTCTACCTTCTCTAATCGGCTTCTTGTCGTCTTAATTACCGACGTACTTTCTTATCCGCAGCATGGCCACGAAAAGTACGAGTCGCCGAGAACTCACCAAACTTGTGACCAACCATATCTTCAGTAATAAACACCGGGATATGTTGTCTGCCGTTATGAATCTGAACAGTGAATCCAACGCACTCTGGCGTAATCATTGATCGCCGTGACCAGGTTTTAATAGGTCGCTTGTCGTTTGTCTCTCCGGCTCGCCTAATCTTCTTCATTAAATGAAGATCAACAAAGGGGCCTTTTCTTAAACTTCTTGGCACTTCAATTTCTCCTAGCGACTTAATCGTCGTCGGCGAACAATCATGTTGTCAGTTCGCTTGTTCTTTCGAGTCTTGTAACCTTTAGTCGGCATACCCCAGGGCGATACAGGATGACGACCACCAGAAGTCTTGCCTTCACCACCACCATGGGGATGATCGACCGGATTCATAACAACCCCACGTACTGTCGGCCGTACCCCACGCCAACGCTTGGCACCCGCCTTACCTAATGAGGTGAGATTGTGTTCAGAATTACTGACTTCACCCAGGGTAGCTCGACACTCCGCTAATACCTTGCGCATTTCACCCGAGCGCAGTCGCAACGTGACATAGGGACCTTCCTTTGCCACCAGCTGACAGGAAGTGCCCGCACTACGAACCATTTGTGCCCCCTTCCCGGGTTTCAGCTCGATACAGTGAATAACGCTGCCCATGGGAGTGTTTCTCAACGGAAGACAATTACCCGCTTTAATCGGTGCGTCATTTCCTGATTGGACTTCGTCGCCTACGTTGAGATCTTTGGGAGCGATGATGTAACGTCTTTCACCATCTGAATACTTGAGGAGTGCTATGTTTGCGGTTCTATTTGGGTCGTACTCTAGTCTTTCTACTACTGCTTTAATACTGTCTTTGTTTCTTTTGAAGTCAATAATTCGATACTTCTGCTTATGGCCACCGCCAATATGCCGGGTCGTAATACGGCCTTGATTATTCCGGCCACCGGACTTGGACTTTTTGTCCAATAGCGGCTTGTAACCTTCTCCACGGTGCAGCCCTTGGTTTACGACCTTTACGACGAACCGGCGACCTGGCGATGTTGGTTTAGCTTTTACGACTGTCATTTTTGTGACTCGTTACTTATCCGTTTATTAAAAAAAGTGATCAACTGCCTATGCTGGCAAAATCAATCTCATGGCCTTCTTCCAGCCTGACATATGCTTTCTTCCAACTTGGCTTACGACTTACACCTCGAGCATTTCTTTTCACTTTTCCTTTCACGTTAAGAACTGTGACATTCTTAACGACGACGCTGTAGATTTTCTCTACTGCTTCTTTAATCTCTGGCCTGGTTGCATCTCGGGCAACCTTAAACGCAAACTGGTTTGCCTCGTCAGCAATCACTGTCGCCTTCTCTGAAATGTGCGCACCAAGCAGTATCTTGTACATTCTTTCGGTGTTCATGCGAGCATCTCCTCGGCTTTCTTAAGTGCACCCACCGTGAACAGGACCTTCTCGAAGCCAATCAGGTTAACCGGATTCACTCCCTGGACATCGATAACCTCAACATTGCGAAGATTTCGCGCACCGAGGTACAGGTTGTTGTCGACTTCTTCAACCACTACCAGCACATTGCCAAGCTCAAGACTTTTCAGTGTCATCTGCACTTCTTTAGTTTTAGGTGCATCAACTGAAAAATCTTCTGTTACGATCAATCGATCCTGACGAATTAATTCAGATAAGATCGACTGCATCGCACCGCGATACATCTTACGATTCACTTTCTGGCTAAAGTCCTGTGTTTTGGCTGCAAAGGTTTGACCGCCACCACGCCAGATAGGAGAANNNCCTTTTTGACGGAAAGGTTTTCTACCCCCGCCATTAACCTCGGAGCGTGTCTTCTGGGCACGGGTCCCCTGTCTGGCACCTGATAAATATGCCGTTACCACCTGATGAACCAACGGCTCATTGAACTGACGTCCAAATGTTGTTTCAGATACGTCAACCGCCCGATCTGAAACTCCCTTGCCTGGTTCTGAAATATTAAGATTCAAGGTTCCAACTCCACTTAATTCCCGGCTTTAACTGAAGGCTTAACGATGACATCGCCACCTTTCGCCCCCGGCACTGCTCCTTTGATGAGCAGTAAATTGTTTTCTAGGTCAACCCTGATGACTTCCAGGGTTTGTGTCGTCACTTGAGTTGCACCCATATGACCCGCCATCTTCTTGCCTTTAAAGACACGACCTGGTGTCTGGCATTGGCCAATAGACCCTGGCGCCCTGTGTGAGATTGAGTTGCCATGGGTTGCGTCCTGCATTTGAAAGTTGTGACGCTTTACAACACCGGCAAAGCCTTTACCTTTTGACCGGCCTGTGACATCAACCTTCTGGCCTACTTCAAACGCTTCCACGTTCAGGCTGTCCCCAACTGCTAACTCTGTTCCGGCTTCACATCGAAATTCGTAAAGGTGACGACCTGCTTCAGTATTTGCCTTGCTGAAATGTCCAGCAGCGGCCTTGTTCACTTTCGACGCTTTTACCTCACCACAAGTGACCTGAATCGCCTCGTAACCGTCAATCTCGCTGGTTTTTCTCTGGGTAACCCTGTTGGGTGATGCCTCGATCACCGTCACGGGAACGGAATCACCTTCTTCGGTGAACACCCGTGTCATACCCCTCTTTACGCCAATAATGCCAATAGTCATGATTGCTCCATTAGCCCAGGTTTATTTGAACATCGACGCCCGCCGCCAAATCCAGTTTGGTCAGTGCATCGATGAACTTTTCTGTCGGCTCGACGATATCGATCAGGCGTTTGTGTGTTCTAATTTCATATTGGTCCCGCGCATCCTTGTATACATGCGGTGAGATCAACACGGTAAATTTTTCTATTCGAGTCGGTAAAGGTATTGGGCCTCTTACCTGTGCGCCTGTGCGCTTGGCAGTGTTGACAATTTCCTGAGTCGAAACATCAATCAGACGATGATCGAACGCTTTTAGTCGAATTCTAATTCTCTGGTTCTGCATCCAACCCGTCTCCTGAACCGGTAGTTGCTCTAGCTTGGCTCTATTGAAGAGTAGCTAAACATTAAGGCCAAAAAAGCCCCTTCCCGCTGCTGAGGGAGGAGCATTCAATCTTACTGCCTTTTCCCGAAATGGGTCCGGCTACCACTGACCTCCTATCGAGGTCCTGAGTATTCATCACCGTCAGTTTTATAGGCTTTCGGCGAGAATGTGAGGGCGCGAATTATACTAATAATCACACCCTTTACCAGCCTTTTCTCAGCTAATGAGGTAATTAAGCGCTGATTTTGGTAACAACCCCTGCGCCCACGGTACGACCGCCTTCACGGATCGCAAAACGCTGACCTTCTTCCATCGCAATCGGCGCGATCA
>LWDU01038704.1_pt1 | contig 52710 bp, 53 predicted proteins | sample 727161 | NCBI WGS metagenome assembly LWDU01 (sample SAMN04566230, study PRJNA314399) | hydrothermal vent metagenome | isolation source: deep sea hydrothermal plume seawater | place: Mexico: Gulf of California, Guaymas Basin | collected 2004-07-11
CACCTGCTTTGGGAGCAGGGGGTCGGAGGTTCGAATCCTCTCATCCCGACAATTAAGAATACGAAACTACTTCGATTTCAATACCGTCGTGGTCGTTGAAGTAAAACCGGCGGCCCGGCTCGTAATCGGCGTGTGAGTGGGTAATGAACCCTGCTTCTTTTACCCGGGCCTCCACCATGTCGAGATCATCAACCACCACTCCGAGGTGGTTGAGCCCCCCGGGGCTTGAATAACTGTTCCCAATGGTGTCATCGCCGCCTTGGGAGTAAACCGCCACATAATTATCTTTTTCCCCTATATGAAAAGATACCCCGCCGTCTATCGCCGGGCCCGACCAACGCACCGACCAGTCGAATAACTGGCAAAGCAACTGGGCCGTCGCCTCGGGGTCGCTCACCGTCATATTTACATGTTCAAGTTTTGCTGCCATGACGCGATCTTAGAGGTTTGGTCGGTTCTTATCTATCTAAACATTTAAAAGAGCCAACCCATCTGGAGTACAGGTATCGGGTTCACCCTCGGCGACGGTGAACTCCACTACGAGAACCTTGGTTTCGCCATTCGTCTTACTCCCGACGAAACTCAATCACCCGTAACAACTGCCACCATTTACGAAGACGAGATCTGGCTTGATCGAAACCCTCCGGCCCCAATCGGATAGATAGTGGCCACTCTGGTAGCCAATTAAGAGTAGTTTGACTTTATGGCCAAAAACGTTTTAGGCACCGACCTTTTTGATTGCAGCCTTGACCCGCTCACCGGTTACTACCGCAACGGTTGTTGCGACACCGGGCCCGGCGACATGGGAGTACACACCGTTTGTGCCGTCATGACCAAAGAGTTCCTTACTTTTTCTAAAGAAGCCGGAAACGACCTCTCTACACCCCACCCAGAACACGGGTTTGCCGGATTGCAACCAGGAGACCAGTGGTGCCTTTGCGCCCCCCGCTGGCAAGAAGCATTCGAAGCCGGAAAAGCCCCCCACGTGCGTCTTGAAGCCACCCACATCTTGACCCTCGAATGGGCCAGCCTCAACGACCTCAAAGAACACGCAGCAACCGATAATCAAGAGAATCTCTGACCTAAAGATGGACACTCTTTCTTCCGAGTTGAAGCAGCAACTCCACGAGATTTTCGTAAACGATCCGGTAGCAAAAAAGCTTGAGGCAAACCTCCGAGAGTGGGGCTCAGGTCAAGCAACCGTCGAATTGATCATCAATAAGGACCACACCAACTTTCTTGGTAGCGGGCACGGTGGTGTCCTTTTTACCTTAGGCGACATAGCTTTTTCGTATGCCTGCAACAGTTACGGAAGAAAATCTCTCGCTATTCACGTCTCATTGGATTACCACCGTGGCGTCCACCAAGGGGACACCATCGTGGCCACAGTTACCGAAATCAACCGCAGTCGCCGGTTGGCTAATCACCGGATAGAGATCCACCACGGAACCCATCTTGTCGCTTCTGGCTCGGCCCTAGCTTTTCGCACCGATGACTGGCATTTAGAAAAAGAGTCTTGGCCACAAGCCTGGCAAGAAAACCACTAACCGTCCAAAAAAATTATAGGTTTTGACAAAGCCGGCGGGCCTCAAAAATTGCCGCCGCAATATCTCGGCTCGCTACAGCATCTCCAATACGGAACAAAGCAAACCCTTCCTTACCCAGAGGCTGCGCTTTCCCCTTGGCCAAAGCCGCTAAGTCGGTCACGCCATCGTTGTTTGACTCCCCCGTCAATGATCGCCACAAACCATCGTTAGGTAGCGAACCGTGTTCCACAATCACCGTGTCAACTTCTCGCTGCTCACTTTGGCCAGTGAACTCGTTACGCAAACTGGCCTTTAGCCCCTGGCCCTCCTTGCGCACTCCAACCAAACGCAAATCGGTGGCCATTTTTACCCCCCGACCATAAAGCATGGTCAAATACGCCGGGCCCAAAGTAGCCGACAAATCATGAGCCACCAAGCGGTCTGGAGTCACCAACTCAACGTCATCTACCCCCCGATCAACAAGAAACTCCGCAATTGACGGGCCCCGCTCCGAACCATGATCATCAAAAATCAGCACCCGGCCTATCGGTACAACCTGACCCGACAACACGTCAACTGAAGTACACAGCAAATCCTCACCATATTCAATGCTCCCCACGCCCGGCCAACCCCCAGTTGCCGCAATCACCACCTCCGGGTTTTCGGCTTGCACCTCGGCAATCTCTGCTGGGGTGTTCAAGCGCACCTCAACCCCCAATAAGTCAACCTCAGCAGCCAACCAACCAATGACCCCCATCAACTCCGCCTGACGCTCGCTAGCCCGAGCCGCCACCACCACCTGACCGCCCACCCGATCTTGGGCCTCAAACAAAACCACCTGGTGGCCACGCTCCGCACACACTCGTGCCGCTTCCAAACCACCCGGGCCTGCCCCCACCACCACTATTTTTTTTCTCGGCCCTGCACTAGGCGTCACCAACTGCGACACAAAAGTCTCTCGCCCAGTAGCCGGGTTCTGAATACACACCGCATCCATTCCTAAATGAAGTCGATTGATACACAGTGACGCCCCCACACAAGCCCGAACCCGGTCTTCTTGGCCGGCCGCCAACTTGTTCACCAGATGCGGGTCTGCCATATGCCCGCGGGTCATCCCCACCAAATCTACAAAACCTTCGGCGACCGCGTGGCGAGCCGTCGCAACATCGGTAATACGCGTGGCATGCAACACCGGTACGTCAACCGTATCTTTTATCGACGCCACCAAACCCAGGTAGGGCGCAGTCGGGGTACCCGACGGAGGGATGGCCTTTGCTAGCCCGGCCTCGGTAGCCAACGAAGAGCTCGCCAAATTAAGAAAATTCACTAAACCGCTGGCCGCTATCCGCTGGGCAATCTCTTTGCTCTCTTGGGGTAACAATCCGCCGGGAAGGCCTTCGTCGGCAATCATGCGAATACCCATAAGTAACCCGCCGCCCGTAGCCTCACGCATGGCCGTTAAAACCTCAAAAGTAAAACGTAAACGATTTTCTAAAGAACCTCCGTATTCGTCGGTGCGCTGGTTTACCAAAGGCGTCCAAAACTGGTCAACCAGGTGGCTGGTCGCGCAAAGTTCTACTCCGTCAAGCCCCGCCATCTGCGCTCGAAGAGCCGCCGCCGCAAAATCTTTGGCCACCCGGCGAAAATCAGCTTTCTCCATTTCTTTGGGCCAGCCACGATGCATCGGCTCGCGAACCGACGACGGCCCTATGGTCGGCAGCCAATCCCCGTCGTGAGAAACATTGCGGCGCCCCATGTGGGTGAGTTGACACATGATGGCTGCCCCATGGGCATGCACCCGTTCAACCATGCGGCCAAGAGGTTCCACGATGGCCGCGTTACTGAAATCCAGTTGCCCCCACAAGGAGGCCGAATCAATGGCCACATTTGATGACCCGCCAATCATGGTTAAGCCAATACCTCCTCGTGCTTTTTCTTCGTGGTAAGCCACGTAACGCTCGCTTGGCGTGCCATCAGTGTTATACCCCGGTGCATGACTACTTGAAAAAACCCGATTTTTCAAAACCAAATAGCCCATTTGTAGGGGCTGTAACAAAGGGTCAGAAGACGCGGCCGCTACCGAAAGATTAGTCATTGTAGGGTTCTAGCCCATCTTGAGGCGACAAGCAATAAAGGTCGACTATTAACACAGCCTTCTATCGCCTACTATTCAGGAATGAACTTGCGGAGGCTCAGTGTTGTTTTGGCGTGGACACTGCTGGCTGCCAGTTGCGGCGGCGGCACCGACCAGGGCCCCCTTGAGGCCGCCACTTCGGTAGTTGCCCCAGAAACAGCCAGCGACTCTTTAGGTTTCTCTGTTGACGACAACGGATGGACTTTTCAAAACTATGCCGCCGACGGTGACGCCCAGTTCACGGTGATTGATGCCATTGCCCTTTTCGGTGACGCTGCCGTCTGTGTAGAAACCACCGGCGACTGTACCCCCACCCCCGCCGCCGCCGAATGGATCGCCATGGTGGCTGCCTCAACCGCCGGCGGGGTATGCGAAGGCATGACCGTCACCAGCGCCGACCGTTTCCTAGTGGGTGCCGACCCAATTACCGGCGACTTGGCCTTAACTAGCGACGTACAGCGGCGACTGGCTCGGCTTTTCGCCACCCAATTCTTAGACGACGTTATTGAAGCCACCGAAGCGTGGCGCAACCAATCGATCGCCGCCATCGTGGCCGAACTACAAACTGCACTAGCCGACCCCGACCACGAGCAATACACCCTAGGTATTTACTCCGAGGTCGGCGGACACAGCGTGTTGCCCTACGCCGTAGACCTCAACGAACAAGGCAAAGGGGTCATCCATATTTACGACCCCAACTGGCCGGGACGCCCGCGCTACATAGAGATAGATACCGCCACCAACCAGTGGCGTTTTTCTTACTTCTCCTCCGACCAAGCCGATGACGCCGATGCATGGACGGGCGGCAACGGTTCCATGGACCTCACCCCGCTTTCGGTACGTGAAGCACCATTCCCAGAACCCTTTAGTGGCGCCGGCACCGGAACCGACGGCCATCTCCTCGCTATTTCCAGCGACGACCGTAACTGGACCCTCACCACCGGCGATGGCCAAACGATCACCGGAGCCACCGCCATGCCAGGCCAAAGCGGTGTAGTAGCGGTAACCCGAGGCGCAGCAAGCCTCAACGAAGTCGCCGGCCAAGACCTTGTGCTCACCCGGTGGGATGCTCAAGCAGAATTGCACGTAGAGGCCGGCGAAGTAAGCGTCTTGGTCATCACCCCCACCGGGGCCAGCACGGTAACCCTTGAAACCGGAAGCGCCGTTACTTTCGGATTCTCATCCGTTGAAGACTTTGACGAATTAGCAGTTGACCTCCAAGTAGCGCAAGGAACAAAAGCCACCGTACGCATGGCTTCGACCACCGAACGAGTCACTTTTGAAGCACCAGAGCAATCCAACACAAAAATCGTGCTTAAAGAAACCAGCACCGCAGTAAAAGTAGTAGATCAAAACGGTCAAACAACCACCGAGGTCGAGGTAGAACGCTCCGACCAACGCACCGACCTCGTAATAGACGCCACCGGACAGGTCACATACTTCGCTCCCGAAAAAACCCCCGAACAAGAACGCTCAGTTGCCGTAGAAGAAATAGGCAACCTCATACAACGAGCACCGCTCCCGCTTGTTGATCAATCTTTAGCGCCGACCTCCAGCCTTGCGGAAGATACAGAAGGGCCCTCAACGCTAAGCCCCGACGGGACATGGCGAGAGTTGCTGCTGGTTCCTCCAGAAGGCCCCTTCGGCACTGAAGACCCAGAAGAAACCTGGTTCGACGACCAAGGGTGCGAATGGGCCCGTTGGCAAGACGGCTCACAAGGAATACATTGCGAAGACGGGCCAACTCGCTTTTGGGATCCCAACGGAGAAGAACTTGAACCCGTTGATTTTGACCAAAAATTCATCGAAGAGCCCCCACCTTTCGATGACGGCCGACCCGCTTCAATAAATGACCTACCGCCCCCAGACCGAATGGAACTCAGTACCAACCCGGGCTGCATGGCCGCTTTTTGGGACACCGGCGCTTCTGGCGAAGCATGCATGGATGGCTCCGGCTCGTACACCGACGTAAACGGGCAAACCTTTCATTACGAACCTGGGTCAATAGACATGCCGGACTCCGGCGGTTTCCCCGACACCATGCCTGACCTACCCGAAATACCCGGTCGTGAAGGCACCGGTTACGACGACTTCCCCGCCTGCCCTACTGGCGCTATTTGCATTGAAGAGCCGCTGGGACCCGACGACTTCCCCGACATGCCCAACCCCGGTGACCGGATCTACGATGAAGCCCCGCCTTGCCCAACCGGTGCCATTTGCACCGACGAACCACCAATATTTACCCGACCATAGAACCATTCACTAGTCTGTTCACAAGAAAACCCCAAAGGAAAACATGAACTGGATTAACCCCGGACCACTTTCTGGCCTCGCCCTTTACCTACTCACTGCAGTATCCATCGCCGCCCTTATTTATGGCATGCGGTGCCAAGGGGAGAAACGACGCATCGTGCTTACCGGCGTCATGTTTGGCGCGGTGGCTTTTCAGATCTTTCACGTATTCGAACACGCCCTCCAACTTGGCTATTGGACGCTGAACCCCCACACCAAGCCTTGGTTGACTCCCTGGGCCGAAACCGGGGTAAACGGTTTGGCTTACTGGTGTCAAATACTCCCCGGAAAAGGGGCAACAACGAACCGAGGCGTAGAGGTGCTTCACCTCGTGGGCAACACCTTGTTTATGTCTGGGGTCATCGCCATGGTTGTTTTAGCCGCGGCAGCCAAAGTACGTAGCCGAGCGACCACCGGAACATTGATTTTTCAAGGTTTCCACTTAGCTGAACACGTACTTTTAACAGCCACTCTGTTCATTGGGGGCACCGGGTGGGGTGCTTCAACGCTTTTTGGTCAACTGGGCGGCAGCCAACTATCTACCCATCGGGTGTGGTGGCATTTCACCGTTAATGCCGTGGCTACCGTGGCCGGGCTACTGGCCGTACGGTCGCTTTATCGAGCTGGCGCGCTCGCCATAAAACCCTCTCTGGCAAGAGACACCCGCACCTCTTCTACTCCTCAGTTCATTGGCGCCATGGCCGGGGCAATGGCTCTTTTAATCGCTCTACCTTTGGCCTTAGGTTTCTCTATTGGAAAGCCTGCCCTGCCCATGGCCCGCAACTTCGCCATGAGCGACCTCATCGACCCCGGGCTTTGGTGGCATCTGGCCAACCCCTATATTTTGTTGCCCTTGGCCTCGCTGCTTTACCTAATCAGTTGGATGCGTCGCACAAACTCGCTTGCGTCAACTGCCTAAATTGCTTGGTGCAGGCTGGCGGGGGTAACCCGCAGCAGTACTTAAGACCAAACGAGTAGCTGTTTCGCTTACCCCAAGTTGTTCTTTGAAGTTGCGGAGTAATTGATCTAAAGCATCAATAGAGGCACAACGGAGTCGTACCTGGTAGTCAAAACGCCCCGTGAGGTGCATGGCATCAACTACTTCGGGGAGCGCCAACAACTCATTATCAATTTCAGAAAATGCGTGGTCGGCTGGCAAGCGCAAATCGACCAGCGCATCAATCGGACACCCAACCAGATCAGGGTTTAGCACCGCAGTAAAGCGTTGAATAACCCCGCTTTCTACTAACTGTCGCATGCGTTGCGAAGTAGCCGACAAACTCAGATTAATGCGGTCAGACAGCTCCGTCACCGAAAGCCTGCCGTCATTTACTAGTTCACCGATTATTTTGCGGTCAATCTCATCCATAGCAAATAATCTACGGCAAAACGTAGCAAAGTAATCATATTTACGCAGTCATTGTTCCCTTTTACCCTTCAGACTGCGTTCATGAACATAATTATTGGATTCTTCAGCGGCATTGCCATGGCGGCCCCCATCGGGCCAGTGACCATCACCCTCTTAGGTTTAGGGAGCGAACGCGGGCGTCGGGTAGCACTCACTGGGGCTGGTGGCGTGGTGGCCGCCGATCTGGTCATTGTTCCCCTAGCCATACTAAGTGCAGGGCTAGTCAGCAAACTCTCGGTAGACACCCTCCGACACGTTGAAATTTTTCTTGGCCTCCTCTTGCTGGCCCTTGCTCTTTTCGGATTTTTCCGTACCGAAAACACCCGTCAAGCGGTCGGCAACATGCGTCGTCCGGGAGCCACCATGATGGCCATCGGAATAGCGAACCCCATGGCCCTCGCCACTTGGGCCGGGGTGATTTTGGCTCTTCCGGACTCCATCAAAGACAACGGGGTGCTTTTATTTGCACTTGGCGCGCTTCTGGCCTCAGCGATATGGCATGTTGGCCTCGCTATTTTAGCCGGAAGCATCGGCCAGCGGATTAGTAACCGAGGGCGCCAACTGCTCATCAAAATATCTAGCGCCATGCTTGGCTTTGTAGCCATAGTTCTCCTTGCCCACTAACCAGCAGAGCCGACCCACTTGGGTCGGCTCTGTCGTGTACCCCGTACGGGATTTGAACCCGTGCTACCAGAATGAGAATCTGGCGTCCTAGGCCTCTAGACGAACGGGGCGCAGTGTGCATTAGTTTCCCAATGCCAACCACATTCTATGGGCAACACCTGGTGTTGCCGTTGGCTCGGAGGAGAGGACTTGAACCCCTAATAACTGGACCAGAACCAGTTGTGTTGCCAATTACACCACCTCCGAAGGCGCCGGTGAAGGCACGGTAAGCGTAACGGTTCTCTTCCTGCCCCACACCTAAAGCCGCCATCAACCCCAAGCGTCTAAGCGGCGATAACCAAAGATGCGTCCTAACCCGGCAGCCAAAGTTTCTCGCCCCATACGGGTAAGGCGAACCGAACCAGCAGTGGGGGCCAGTGCTGCATCAAGGCCAACCTCTTCAGCAATTTGTCGCAATCGAAACGAATGGTACTGATCGGAAACCAACAAGACGGTAGTAATGCCATAACGACTCGCTTGAGCCGCAGTAGCGGCCAACTCTTCGTAAGTGCTCGCCCCATCAGTAATGACCACCAAATTTTCGTCGGGCACTCCTTTTTCACGCAAATAGTCGTAGCCGGCGTAACCCTGGGTAAAACGATCACCAGGCTGATTTGCTCCGGTGGTCACGATCAACGCAACCAACTCAGCTTCGTACAAAGCGAACGCCCGATCAAGCCGGGCCGCTAACACTGGGGAAGGTTCACCGTCGTATTGAGCAGCGCCCAGCACTACCGCCGCGTCAGCACCCTCTTGGGAATCATCGGCCCCGGAAGCCAACCAAACTTGCACATAAGTTGCCCCAAAATAGAGGATCCCTAGGGCTAGCCCCCAAATCAAAAGCCCGGGGAGCCACCTCAAGGCACGGCGCAAGATAACCCAAAAGAGCGCCATCTGAACCGCTACAGACGTAACCGGGCTTGAGCAATTCGATCAAGCACCACTTGTCGATCAAAACACAGTGCCATGGTTTCAAAAATGGGCGGGCCCACTGTGCGCCCAGTTAATGCCACCCGAATAGGTGCTTGCGCTTTGCCAAGTTTGATACCAAGCCCTTCGCCCACCGCAGCCACTGCATCTTTTATGGCTTCGGTTTCCCAAGGGCAATCCGCCAAAACGGCAGCCGCCCCATCAAGCATTTCGGCCGCTTGCGGACCTTTAACCATGGCTTTGTGCCAAGAGTCTGGGTCTTCGACCGGTTCATCCAAAAAGAGGAAATCTACAAAGCGAGGCAGGTCAGCCAAGGTGCGAAGTTTTTCTTGTACTAAATCCACCATGGTTGAATATTTTCCTGCATCAAATCTCTCAGCCGGCCAAGGTGCTGCTTCGGCACTCACCCAGGGGGCGGCTCGTTCCATAAAGTCTTCTTTGCTGAGGGCCCTCAAATAACTGGCGTTTATGAACTCCAATTTTTTTAAGTCAAAAAAAGCCGGCGCCTTGTTTACATCTTCTAAGGCAAAAAGTTTAGCGATCTCAGCAATGGGGCGTTCCTCTACATCGTCTGGAGGACCCCAGCCAAGCAAAGCCAAATAGTTGACCATGGCTTCAGGCAGATAGCCCTTTTCGCGGTAATCAGCAATGGAAACATCGTCACGACGTTTCGACAATTTTTTGCGCTGCGCATTAACTAGGAGGGGCAAGTGGGCGTAAATCGGGTGAGGCGCACCAATAGCGTCCAACAACAACAGCACCTTAGGCACACCAGACAGAAGGTCTTCGCCACGAATGGCATGGGTGATCCCCATGTCAGCATCATCCACGGCGTTAGCCAGCAAAAACATGGGGGTGCCGTTAGAGCGCCAAATAACAAAATCTTCAAGATCGTCGGTGGCAAACGACACCGGCCCACGCACTAAGTCGTCAAAGGCCACGGTTTGCCCAACCGGCATACGAAAACGTACCGCAAGGCCCTCGGTTATTTCTTGGCCTACCACTTCTTGGTTGTCGGCATCGCACAGGTAAGCCAACTCACGGTTCAAGAGGTCTTGCACCACTGCCCGGTGGCGGTCTCGGCGCTCAGATTGGTAGAGCGGCCCTTCGTCCCAGTCCAACCCCAGCCATTCCAGTTCCGCTAAGAGATTTTCTGTCAACTCAGGCCGGTTGCGTTCGGCATCGGTGTCTTCGACACGCAACACATAGGTACCGCCGGTGGAGCGGGCATAGAGCCAGTTAAAAAGAGCCGTTCGGGCACTCCCTACATGGAGGTAGCCGGTTGGCGATGGGGCAAATCGTACACGTGGGTTCACCGCTAAGAGGTTAGCGACCTGCCTTCCAATTGACCCCACCTGCTTACCTCGGGTCTGACCCCAGGTAAGCAGGTCAGGAGGCGAGGAGGCGGGCAAGGGCGCTGGTCAGCCCATCTAAACGGTCGGCGGTTTGGCGATAAACGTCTATCGGCTCACCCCATGGGTCGGGAATTTCATCAGCTAAGCGACCGGTGGTCATGTATCCACCTCGCGCTTCATGCAAAGAAGCCACCCAGAGTTTTGCCGAATTCTCCCCTACTGGCCCTCGTGCCCCAGCCAAGCGGATTAACTCACCAGCCAAAAACGTACGGGGTCGAGCGTCTTGGTCGAGGGCCACAATAGTTGCCTCATGGCGGCGGGTCATGGCCACAATCAAGTCAGCAGACCCCACCATTTCTATGGTCAGCGAGCAAGACAAGTGGCCTTGCAAGTCGACACCTCGTTGTTCCAAAACGTTGACCGCCAAATCAGTCGCTGGGTCGCCTGTTGCGGCTTCGGTGCCGGCCGAAACTACCGAAAGGTCGAGCCCCGCATCGTTTGCTTTGTGCGCCAGTAAGGCCTGGCCCATAGCCGAGCGACAGACGTTACCGGTGCAAACAAAAAGAACTTCCATAAATGTTTAAGCCAAGCCCGCTTTAAGTGCAGCAAAGATTTTTTGTTGTGCTGCTGCAGCGGTTGGCACCAAAGCAACAAAACTCATAAACCCATGAATAAGCCCGTCGAAGCATTCCACTTCGCATGCTGTACCCGCACCAGATAACGCCTCTGCGTAGGCCAAGCCTTCGTCACACAACGGGTCATATTGCGCAACTGTTACGTGAGCGGGCGGCAACCCAGCCAAACTGTCGGCTCGCAGTGGTGCGGCGTAAGGGTCGTCAACAAATTTTTGCTGCCCCACATAATGTTCATAGAACCAATGCATGGCCTCGCGGGTAAGCAGGGGGCCTTCTGCGTTGGCGATCATCGAGGGCCAACGGTCGCTGTCCATATCTACCGCTGGGTAGATCAGTGATTGAAAAGCAAGCGCCGGGCCGTCTTTATCTCGAGCCATCAAAGCCACCACAGCAGCCAGATTGCCGCCTGCGCTATCACCGGCCACCGCCAAACGTTGCGCATCTACTCTCAAAGTGTCGGCGTGGTCTGCCACCCAGCAAGTAGCGGCATAGCAGTCGTCGGCCGCCGCCGGGTAAGGGTACTCAGGGGCCAATCGGTAGTCCACAGCGACCACTACCGCACCGGTTTCGTTAGCCATGGCTCGCACCAGCGCATCGTGGGTTTCAAGATTGCCAATCACCCAGCCACCGCCGTGGAAAAACATGATGACCGGAGACAAGTCGTTCGTTTCCTCTGGGCGGTAAATACGCACGGAGATTTCACCCCGTGGGCCGGGAATGTTGAGGTTTTCTGTCAAAGCAACCGCCGGGCCGTTGGGGTCGGCCATCAGTTCATAATTGGCGCGCATCATTTCTGGGGTGACCAGGCTGAGGTCTTCGCCCGAAGAGGGCAGCAAAGCCAGCAGGGGTTCAAGGGCCGGGTCCAAAGGCATCAGGTTCTCGTTTCTACGCTTCGGCTGCGAGGCGATCGTTTTCGCTTTGATATTGCGGGGTATCAACTCGTTCTCGTCGGGTGTCGCCCTCGGCCGAAACCACGCCGTTGTTTAACCCGCTTGAGGCCGCCGATTTCCACGACCGGTCTTCGCTCCAACGCACGCCGGTGTCAACAATGGTGCCGGGGGTTTCGATGGCTGCTCCGAGGGTCAAGGCTTTACGCAACAAGTCCAACTGAAACTCGCGATCGCCGGGCCGGCCTGCGGTATGACCCAAAGGCATTTCTACATAGGCGGCCCGTGGCGGGTTGGCCGAAGCGGTAATGCTGTAAGCGGCAGTCAAGGTGAGGGTGGGGACTCCCACCGCTTCAAGTGCTCGTGCGACCAGACTCACGGTCTGGTGACACACCGGTCAAACGGGTACGAATAGTGCCAAGTCAATATCTTCCGCTAGAGCTTCAACGGCGTCAAGAATGGCCGGGGTGAGTTCCTCTTCGGCTCGTCGTACCGAATAAATACCGCCCATAAAAGCTATGGATTGCGAGGCCAGCGCTCCAATAAACCCTTCATCAACAAGGTCGTTGAGGCGGTCCAGGGGGAACACAATGTTGGGGTCGGCTCGGGCCGGTTCGAGGTCGTAAGCAAAATGCGTTACCCGCACATCAGAAGCTGGCTGATTGCTGGGCAATAGGCGAATCCCGGTGTCGTCTTTCCAATGGAATGCCACCTGACCGCGGTTGTAGCCGCCCCCTGAACCCAAAAGAGCCACCGTTGACTCTGCCAAAGGGCGGGTTATGGGTGTCCACGGCGGCATGTCGGGCCGTTCGGCCCACAAGTAAGGCGAGTAACCCAGCGAGTCGTATTGTTCGCGAGTTCGGGCGATGTAATCAACTGGTGCATCGGGAGCGTTCATTGGCCCATTGTTTCACGTTCGAAGCCCGAAGGCGAACCAGCCGACAAAACAGAGAGTATTTACTTTGAGAGTAACTACTCCTATACTTAAACGATGTCCTCCCAACCCGCCACCTACCGCGTCGACGCCTTGGCTTCCGCCGCCGGACTCAGCGTCGACACCGTGCGCTATTACCAACGCCGCGGCCTCCTTGACCCACCGCAACGCATCGCCCGCCACAGCGAATACACCCCTCAGCATCTCGAACGACTCCAAGAAATTCGCCAACTGGCCGCCGCCGGCCTGACCCTCAACCAAATTGCCGACCTAGCCGCCGGTCAAGCAAACGAAGTGCGACCCCTCACCCAAAGCGCCGCCTTGAGCCGCACCGAAGTAGCCGACCAAGCCGGTGTTCCCGAAAGCCTGGTCGCCCTGCTCTGCGACAACGGTTTACTCCAACCCACCGTGGTAGCGAGCCAACCTCGCTTTTCCCAAAGTGCAGTAGCCATGGTCAAAGCTGGGTTAGCCATCAGCAACGCCGGGGTCCCCCTCGACCAGCTCGTCGCCCTCGCTGCCGACCACGCCGCCAACATTGACGACATCGTGGACCAAGCCATCACCCTCTTTGACCACCACATCAAAACCCCCGCCGACTCCGACGAAGACCTGGTAGCCATCATCCACACCCTGCTCCCGGCAGTCACCCGACTCATTGCTCAACACTTCCACCGCACGCTAGTAAGCCACGCCCTAGCCCGAGCCGACGATGGCCAACGCCACGCCCTAGCCGAAGCCTTGCAATCCGTAAACCCAGAACAGTTAGTAGTGACCAGCCAATGGCACTAGCCGCTCAACCCCTCCCCCACTCGAATCACATTGCCACCACGGTGGCCCTCGACTCAGGCCCCGCCACCGATCCCTTGGCCTGGCTCAGCAGCGCCCCAGCCGACGCAGCCCACTGGTACTGGGAAATACCCGACGACGATATTTCTTGGGTGGGCCTCGGCCAAGCCCAGGTTCAACAAGTAAGTGGTCAGTCCCGTTTTGACCAGGCCGCCCAATTTGCCCACCAAACATTTGCCAACCTCACCGTAAACGCCCCAACCGGTGCACCCGCTCCCCGGTTAGCCGCCGGTTTTTCGTTTGACGACCACGGAAACCAAGGCCCCTGGGCACCTTTGGGAGCCGGACTCATTGTTTTGCCCGCCGTGCAAGTGCTTCGCCACAAAGGAAAAACCTGGCTCACCACCATTGACAAAACAGCCGAACTGCTCCCCACCCAACCCGCTCCGGCCCCCGACCCACTCCCCGACGTTGACCCCGCCCACTGGTCAAACGAAGCCAGCCGCCGGCATTACCGCAACTTGGTCAGCACCGCATTAAACATCATCGAAGGCGGAAGCATCTCTAAAGCCGTGCCCTGCCGATCACTCGCCGTGCCCCACCGCCCCGACCTCGGACGATTGTTGTCCACGCTGCGCCACACCTACCCCGCTTGCGCCACCTTTTGCGTAGGTCAAGGCGCCACCAACTTCGTCGGCGCCACCCCCGAACGTTTGGCTGCTGTCAAAGACCAGCGCCTCTTTACCGCAGCCCTCGCAGGGTCTGCGCCGCGTCACCCCGCTCCCGCCACCGACGCCGCTCTCGGCCAAGGCCTCATGACCAGCCCAAAAGAGCGGGCCGAACACTCCGTGGTGGTCGATGCCGTAGATGCCTCGCTTCGCCAACTTGAAATAAACCCCCAACACCCCGAGCACCCCGAGTTACTTCGCCTGCACGGCATTCAACACCTGTACACCCCCATTGAAGCCGACCTCGACGCAGGCACCGGCTTGCTTGACATCGTTGGCGCCTTGCACCCCACCCCTGCAGTTTCCGGCCACCCCGTAGCCCCTTCAGCGTCACTACGAGCCCAACACGAAGAGATGGATCGCGGCTGGTTCGCTAGCCCCTTGGGCTGGTTTGACCAAGCAGGCCAAGGAGAATTTCGCGTTGCTTTACGTTCCGCCTTGCTGACCGAAAACGGCACCACGCTGTACGCCGGAGCAGGCGTTGTCAAAGGCTCAGACCCCGACCGAGAACTTTTAGAAACCGACATGAAACTCCAAGCCATGCTGGCCCCCATCGTCGCTACTGCGAGCAACAAATGACTGCCTCAAATCCCTTAGCCGTCCACGCCAGCCTGCGAGCATTTTTTGCCCAACTGGTGGCCAGCGGGGTACAACACGTCGCCTTGTCTCCTGGGTCACGCTCCACCCCGCTTACCGTGGCTGCCGACCAAACCCCCGGGCTAGACGTCTCGATCCACCTAGATGAGCGGGCGGGCAGTTTTTTTGCATTGGGTTTAGCACGAGCCACCAAACAGCCGGTTGCCTTGGTTTGCACTTCTGGCACGGCGGCCGCCAACTACCTTCCGGCAGTTATTGAGGCCTTTCATAGCGGTGTGCCGTTGTTGGTTCTTACCGCTGACCGGCCGCCAGAACTTCAAAGCCGAGGCGCTCCTCAAACCATTGACCAAGTTGAACTCTTTGGCACCCATGTGCGCTGGTTTCACCAGCCAGCCGTGGCCGGCACCGAACACCCCAGCGAAGCCGTTGCTTTGGCGGCGGCCGCGGTGCAACTGGCCACTCAGGAAACTCCCGGCCCGGTGCATCTGAACTGGCCGCTACGCGAACCCCTAGAGCCCCCACCCGAAGAACCCGAGCCAGTGGCCTTGTTAACCACCCCGCCGGCCCAGGTCCACCCTTGCCCGCCTTTGCCAAACTGCCCTCACGGGCTTTTGGTCGTTGGTCCCCTTGACCTTGATACCCAAGAAAAAGAAGCAATTGCCGCCTTGGCTCAGGCAACCGGGTGGCCAATAATTGCCGACCCGGCATCGAGCCTGCGCCACGGCCCGCACACCAATAAGGCTTTAGTGTTATCGGCCAGCGAACACATTTTTCGTTCGGCCTGGGCCGACCAACACGCCCCAGAGGTAGTGGTGCAACTCGGTGCTTTGCCGACCTCTAAGGCTTACCGTCTTTGGTTAGACCGCACCCGGCCCGCTCAGATCATCACCGTAGACCACGCGGGTCGCCACCCCGACCCGCTGCTTCTGGTGACCGAACGCATTGATTTAGCACCCGCAGATTGGGCCGCCCGAGTGACTGTGGCTCACACCAAAGACCTCTCTTGGTCTCAGGCTTGGCAAGAGGCTGAACGCACTGCGGTCGCTGCGGTTGCCGATCTCTCCGCTCACGCCCCCTTCAGTAACCCCGCGGTGGTTGAAGTTCTCGGAGCACAATTGTCAGCGCAGACCGCTTTGGTGGTGGGAAACTCCATGCCTATTCGTGACCTTGATGCTTTTCTGCCCACTGGCCCAAAGCCCTTGCAGGTTTACGCTAATCGAGGCACCAACGGTATTGATGGGCAAGTTTCTACCGCTCTCGGGGTGGCGGCCGGTCATGAAGAATCAACGGTTTTTTTCACCGGGGACCTCACCTTGTTGCACGACCTCAGTGGCTGGTCAGCGGCCCGGCGCTTAGGCGTTGACCTCACCGTGGTGGTGGTTGACAACAACGGGGGTGGCATTTTTTCTTTCTTACCTATTGCTGGCCAAAACCATGTCGATCATCGCCGTTTGTTCCACACCCCACACGACCTTGACCTCGCTCATTTGGCACCCTTAGTGGGGGCCAACTATCACCGGATTTCTCACCGTCAAGGACTCGAAGAAGCCCTCGCTATGTCTCTAGGTCACCCCGGGTTGCACCTCATTCATGTGCTCGTTGATGCTGTCGACAATATTGACCTTCACCGAAAAGCCTCCGCGGCGGCCGTGGAGGCTCTAGACCGATGAGCAATCCTCTGTGTTTTACGGCCACCGGTGAAGGCCCCCCGTTGGTTCTGCTCCATGGGTTTACCGGTGATGCCTCCACGCTTCGTTCGTTAAGTCATGCGCTGGCTGATCGGTTTACTGTTTATTCTGTTGATCTGCCTGGCCATGGTCGTACTGGCCATTTAAGCGATATTGGCCTCTACGATTTTTTGGCCACGGTTGATCTTTTGGCCGATTTTTTTGAGGAAAGAAACCTCAATGCGGCGGCCGTGTTGGGGTACTCCATGGGGGGCCGTTTGGCGTTGGCACTTAGCCTCAACTATCCGCATTTGGTAAGCCAGTTGATGCTCATTGGAGCCTCGGCGGGGCTGGCTTCGCAGAGCGAACGTTTGGCCCGACGACAGGCTGATAGTTCCTTGGCCGACGAACTTCTCGAAGACGGTTTACCGGCCTTTGTGGATCGTTGGATGGCCCAACCACTTTTTGCGTCGCAACAGGGGTTAGCGGCCGATGTTTTGGCGGCCGCTCGGCAGCAACGATTGGCCAATGACCCCGTTGGTTTGGCGGCCAGTTTGTGTGGAGCGGGCACCGGGGCGCAGCCTTCTTTGTGGGGGCGCCTGTCGGAGATATCGGCATCTACCTTGCTGCTAGTAGGTGAGCAAGACACTAAGTTTCGGCGCCTGGCCATGCGGTTGAGTACCGGGTTAAGCCAAAGCGAGACCGTGGTTATTGCCCAAGCAGGTCACGCAGTCCACGTAGAAAACTCGCAGGCCACCGTTGCTGCTTTACAAGAGTTTTTGAGCACCAACCATGACTGAGGTCACCCGGGTTGAGATAACTCGACATGTTTTGTCGTACTGCTCTCCCATCGTCACCGCACACGGTCAACTACTTCAACGACCGGTCGTTGTGGTAGCGCTAAGCGATGATCAGGGAAATACGGGGTTCGGCGAGGCCGCCCCTTTAAATGGTTTCACTACAGAAAACATTGACCAATCGGAAGCAGCTATTCGGCAGTGGTTTTCTGCGGATCAACCAGAAGGCCCACCAGATTTGCCCACTGCTCGGGCTGCCATCGATGGCGCTTTTTTTGATCTTCACGCTCAGCAGCGTGGCCTTTCTTTACACCAGCACCTCAACTCAGAAAGCCCAAGTCGCCTGCCGGTGGCTGCCCTCATTACCGGCTCCTCAACAGACGCCCTTGTTGAACAGGCTTTACAGAGGCAGGCGGAGGGTTTCGCTACGTTAAAAATAAAAGTAGGTGCTGGTTCGTTTGCGGTGGACCTTGAGCGGGTGGCTGCCGTGCGCTCGGCGGTTGGGGGGCGCATGGCTTTGCGCCTTGACGCCAACGGCGCTTGGTGCCCCGATGAAGCCCTTCGCAACATAGAGAAATTGTTTCCCTTTTCCCTTGAGTTTATTGAAGAGCCCACCGCTGGGTTAGCGGGGCTAGCCAAGGTACGCAAAGGGGCTGTCTTTCCGATAGCGGTGGATGAAAGCGCCGGCGACTTAGCTGGCCTCCGTCGAGCCATCGACCTGGGCTCTGGCGATTTTTTCATTCTTAAACCTTCGGCCATTGGTGGCCTTGTGGTTGCCGAGCAAGCGGCCACCATGGCTGCTCAAGCGGGCCTCGGCGTGGTGGTCACCTCGCTGCTTGAAAGCTCGCACGGCATTAAGTTGGCGGCTCATTTTGCTTCGGCCCGGGGCCTTAGCGACCCGGCTCCTGGCCTGGCCACCGCCGAACTCCTTACTCAGGACCTCGGCTGCCCGTCACCAATTAGTAACGGGCATCTATCGCTGACTTAAGGCATGGAGTCTTTTAACGCTGATTTCATGGATTGGCGACCGGTTTCTTCGCCAAACACCACTTCAGATTCTCGAGCGGCCGAAGCAAAAATGCCTTTCGACATGAGCGAACGTTCAGCGGCTCGGCGCTGCCAGTAAATAGCGGCCCGCACCCGGTGCGCTCCTTCGTGCAGAGGCTCAGCGGTAACGGCCATTTCAACCAAGTGGCAAGCCAACTTGAGTTCGCCGGCTTCGGCTAATTCTTGTGCTCGATCGGTAAGCGCTTCGATTGATCCAGACAACTTGACCATTTCAGCGGCCAGTTTGGCTTCTGACGCAGGTTTCAGGTTGGCGGCGTTGCCATCCCACCATCCACCGAATTGGCGGTAGACGTTACGCACCACAAACTCTGGTTCGTCGTATTGGGGCGCTATCCAAGGGCGGTCTTGTAAGTGTTCGGGCAGGGTGACTTGGTGGATAATCGCATCGATGGTGGCTCCCTGGTTCATTAAGTCCAGGGTGGCCCCTGAGAGGTACTCCAACGATTCGGCGATATCTCCCAGCACGGTTTCTACTCGGGCTCGCCCCACAATGGGTAGTCCGTGGGCGGGGTAAACCTTTTCGGCTCCCATGGACAACATTTTTCGCATAGCTTCGGCCCATTCAATGGGGTAGCGCTGTACTTTTTGTGGGTTTCCGGCGTTGGGGAAAATCCAGGTCACAAAGTCCCCGGCGTAGACTGCTTTGTCGGCGGGGTCCCATACCCAGGTGTGATCATCGGTTTCGCCTCTTGCGTGGTGTAATTCCAGTTGGCGGCCACCAATTGACAGGTCTAATTTGTCTCGGTAGGTGAGTTCTGGTTCGGCGACGTCGTCGGGGACAAATTTTCTTTCTTTCACCCCGCCCACTCCGAAGTTCACTAGGGTCCGTACGCCGCCGAATTGTCGCCGGTTGATGATTTGGTTCCACCCGCTGGTTTGGCGGTAACGCTCGAGCCGTGGGGCGACTGCTTCGTGAGCGACCACGGTGGGTTTTTGGTCGCTGCGTTGGGCGGCATCGGCCATAAAAGCGCCGCTGCCTCCCACGTGGTCCATGTGCCCGTGGGTGTAGATGAGGCTATGCAGGGGTTCGTTTGTCCAACCACGCAAGGCGGCTACTACGGCGGTGCCCGACTGCACGCCGCTGGCGTCGATACAAATCAGGCCTTCATCGGTTTTGCGTACCCAGCAGTGAGAGAAAGATTCCACTACTGCCAAACCGTCGTCTATTTCGACGAGTTCTTCGGTGACCCGGTTGTGGGGCGGTTCAGCGCTTCCTGAATCAATTATTCGATTGGAGAGTTCGACGGGGTCTACGGCGGTCATGTGGTTCCTTTAGGTCAGGTGTTGGCGAACCAGTTCTTCGGCTCGTTCTAGGTTTTCGAAGAAAAAGAAATGCGAACCTTCAATGGCCTGGGCGGTGGTGCCAAGTTGCTGGGCTTGTTCTTCAAACCATGCTGGGCTGAGGTCACTGTGCGTTCCGTGCAACACGGTGGTTGAGGTGGTGATGCTGGCCAGTTGGTCAAAGGTTTCTTTGGGCCCGTGGTTGCGGTGTGAGTCAAAAATTAAGGCTTCGGTTTCGGGGTCGCAAGCCAACTCAATTTGGCCGTCGGGGCGGTCAACGAAGCCCCATCGGGCGTAGGCCTCAAGAACCTTTGGGTCTAAAACGTTGAGGGGGCGACGTGCCCCGTAAGAGGCCACCACGGTGGCTCGGTCTTCCCACACGGCACGACGTTTACGGGCCCCAATAGCCAGAGGGTGGGTACCGGTGCCGTAGTCAAAGTGTTGGGCTTCTCGGTCGGGCCCTGAAATCGCTATGGCTTCGATGAGTAACATTTTTTCTACTCGTTGCGGTGCGGCGGCCGCTATTTCGATCGCTACTCCCCCGCCGAGCGAAACACCCAGTAACGAAAAGCTGTCAAGACCTAATTGGTCGGCAATTGCTAAAACGTCTTGGGCCATAGCGTCGTTGCCCAACAATGCTTCTTCGGTTACTTTTTCGCTTGCTCCTTGACCTCGCAGGTCTACACCGATTATCCGAAACTGGTCGCGTATGCGTTGGGCTATGGGGTGGTAGACGCCGGCACAAAAACCATTGGGATGCAGCATGATGAGCGGTTGGCCAGAGCCACCCCAGTCCAGCCAAGCGTGTGTCAAACCCTCATGAGCAATTTGACTCTCTGCCGGTTCATGCTCCGTCATGGTTTATCCTTTTTCATCATGATGCAGTTTGGTCTCCCCGTTCTTCGATTGACCACCCGGGGCATTTTCGTTTTGGGTCTTTTGTCTGGTTTGGTTTCGTGCGGGTCTTTGGCAGACCCACCTGCTTCGGTTCTACCGGTTCAACAAATGGTCGTTGAAGTGGTCGCTGAGTTTCCTCATGATGATGAAGCATTTACTCAAGGGTTGCAGTTTGTCAACGGGCAGCTTTTTGAAAGCACTGGTTTGGTGGGGCATTCTCAGATTCGTGAAATGGATTTCTCCGTGGGGCAAGCGCTCCGGTGGGGAGACCTTGACCTCACCTGGTTTGGTGAAGGGTTTACTGCCCTACCCGATGGCCGCTTAGTCCAGTTGACGTGGAAAGCCGGGCGGGCTGCAGTGTGGGACATTGAGCCTTTTTCTTTGGCCACTACTTGGGCTTATGGCGGGCAGGGGTGGGGCATTTGTCTGTTGAACCCCACCACTTTGATCATGTCCGATGGGTCATCGGCTTTGACCTTGCGATCACCTGAAGATTTTCGGCGCCTGGGCCAAGTTGAGGTAACCCTTGACGGCCAACCGGTGGACCGGCTCAATGAGTTGGAATGTGTTGATGGGACGGTGTGGGCAAATGTTTGGCAAACCGATCTTTTGTTGGGCATAGACCCTGCTACCGGAGCGGTCACCCACGAAGTAGATGCATCGATGTTGCCGGTGGATCGTTCTTCGCTGGGATCTGATGATGTGCTCAACGGCATTGCTTTTCATGCCGAATCTGGGCATTTTTTTCTTACCGGAAAACGTTGGCCGACTCTTTTTGAGGTGATCTTTGTGCCAGCCGATGGGGTTCCGGTTATTCAGTCTTAAGCGAACTTGGTGGCGATTTCTTTTTCTGACCAAAAGCCGGGGTCTGGCAACTCGGGAGCCACTTTGGCGTAGTGGGTGAGTCGAGCCACGGCGTCGTTGTTGAACATTTCTATGGCATCAAAGAAACCGGTGCCGCCGACCGCCCGGAGGGCACGATCGCCTTCACTTTTTGCTCGAGGGAGGTGCGAGGTGAGGATCAGTAGTCGGGGGGTTTCTTCGCCTGCGGTGGCCAGTACGTGGGCTCGGCCCAGAGTTTTCCAGAGCACATCGGCGCGGCGCATGCCGGGCCGGGCGCTGGTGAAGGTGCCGGATACTTCGACGTACCAAGGAAGGCCATCGGCTTGATCGGTAACCAGGAAGGGAAAAGTTACGCCGAGTTTTCGCAAGGTGGCGTTTTCTTTGACTATTTCGAATCCGGCAGATTCCAATACATGGGCTGCGATGTCGGCGGCTTTTTTTCCGCTTTGGTGGGCTTGGCCTAAAACGTGTTCTGCGGTTTCTAAAGCAGTTTCGTTGGTAAATAGGTCAGCTTGGCTTCCCGATTGGGCGAGGTCTCGTCGACGCCAGGCGGTAAGTTTTCCGTCTCGGAGGCGTTGTTGTTCTTCGGCCACTCGCTGGTTGGCCAACGCTACGTATTCTTGTTCGAGGTCGTAACCCACTGGCCGGCGCCCAGAACGTATGGCCGCTACCAGGGTGGTTCCTGAGCCCATGAAGGGGTCGAGCACCACGTCGTCTTTGTAGGTGTAGAGGTCAATAAGCCGGCGAGGGAGTTCTACGGGAAACGGGGCCGGGTGCCCTACTCGGCTGGCCGACTCGGCATCTATGCGCCACAGGTCGAGGGTGGCTTCCATAAATTCGTCGGTGGTGATGGTGCTTTCGCTGGGTAGTTCTTCTTTTTGGCGTCGGGGGCCGGGGCGGGCTCGGTCAAAGCGTCCTTTGCTGGCGATGATGACTCGTTCGGTCATGTCGCGCAGCACGGGATTGGCGGCTTTTCGAAATGACCCCCAGGCGACGGACCCGGTAGCTCCGTCGGCTTTTTGCCATACCACTTCGCCGCGGAGCAGCAAGCCCAGGTCGTCTTGGAGAATACCGATGATGTCGGCGGAGAGACTGCGGTAGGGCTTGCGCCCCAGGTTGGCCACGTTTACGGCGATGCGTCCGCCGGGTTCGAGCACTCGTGTGCACTCGGCAAAGACTTCGCGCAACATGTTGAGGTAGTCCAAGTAGGAGGTGGGGATGCGGCCTTCGTTTTCTTGGCCGGTCACCGCGAGTTCGTATTCTTTGCCGACGAAGTAGGGCGGCGAGGTAACCACCAAGGCCACCGAGTTATCGGGCAGGTGGTGCATGTTGCGGGCGTCGCCTTGGAGGCATCCGTTGCCGAGGTCGGGTACGGGGTTGACGGTTTCGTCGTCCGTGAGCACCGGCGGGGTGAAGCGCTCGTAGAACGCAGATGCGTCGTGGCTTTCTCGGCGTCCTACACCAAATGCTTTGGTTGCGGTGCCTTTGCTGGGCTTTTTTTGATGATCACTCACCGTGACACTATACGCGCTTAGAGCGCGCAACGCAATCTCTGGTTCAGCATTGTCACACCCCTCAGGCAAAATGGGTTCATGCTTTGCGGCCTGCTCCGGACGCCTTTAATACTCTTACCTAAAGGCACCCATGGTCAACCCGCCGCCGTTCATTTCAACCCTTGCCCACCTAGACGGGCTCTACCTCATCGGCGGCACCCTCCCCGCACCAACGCTTTCTCCCCTTTTCGATTTAGCTTGCCTCGATTCCTGGCAGGCACCCCCCGACTGGAGGATTGTCGGAATCGTCACCCCAGTGCTTTGCCACGGCACCACCAAAGGCTTACTCCATCTGGTGGACCGCCAAGGAAAAACCTTCACCCTGTGCTCAACAAAAGACCACCAAAAACAGCTCTACCAAGCAGTTGGCCCACTAAATGATCTCTGCCGAAAATGCTTGGGTCTTGCGCCGCAACTCCTCGAGCCGGGGTCAGTTAAATGAGGCAGCAAAAAGTTCCTGCAAACGCCCTCGAGCTTGATGCCCTATGGTGGCCCAATCATAGATTGACCCACCCACCGCATCATTTTCGGTCAAGGAAAGCACAAAATCCTCAAGATCGTCCACGCTGGCCAACGGCTCACCCGGGTCAGGCAAATCGGTGCCGTCTGCTGCCCCGATGCCCCCAATGCCGTGCACCGCCGCCGCTGGGTCACCAAGATGACTACGCAATAACCGAATGCTCTCCCCACTGTAATAAAGCGGGTCTGCGTGCTCTTCAGTGCGAAACGACCAATAACTCATAGGCATCCACACGTCATAAAACGGAGCAATTTCTTCCCAAGGGAACCCCGGCCAAAACTTTTGATTAATTTCATCGGTCAATACCGGAGGCATAACGATGCCCCCCAACGGATCTGACCCCACATGAGCCCGCAGGTCGGCACTTAATTTAATTAAACGCAGCGACCGCACCTCAGAAGAAATCTCATCGCTATTCCATTCAATATCTACCGCAAGACCATCAAAACGCTGGCCCAAGACGGAAAAATCCGACAACGCCGTTAGTCGCTTGAGGTCTTCATCGTCGGCTGACCATTTCGGCAGATACCAAGCCACTACCTCTAGATCGACTTGGTGGCTTGCCAACAAAAACTCCGCCAGCAACCAAGGGTCGGTGGTCGGCCAAGCAGCCCGAGCATCAGAACGAGCAGCCTGCAAAAAAACCGTATTCACCCCAAAAGCCTTCATCTCTTTAGGGTCTTCCGAGGTAACCGTAGGGCTCTGCACATAAACCGGGTCCAAATCATACGAGTCAACCCATGCCCCCAGCCCGTTGTACACCGATACCGAACGAGGCACCGAAGCATCCATTACCAGTACCGGCGAGACCGCAGAAATTGGCACCACCGAAACCTGCGGAATAATCATTTCTTGTTTACCCGAAGTAAACACAGCCACCAAAGAAAACCCCGCGACAAGAAGGCCGAACACCCCAAACGAAGAGAGCACCCGCAAGTTCATACGCCCACCGTACTTTCTTCAAACGAATCAAAGACCGCAGCGCCACCACCGGCCGGCTTTTGCCCGGTAACGTCGCCCCTTGTGAGCGAAGAAAAAAACCCTTCCCCGGAAACCCCGCAAGGAGAAAAAGCCTTAGGACGTCGGCGCCTTCTAGTCGGACTTGGCTTTGGGGCAGCCAACTTAGCCCTCCTCCGGCGACTCTCTCCTAACCAAGCCTCCCCCGACACTCCCCCAGGCACGCCTTCATCCGCTCAGCCAGTTTCCTCAACCGTCCCTCCTACCCCCACATCGCCATTAACCATTTCTGCACCGCCGGTCTTTGACCCCGCAGCAGTCGTTGACCCGGTTGGCCATATTTTTGACACCGTCATAACCGCCGGAAGAGTCATTGACCCTGCCAGTGGCTTTGATGCCCCGGCCGAAGTGGGCATTGATGGTGGGGTCATTACCTACCTTGGGCCAAAGCCCCTCACCGGGCAGCAAACATTGAATGCCAGCAACATGGTCGTTTCGCCAGGGTTTATTGACCTGCTCTCTTACCCACCAAATGGCTACGGGGAATGGTTTAAAATTTCTGACGGGGTTACCAGCAACCTTTGTTTGCACGGCATCGATAACCCCATGCTTGATTTTCTCGACAAAGTAAGCGACGTTAACCCTCCAGTGAACTACGGCGGGGCCACCGATCAGGCTCGCCACCGGACCCTGACCGGCGCCGGCATTGAATACCTCAGCAAGGTTGACGATGTTTCCATTCAAGACATTGTGGCGTTGGCCGAAAAGGATCTCCAAAATGGTGCACTGGGCATTCACGAACAACCCGAATACGTACTGGGAGTCACCTACGACGAAATGCTAGCCCACGGCGAGTTAGCCGCTCGTTTCAACATCCCACTCTGCCCTCACCTGCGAACTGGCGAAACCAGCGACCCAAAGCTGCAAGAAGTAGCCGTTGAAGAGGTGATCAACATTGCTCGACAAACCGGTTGCGCAGTTCATATTGATCACCTCAACTCAACCGGCGGGGCGGGGCGCATGGCCGAAGCAATCGCCCAAATTGAAGCCGGTCGCCAAGAAGGCCTGGCCATTACCGCCTGCATCTACCCGTATACCTCTTGGGCCACCGGGGCCGGCACCGAACGCTTTACCAACTTTCAAGAAAAATTCGGCATCACCTACAACGACCTACAGGTAGCGGGCACCAACCAACGGGTAACCGCAGGGCAATGGCCAGAGATTCGAGAAAAAAGCCTCCTCACCATTGCCTTCGCCATGGACGAAGAAGACATCACCACTGCGCTAAAAGCCCCTTGGGTAATGATCGGCTCCGATGCCATCTTGGGCCCCAACCACAACAACCATCCCCGTTCTGCTGGTTGCTTCAGCCGCGTTTTAGGAGTCTATGTGCGCCAACAAGAGGTCATAACTTTGATTGATGCCCTGTCTCGCATGACCATCCAACCAGCCCAACTGTTAGAAAAATCCAGCACCGACCTCGGTCGGCGAGGGCGTCTTCAAGCCGGAGCAGTTGCCGATATTACTATTTTTTCTCCAGAAACAATAACTGATAACGCCACGGTGGCCGACCCTGGTAAAGAATCCACCGGCATTCACCATGTCTTAGTAAATGGTCAAATCGTTCGACGCAACGGGGTTAATGACCAAAGTGTTCGCCCCGGGGTGCCGCTGCTTCGAGATCAAACATGACACCGGCGACCCCGCCCCTTGAACGCCAAATCGCTTGGCGGCTGACCCAACTGCTTGCCCTTGGGGCCTTTGCCCTGTTGGCCTTTTCTTTTTTTGATGCCGCACCTACCACCAGAGAAGGCGCAGAAAATCAGGGAGCAACGACCACCAGCACCACCTCGCTGGTTGAAGAAACACCTGAGACTCGGTCTTTTACTTTGGTGGCCAGTGGCGAACTTTTAGTACACGAATACGTGGCCGATGCCGCCCGATCAACCGACGGCACCCAATGGGATTTTACTCCCATGTTTTCTCGAGTGGCCCCGGTGCTCCAGTCAGCCGACCTGGCACTCTGCCACCTCGAGACCCCACTTTCGGCCGACAATTCAGACCTGTCTTATTACCCCGGGTTTAGCGTGCCTTTTGAACTCGCCCAAGCCATAAGCCAAGCCGGCTATGACGGGTGTTCGGTCGCATCAAACCATAGTCTGGATGCCGGTACCTCCGGAGCAGCCAGCACCTTGAACCACCTAGAAAATGCCGTCATCGGAGCGGCGGGAATGGCTACCTCGCCTGAACAAGCCGGGCCAGCCTTTTACCAAGCCAACGGGGTAACGGTGGCCCACCTTTCCGTTACCGACCTGCTTAACGGGGCTACTTTGCCCACCGACCCCGCTTGGTTAGTGGCTTCGCTTGACCCTGATTTGGTCATGGCCTCGGCAGAAAATGCTCGAGCCGATGGGGCGGAGTTTGTGGTGGTCAGCATCCACTGGGGAGACGAATACGTCAGCGCTCTTACCGACCGTCAAAACCAGGTAACGGCCACTCTTTTGGCCTCAGACAGTATTGATCTGATCATCGGCCATGGGGCGCACGTCCCCCAACCGGTCATTATCCAAAACGGCAAATACGCCGTGGTGGGTATGGGAAATTTTCTTTCTAACCAGCCCGGCGACCAACGACGACGCTGCAACGAATGCCCGCCAGCCACCCAAGACGGGGTCATGGTGTGGCTTGATATTGCAGAAAACAACGACGGCCACCTGGTAGTTGCTGAGGCCAGCTACTACCCCACATGGGTTGACCGCTCTACCTACGAGATCGCTTTGCTGGGCATTGACGAGCCGTCGAGCGCCGACAACACCGTCTTGCTTGAGGCGGCACAACGCACGGCCGCGGTGTTCGAACCAGCCATTGAGCGGCGAACCGCCCTCCCCTAAGTGCTTTGCGATACCCTGACTGTGTTACAACCGTGACCTTTGGCCCGCAAAACCGCCGGCTAGAGCGCACTTAAGGGAGCATCCCATGACCACCGCTAACCGTGTCCACAACTTCTGCGCCGGACCCTGCACTTTGCCGGTTTCTGTGTTGGAAGAAGTCCGTGACGAAATGTTGAACTTTGGCGGCACTGGCATGTCGATCATCGAAAGCAGCCACCGGGCCCCTGCTTATGACGCTGTACACATGGAAGCACTGGCTGATTTTCGCTCTCTGGCTCAGGTGCCAGAAGATTTCAGTATTTTGTTTCTGCAAGGCGGCGCTTCGCTGCAATTTGCTCAAGTGCCGTTGAACCTTTTAGCACCTCAAGAAAGTGCCGCCTACTTGACCACCGGCACCTGGGGTAAAAAAGCTTTCGCCGACGCTCAATTAGTAAGCGAGGCCTACCAAGCATGGACGGGGGCCGACGAAGGATTCGCCCGCATGCCCTCTATCGCCGACTTTGACCTGCGCCCCGACACTCGCTACCTGCACATCACCACCAACGAAACAATCGGCGGCATTCGTTTTCCCGAATACCCCACCGTGGATCTGCCTTTAGTGGCCGACATGAGTTCCGACTTCTTGAGCCGCCCTATTGACTGGGACCGTTTTGACCTGGTTTACGGCGGCGCCCAGAAAAACCTTGGCCCGGCCGGTTTGGCCATAGTGGTAGTACGTAAAGAACTTTTGGGGCGCAGCGAACGCACTCTTAACTCTTACATGGATTACCGCACCCACGACAAAGCCGATTCCATGGCCAACACGCCGCCCATGTTTGCTATCTACGTGATGGGCAAAGTGTTGAAATGGATGCAAGCAGCAGGCGGACTCGAAGAGTTCGAGCGGCGATCGGCCGCTCGAGCCGATTTGCTTTACGGCACCATTGAACAAAGCGAAGGCTGGTACCGGTCACCGGTTGATGCCGCCAGTCGGTCTCATATGAACATTGTCTTTCGTTTGCCTAGCGAAGACTTAGAAAAACAGTTTGTGGCCGAAGCAGCAGCTTCTGGCATGGTGAACCTGAAAGGCCACCGCGACGTAGGCGGCATTCGGGCCAGCGTCTACAACGCTTTGGACCAACAAAGCGTTGTTGCCTTAACCGATTTTATGACTGAGTTTCAAGCCACCAACGCTTAGCCCAAAGCGGCCATCATGCGGTCGCGCACTACCTCAATGGCTTTAAATGGTCGAATCATCACCTTGAATTCGGTAATGAGACTTTGGTCATCGCAGGTGATCATGTCGATTCCGTTGACTTGCAGTTCACCCATTTGAGTTTCAAATTCCAAAACGGCATGATGCCCGTCAAGTATTTTTTTGGTGTAATGAAAACTCGTTTTGGCGACTGAGCTTTCTTCAGATGCCTCAGGCTGCGCACCGCCCGGAAAAACCATGGCCGCCGCCTCGAGGTACATCATGGTTAGTACTCGGCCTTCTTGGGGCTTAAATAAGACTGGCGACCAAAATACTACATCAGGGTGCAAGAGGTCTTCTAGCGACGTTGCCCCTTTTTCTGAAAGGTACTGATGCCAATCGGTCACCGTTTTGTGGATGGGGTCAGTGTCTGCCATGAGGTAAGTCTGGCCTATTGCTCCTTTTGATTTCTTATCGGGTCAGTCAGATTTTTTATTTCTTGCCCCATGCGTTACCTTGGCTTTTAGCCGTAGCAAAGGATCACCATGCACGAATCTCAAGAAACCACCATTTTGGCCGACTGGACAAGCGCTGTTGAAGTCCGTTGGCAAGACCAAAAGCCCTGGGTTAAGCCCAGCGTTCTTGATGAAATATTAGGTTGGAAACTCAAACCCGAAGGCCTCTGCCAAGGTTCTTCTTGTATCCCCGTGCCAGATGCAGCATCTTTGATGACCGACGATGGCCTCGATCTGCTCGCCGTTGCAGAAAAACTAAACCGACCTGCCTTGGTCGACGCCGAGAACCAGTGGGTCGTTATTGGCTCCCCCGCTGAAGAACGAGAAAATGCTTTAGTGGGTAGGCAGGTTCCTAACGTGACCTTGCGAGACCTTGACGGCGCTTCCCGAGAGTTAACCGAATGGTCGGGCACCCGGCGTCTTTTGGTGGCTTTTTCCAGTTGGTGAGGATGCGCATTTGACCTGCCCGGGTGGCAGGAACTTCACCAAACCTTGGCGGGGAACAATTTTACGGTCATCGCCGTTGCCCTCGATGAGAACATCGAAGCGGTCATTCCTTTAGCAGAAGGGATCACTTATCCGGTGTTAGTTGACACGGAACATCAGTTAGCTGAGCTCTATGCCATTACTAATGTGCCCACTGTTTTGTGGATAGATGAACACGATCAGATCGTTCGACCCAACGCCACCGAATTTGGTTGCGACATGTTTATTGATTTCACTGGCATTTCCTGCGCTGATCACATGGAACAAGTAAGTGACTGGATTCTCAACGGGAACTTGCCTGCTGACGCCAGCCACCAAGTAACCGAGCTAAGCGAAAACGAAGTACTGGCCCATCTTCATTTTCGCCTCGCCGTCCACGCCCAAAGAAACCAGCAAGACGAAACGGCGCAAAAATACTTTGCCCAAGCCGCCGAGCTCGCTCCATTTGATTTCACCATTGTCCGCGCTGCTATGCCCCTTACCGGGGTTGACCCTTTCGGGCCTGCTTTTTTTGAGCTTTACCAGCGCTTTGCCGACGCCGGGCTCCCCACCCACGGCATTGAACGCCTCAAACAAGAAAACTAAATTTCAAGCACGGTGATCGTGCCGGCGGCCCCATCAACTTCGATAAGCGCTCCCTCGGGGATGCGTTTGGTGGCATCGGTGGCGCTCACCACACAGGGCAAACCGAGTTCTCGAGAAACAATAATGGCGTGACTCATTTGCCCGCCTACATCTACCACCACCGCTTCTACGGGTACAAAAAGCGGGGTCCGCGGGGGTCGGTAAGCGGGGCAAGCCCTTCGGAGCCCAAAAAAGTAGCATCGGTTTCTTCCACCGTTACCCCTGGCGTGCGCACCGCCAGAACACGCGACACCGACAAGTTCATGTAGTTGTAGCCGCCGAATACCCCCATATGCACGTCAGCGTTTTCTCGGTTCTCTCGTTTACTCAGAACCCCGGTTTCTTCTAACGCCTCTACTGCCGGGTCGTTGCTTATGAGTGTTGATATTGAAGCGCTAAAGGGGAACACCACTTCGGGATAAACCTCCCCCACATTGCCTCGGGTATACACCGGAAACCGTTTACTGGGGCCCCATGCACATAAAGCCCCAAACCGTAGTCCACCAAGGTCAGCGACGTTCCTTTACTATTTTTCAAGTTTAAGAACTTTCACTAATTGACTGAGGCTTTTTTGTTGACCCTTGACGGGAGAAACCATGCCTACTCAATAGCGGCCAGCAGGTCGGCCACTAAACCGTTGGGCACCCAGTAGTCCTCGAGTGACCTGTAGGGGATGGTGATAGATACCGTGTTTGACCCCGACCCGCCGACTGAGTAGGGGGCGAAGGAAAGCACCAAGCCGCCTTGGGTGAGGTTGTAGAGGGTGAAGTTGATGGTGTCTGGCGAGGCACCGGTGAAGCGACGTTCGTCAACCCAAGGCTCGGACTCAAGCCGGGTGATGGCTTCGGCCGATACTGCTTCCACCCAGTCGGTTTCGGGGTCAAACAGGTCAACGATGCTTAGCGGTTCGCCGGTGAACAGGTCGAAGGTTTCGGTACGGATGGTTGCTGATTCTCCTGCTGCTCCGGACACCAACTGACTGACCGTGTTGCGCATGCTGAGCAATTCGTCGTTGGAAAGCAGAATTTCGTATTCGTGTTCAAGCCAGACGCATCGGCCGGTTACTCCTTCTCGGCAGGCGTAACCGTTGTCTTCGACGGAACTAATGGCGTCGTCAAGAAACTCGTTCACTGCCCCTTGGGTGAGGCCCAGCAGTCGCCCATTTACCTGGGGGGCTTCTCGGGGGCCTTCTATGCGGGGCCAGGTGATAGCGATTTCGATTTTTCCTGTGGTGCCAGTGGGCTCTCCGGTGGGCCCATAAGCGTCCACCCCAGCGCTGATAACGCAGTTGACTTCTTCCATGGTGATAGCGGGGCCCACTTGGCCTTCTACTTCGTCTTCTCTTTCTCGGGGAATAAGCAGCATTTGTCCAACCCGGAGTTTGTTGGGGTCGTTTAATGCGTTGGCCCGCATGAACGCATCAACGGTGCTGTCGAAACGTTCAGCGATTTTCCCAAGCGAATCGCCGGCTTCTACCATGACTGTTTCAGGGCCTTCGTCGGGGAGCACTATTTCGGGCGGACGAGCACTCGCTACACAAGCTTCTGCTGCTTCTCGGGCTTCGGGGAGTTCTATTTTTTCCCACCCGGGGACTTCCAGCGGCGGCACAGTAGGCGATGCTTGGGAGTCGGCGAAGAGGTCCCCCACCGTGGTGGTCGGCGGAGCAGTGGTTTCTTCACCGCCACAGGCAGAAGCCAGCAGGACAAAAGTCAAAGCAATTATCAGCGTACGTTTCACGGCCTAGATACTGCCACAAGCCGCCCCACTCTTGGGGGCACTAACCCTTACTCATCCCCTCCATTAAAAAAGAGCGCCCCCAAGGTGAAACATGGGGCCAGACCCCATGTTTCACCTTGGGGAGACTAGGTTTCAGTTATGGAGACACGACGGTTGGGACGTACCGGGCACCACAGCAGTTTGGCGGTGTTGGGTGGGGCGGCTTTCGCTCTTGACACGCCAGAAACTGCGGAGCCATTATTTCAAGAAGCTTTAGCGTGCGGCCTCAACCATTTAGATATTGCTCCGGGCTACCGCAATGCCGAACGGGCCATTGGGCCGCATTTACCGGCGGTACGGGATCAACTTTTTGTGGCTGCTAAAACAGCCGAAACCGAACGAGATTGGGCTCTTTCTCGATTGGAAAAAACGCTGACTCGTTTACAGGTTGACCACCTTGACCTTTACCAAGCCCATGGGGTGACCTCGCTGGAAGAACTCGACCGCCGGGACGAAGCCTTTCAAGTGATTCTTGAAGCCCGCGACCAAGGGCTTATTCGTTTTGTGGGCATCACCGGCCATGACCTAGGCACCCCCAAAGCCCAGCAAGCAGCGGTAGAACGCTACGACCTTGACACGGTGATGTTTCCGCTTAACGCTCACCTATGGGCCAACCACACTTACCGGGCCGATGCCGAAGCGCTTCTTGAGACCTGCGCCCAGCGAGACGTGGGGGTCATGATTATCAAAGCCACCGCTTGGCGCCCTTGGGGCGACCGTAAACCTGATGCCTTGAGTTGGTACGAACCTCATCGCACGCCAGAAGGCATTCAAAATAGTGTGAACTTTGCTTTGTCGGTACCGGGGGTGCATGCTTTTTGTACCCCAAGCGACCCCACGGCCGCCCAACAGTCTTTTGCCGCCGCCCAAGCATTTACTCCGCTAAGTCAAGACCGTCTTAATCAAACAACCCCCGCCGACACCAGCGGCGATATTTTTCCTCTCGCCGATTTAGCGGTGTCAGCATGGAGTTAATGCCACTAGGATGACTCTCCCTCTTGACCGAAGAATGGATTCGACCCATGACCACTATTGACTGGCCTGCCTTACGTGCTGCCGCAGCCCAAGCCGCCCAACAGGCTTACGCCCCTTATTCGGAGTTTGCGGTCGGGGCCGCTGGCCTGGTCGACGATGGGCGTCTGGTAACCGGCTGCAATGTAGAAAACGCTTCCTACGGACTGACCTTGTGTGCCGAATGCGGACTGGTCTCTGATTTGCATCGCACGGGTGGCGGGCAGTTGGTAGCCGCGGTAGCCACCAACCCCGCTGGCCAACCCTTGGCTCCTTGCGGACGTTGCCGCCAGTTGCTGCTCGAAGCGGGAGGCGAAGAACTCATGGTGGATGGCCCGGGCGGACCCAAAAATATTTTGGAACTCCTTGCCGACCCTTTCATCCCTCAAGATTTAAACACTTCAAACAATTCGTAGGCGGAAACCATGGACGTAGTTGACATCATCATTGCTAAACGGGACGGGCATCGTTTAAGCGACCAGCAAATTGAGTGGTTTATTAGCAACTATGCCCAAGGCGAAACCATTGCCGACGAACAAGCGGCGGCTCTCGCTATGGCTATTTATTTTCAAGGCATGGAACCCGATGAACTCAGCGTGTGGACTCGGGCCATGATCAACTCTGGGGCGTCTTTACAACTCGGCGACTTAGGCCGACCTACGGTAGACAAACACTCCACTGGCGGGGTGGGCGACAAAGTTTCGTTAATCCTGGTGCCACTGGTCGCCGCTTGCGGGGCCGCCGTACCTCAGTTATCTGGCCGCGGTTTGGGACACACTGGGGGCACGCTCGACAAAATGGAAGCCATTAGCGGTTGGCGGGCTTCGCTTTCTCTTGAAGAAATGGTCACCCAACTGCGTGAAGTCGGCGGCATCATTGCCGGAGCCACCAGCGACCTCAACCCCGTTGATCGGCGTCTTTACGCTTTGCGTGACGTCACCGGCACGGTGAGTTCTATTCCGCTCATCGCCAGTTCTATCATGTCGAAAAAAATTGCTGAAGGTACCGGCGCTCTGGTACTGGACGTCAAGGTGGGTGCCGGGGCTTTTCTGCCCGAGGTTGAACGAGGCCGCCAAGTGGCTGAAGCCATGGTGGCCCTCGGCGAAGATCACGGGGTGCGTACCGTGGCTTTGCTCACCGATATGGAAACCGTATTGGGGCGAGCGGCCGGCAATGCACTAGAAGTCACCGAATCCTTGGAGATACTGGCCGGTGGCGGCCCATCCGACGTTATCGAAATCACCGTTGCTTTAGCCCGAGAAATGCTGGCCTTAGTAGACATTGACATTGACCCAGCCGAGGTGTTGGCCTCCGGTGCGGCATTAGAAGTGTTTGAGCAAATGGTTTCTGCCCAAGGAGGCGACTTGAGCGCTGGTTTGCCGGTCGCTGAGCATCAGCAGCAAGTAGTCGCCCAAGAATCGGGTTATTTGAGCCGTTTAGATTGCCGCAGCGTTGGGGTAGCGGCGTGGCGTCTGGGGGCCGGCCGGGCCCGCAAAGAAGACCCCGTTAGCCCCACCGCTGGCGTCATGTGTTTAGCTAAGCCTGGCGACAAAGTAGAAGCCGGCCAACCCTTGTTAGAACTTCACAGCGACGATGCTGACCGTTTTGACCCGGCACTCGCTGCTTTGGAGGGAGCCCTCAGTATCAGCGAAAATGCTCCAGCGGTTCGTCCCCTCATTGTGGACCGCATCGCCAAAGAAGGCTAACTACTTGCCTATAGGGTGCCAGACCGTTTTCATCTCTAAGAAATCGGCAATGGCGTAAGGGCTTTCCGCTACCGGGTCGCCCCACACGGTGCGTTTCACGTTGACTGCTGCTGCTTCCAAAACCTCAGGGTCGAGGTCTTCGGGGGCCCCGGTGAGATCCACGGCGTTGATGTCGAGGTGGCCCATCATCCACGGCAACAGTTCATTTTTTTGACCGGTCAACAAGTTGACCACTCCCCCCGGCAAGTCAGAAGTGGCCAGCACTTCAGCCAAGGTGATAGCCACCAAAGAGGCCGGGCCTTCAATAACTGCGACGGCGGTGTTGCCGCTCACAATGATGGGAGCCAAACGAGAAACCAAACCCAGCAAAGCAGGCTGATCGGGAGCCATAACCCCCACTACCCCGGTGGGTTCTGGGAAAGTGAAGTTGAAATACGGGCCAGAAACCGGGTTCACGGTGCCCAACACGTGGTGGGTTTTGTCGGCCCACCCGGCATACCAAACCCAGCGGTCAATGGCTTGGTCTACTTGTTTGCTGGCCGCTTTTGGGGTCACCCCTATTTGGCGCAACACCGACACAAACTCGGGGCGCCGGGCTTCCATCATTTCGGCGGCCCGGTAAAGAATCTGCCCACGGTTGTAGGCGGTGCGACCTGCCCACGATTCTTGAGCTCCTCGGGCGGCCCGTACTGCTTCACGCAGATCTTTACGCGAAGCCTGCGAAGCGTTGGCCAACAGGGCGCCCTTGGCGTCACGCACGGCAAAGGTGCGGCCGGACTCCGAGCGAGGAAATGCCCCACCAATAAAGAGTTTGAATGTTTTGTCTACCGGAAGATGCTCGTTCATGACCGACCTCCGGTATCGGTGCGTACATAGGCTGAAAGCCCCTGCATGCCACCTTCTCGACCGAAGCCGCTTTCTTTGTAACCGCCAAAGGGGCTGGCGGGATCAAACTGGTTGTAGGTGTTGGCCCACACCACCCCGGCATTGAGGCGGTCGGCCATCCAAAGAATTTTGGAACCTTTTTCGGTCCAAACGCCGGCCGACAAACCAAACGGGGTGTTGTTGGCTTTTTGTAGCGCTTCGTCAGCGGTGCGGAAGGTTTGCACCGACAGCACCGGGCCAAAAATCTCTTCTTGAGCAATACGGTGACTTTGTTGCACCCCAGTGAAAATTGTTGGGGCGAACCAGAAGCCTTTTTTGTTCAAAGTACATTCAGGTTGGTACATTTCTGCACCTTCGCTCACCCCAACCTTTACGAGGTCGGCGATGCGCCCCAGTTGGGCCGCCGAGTTAATGGCCCCCACATCAGTATTTTTGTCCAGCGGATTACCGACCCGCAGCAAGTCAACGCGACGTTTAAGTTTTTCAATAAACATGTCGGCGATGGACTCTTGGACCAGCAACCGTGACCCGGCACAGCACACGTGACCTTGGTTAAAGAAGATGCCTTTTACGACACCTTCTACCGCTTGGTCGATGGCGGCATCGTCGAAGACAATGTGGGCTGCTTTCCCACCCAGTTCCAAAGTAAGCGGCAAGCGGCGAGCGGCGGCGGCTCGTTGAATCATTTTGCCTACCCCGGTGGACCCCGTAAAAGCCAGTTTGTCTACATCTGGGTGGTCTACCAAGGCTTGGCCGGTGGCGCCGGCGCCGGTCACGATGTTTACTACCCCGGGAGGCAAGTCAACGTCTTGGAGCACCTCAGCCAACAGCAAAGCGGTGAGTGGGGTAGTTTCGGCGGGTTTGAATACCACGGTGTTACCGGTGGCTAAAGCGGGAGCCAACTTCCAGGCGGCCATCATCATGGGGAAGTTCCAGGGGGTTATTTGACCCACCACCCCGTGCGAGGTGACCTTTCGCCCGGGAAAAGCGTAGTCCAATTTGTCGGCCCAACCGGCATGATAAAAGAAATGCGCCGCCGCTTGGGGCAAGTCGAAATCACGGCTTTCGGTGATGGGTTTCCCGCCGTCAAGGGTTTCGAGCACCGCAAATTCTCGGGCTCGTTCTTGTAGTTGGCGGGCGATGCGGTACAGGTAGCGGGCTCGTTGGCGGCCCGGCATGTCTCGCCAAGTGGTTTCGTAAGCGTGGCGTGCTGCTTTGACCGCTTTGTTTACATCTGCTTTTGAGGCCTCGGCAACGTCAGCCAAGTGGGCTTCGGTCGCTGGGTTGATGGTGGCGAAGGTTTTGCCGCCCCGAGCTTTAACGAACTCACCGTTAACGAACAAACCGTATTGTTTGGCAATGTTGACTACCGCCGTTGATTCAAGAGCCGGAGCGTAATCTAAGTCAAATTTTTCTGTGGTCATGATTAATCCACCGTCACGTAGTCGGGGCCGGAGTATCGGCCGGTATCAAGTTTGCCCAGTTGCTGCAGCACATCATTAAGCAGGCTGGAAGCTCCTAAACGAAAAAGGTCAGGGGTGAGCCAATCGGTTCCTAAAGTTTCACCAATAACCACCAGATAATGCCAAGCCTGTTTGGCCGTACGAATACCACCCGCTGCTTTGAGCCCAATGATTTCGCCGGTTGCTTCGGCGTGGTCACGAATCGCTTCGGCCATGCACAGCACCACCGGCAAGGTAGAAGCTTTGGGGATTTTACCGGTGGAGGTTTTAATAAAGTCGGCACCGGCGGCCATTGACAACATAGAAGCGCGGCGAATCTGGTCGTAACCGCCGAGTTCTCCGGTTTCTAAAATCACCTTTAGGTGAGCGTCACCGCAGGCTTCTTTAGCGGCCGCTACTTCGTCCATAACTAAGTTGTAGTCACCAGTAAGGAACGCTGACCGGTTTAATACGATGTCGATTTCGTGGGCACCGCGAGCCACGGCATCAGAAATATCATCAAGGCGAACGCTTAGCCGAGAGAGCCCGCTGGGGAACGCCCCAGCCACGCTGGCTACCTTGACTCCGGTACCTGCGGTAGCCGCTACGGCGTAATCCACCATTTCGGGGTACACACAAACCGCCGCTACCGGCGGCACAGCCAAGTTTGTTGGGTCGGGTCGAATGGCTTTTTGACACAAGGAAGCCACCTTGCCCGGGGTATCGGCCCCTTCTAAGGTGGTTAAGTCCATACAGCGAATACTCAGGTGCAGGGCCGCTCGTTTGCTGGTCGTTTTAATTGACCGGGTGGTGAGAGACTTTGCTCGGGCTTCTAGAGCCACCTGGTCAACCGAGGTCGCCAAAGACAGAGGTTTATCGGTTGTACACGCCATGGTTAACAGTCTGGCCTTTCATCCGGAGATTCACCACTTAATAAGCCACTGGCCGCCGACAAAAGAGCCGACAAGGCTTGGTCGGCGCTTGCTTCGGCTGATTTAGCCTTACCAGCGGCGACGGGTTCAATCACCTCGCCATAGATTTTCAACAACGGTTCGGTACCACTGGGGCGTATAACCAAACGGGCCCCCTCCATGGTCAAAGCCAAAGCGTTGGTGGGGGCCAAACCATTGACCCCGGTGGCATAATCTACAAGCTCGGTTATCGGTCGGTTAGCTAAAGTTTTTGGTGGCCCACTCCGTACCGTTTGCAGTAAACCAGCCATTATTTCCTCACCTTCGTGGCCAGAAAAGCGTCGGGTTACTTGGCCGGTGCGGTGCACCCCGTGGCGTTCCCACAAAGCATGCAGCAAGTCGACCACGGTGCGGCCATGGTCAGCTGCCTGGCTGGCCATTTCGGCAAATATCAAAGCGGCAGTAATCCCGTCTTTGTCTCGCACTTGGTCACCGATGGCGAAACCTAAGGCTTCTTCGTAGCCAAAAACAAAACGCAGGTCGGGGTTGGCTAACCCGGGGCGCACGATCCATTTGAACCCGGTCAAAGTTTCGGCGTAATGCACTCCATGGTGGGCAGCGATAGCGGCCAGCAGACGAGACGACACCACGGTGGTCGCCACCAAACGGTCTGCTCCTTGGCCTTTGCTTAACACGTGTTCGGCCAGCAATGCCCCTATTTCGTTGCCGGTAAATACTCGCCATCCAGAATCTTGCGGCACTCCAGCAATAAGCCGATCAGCATCGGGGTCGTTGGCCAACAACAAGTCGGCCTGTTCATCTTGGGCTAAAGCTAAGGCCAGGTCTAAGGTGCCGGGCACTTCGGGGTTGGGGAACTCCACGGTAGAAAAGTCGGGGTCGGGGTCGGCTTGTTGGGCCACCACCATCGGGGCTGCAAAACCGGCCGACGCAAAAGCAGCTTCTAGGGTTACTCGGCCTACCCCATGGACTGGGGTATAAACCACCGAAAGGTTGGCGGCACTATTTTGCGCTACTCCCCCAGCGGCGTAAGCCACGTAGGCCGCACTAAGCGCACCAGCATCTCGGAAAATCAACGCATGGTCTTCGTTGGCTAAGGCGACGTCTGGTGTCAGAGCATCGAGGTGGGCTGAGATTTCAGCATCAATCGGGGTGTTTATTTGCGCCCCATCGGCCCAATACACCTTGTAGCCGTTGTCTTGGCGAGGGTTGTGGCTGGCCGTGACCATGATGCCGGCGTCGGCCTTGAGGTGCCGCACCGAAAAAGCCAGCACCGGGGTGGGGAGCGCTTCGGGCAGCAAACAACTACGGATACCTAAGGCGGCCAACACTCGGGCGGAATCCTCAGCAAACACTTCGCTTTTGTGTCGAGCGTCGTAGCCGATAACTACCAGTGGGTCGGCGTGTTCTTCTAACAAACGCTGGCCGATAGCCGCTGCGGTCATGCGCACCAGGACCAGGTTCATGCCTTGCGGGCCGGCCGCTAAAGGGCCGCGTAAACCAGCAGTGCCAAAAGCCAGACGCCCGTTAAAGCGCTGTTCTAGGTCCGCTGCTGGGCCCGCAAAGAGCACCTTAATTTCTTCTTGGGTTTGCGGGTCGGGGTCGGCCGCCAGCCACTGTTGGGCTAAAGCCCGCACCGCATCGGTCACAGGCGTTCCAAAACCCCGCGGAGCAAAGCCACAATGCGGGGCCCGGCTTCTGCGGCGGCGTGCAGCACGTCTTCGTGGTCTACCAGTTCGTCGCTGGTGCCAGCGGCGGCGTTGGTGACCAACGAAATGCCCAGAACCTCGGCACCTAAGTGGCGAGCGGCGATGGTTTCAAGCACCGTCGACATTCCCACCAGGTCAGCGCCCCAATTGCCAATCATGCGTACTTCGGCCGGGGTTTCAAAAGCGCCGCCCAGTAAACCGGCATAAATGCCTTCGGGCAGCGAGTCGTCTACTTGGCGAGCCAAGTCACGCAGGCGTTGCGAGTAAGCCTCGGTGAGGTCAACAAAACGAATCGGTAGATCGCCAGAAGGCGCTGGCCCGGCCATGGGCGAATCGCCGGTCAGGTTTAGTTGGTCAGATAACAACACCGGTTGCCCTACTGGCCATGCCGGGTTTAGCCCGCCGGCGGCGTTGGTCAAAATAATGGTTTGGCAGCCGGCAGCGATGGCCGTGCGTACCCCGTGAACCACCGTGGTGACCGGGTGGCCTTCGTATAAATGGGCTCGACCGCCGAGCACCAGTACTGCGTTGTTTCCTACCGCCACCGAGCGAGCCAAGTTGCGGTGACCCAACACTGTGGGGGCAGGGAAACCTGGTAAGTCCGCCAAAGCAACATCGGCCACAATGTCGCCGAGGCCATCGGCCGCTTCGGCCCATCCAGAGCCCAACACGATGGCTACGTCGTGGCGTTCTACCCCGGTTCGTAGTGCGAGTTCGACTGCTGCTTCAGCGGCCAGTTGATAGGGGTCGGTGGTTGATGTGTTCATGGGTGTTCCTTATAAAAAACGTCGCCGTTAGAGAACACTGAGGGTACCGCAAAGACTGCCGGCTTAAACGTAAGTGCTTCCTTTGGGGGAACCTTCGTCTTTTCGGATTTTTACGTTGACTAAGGCAGGTTTGCCCGAGGCGAAGGCTCGTTCAAGGGCGGGGCGTATTTCTTCGGGGCGTTCACAGTATTCGCCGTGCCCACCTAAGGCTTCCACCACCTTGTCGTAGCGGGTGTCGGCCAGGTCGACCGCTACCTTGCGGTCAGCCCCATACAGGCCTACTTGAGGGCGCAACATCTGGCCCCAGGCGGCATCGTTGCCCATAATGCCCACAATGGGTAAGCCAAACCGCACCGCCGTGTCGTATTCGAAGCCGTTCAACCCAAAAGCCCCGTCGCCGTACACAATGAGCACCCGACGATCAGGAAAAGTGTGTTGAGCGGCCAAAGCAAACGGCATACCCACCCCCAAGGTGCCTAAGGGGCCGGGGTCCATCCAACAGTTTTCTCGCAGCACCGGCACCACTTTGGCTACTTGCGCCACAATGTCGCCACCGTCGCCAATAAGAATGGTGTCTTCGTCGATGAAGTCACGTATCTCGGCGGCAAAACGCAGGGGGTCGACCGGGCTTTCATTCGACGTCAGTTGTGCTTCGAAGGTGGCGGCGATTTCGTTTTCTCGGCTACGCAAGGTGGCCGACCAGTCGCTGAAATCGGGGGCGGCACCTTGGGCCTCAAGTTCGGCCAGCAAGAGGTCGAACGAAGCCCCGATATTCCCGACGACCGCTACCTGGGCCGACCGGTTTTGGCCAATCAGTCCGGCTTCCATTTCGAGTTGAATAATGGTGGCGTCGGCAGGTACTGAAGCGCCATAACGCAAACGAAAGTCCAGAGGTGACCCGGCCAGCAAAAACACGTCGCATTGGCTCATGGCTTCTTTGCGCACCCGGTTAAAAAACTGCCGATGGTCAGAGCGCATTTGCCCCCGCCCCATGCCGTTAAGAAACACCGGAATATTGGTGGCTTCGGCAAAACGGGTAAGTGCAGCGCTACCTTGGCTCCACTTGACCCCGGTGCCACCCAGCACCATGGGCCGTTGAGCTTGAGCCAGAACTTGGGCGGCGGCGGCAACATCAACCGGGTCAGGTACGACTTGCGGCGGAGTGGTGCGCATTTGCGGAAAATACGTTGTTTCGATGTCGGCCGGCCCCATGAGCACATCCATGGGGATCTCTAAAAAGGCTGGCCCCGGCACTCCGGTAACGGCGGCCCGTACTGCCATCTCGATGTATTCGGGGATACGCCCGGTTTCGTAGCAGGCATCGGCCCATTTGCTAATAGGGCGAATCATGGACACGTGGTCCATTTCTTGCAATGACCCGCGCCGCATATTGTTAAATGGTCCTTGCCCGCCGATAACCAAAATGGGGCTGTTGGCCCGCCAAGCATTGGCGATGCCGGTTACCCCATCGGTAATACCCGGCCCGGCGGTGAGCACAGCACAGCCGATGCGGCCCGGGTTGAGCCGACTGTAAGCGTCGGCGGCGTGTACGGCGGCTTGTTCATGGCGTACATCTATGACCTCAATGCCTTCATCGAGGGCGCCGTCGTAGATGGGCATGATGTGCCCGCCGCTGAGGGTAAAGATCGCTCCTACCCCAGCATCGGCTAAAGCCTTCGCTGCCAACTTGCCGCCGTGGGTCATTGCCTGCACCTTTCGTCGTGTTGCTAACGAGGGTACGCAGTAGTTGGCCGCTTAAGCCAATTGGGTCAGCCTTCGTTGAGGGCGGTGACGATTTCTAATACGGCTTCCCGAGCGTCAGCGAAGTAAAGCAACGCATTGTCAGCCACAAACAGCGGGTTTGAGATGCCGGCAAAACCCGGGCTAAGCGAGCGTTTGATTACCACCACGGTGCGTGAGTCGTCGACGTCCAAAATGGGCATGCCGGCAATGGGCGAGTCGGGGTCGGTGCGTGCTGCCGGGTTAACCACATCGTTGGCGCCGATGACGATGGTTACGTCGGTGCGAGCAAAGGTGGGGTTGATTTGGTCCATGTCGAAGAGCAGTTCGTAGTCGATTTCTGCTTCGGCGAGGAGCACGTTCATGTGGCCGGGCATGCGTCCCGCTACCGGGTGAATACCGAACACCACTTCAACGCCTGAGGCTTCAAGCCTGACCATGAGGTCCCGCACGGCGTGTTGGGCTTGAGCCACTGCCATACCGTAGCCGGGCACAATAACTACCCGTTCGGCGATTTCGAGCAGCATGGCTACTTCTTCACCGGAGGTTGCCGTTACTCCGTCGCCGTAGTCGTCGTCGCCCGAAGACGACCCGGTGGGCGCAGCGGTAAAGAGCACTTCGAGCAGCGAGCGGTTCATGGCTTTACACATGACTTGGGTGAGCACCAGGCCGCTGGCTCCCACCAGAGAACCGGCGATGATGAGCAGCGGATTGTCCAAAACAAACCCGGTAGTGGAGGCGGCTACCCCCGACAAAGCGTTGAGTAGGGCAATGACCACTGGCATGTCGGCCCCGCCAATGGGCACAGTGCCCAGTACGCCCAAAATGAAACCGGCGGCTACCAACGCCCATAGCCATCCTTGGTTTTCGGGTTGCATCACCAGCAACACGGCGAGCGGTACGGCTACCAGCAGCGAAGCGGCTCGTACCAGCGAAAGGCCAGGAAACCCCGACCATCCTAGCGAACCTTTTAACTTGCCAAAAGCAATCATGGACCCAGTCAAGGTTACGGCACCTATGAACGCAGTAACGGCGGCCGCTACCGATATTTGGGTGGTGTGGGCGTTGAGGTCTACGGCTTCGATAAACGAGGCGGCCGCTACCATCACCGAGGCTCCACCGCCGAACCCGTTGAACAGGGCCACCAATTCGGGCATGGAGGTCATCTTGACTTTGAGGGCCAGCACTGCGCCGATGGCTGTTCCGATAGCCAGCGCCAGAGCCAACATGGTGTAAGTCAAAATGTCTTGGTTGAGTAAGGTGACCAAAACGGCCAGAAACATACCAGCGGCCCCTAAAAGGTTGCCTCGGGGGGCGGTGCGGGGCCGTCCTAAGCCTTTGAGGCCCACGATGAACAGCACTGCGGACAGCAAGTAGCCCAAGTCAATGATGTCAAGGCGACTCATGATCGGTTCTTCTTTCGCCCGGCAAACATAGCGAGCATGCGGTTGGTGACTAAAAAGCCGCCCACCACGTTGATGGTGGCCAAGGTGACCGCCACGAAACCCAAGGTGGTGGTGAGCACCGAGTGGTCGGTGCCGGCAGAAACAAGGGCCCCGATAAGGGTGATGCCAGAAATAGCGTTTGACCCCGACATGAGCGGGGTATGCAAGGTGGCGGGCACCTTAGAAATAAGTTCCATGCCTAAGAACACGGCCAGAACAAACAGGGTGAGAGCAATAAGCAAGGTCATGAGGCCACCTCGGGGTTAGTTGCTGAGGCAAGGTTTTGTTGTACTCGTTGGTGCACTATTTCTCCACCGATGGCTACCAGCATGGGTTCGATCACATCGTCTTTTCGGTCGATGGTCAACGACCCTTCGTTGTTGAGCATGCGCACCAGGTTGACCATGTTGTTGGCAAACATGCGAGAGGCTGAGAGTGCCATACCGGAGGCCAAGTTGGTGGGGCCTAAAATGGTGACCCCTTGGTGTTCGACTTCTTGGTCGGCTTGGGTGTAACTGCAGTTGCCGCCGCGTTGGGCGGAGAGGTCTACTAGCAAAGACCCGGGTTTCATTGCGTCGACCATGGTTTCGGTTACCAGAATGGGACTGCGGGCTCCGGGGATGGCGGCCGCCGTGAAGACAATGTCGGCTTCGGCAAGGTGCGGGGTGAGGCCGGCTTGGTTGCGGGCGTTTTGTTGGTCTCGGGTTTCTTCGCCTTCCGGGCTTTCGATTTTGATGGAGCGTGCCCCTAAGGATCTAATTTGTTCTCGGGCTTCGGGGCGAATATCGAAGCCCTCTACGGTGGCGCCCAGTCGGCGGGCAATGGCTATGGCTTGCAAACCAGCTACGCCAGCGCCCAGCACCACAATTTTTGCTGGCGGGATGGTTCCGGCGGCGGTAATGAGCAGCGGAAAAAGTTTGGGGTGGCGTTCGGCTGCCATAAGCACCGCTTGAAAACCCACCACGGTGGCCATAGAAGACAAAACGTCTACGGCTTGGGCACGGGTGCTGCGCGGTACCAAGTCGAGAGAGATTACGGCAGCGCCGGTGGCGGCTACTGCTTGGGCTTGGGTGGCGTCCCATACCGGGTCAAAAAGACCAATGACTAAGTGGTCGCTGGTGAGGGCAGTGAGTTCTTGGCCAGAGAGATCGCCTACGGTAAGCACCACGCCTTGGTCGCCGAGGGTGCTCGTCAAATCTGGAGTGACGGTGGCGCCGGCTTCTTGGTACTGATCGTCGTAAAACCCTGCGTTTTGTCCGGCTCCGGTTTGAACAAACACTTGATGACCGTCGGCCAGCAAGTTCTGTACTGCTTCTGGGGTGGAGGCCACGCGTCGTTCTTCGGCCCCCGCTTCGTTTATAACGGCTATCCTCACAGTGAACCTTTCGCCAACAGACTGGTTTTACCTCTCCCGAGGTTAACGGTGTTAGGCGAGGCAGCAACGGGCGTGTGACACTTCTGACTACGCTCTTTATTTATGAACGAACCTCTGTCTTCGCAAAGTGTGCGAACCCGTTTGGCTTTGTCGGCGTTTTTGCTACTTTTTGTGGAGTTGGCTTTGATTCGTTGGTTGGGGGCCAACGTTGTTTATTTGGCTTATTTTTCTAATTTTGTTTTGGTGGGGAGTTTTTTAGGTATTGGTTTAGGTTTTCTTTGGGCGGGACGATTTGATTTTCGATTGTTTCCGTGGTCGCCGTTGGTTTTAGCGGCTTTTGTTGTCTTTGTTCGTTTGGCTGATGTCAGCATCGAAGTTGGAGGGTCAAACCTTATTTTCTTTGCTGATCAACGACCGGTGGGTCCGCCTCGTTGGTTGATTCTTACCGTTATTTTTATGGCCGTGGCGGTCATTGTGGCTTGCCTAGCTGATGGTTTAGCTCGGTATTTTTCGTTGCTGACGCCGTTGGATGCTTACCGGTGGGATCTCATCGGCTCTATTGCTGGCGTGGTGGGGTTTTCGGTGCTCTCATTTTTGGGAGCCCCGCCGGTGGTATGGGGGTTAGTTGCCGGTGGTTTGCTCTTAGCGCTCTTGCATGGTTCCGATTGGCGCACTACGGCGCTTCGGGTCGCTGCGGTGTTGCTGTTGGTGGGGATTCTGGGTGCCGAGTCAACGGGGGAAGACAAGGCGTGGTCCCCGTATTACGCCTTATCTTGGACAGCCAGCCCGTTTGGCGGAATCATCATGCACATCAACGATGTGGCCACCTGGGCACAAGCCCCGGCTGGCGACATGACCGGCTACGCCTTTGCTCACGACATGCGGGCGGCCGATACCCCGGGCGAGGTCCTGATTATTGGTGCGGGGTCTGGCAACGATGTGGCAGAAGCGTTGGCTCGCGGCGCTACCCGGGTTGATGCCGTAGAGATTGACCCAGAGATTTACCAAATTGCCCGAGACACCCACCCGGATAACCCATATGCCGACCCTCGGGTGTTTGTCCATATCGATGATGGTCGAGCTTTTTTAGAGGGCACCGACCGAAAGTGGGACATGATTTTACTAGCGCTGCCTGATTCATTGACGGTGGTTTTGGGTCAAGGGTCAGTGCGTTTGGAGAGCTACTTGTTTACCGAAGAAGCGGTGGCTGCTTATCACGATCATTTACGTGCTGACGGCACTTTTACTATGTACAACTTCATGCGTGAGGGGTGGCTGGTTGATCGTTACGCCGGCACTTTGGCCGCCGAGTTTGCGCAACCTCCTTGCGTGATTGACCCACAAGCGGATTTTCTTTCCGTGTTGCTCGTGGCGGACGACCCATCTGCTTTGACCTGCCCGGCGGAGACTGCTTGGGTGCCGGCGGCGGATCAACCGGCTCCAGTTTCTGATGATCGGCCGTTTCCTTATTTACGTACGGCACACATTCCTGGGTTTTATTTGTTGACCATTGGTTTAATGCTGGGCCTTTCGGCGTTGGCGGTGCGAGCGGTCGCTGGCCCGCTAAGTGGTATGCGACGCCAAGCGGACGTGTTCTTTATGGGTTTGGCTTTTTTGTTGTTGGAAACCAAAAATGTGGTGCAGTTCGCTTTGTTGTTTGGCACTACTTGGTTTGTTAATGCTTTAGTGTTTGTCAGTTTGTTGGGCTCGGTGTTGGCTGCCGTTGAGGTGACGCGCCGGGTGAAATTTAAAAACCCTCGACTTCTTTATGTCTTGCTGGCGGGGACGCTGGTTTTGAATTGGGTGGTCCCTGCTGGCTGGTTGCTGTCTTTAGGCCCAATGCTGCGTTTACTGGCGGGCGGCGGGGTGGCTTTTCTACCAGTGTTTGTAGCCAACCTTATTTTCGCTGACCGGTTCCGTGACGAAAAAGAACCAACCCTGGCCTTTGGCGCCAACTTGTTAGGGGCAGTGGTTGGTGGCTTATTGGAATACGTCGCTTTGCTCACCGGTTACCGAGCCTTGTTGCTTATCGTCGCCGCAGCGTATGTTCTGGCTTTATTGACCGCCCAAAAGCCTCTCCTCTCGCATTCAGAGTGACATTTCCTTTAGTATTTTTTATTCATCCACGTCTTTGGGCATTGTCTCCGGTAGCGTCGCTGGAGGTCTTTATTCCCTTTAGAACCGACGGCGGCAATGAACCACACCGACTATTATTTGTATCGCTGGCAACTTGAGGCTTTGGTGAGTTGGCTGCGTTGTGGACGCAGTGGCATTGTCGAGGCGGTCACCGGGTCTGGTAAAACTAATGTGGCTTTAGCGGCCGCTGCCGATGCCCACCGTCGCGGTTTGTTTGTTTTGGTGGTGGTGCCGAGTCGAGTGCTGATGAACCAGTGGACTGCTCGTTTGCACGAGTTTTTGCCCCAATGCCGCATCGGTCGTTTGGGCGACACTTTTACTGACCAGGTCAAAGACTGCGACATTTTGGTCACCACCCGGCATTCGGCGAGCGCCAAAAAACCTTTGCCTCCTACTGATGCAGGGGGCTTGATTATTGCCGATGAATGCCACGGTTTCGGTGGCGCAACCTTGCGTAAGTCACTTATTCATGAATACCAGGAACGCCTGGGGCTCACCGCTACTTTGGAGCGTTCCGACGAAGCGGTGGAAAAAACTTTGATCCCATTTTTTGGTGGGGTGTGTTACCGCTACGGGTTTGGCCAAGCCATAAGCGACGGTGTGTGTGCGCAACCTCGGGTGGCTTTTGCGGCGGTGCCGTTGGCCGACGATGAACGCTCCGAGTACGACGCTATTGAAGCTTCGCTGGTCCATGCCCGCCAAACCTTGCGGGACGTACCCAACATGCCGCAAGATTCTTTTGGCGATTTTTTGGCGGCCGTAAGTTACTTGGCAGAAAACGATGGCGGCCCGCATGGCAAGGCAGCCACTATTTACCTAGAGGCGTTTAGCAAGCGCCGAGAAATCGTGGCGACCAGCCGCACCAAATACGAGGTGCTCAGCAACTTCGCTCCCATTATTCAAGATTCAGCCGGCACGCTGCTCTTTACTCAAACTGTTAAAGCCGCCAACCACGCCATCAACCGGTTGGACCCGCTTTTGGGCATCGACATCATTACCGGAGCTACCAGTAGAGGTGACCGGGAACGTATTTTGGGGGCGCTTCGAGAGGGCACCTTGGATGCGGTGGCTGCACCTCGGGTGCTTGATGAAGGCATTGACGTGCCGGACGCCAACTTGGGCATTGTTATTAGCGCGAGCCGTACCCGGCGGCAGATGATTCAACGCATGGGCCGCATTTTGCGTCGCAAGCCGTTGGGTAGTGGCGCTCGTTTTGTCATTTTGTACGCCAGCGACACGTTGGAAGACCCTTCGGCCAACGAGCGTGACGGCTTCATGGAAGAGATGGAAGACATCAGCGAATCGTCGCATGTGTTTGGTGCGGGCCAACACGACAAGTTGGGCAAGTTTTTAGATTACACCGGGCCGAAAAAACTTATTGAGCCCAAAACGGTGGGTCCGATGTCTTCGTTGGATGATTTGCCGGCTCGTTTGGATGACATTGCTCGCTACGCATGGTTGAGCTTTTTGTCTTGGCCGGAGGTCACCGAGTCTCATGAAGAGATTTGGGCCACTAATTCTATTGGCGCTTACGAAGCCCCGTACCTTGATTTTAAGGTACAAGAATTGCCCGAGATCACTAAAGAGCGGGCTAAACGAACCAAAGACACTCGACTTTCCACCGGCGAAAACCCGGTCAGGCTGTTGAAACACCCCGATGGTTTTGTGCTGCAATGCACCGGGTGCGAAGCTTTGTCGGACGTCACCCCTTTCCGTTGGAAGGCTTTAGAAGCCACCGTGGAATGCAGTTGCTTGTGGTGATAATTTAGAAAGCACAAACAACTGCACTCCACCGGTGCCTCTAAGGCCTTCATACGGTACTCTCGCGGAGCGTTGACCATGTTGAAGACTCGCTATAAAATAATAAGGAAGTTCAATGAACACACCAAGAGATCTAACCAGCGAACCTCTCGTCGGGGTTGAGCGCCTGCACTACGAACGGTCGGTTGTCACGCCATACACCACAGCGTTTGGTTGGCGAAGCCTGTTCAACGCTGTCTGGCCGATGGTCGGATGGGTCAGCGTAGTAGCGGCCTACCGAGCGGACAAGATTCCGCTGTTGGCGGGCATAGTGCTGGCGGCCGTGTTCTTGCAAGCGTTCTACATGCCAGTACACGAGGCCGTCCACCGGACCATCTCAGCGGGACGACAGAACCTTGTGTGGATCGACCGGGCCGTGGGCTCGGTCTGTGCTTTCATGATCTCCGCCAGTTTCGTCGAGCATCGCCACACACACCTCCTTCATCACACACATGCGAACGAGGACGCTGATCCCGATTTTCTCAACGCAAAGGGGTCGCCCCTCATAGTTGCAGCACGCACTGCGACGGCGGCACTCCTCTACCTTGTGTTGCCGGTCCTGACGGTAGTTCCTGGAGGCAGACACCTTCTCTTCGGGCTCCAGGATCGCCTCAAAGCGATGGACACGTTTCGGTCACGTGATGCGAAGCGTGGCGCAACCTTGGTCGCCTGGGGCCACATCGTTCTGTTGGCGACGACAACGCTGGCCGGGTTTGCGGTTGAGGCCTGGTTACTGTTCTACGTTCCGATCTGGATCGGGCGAGTCTGGCTTTCGCTAGTCTTCGCTTGGTTGCCACATCATCCCCACAGCGAGGTCGGCCGTTATCGCGACACCCGGGTGTTCACGTTCTTCGCCAGCAACTTTTTGATTCGTGGCCACGACTACCATCTGATTCATCACCTGTTTCCCCGCGTGCCGCATTACAAGCTCCGCTCGGTGTGGCGGGACATAGCCCCGCACCTGGTCGTTCAGGGGGCGAGAATCGAAGGCACCGCGGCACGCAAACTGGGGATCGCTCCGCAGTGACGACACCACTAGGAGATGATAAACAGAAAAACGTCGACGGGCGTGCAACACGTGGCGCCCGCGACTTTGATCGGAACCACAGAGACATCCTCAACGCTGCGATTGAACTAATCGGTGAGGATGTACCCCGCTCGTTGACGGTCGCCGCGGTGGCAGAACGGTCTGGCTTTTCGCCCATGACAGTGTACAAACATTTCCCAGGTGGTCGGGCGGAAATGGTGGGGATTATCCGCAATCAGGTACTAGCCAGCGGTGCACAGAAGTACATGCAACAGGCGCCGACGTTGTCCGGTGAGGAACACCCGCGAGCCTTTCTGTTTGCGATGGTTGACGAATTTCTCTCAAACAAAAACCTGGTCATTCATTCGCTCTCAATGAGCATCGAACTCGCCGACAAGAACGCGTGGATTTCAGACCCTATAGGACTCGCCTGGCACTCAATTGAGATGGCGGAAAAGACCATCGAACTGCCGGCTACGGTGGCCGAGTTGGCGACGCTGATGGCAACGTTTTTCCGGGGAGCGTTATACGCGTGGTGCAACCGGTTCTTATCCGACGAAGAGTTTAAACGCCTCGCCGTTCAGTCTTTCGATGTGGCGATCGCCGCAGCTGAGGCGGGACATCATGCGTAGACCACTGCCTGCCATTTGCTGTGCTACATAAGTTCCCCTTTAAGGTCTCAACGGGACGAACCGCTGTGCCCCCCAACGACGGTAGTACGCATTCCCTAAGCCCGTAATAAAGCCAGCGACTAGTTAGCCACTGCGATGTGATCGTTGGCGCTCCATTAAACTGCTCCAATCCCATCCTTGGCCGCCCATACGCTCAACATCGGCCAAGAACTGCCCCACCATTGAAGTGATCGGGAGCGGAACAGCCATTTCTCGGGCTGCTTCCATGCACAAGGCAATGTCTTTTTGCATTAACGGGGTAGCGAAGCCAAAGTCGTACTCTCCGGCCAGCATGGTTTCCGCCCGGTTTTCCATTTGCCATGACGTTGAAGAACCCTTCAACATAACCGAAATTACCTGGGCCACATCAAGGCCAGCAGACTCTGCAAAATCTAAACCCTCGGCTAAGGCTTGGCAGAGGCCAACCACGCAAATTTGGTTAGCCATTTTGGTCAGTTGCCCCGCCCCGGAAGGGCCTAAATGGGTGGCCAAACTGGCATAAAGTTCAATGAAGGGCAGGGCCCGGGTTACCGATTCGTCAGCCCCGCCCACCATGATGGTTAAGCCACCGTTTACCGCACCTTGTACACCTCCAGAAACCGGGGCATCCAAAAAGCCAGCTCCCTGATTGGTCGCCGCTTCGGCCAGTTCACGAGATACAGCTACCGAAGCCGTGGTGTGATCTACCCACACTGCACCGGTTTCTAAGCCAGCGAAAATCCCGTCGTCGCCGTAAGCAGCAGTGCGCAGATGGGCGTCGGCGGGAAGCGAGGTGAACACTATTGACGCCCCAGCGGCAGCTTCTCGAGGAGAAGAGGCAGCCTGCCCGCCGTGTTCAGCCACCCAGCGGTCGACGGTTTCTTCAAAAATGTCAAAAACAGTGACCTGATGGCCGGCGGCTCTTAAATGGCCAGCCATCGGATAACCCATGCGCCCTAAACCAATAAAAGCAAATTTTTCAACGCTCATGCGGGTACTCCTTCGGTTCCGCGGTCAGCCAAAGTAAAGCCATTGACCAAACGCTCGTGGACCCTGCCGCCTATAGCCATAGCCAAGACAAACACGATCTCGTTTTCTCGTGGAGCATCGGGTACCCCGACTTCCATGGCGTCGTAATGGCTACCCACATAAGACCAAGCGAGATGGGTAAGTGGAATATCAATTCTGGCACCCATGCCGGCCACTTTTTTTGTTGAGGGGACAATGGCAGTGCCAGCCCCTAAAGACGCACGCATACCGGTCCCTCCGGGTATGTGCCATACTGCCCCGTGTTCGATTTCACCCGCACCGCCCACAATTGCGCCTTTGCCATAACCGTCAATAATGGCGGGGTCCCCTCCCAAAAGGTCAATGAGATTTGTTCCCATTTCGTGGCCGAGGGCTTTTAGTTCCTCGGTGGCTGTTTGGAAATCTTCAACAAAAGTGCCAGCGTACGGGTTGCTTACCACCGCCATCATGGCAGCTTTCTTTACCGGACGTTCGGGCGGCGGTCCAAACTCATGGCGTATTTCCTCTACGGCACTAACAAACTTTCTCACCACAAAAAGACTCATTCGGTCCCCCCTAGGGCGCTTTTCGCGCCGGTAAAACTCAATGTCAAAGATACTCGCCGCGAAGGTACTACATCAAGGCCTTAGAAACCACCGTTGAGTGCAGTTGTTTGTGGTAATCCACTAGACAGCACAAAACCCCTGCTCAAGCAAGGGTTTTATTTGGTCGGGCTGAGAGGATTTGAACCTCCGACCTTCGGTCCCCCAGATCACAGAAAGGTGATCTTCGAACAGTGCCTCGGCACAAAGTCGATCCCAAGCAACTCGCTACACGGAGGACCGGCCCCAAAGGACCGGCCCTGCGGGGACCTCAACGACCCTTGCGCTGCGCCTCTATACGGTCCGTTAACCAGTCTTAAGCTCATTCGCCGATCTCGAATCTGGTCAGAGCCCGGGTACCACCGGCACAGGCTGTGGCGAGGACGACCATGGTGCCGACGATCGCGGTGGTGACGCCGAGGTGGGGGTCGTAGAAGACGCCCTTGTCGTTGATGGAGACGATGGCGTCACTCCAGCCATAGGCGTATTCACGGATGGAGACCCAACGCAGGGAGTCGAAAATACGGGTGGCGAACGTCTCCCAAACGAAGACG